>FSWQ01000813.1_pt1 | contig 21119 bp, 13 predicted proteins | sample 1637691 | NCBI WGS metagenome assembly FSWQ01 (sample SAMEA3914814, study PRJEB12502) | metagenome | biome: forest; material: soil | place: USA | collected 2011-09-16 | depth 0.1 m | reverse complement strand
TGACGGCGCCAAAAAACGCGCCATTCCGATGCTGCGCTTGACCGACGGCAACCTGGTGCAGCTCGGCTACGGCAAAGCGCAACGCCGCATTTGGACCGCAGAAACCGACAGCACGAGCGCAGTCGCGGAGAGCATTGCACACGACAAAGAGCTCACACGCCAACTCTTGACCTCGGTGGGCGTTCCCGTACCCGCAGGGCGCTTCGTTTCGAATGCCGAAGACGCGTGGGCGGCTGCGGAAGAGATCGGCCTGCCCGTCGTCGTCAAGCCGCAGAGCGGCAACAAGGGCCGCGGAGTTTCGATTCAGCTCGAATCGCGCGAGGCCGTGCTGACGGCGTTCGCGATCGCCGAGAAAGAATTCATCGCGTCGCGCGTGGTCGTGGAACGCTGCATTCCGGGCCGCCAGCACCGCGTATTGGTCGTGGGCGACAAAGCCGTCGCGACCAGCGGTGGTCAGCCGCAAACGCTGACCGGTGACGGCGTGCACACGATCGAAGAGCTGGTCGTGATCGGTAACGAAGACCCGCTGCGTGGTGAAGACGCGGCTCAGCCGCTGTCGCCGTTCGTGCTCGATCCGATTGCGTTGGATCTGCTGAAGCGCCAAGGCTTCGATGCGAAGTCGATTCCCGCGGCTGGGCGAGCCGCCGTGCTTCGCCACAACGGCGATTTGACGATCGACGAAACCGACCGCCTGCACTCGGACACCGCTGCGCAGTGCGTGCTCGCCGCGCGCACCGTTGGCCTCGACGTCGCCGGCATCGATCTGATCGCCGAAGACGTCTCGCGGCCGCTCGAAGCGCAGGGCGGAGCGGTGATCGAGGTCAACTCCAGCCCCGGCTTGATCATGCACTTGAAGCCGCAAGTGGGGCTGCCCCGGCCCGTCGGCGAGGCGATCATTGGCCAGCTCTTCGCACCGGAACAGACCGGGCGCGTGCCCCTGGTCACCGTGTCTGGCACCAACGGCAAAACGCCGGTGACTGAATTACTCGCAGAAATGCTGCGCGCAGCGGGGCGCAACGTCGGGCAAATCAGCTCCGAGGGCGGCCTGCGTGTCGGCGATCGCCAGCTCGGTGTTGGGGATCGCTGCAACGCGGACAGCACGCGCCGCGCGCTGATGAACCCGTACGCGGACGCATTCGTCTTCGAGATCGCCGAGCCCAACGTGATCGACGAGGGCATGCTCTTCGATCGCTGTGAGGTGGCCGTCGTGACCAACCTGGGCTCCGGCGACCACTTGGGCATGAAGTACGTGGACGAGCTGACACCGATCGCGAAAGCGGTGCGCGCGCCGGTGGATGTCGTGTTGCCCACGGGCTACGCCGTCTTGAACGCGGACGATGCGGCAGTGCTCGAGATGGCTCGCCACACCAAGGGCAAGATCTTCCTGTACTCGCGCTTCGCGCAATCCGAGCCGGTGCGTGAGCACGTGCAGGCGGGTGGACGCGCCGTAGTGCGTGATGGCGACGCGATCTACTCGTGTCAGGGCACGCAGCGCGAGCCGGTCTTGGATCTCGCAGGGCTGCGCTGCCCGGTGCTCGGTTTGCCCGCGTTCTTGGTCGACAATCTGCTGGCCGCGGTGGCCGGTGCAGTCGCGCTCGGCCTGGGCTCGGAACCAATCCGCGCTGGGCTAGCGGCCGCCGTGGACCAAGGAGGAGTCGCGGTCTTCGAGCTCCCCGCCGACGCCGCACGGCCGTCCGGAGGGCTGCTGTTCGTCTCGCCAGCCCGCAATCCGTCCGCCCTGCAGGCCTGGTCGGAGCATTTTAACGAGGCATTCCCCGGCCGAAAGGTCGGCGTGCTGGTCGACCCTTCGGCCGATTGGCGTGTCGAGGACGCGGAGCCGTTGGCTGACCAGCTAGCTCAATGTTTCTCGCAGGTTACGATCGCGTTGAATGCAAATGGGTCAGTCTTCGTCGAAAAACTCGAGATGGCGCGCCCAGGGCTGAATACCCGGCCTGCGGGCCTCCAAACCGACCTGATGGGATCGCTGGATCAATTGCTCGGGGGTGGCGGCAACGCGGATCTGCTATGCGTCTGCCCCTCGAATGCAGCCGGTTTCCTGTCAGTCGTGCGCCTTCTCGAAACAAAAGGCCTGGCCCGTAGGAGAGTTGCCGGCCTCGCCTCCGTAAGACATTGCCGATGAACATCGAGTCAATTCGTACGCTCTCCGGCCCCAGCCTGTGGACGGATCAACCGGTTCTTGAAGCCATTGTCGCGCTCGACAAGTCGGACTTCGACGCAGGCGTGCTGAGCCGTCTGTGTGCTTCTCTCCCACCTGAGCTAGCGGCTGAGCTGCCGCGCGGTCTCGGTGCCTGTGATTCCCCCGCCGCCTGGGCCGCCCTGCTCGCGAAGCTCGTGGTCGGTCTGCAAGCTGCCGCCGGGTGCGCTGTGTCTTTCTGGGTCACGCGCGAGCTCAAGGTCGGCGCGGAGTACCGCGTTGTAACTGAGTACGCGGAAGAGCCGACCGGTCGCCGCGCCCTGGAGCTCGCGGGCGAGCTGCTGAAAGCCGCTCGCGAAGCTCGCAGCGTGGATCTCGAGGCTGAGCTGATCGCCCTGCGAAAGCTGAATGAAGACGCTCGCTTGGGTCCAAGCACGGGCTGCATCGTGCGCGCTGCTCAAGAGCGCAAGATCCCGGTGCGTCGGCTCACGGGTAGCTTGGTTCAATTCGGCCAAGGCTCGCGCCAGCGCCGCATCTGGGCCGCCGAAACGGATCGCACCAGCGCCGTAGCGGAGTCGATTGCGCAGGACAAAGAGCTCACCAAATCGCTGCTGGATTCGATCGGTATCCCGGTGCCGAAGGGCATGCCCGCATCGACCGCCGAAGCTGCGTGGGAAGCCGCACAAGAGATTGGCCTGCCGGTCGTGGTCAAACCGCGCTGCGGGAACCAAGGCCGCGGCGTCTCCGTCCGTTTGACTAGCCGTGAAGCGGTGGTCGCTGCGTTCGAGATCGCATTCGCCGCCGACGGCGAGGTGATTGTCGAGCGCCACATCGAGGGTGCTGATTTTCGTTTGCTCGTGATTGGTGGTCGCTTGATCGCCGCCGCGCGTCGCGAACCGCCGATCGTCGTCGGCGATGGCCAGCGTTCGATCACCGAGCTCGTTGCGGTCGTGAATCTGGACCCACGCCGCGGCGATGACCACTCGACCTCGCTGAGCAAGATCCGCCTCGATGAAATCGGCCGAGAAATCCTGGCTGAACAAGGCCTGACGGTGGATAGCGTGCCCGCTGCGGGTGAGAGCATCGTGCTGCGTCGCAACGCGAACCTGAGCACCGGTGGCACCGCGGCGGACGTGACGGACACCGTGCATCCGAGCGTCGCGCGCGCCGCCATCGAAGCCGCACACATGGTCGGGTTGGATGTAGCCGGCGTGGACATCGTCGCGCTGGGCGTCGATCAACCGCTGGAAATCACGCGCGGCGCCATCGTTGAGGTCAACGCGGCCCCCGGTCTGCGCATGCACGTCGAGCCGTCGAGCGGCCGCGGTCGCCCCGTCGGCAAAGCGATCGTGGATTCCATGTTCGCCCCTGGCGAGGACGCGCGCATCCCGGTCGTTGCCGTCACCGGCACGAACGGCAAAACCACCACCACACGCTGCATCGCGCACCTCTTGCAACAGCGCGGTCTGCGCGTCGGCATGACGTGCACGGACGGCATTTACGTAGAAGGCCGTCGCATCGACACCGGCGATTGCGCCGGCCCGAAGAGCGCGCGCAACGTGCTCGCCCACCCGCGGGTGGACGCCGCAGTGCTCGAAACTGCGCGCGGCGGCATGCTACGCGAAGGCCTGGGCTTCGACTGGTGTGACGTGGCCGTCGTCACCAACGTCGGCGAGGGCGATCACCTTGGTCTCGGCGGCATCAACAGCGTGGAAGAGCTCGCGCGCGTGAAGTCGATTCCGGTGCGGCGCGTTTCCGAGCGCGGCGCGGCCGTATTGAATGCGGACGACCCGCTCGTGGTGGCCATGGCTGGCCTGTGCCGCGGCGCGGTCATCTTCTTCAGCCGCAACGCGGAATCTCCGCGCATCGTCAGCCACCGCGCGGCGGGCGGCAAAGCCGTGACGGTCAAAGACGGCTACATCGTGATCTGCACCGGCAAAGAAGAGCGTCGCGTCGCCCACGTGGAGCAAATGCCGCTCACGCACGGCGGTCGCATCGGCTTCCAGGTGGACAACCTGCTGGCCGCGGTCGCCGCGGGCTTCTGGCTCGGCCTATCGGTGGATGCGCTGCGCTTCGGCGTGCAAACGTTCTCGAGTGACATTGGCACCACGCCCGGCCGTTTCAACGTGCTCGTGCATCGGGATGCCACGGTGATCTTGGACTACGGGCACAATGCTTCGGCGCTGCTCGCGCTGAATGAGGCCATCTCCAAGATGCCGCATCGTCGCCGCAAGGTCGTGTACACCGCTGCCGGTGACCGCCGTGACGAGGACATTCATCGTCAAGCCGAGATCATCGGAGGCTTTTTCGACGACGTGTACATCTACGAAGATCAGTGCACGCGCGGCCGCGCCGACGGTGAAATCATTCGTCTGATGCGTGACGGTTTCGGGCGCGCCAAGCGCCCGCCGCGTCGCGTGTTGCAAAAGTCCGGTGAGCTCGCCGCAATTGCCGCGGCTATCTCCGGGCTGGAGCCCGGGGATCTCCTGCTCTGCCAAGTGGACCAGGTCGAAGTCGCCCTCGAGTTCGTCAAAGGCCTATTCCGCAAGGCGGAAGCCCGCCCCATCGTGCCGATCGCGCAGATTGCCGCCGCGGCCCTGGCCGCACTCGGTATAATCGGCGGCGGCTGAGCGGCTCCCGGCACGTCGCTCCAGCTAAGCTAGTTCGGCGTGTCTGGAGGGGGTTGCTCGTGAAGTATTTTCTGTATCCGACGGTGGCGGTGGCGTTGGCAGCGCTCGTCACGCAGGGCTGTGGTGGCAGCAGCGTCACGGGTGCAGCGGGCGCCGGTGGTGAAGCGGGTGGGGCAGGCACGAACGCTGGCGCGGGCCGTGGCGGTGAGACGGCTGGCACGGCTGGTGCGACCGCCGGCACGGGCGGTGACACGTTCCAATTCGATGGCAGCTGCAGCTCCCCCATGGCTGCAACGTGCGTCGATTACCACTTCGATGTCGGCAAGGACATCGCCTACCAAACCTACCTATGCACGATGCGCGGAGGCACGTGGGACGACGCGAACCCGTGCACGGCGACCGCTCGGCTCGGCGGTTGCAGCGTCGTGTACGGCACTCCGATCATCGTGACCTGGTACTACGACGCTGACGCCGCTGCTGCCGCCAAGGCTTCGTGCGAGGGCAGTTGGATCTACGAATAGGCGGGCGACGCTCAGGCGCGCTTGCGCTTCATGCCCCAGAACAGAATTGCCGGTAGGAACAGCACGGCGGCCAGCACCGTGCAGATTTCCCCGGCTGCAGCCGCCAGCCCAAAGCTCTGGGTGGCGCCGTTCATGGAAAACATCAGCGCAACGTAGCCGAGCGTCGTGGTCAGTGAACACAGCACCACGGCGCCGCCGGTTTCGACCAGGCCCTTGGCGAGCCCGGCGTCATCCGTCAGCTCGCGGCGCTTCATGATGTTGAGCGCGTAGTCCGCGCCGACGCCGACGCTGATGGGCAGCGCCACGAAGTTCAAGAAGTTGAGCTTGATGCCGTGCAGCGACAGAAACGTGACCAACCAAGACAAGCCCACGACCAATACCGACAACGTCAACAGGCCGTGGCGGTTGCCGCGAAAGGCAAAGAAGATCACGGCCAGCGTGCCAATGAAGCTGAGCAAGATCGCTTTTGGCGAGTCGTCGCGGATCGACTGCAAAACGTCCGCGAAAATCACGGGATCACCGGAGCCGTAAATCACGTCGCCGTTCGGCAAGTGGGTTTCGCGGAAGGCGTTAGCCCAGAGCTCCAAATAGTGCGCGTCGTATACGCTCATGTGCGCCGTCGGCACGATGAACACGATGCGCCCACGCTTGCCCTCGTGATCGATGAACGGCCGCGCGATGCCCTCGGGCAAATCCGCCATGTTGATCGGCGCGATGGTGGGCGGGATGTACTCGTTGATCTTCGCGTAGTCCTTGTCGCTCACGAAGCCGCGCTTGTGCCCGCGCTCCACGCGGTCGCGGATCTCCATGAGCAGTTCGATTTTCTTGGTTTGCTCTTTGGGTAAGAGATCGAAAATGGTGACGACTTTGTCGAACGGTTTGGCGTCCGGTGCCGCCTTGTCACGTCGCTTCAGCAGCTCCGTGACCAATGGTTCGACCTGATCGACGCGGTCCACCACGATGGCGCGACCGTCTTGTCCGGCGCGGCCCACGACGTCGTCCACGCGCCCGGCGAGGGCGCTGGCTTGCGTCTGGGTGCCCTTGGTCTTGAACACCGTGCGCAGGTTGTACTCCATCGGATCATTGGCGAAGTAGCGCACCGAGACCACGATTGTTGCGATACCGCTGACCACGCCGAACACCGTGATCGCCCGCGGCAGGCGCTTGGCCAGCCACACGAACGGATAGCCGTAAAAGCCGCGCGCGCGTGAACGCCAGGTAGTCTCCGGACGAAACATGGGGCTGATGCGCTCGGTGAGCACCAACAACGCAGGCAGGAGCAGGTACGTGACCAGCCAGCACAGCGCCATGCCGAAGCCGCCGATCACGCCGAAGTGCTTGAAGCCGCGGAAGTTGGTGATCGCGAGCGAGCCGTACGCGACCATGGCTGCCGCTGCGGCGGCAAGCGTTGCCGTGCGCGTCTCGCGGTGTGCAATCAGGACCGCGCCGCCAATCGGCTCGCCGCTGCGTCGCGCTTCGATGTAGCGCGCCATGTAAATGATGCCGAAGTTGATGCCATTGCCAGCGATGATGCTGACCAGGAAGCCGCTCGCCGTATTCAAGTAGCCGATGCTCACGTACGCGCCCGCGAACGCCCACACGCAGCCGGCCAAGATCGTGAGCCCCATGCACAGCAGCACACGGAAGCGCAGGAAAAACAGAAACACCACGGCCATGATCATGCCCACGCCCCACGCACCGACCTGCGTGAGGTCGTGGGTGATGGCTTGGTGCTGTTCGGCCGCGGTCACCAGGTTGCCCGTGTAACCGACGCTGAACGCCGGGTCCCACTGCTTGGGATTCATCTTGTCCACGAGCGCCTGGATCTGCGAACGCAGCTCGAAAGCGCGCGGATCCATGCTGCCCAATGGCGTGCGGACCAAGATCACGCCCAACGTTTGGTCGTTGGATTTGCCGATGTAGTAGCCGTCCGTGCCCGGCTGCTTCTTCTGAGCTTCTTCGATCTTCTTCTTGAATTTGTCCTCTAGGACTTGCGCATCCAGAGGCGGGGGAGCGTCCGCGTCCGCGGCGGCACTGGCCTTGGCGTCCGAGTCGTCGAGACCCAGATCCATGCCGCCCTTCTTTTGGACTTCGTAGTCGTAGCGATCGACCACGTCGTCGTGCATCTTCTGGATGTCGACCAGCTCCGCGTACAGGTGCTTGTTGTTGCGAAAGAACTCCTGCACATCGCGGGTGCCATCCTCGACCGACGTCACCAGCTTCGGGTCGAGCTTGCGGATCTCGGGAGATAGCGTGTCGACGAAGCGCTTCAGCGTATCGACGCTTTCACTGTGCGCGACCACGCTCAGCGTCGAGCTGGACGTCAAGCGTTCCGAGATGTGACGCATCTCGATCACGCTGCGCTTGTCGTCCGGCAGCAGCTCGGAGAACGCGGTACGCAAACTCAGTCGGGAGGCTAAATAGCCGGTAGGCAGCAGCGTGAGCAGCACGAGCAGCACCACGAGCAACGGGCGGCGATTCTGAATCTCACCAAGTCGAACGAGCAGGCCCTCGAGCCGCGATGGTCGCATCGGGGGCGACCGTATCACAGCTTTTACTAGAGACTTATGCTGTCTAAGCGCAGGTAACTACTGACTAAAACGTTAGCGGCGCACGGGGTCTTTGGAAAGCTTCCGCTGCAGTGAGCGGCGGTGCAGCCCGAGCAAACGCGCGGCCTGCGAGATGTTGCCGTCGCAGTCAGCCAACACGCGCTGAATGTGCTCCCACTCTACGCGCGCCAAGCTCGGCACAGAACCGGCGTCGTCAGTGCTGGGCGCGCTCTTGCCCTCGAACGCGGTCAGGATTTGGTCGATGTCCACGGGCTTGCTCAGGTAGTGCACCGCGCCCGCGCGCACGGCTTCCACCGCGGTGGCGATGCTGCCGTAGCCGGTCAACATCACCACGCGGCTGGCCGGGTCGATCTCGTGCAGGCCGCGCACGACTTCGAGGCCTGACGCGCCCGGCATGCGTAAATCAACGACCGCGAACTCGGGGCTGTCTTGGTGTGCAAGGCGCAGCGCCTCTGCCGCGTCACGCGCGGTGCGCACTTCGAAGCCGCGGTCTTGGAAGGCCTTGCCCAGCCGAGTGCGAAATACGTCATCGTCGTCGACGACGAGCACGGAGCGGGCTGCGCGCTCGGTGTCCGCGTTCATCCGGCGCCCCGCGGCTCGAGCATGTCACGTGGCACGGTGAGGCGAGCCACGGTGCCGCCGCCCGGGCGCGCAGATAACGTCAGGTCACCGCCCATGCGCTCCGCGAACGAGCGCGCCAGAAACACGCCCAGGCCAAGGCCCAGCCCGGCGGGTTTCGTCGTGAAAAACGGCTCTCCAACGCGCTCCCGGGCGTGCGCTGGAATACCCGCACCGAAGTCCAACACTTCGAAAGCCGCGCGTTCGGCCTCCACGTGTGTGACCACACGCACCGCTTCCGCGCGGCCGGATTCAGCTTGAGCTTCGAGCGCGTTGCGCACCAAATTGGCGAGCACCTGCACCAACAGGCGCTGCGGAGCGACCAGCTCTTCCAGTCCCTTGCGCTCGAACGCAACCTGAGCGGCCGCTGCTCCGAGCGCGTCGGATAGCCCACGCTCCACGCCGCGCACGCTCACCTGTGCCAGCATTTCCCCAGCACCCTCGCCGGCACGCGCTGCCATGTGCTGCAAGATCTCGCGACAACGTTCGACCTCTTGGCGAATCAAGCGTGCGTCCGGGACGAGCGTTGGGCGCGCGTCAGCGCCGGCTTCGAGCGCGCGTTCCAGCTCCTTGGCAACGAGCGCAATGGTTGCCAGTGGCGTGCCGAGCTCGTGCGCCGCGCCCGCGGCGAGCGTACTCAAAGATGCCAGCTTCTCGTGGCGCACCGTCGCTTGTTGCAGCGCGAACAGCTCATGCTCGCGCGCCTGCAGGGCGCTGGCCACGCGCGACACGAAATGCACCACGAAACCGGCGGCCAACGTGTACGCCAGCCACATGCCCTGTAAATGCATCGCGGAAGCCCCGTGGTGCATGTGCATCGCGTGCGGATCGATGACGTGCGAAGGCAGCACGAACAACGAGCCGAACGCGAGCGAAGTGAGCGCCGTCACCAGCCACGCGGGCCGAGGTGCCAAGAGCAACGCCGCGAGCGCCACGTGCACCAAATAAAACACGCTGAACGGGTTGGCCGCGCCGCCCGCGCTCAGCAACAGCCCGGTGAGCGTCAGCACATCCAACACCAACACGCCGAGCAGCGCGAACGCCGAAGGTTCACGGGCGCGTAACCAAAGCGTGAGCGCCAAGTTGCTCGCTGCGGTGACGGCAATCAACGCTGCCACTAGCGCCAGCGGCAGTGAAACGCGCAACCCCAACACCGCGAGCGCCGTGATCGCCAACTGCCCAGAAATAGCCAACCAACGCAGCCGCACCAACCACGCGAGCCCAATCTTCGGCGCGGTCGCAATGGAAGCGGGAGTCGTGCGCGCACGCGCTACGTCGGAGCCGTCAGCATTCACCGCGCAATCGTAGCAGAGCAGCAGTCGGGGCCCAGATGCGGTGAATTGTCGCGGGCCGCGCTGCGGCGGGCACGCGGCCGGGCTTCGAGGTGCGTGGCTGGGCCGCGAGCGCCCCTCTTAGAGCCAGTCCTAAAACCCCTCCCGTCGCCCGCCTTCAGATCCGCTTCGCAGCCCTGCGTTGCGCCTCCTCACCGTACCTTCCAGGTACGCCTCGTCGTCGCGCCTTGGTCTGCTCGCGCCTCTTCGGCGTGCTCGGTCCAGGGTTTTAAGACTGGCTCTCAGTGCCCGGCGTCGATCTTGACGTTCTTGTCGGATTTGCCGAGCAGCAGCACGAGCGGCAAGAACACGACGATGACGGCGCCGGTGGCGTAGAAGGTGTCGTTGAACGACATCACCAGCGCTTCACGGTTCACGATGCCGTTGAGGGCGGCCAGGGCTTGGTGCTGCGCGTCGAAGAGCACGGCGCCCTTGGCGGCGAAGGCGCCTGCCAGCATGTGCAGGCGATCCTGAACGCCGACATTGCCGAGCGGCATTTGCTCGACCAACACCGCGCGGTGAAACGCTTGGCGCTGCGTGAGTAGCAGCGTGAGCAGGGCCACGCCAATGCTACCGCCCAGTTGCCGCGTGAGGTTGAAGAAGCCGGAAGCCGCCGAAATGTCCTTCTTCGGGATTGGGCTGAGGGTGGCCATGTTCAGCGGCAAGAACATCGCCACCGTGCCGACGGAGCGGATGATCAGCGGCCAGAAGAAATCATCAGCGCCCGTCTGCGAGGTCATGTTGGTTAGGCGTGAGACCGCGAACACTAGGATCGCGGCTCCGATGACCAACGCCAGTCGGGAGTCCACCTTACGGATGATTTGCCCTGCGCCGATCATGGTCACGGCGGACGCCAGCGCGCTGGGCAACAGCAACAGCCCCGTTTCTTGCGAGGTGTAGCCCATCAAGCTCTGCGCGTAGATGGGCACGGCGAACAACGTGCCGTACAAAGCCATACCGACCACGACGGACAAAATGCTGCCCGCCCACAACGAGCGATAACGAAGCACGCGCAAATCCACGACTGGCGCCTTGCTCTTCAGCTCACGGTGCACGAAGGCCGCCAGTGACACCAAGGCAGTCACGAACAGCACGCAGATCATGCGTGAGTCGAACCAATCCTCCGAGTTCCCCTCTTCCAGGAACGTTTGCAGGCAGCCGAGTCCGGTGGCGAGCATCAGGATGGCAATGAAGTCGATCTGCCCGGTGGTCTTCTCTGCGGTGTCCGGCTTGAGGCTGGCCTGGCACATGATCACGGCCAAAATGCCCAGCGGCACGTTGACGAAGAAGATCCAGCGCCAACCAATGTTGGTCACTAGGTAGCCACCGAGCGTGGGCCCGATGGCGGGGCCTGCAATCACGATCGCACCGAAGAAGGCTTGGGCCACGCCCTGCTCTTCCTTGGGGAAGGTTTCGAACAAAATGGCCTGCGCCTTGGCCAACAAGCCGCCGCCCATCAAGCCCTGCAGCACGCGCGCGATGATCAGTAGCGGCAGCGTGGTCGCCATACCGCACATCACGGAGGCCACGGTGAAGCCAACCAGCGAGAAGATGAAATAGCGCTTTTTACCGAAGCGATCACCGAGCCACGCGGTGAGCGGCAGCACGATCACGTTCGCGACCGCGTAGCCGGACACGACCCAGCTCACCTCGGCCAGCGTAGCGCCGAGCGTGTTTTGCATGTCCGTCAGCGCGACGTTCACGATGCTGGTGTCGACGACCTCCAGCAAGGCACCCAGAGCGACCGCGATGGCGATCGCCCATTTGCCGCCCGCGGCTGCTTTCGACTTCGCTGGAACCGGAACGACTGATTGCGTCACGGCGGCCTCGGCTTACTTGCGAGTGTCGACGGTCAGGTCGACGCTCATGCCGGGGCGCAGCACGATCCCCGGCGGCAACGCGCTAAGGCGTACGCGCACTGGCAAGCGCTGCACGACCTTGGTGAAGTTACCGGTCGCGTTGTCGGGCGGTAGCAGGGTGAACTTGGCGCCGGTGGCTGCCGAGAAGCTCTCGACCTCGCCCTCGATGGACGTGCCCGAGAAGGCATCGACCTCCACGCTGGCGGGTTGCCCCACACGCATCTTGGCGACCTGCGTCTCCTTGAAATTACCGGTGACCCAGAGCTTGTCCGGCACGAGCTGCACGATGCTTTGCCCGGGCGACAACATTTGTCCGACGTTGATGCTCTTCTTGGAGACGGTGCCGTCGTTCGGGGCGAAGATCTTGGTGTACGACAAATCCAATGCAGCCAGATCACGCGCCGCTTTCGCGGTGTCTACCTGAGCGTGCGCCGCCTTGGCACGAGCCTGGGCGAGCTTGATTTGCGTATCGACGTCGTTCGAGCTCTTGGCTTTGGCCTGCGCTTCGACGACGCGGCTTTGGGCCTGCGCGGCAGAGCCTTTGATCGAGGTCAAGCGCGCCTTGGCCACGTCGACCGTGGACTGCGCGACGCGAAATTGCGTATCCGCGCGATCGAACTCAGCCTTGGAGATGGCGCCCGTGCCGAGCAGGCTCTGCGCGCGGTCATGATCCAACTGGGCTTGCGCGAGTGAGGTTTGCGCGGACTGCAACTGCGCCGCTGCTTCCTTGATTTGATCGCCCGTAGAAGCGGCGCCTACGGCGGCCGTCACGAGCGAGGCATCTGCGACTGATTTATCGCCTACGGCGTTGGTCTCGGAGACGCGCGCGGTGGCGTCCGCAGCATCCGCTTGTGCTTGTGCTGCGAACACGTTCGCGTCTGCCTCGGCCAAGTGCGCTTGTGCTGGCGCGGAGTCCAGCTCAGCCAGTAGGTCGCCGGCTTTCACGCGCTGGTTCTCCGCGAACGCAATCTTCGTCACGACGCCGCCCACGCGCGCAGGCACCGCTACGACGTCACCGTCGATTTGCGCGTTGTCCGTGCTCTCCAAACCGTGATGAGTCACGTACCAAATGCCGCCAGCGCCGATGACCGCTGCGGCCACCATGCCGAGGATCAGCCGCTTCTTGCTGCGCGGTTCGGTTGAGTCTTGTGCCGGTGCGGATGTCTCGATGTCTGCTGTCGCGGTCGCCATGGGGTTCGCCATTGATGAAGAGATTGAACGTGCGAGGTATAAGGCCTCGCTCGCATTTAGCAACGGGCAGTTGCCATTGAATCTTAATCTGCCTTGTAACCTGCTGAAACAAATCAGCAATTCGTGATTACAGTGCCGTTGGCAAGCGCCCGCGTCGCGCTGACTGCGGGGTCAACGTCATCATAGAGCAGCGCCCAGGCCGTCGGGGGCCCGGACAACGCGTCTTCACACTATTTCAGAAAGTGTACTGAGGCCGTCGCAGCTGTCTGCGAGGCCCGAGCCGCCGACCCGGCGCTGCGCTCAGCCCGAAGCGGGCGGCGCGCCGAACAGCTTGTCCTCATGCAGCAGCGCCCACTCACGCATCGCTCTGAGATGAGGGAACAGACCCTTACCGAGATCCGTGAGCGCGTACTCCACCCGGGGCGGAGTCGTCGACAACACGATGCGATCGACGAAGTGTGCGCGCTCTAGCTCACGGAGGGTTTGAGCCAACATACGCTGCGAGACGCCGGGGATTTCACGCTTGAGCTCACTGAAGCGGCGACGATCAGTGCGCAGTGCGGTGAGCACGGTGAGCGTCCACTTTTCGCCGAGCAGCGAAAACAAACTGCGCAGCAACGTCGGACCGTTGGAGGACGCGGGAGCGGGGGTGTCGATTTCCGTTTCGAGGCTGTGCGCGGTCATCGTTACTTTCTGACTCGAGTCAACGCTGGAACCTGAAGCCTCTTCGGGCAACTCGAAAGCCCCTAGTGAGCGATTTGTCTCCATCAATGCGTCCTCCAGTCAGGAATCACGTGTCCGTGGGGATCTACGCTCGCGAGTCGAAATGGTGACAAAATGGAAGCGGGGAAATCAGCCACAGCTGCCAAGAAAAGTAACAGCGCGGTAACCTAAATCGGCACGTGGCTGGGCGAATTGGTTCAACGAGTCAGGTCGGAACCTTGACACCTCAACGCTGCGCCCTAGTTACAGAGCTGTTGAGTACTCAGGCCGTTTTCGAACGCGAGTAGCACTCGAAGCCGGTCCGTTTTCTCCCAGCTTGCCCGGTACGCCACGGTTTTTTCAGGAGAGTTTCGCGTGACACAGACCTTACGTTGCGCCCTTGTCGGTTACGGTTTCATCGCGGGAAAGGGCCACGCGCCCGTTTACGCCGAGCGCTCGGTGTCAGCGAGGGATTTCGAAATCGTTGCAATCGTTGATTCGAACGAGGCTCGTCGGGCCGCCGCGGCCCGCGACTTCCCCCAAGCGCGCATCTACTCGGACCATACCGAGATGCTGCAGGCCGAGGCCGGCCGGATTGATTTCGTCGACATCACCACGCCACCGTACGCGCACGCAGCCATCGCGCACGCCGCGCTGGACCGCGGGCTACACGTGCTCTGTGAGAAGCCGATCGCGGTTTCTCCGGAAGAGGCCGTATCGTTGGCCGAACACGCGCGGGCCGCAAAGCGCGTGTTTTTCCCGTGTCATAACTACAAACACGCCCCAGTGATCAAAACCGTGCGCTCCCTAATAGAGAGCGGCAGCATCGGTCGGGTTCACCTGGTGACATTGCAAACCTTCCGTACCACCCACGCCCGCGGGGTTGCCGAGTGGAAGCCGGACTGGCGGCGCGAGCGCCGTTATTCTGGTGGTGGAATCGCGATGGACCACGGCAGTCACACGCTGTACCTCGCGTTCGAGTGGCTGGGCTCGCACCCGGTTTCGGTGAGCGCCAAGGCCAGCAACCTGAGTGAGTTCGATACGGAGGACAACTTCAGCGCCACGCTGACCTTTCCGAACGGTATCGCCACCGCCCAGCTCACCTGGACGGCGGGCGCGCGCAAGGTGATGTACACCATCCACGGCGAGTACGGCGCCATCACGGTGGACGACGACCAAGTGCAGCTTCTAGTTCGTGATGATCTCGTGGCCTCGCGTCCAGATCTTGCGCGCCGTGCCGGCGTGCAATCAGTGCCCTCGCACTGGATGGACGCGAGTCACAAGGAGTGGTTCGGCAGCCTGCTGGACAAATTCAAGGCGGCCATTGCCAGCAATGACTACGTCGGCGCGGACGCGCGCGATGCCATCGAGTGCATCAAGGTCATTTCCGCAGCCTATTTGTCGGCCAGTCTGAGCTCGCGTGAAGTCGCCATCGTCGACGCACGCCCCCCGACCCGCGAGAACGGTGCTCGCTCGAACGGGCACCACCGCGCCGCACCGTCCCGCCCATGAGCCCCTTGGGGCTGGAAGAGAAAGCGCTCATCGGGCTCTTTCTCGCGCTGCCGGCGTTGGTGCTGGCGGCGTACGGTGTGCGTGTCGCCGTCGTTGGCCGCGCGCTGGACCCACGCGTTCAGCGTGAGGCGAGCACCGTGCTCATGGGCCGCTTCCCGATTGAAGCCTTTCACTGGGCGCTGCGCGGGGTGGGCAAGGCGCTCTCGCGCAGCGGTATCTCTCCTGACGCGCTCACGCTCATCTCGCTGGTGATCTCCGGCGCTTCCTTGCCATTTGCCGCGCTCGGTATGCTGCCCGCGGCAGGCGCTGCGCTGTTGTTCGGCGCAGCCTTCGACGCGTTCGACGGCATCGTCGCGCGTGAACGCGGCGTCGCTTCGGACTCGGGTGAAGTGTTGGATGCGGTGGTGGACCGCTACGCGGACGCTGCGCCGCTGCTGGGTCTAGCGGTGTTCTATCGTGCCTCCGTGCCCGCGCTGCTACTCGTCATGGCGGCGCTCATGGGCTCCATGCTCGTCAGCTACGTGCGCGCCAAGAGCGAGGCAATGAGCCTGTCTTTGCCCGGCGGGCTGATGCGGCGCCACGAGCGAATCGGCTATTTGACGGTCGGTTTGCTGGTGGGGCCGCTATTGCGCCCGGCAAATTCCCCGGTGGATGCACCGCTCACGTTGCTCGCGGTGTGCGTCGTGGCAGTCGTTGCCAACATTGCTGCGGTGTCGCTCACGCGCGCTGCTCGCGTCGCGTTGGTCGCGCAAGGCCGCGGTCCGAAAGGCCGTCAGTGACCCCGTCCACCATGCCTGTGCTCAGTCCCGCCCCGTCCATCGCGTCAGAGTCCAAGCGCCACCTGCGCGTGCTCACGGAGTTGCCCGGGCCCAAGTCACGCGCCCTGCGCTCGCAAGAGGCTGAGCACCTGGCCCCGGGTACTCAGGCCATCTGGGAGTACGCAGGCATCGCCGTTGAATCCGGCACCGGTAGTGAGCTGTTGGATGTGGATGGCAACCGCTTTCTAGATCTCGTCGCGGGCATCTCGGTGGCCGCGCTGGGTTACGCGCACCCGCGCTACATCGCAGAGTTCAGCGCGCAGCTCGCCAAGATCCACGTTGGCTCATTCACGACTGAAGCGCGTTTGAAGGCGCTCTCGCTCCTGGCTGAGCTCTTGCCGCCAGAGCTGGATAAAATCCAACTCTTCTCCGGCGGGTCGGAAGCGGTGGAGAGCGCGCTGCGCTTGGCGCGCGCGCACACCGGCAAGTTCGAGGTTTTGTCGTTTTGGGGCGGTTTTCATGGCAAAACCAGCGGTGCCCTCGCGCAAATGGGCAGTGACTTCAAGCACGGCTTGGGGCCGTTGCCACCCGGCGCGCACCTCACCCCGTATGCGGATTGCGCGCGTTGCCCGTTCAAGTTGAAGCACCCCTCCTGCGGGCTCTTGTGCGTTGAGTTCGCGCGCGACAAGCTCAAGAAAGAAACCACCGGCAAGCTCGCCGCCATCTTGGTCGAGCCGATGCAGGGCACCGCCGGCAACATCGTGCCTCCCCCTGATTGGCTACGCGCCGTGGCTGACGTCGCCAAAGAGAATCAAGCGCTGCTGATCGCGGATGAGATGATCACCGGCTTCGCCCGCACCGGGCGCAAGTTCGGCATCGAGCATTCCGGCATCAAGCCGGACATCATGACCTTGGGTAAGGGCATGGGCGGTGGCTACCCCGTCACGGCCGTGGCCACGCGCGGGGAAATCGCCCGCGCTGAGCCGTGGTCCAAGCCCAGCTTCTCTTCCTCCAGCTACGGTGGCAATCCGCTGGCCGCCGCGGCCATGGCCTCCAGCCTGGGCATCATTCGGGATGAGGGTTTGGTGGAGCGGGCTGGGCGCGTCGGTGCGCGGCTCAAAGCTGGCATTGCGGCGCTTGCTGAGCGGCACCCCGCGGTAACCAATGTGCGCGGTGAAGGCCTGTTCATCGGCTTCGACCTCGTGAAGCCCGGCACCACCGAACCGTGGTCAACGGCCGAATGCCGAGCGTTGTTCGACGCCACGCTGCGCCGCGGCGTGGTCACCATGGCCTATGCTCCGCGCGTGCGCATCAACCCGCCGCTGATCTTCAGTGAGGCCGAGGCGGATGAGTCCGTCGCCGTGCTGGATGAGTCACTGACTGAAGTCGAGGGGCATCGCGCGCATGCTGTCGCAAAGAGCGCATGAAGCGCCTGGCGCGGGCGCGGCTCCTGAGCTGCACGTCGTAGCCAAGGCAGCGCTCTCATCCGGCGCCGCCACGCTGGCGGATGGCGTCGTGTACCAGTTGTTCTTGTTCGTGTTGCCACAGCACTACGGCGTCGTCGCGGCCGCGGGCGCCATTGCCGGCGCCATCGTGAATTTTCTGATCAACCGACACTACACGTTCACCAGCACGGCTGAGCGCGCTTGGCCGCAGGCGCTGCGCTACGCGGTGGTTTCGTTGGCCACGTTCTTCGTGCTGCGCTTGTTCCTGGCGGGCACGGTGGAAGGCCTCGGCTGGTCCGCGCGCGTTGCTTGGTTGCCCGCCAAATTGGCGGCATTTGCGCTGGTTTCGTACCCGGCGCAGCGGCTCTGGGTGTTTTCCGGAAAGGCCCGCACATGAGCGGCGAGCCGACGGCGGACTTGAAGACGCGCGCTCTAGCGCACGTGCGCGCGCTGTGGCCGCGCTACCCGTGGTGGCCGGCCGCGCCGTTCTGGCTGCTCGCCGTGTTTTGGGGTGTGCAAGGCAAGCTGCGCTGGGATCATGTCGTGGTCGCGTTGCTTGCCACCGCCATGTCCTACGGCACCATTTGGACGAAGCGCTTGTACCTCGGCATCTTGCCCATCGGTTTGGTGGGCGTGCTGTATGACACGATGCGCGCCGTGAAGAACGTGGGCCTCACCCCGAGCAACGTGCACGTGTGTGACGTGCGGGCCATCGATCAACGGTTCTTCGGGCTGGACTGGCACGGCACGCGGGCGACGTTGCATGACTACTTGCAAGCCCACTCCAGCCCATTTCTGGATGTGTACTGCGCCATCCCGTACGGCACGTTCATCGCGATCGTGATCTTGTACTCGGTGTACCTGTTCCGGAAGGATTATCCGGGGCTCTTGCGCTTCACGTGGTCGTTCTTGGCCCTGAACGTGGCCGGCTTCATCACGTATCACCTGTATCCGGCGGCCCCACCCTGGTACTTCCACCATTACGGTTGCACCGTTGATCTGGCGACACACGCTAGCGAAGGGCCGAATTTGGCGCGCGTGGATGCTTGGCTGGGCATCCCGTATTTCGCGGGCGTGTACGGCCGCTCGAGTGACGTGTTCGGCGCAGTGCCGTCTTTACACGTGGCGTATCCACTACTGATGACGCTGGAAGGCTTTCGTCGTCACAAGTGGCTCGGGCGCGTGCTCTTAATTTGGTTCTACCTGTCCATGTGCTTTGCAGCCGTGTACCTCGACCACCACTGGGTGTTCGATATCGTGCTCGGCTCGCTGTACACCGTGGTCATCAGCACACTGATGCGCCGCTTGTTCAATTCCCGAATCGCGCTCGAGCTACCCGGCGCACCCGCACACGGAGTCACGCAGTGAGTTTAGGTTCCGAAGAAGGCGCGGCGCCCAGCGACCGCGTGCGTAGGTACGTCGCGTGGGCGGTGCGGCGTGGGCCGGTGTTGTGGGCGATTGCCGTGCTCTTGGCGCTCCCGGCGCTGTATCGCACCGTGCAACTGTACGCGAATCTGAAGAGCGACGTGGAAGAGCTACTGCCGCGCAGCGCGCCCAGCGTGGCCGCGATCGATGAGCTTCGGCGGCGCATGCCAGGCGTGCGTTATCTGGGCGTGTTGGTGGATGTCGGCCGCCCGGAGAACCTGCCCGCGGGCGAACACTTCGTGGATGACCTGGCCGCCCGCGTTAGCAAGTACCCCAAGAATCTCGTGGCTTCTGTGCGCACGGGCGTACAGGTAGAAGCTGCGTTCCTGAAGCAAAACGCGCCACTGTATGTAGATTTGCCGGATCTGAAAACGGTCTTCGAGCGCGTGTCCGATGCGCGTGACCGCGAAGTCTCCAAGACCATGGACCTGGGTCTCGGTGCTGACGAAGACGAAGAAAAGCTCGACTTCAGCGATCTACAGAAGAAGTACCAGAGCAAGGGCGGAGACCACTTCAAGAACGAGCGCTTCTCGAATGCCGATCAGCACCTGACCCTGATGCTGATTGAGGTCGCTTCGCTGACTACCGGTTCGGATCTCGGCAACGCGCTGTTCAAGCGCGTTCAGGCGGATTTGAAGGACCTGGGCGGCACGGACAAATACGCCGCCGGCATGCGCATCGGCTACACGGGTGACGTCGCGATCGACATCGAAGAGCTGGCCGCGTTGGTCTCGGACTTGAGCGTGTCTTCGGGCGTGGTGATCGTGCTCACGCTGTTCGTCGTGCTGCTCTACTTCCGCTGGTGGAAGAGCGTGTTCGCGCTGTTGGTGCCGCTCACGCTGGCCGCCTTCTACGCCTTCGCGCTGGTCACACTGCCGCCCATCAACATTGACGGTCTGAACTCCAATACCGCGTTCTTGGGCTCGGTAATCGTCGGAAACGGCGTGAATTTCGGGATCATTCTGCTCGCGCGCTACGTGGAAGAGCGGCGCTTCGGACGCCCGATTCAGGAGTCCCTGGTCACGGCGATTTGGGGCTCACGCGCGGGTACGGTGGTTGCGGCGTTGGCCGCAGCTACCGCTTACGGCTCGTTGATGCTCACGCAGTTCCGCGGCTTCCACCAGTTTGGCGTGATCGGCGCGCTGGGCATGGTGGCCTGCTGGGCGATGGCGTTCCTGCTCGGTCCCTCACTGATCGCCTGGCTGGATCGCGATGGCAGCAGTCAGAAGAACGGCCAACACCGCCCTGTCATCATGGGGCGCGTGGCAAACTTCGTGCAACGCCACCCGCTGCCCATCGTGGCCGTGGCGGGAGCACTGACCGTGTTCTCGCTGTATCGCGTGCGCAGTATTGACGGCTCCTGGATTGAGTATGACTTCTCCCAGCTGCGCCGCGCGGATTCGCACATTTCCGGCGAGGCGTACTGGGGTCACCGCATGGACGAGCTGCTCGGTCGCTACCTCACGCCGCTGGTCGTGATCACGGAGTCGCCGCAGGCCACGGCGCGCGTTAGCGCGGAGCTCAAAGCTTCTACGGACAACGGCGTGCTCAAGGACTTCGTGTCTCAAGTGCAAGACGAGCACGACGTGATCCCGCCGGAGCAGCCGCAAAAGCTCGCGGAAGTGCAGAAAATTCGCAAGATCTTCACGCCGCGCATCAAGGCGGAGCTCACGCCCGAGCAGCGTGACGCCGTGCAGCCGTATCTACCCGAGGATAGCCTGCACCTGCTGCGAGCGGATGATTTGCCGCACACGCTCACGGCGGGTCTGCGTGAGCGCAATGGGCGCGTCGATCGCGCGGTGCTCGTGTTCCCCAAACCGAGCGACGCCGCGTGGCACGGCGAAGCGCTGGCCACCTTCACCAACGAGCTACGCCGCATCGGCGGCACGGACGCGCGCCCTGCGGGATCGATTCCGCTGTCCGCCGACATCATCTCTTCGATCACGCGCGATGGGCCTCTCGCCACGATCGCGGCGTTGCTGGGCGTCATCATCTTGGTGACGGCGATCTTCCGCTTCAACCGCTCCACGCTGTTGATCATCGGCTCGCTCTTGATTGGCGTGCTGTGGCTCACCGCGGCTACGTTGGTGCTGCACGTCAAAGTGAACTTTTGCAACTTCATCGCCTTCCCGATCACGTTCGGGATCGGGGTGGACTACTCGGTGAACGTCATGGCCCGCTATCGCCAAACCGGCGAGCGTGACGTGATTGAAGCGATTCGCTCGACTGGCGGCGCGGTCGCGCTGTGCTCCATGACCACCATCATTGGCTACGGCTCGCTGCTGTTGGCTCAAAACCGCGCCTTGTTCCTGTTTGGCTTGGTGGCGGTGCTCGGCGAAATAACGTGCCTGATTTCGGCCGTGGTCGTGCTGCCGGCCGTGCTCGCCGGCTGGAGCAAACGG
>FSWQ01001272.1_pt1 | contig 21147 bp, 15 predicted proteins | sample 1637691 | NCBI WGS metagenome assembly FSWQ01 (sample SAMEA3914814, study PRJEB12502) | metagenome | biome: forest; material: soil | place: USA | collected 2011-09-16 | depth 0.1 m | reverse complement strand
GTGTACGAGCCAGTGGCGACTCGCACGATGCGGTACGTGACTCCCGCCAAGTGAACCATGCCTTTGACTTTTCTTGCCATGTAGTGGAGCACCTCAGCAGCGCAGTGGACTGTAGCTACGCCAGCGCCATTGTCGAATAGTGCCGCGCCCTGCATGTCCGATACGTCGCAGCGACGTGTCGTCTTTAGCAAAGAATTTGCACTCACTTGTATATGAGCGAGCGCGCCGGTTCGCGCCCGGTGCTCGCACCTGCGGCGCGCTCGTGAGCCAAGCTGCGCATTTCGCCGCAACTTTTGCGGCTACGCGCGAATGAGGCGTCACTCACGCGGGTGACACCTCATAAATCTCACAAATGAACCATGTAGGATTGGCACCGCGCCGCGCTCCGTTGCTGCTGTAAGCGCGGCGTAAGTATTTGTTCGAGGCCCGCCGGCGCTGCGGCATTTCGCGCAGCGTGCGCCGCTCAGGTTGGGCTGCTGGCGCTCGTTAGCAGCGAGGTCAGCCGCTGCGCGAAGGCGGCCGGATTTTCCAGCGGCGAGCCTTCGGCGATCAAGGCTTGATCGTAAAGCAGCTCAATCCACGAAGACACGTTGTTCGGATCATCGTGATCGCGGCGCTCCAAGTTTTGGATCAACGGGTGACCGGGGTTCAGCTCCAGGATCCGCTTCTGCGCCGGCATGCCCATTTGACGGGCCATCATCAGCCGCTCGATGTGTGGCGCGATGCCGCCGTCCGGAATCACCAAGCACACGGGGGAATCCGTGAGCCGCGTGGACAGCCGAACCTCACCGACCTTGCTTGCCAGCACGGCCTTGAAGCGCTCCACCAGGGGCGCAGCTTGCTTCTTCTGCTCGGCCTCCGCCGCCTTTTGCTCTTCGCTCAGATCCTCATCGGCGAGATCCAAGTTCTCGTCCATGGCGGACACGAGCGGCTTGCCTTCGAACTCTTGCAGGCTGGTGACGGCGAACGGATCCACGCCGTCCGTCATGAACAGCACTTCATAGCCACGCTTCTTCAGCGCTTCCAGGTGCGGGCTGGAATCAAGCAGAGCGCGGGAAGTGCCGGTGGCGTAGTAGATGGCCTTCTGCCCTTCTTTCATGCGCGTGACGTATTCACCCAGGCTGACCAAACCGGCCTGCGTGGAGGACTCATAACGCACGATTTTGGCGATGCGATCCCGATGCTCACTCTCGAAGTGCAGGCCCTCTTTGATGACCGCGCCGAAGTCCGCCCAAAACTTGGCGAACACAGCCGCGTCTTTGCCGGCCAAATCTTCGATCATGGACAGGCTGTGATTGACGACCTGCTTCCGGATCACGCGTACGAGCTTGGAATCCTGCAAGATCTCGCGCGAGACGTTGAGCGGCAAATCCTCACTGTCCACCACGCCGCGCACGAAGCGCAGGAAGTTCGGCAGTAGCTCCGCGCAGTCATCCATGACGAACACGCGCCGCACGTGCAGGCGAATACCGTGCTTGGCCGCGGGATCGTACAAATCGAACGGGGCGCGTTTGGGCAGGAACAACAGGCCCGCGAACAGCTGCGTGCCCTCCACCTTGAAATGGCGATGCGCGAGCGGCGCTTCGTAGTCGTGCGTGAGGTGCTTGTAGAACTCCGTGTATTGCTCTTCCGTGACCTCACTGGGCGTGCGCTGCCAGAGCGCGCTGGCCTGATTGACGCGGTCGAACGTGAGCTCACTCGGCTCGCCTTCCTTGGGCGCCTCTTTGGGCGGCATGCCGATCTCGATCGGATGCCCGATGTAGTCCGAGTAACGGCGCACGAGCTCACGGAGCCGACCGACGTCCAGGAACTCCTTCTGCTCTTCCTTCACGTGTAAGACGAGCGTGGTGCCGGCCTCTGCGCGCGTGCCCGGCTCGATGGTGAACGACTCTTGCGCGTCCGAGCTCCAGCGAAACGCCGCTTCTTCCCCGGCGCGGCGCGTGATCACGTCCACGCGATCCGCCACGAGGTACGCGCTGTAGAAGCCGACCCCGAATTGACCGATGAGCTGCAAGCCTTGGTCACTCGCCTCACGGGCCTTGGCGATCTTGTTCAAGAATTCCCGCGTGCCGGAGCGGGCAATGGTGCCCAAATTCTGCTCCAGCTCAGCCGCGTTCATGCCGATGCCGTTGTCGGAAATGGTGAGTGTGCCGGCGACCGGGTCAGTGCTGATCTGGATCTTCAGCTCACCGCTGGCTGACAGCTCCGCATGGGTTACGGATTCGAAACGGCGCTTGTCCAGCGCGTCCGAAGCGTTGGACACGAGCTCCCGCAGGAACACCTCTTTGTGGCTGTACAAGGAGTTGACGACCAAATGCAGGACTTGGCTAACTTCGGCTTTGAAGGAGTGGGTGCTGGCTTCGCTCATGGTTCTTCCCGGGTTACGGGCGCCAAAATGGTCCCTCCGTTGGGGCTGTCAAGTGGTAGGAAAACCGGATGAGCAAACTGAGCGTCATCATTGGCAGCACGCGCCCCGGCCGCGTCGGCTTGCCCATCGGGCAGTGGTTTTTCGAGCAGGCCAAGCGCCACGGCAAGTTCGAGGTGGACTTGCTGGACCTCAAGGAAATCGGTTTGCCGCTGCTGGACGAACCCAAGCACCCACGCCTGGGCGAGTATGAGAATGAGCACACCAAGGTCTGGAGCGCTCGCATCAAGGCCTCGGACGCGTTCGTGTTCGTGACGCCCGAGTACAACTTTTGCCTCGCGCCCGCGCTGCTCAACGCGCTCGACTACCTGTTCCACGAGTGGGCGTACAAGCCCGCGGGCATCGTCAGCTATGGGGGCATTTCCGGCGGCATGCGCTCGGCGCAACAGCTCAAGCAGCCGCTCGTCACGCTCAAAGTGATGCCCCTTCCCGAAGCCGTCACGATCACCTTCTTCTCGCAGCTGATGGAGAATGGCATCTTCAAGGGCTCCGAGGCACTCGAGAAATCCAGCGTCACCATGTTGGATGAGCTGGCGCGCTGGGCGGATGCGTTGCGCGTGCTGCGCGCGTAACACTACTTAGTCAGTTCTTCAGCAGTAGCGGATCACGATCGGCGCGACTAAGCGCTCAGCGCTCAGCGCTTGATTGGCTCAGGCAGGGGGATGAACTCCACGTCGTCCCCCGGCACTTTCGGGAACTGTCCGGCTTTCCACTCGGCTTTGGCGCGCTCGATGCGCTCGCGTGAGCTGGAGACGAAGTTCCACTCCAGGTAGCGCGGGCCGTCGGGCGGGGCGCCGCCCAGGAGCAGGATGCGGGTCTCGGCTTCGGCGCGCACGCTGGGCGTGCCGCCCGGATTGAACAATGCGAGCGCGCGTGCTTCGAGCGCGCTGCCGTCACAACTCAGCGCGCCGCTCAGCACATAAACGCCCCGTTGCTCATGGCCTTCTGGCAACGCGAGTGAAGCGCCGGCGGGCAACATGGCCTCGGCGTAGAACAGTGGCGAGAAAATGCGCACTGGTGACGTATGGCCGTACGCGCTGCCCGCGAGCAGCCGCACGCGCGCCGTACCGACCATGAATTCCGGCAAGGTGTCGGCCGGGTGATGGTGAAATTCGGGCTCCATCTCCTCGTGGGATTGGGGCAGCGCGACCCACAGTTGTGCCACGTGCAGGCGCGAGCCGGTCTTACGTAACTGCACGGAAGTGCGCTCGGAATGGCTGATGCCGCGGCCGGAGGTCATCCAGTTCACGGCGCCGGGCTGGATCGCCTGTTCGAAGCCCAAACTGTCGCGATGGATGATTTCGCCTTCCACGACGTACGTGACGGTGGCGAGACCGATATGCGGGTGCGGGCGCACATCCAAGCCGCGTCCGGGCGGCAGCTCACTCGGCCCCAGATGATCGAAAAACGTGAATGGGCCGACGTGTTTGCGCGTCAGCGAAGGCAGAACGCGTGACACCGTGAAGCCATCCACGTCACGCGCGTGACCGCGCAGTACGCTTTCCAAGGCGCCGTCGGCGGGTGGGCGCGGGTCGCTTTCGGGCTCGCTCATGGCCGGGAGGCTACCACTCCGCCGCGAACTTGACCCCCCAGCCAGGGCTCGGCCAAAATCCCAAACATGCCCTCCGTGATCGAGCGTGCGTCCACCGGGCGCGCCAAATGCCGGGCCTGCGGCCAAGCGATTGCGCGCGGCGACGAACGCTTCGGTGAAGCGCTGCCCAATGCCTACGGCGACGGCGACGCCATGTTTTGGTTCCACGTGCCGTGCGCGGCCTGCGCTCGGCCCGAAGGCTTGTTGCCCGTTCTCGAACAAAGCTCGGTTTCAGGCAAGGAGCGAGCGCGCCTCGAAGAGTTGGCGCGTGCTGGCGTGGCGCAGGGCCGCTTGTGCCGCATCCTACGCGCAGAGCGTGCCTCTTCCGGTCGCGCTCGCTGTCGGCACTGCCGCGAGCTGATCGAGCAGGGCGCCTGGCGCATCTCGCTCCAGATCTTCGAAGAAGGCCGCTTCACGCCCGTTGGCACCATTCACGCTAGCTGCGGCGTTGGCTACTTTGGCAGCGAACCGCCGCTCGAGCGCTTCACGTTGCCCAACAATCAGCTCAGCCCCGACGAGCTCGCACAGGTTGCGCGGCTGATGCGTGACGGCGCAGCGCATTCCGTACAATTGAAGGGCCTGGCCAAAGCCGGCACTGAGGAGCCCGAAGCCAAGTCCTCACGTAAGACGTCATGAGCGGTGAGATCGCGCATGTGAGCGACACCGCGTTCTGGGTCGCCAGCTTTCGTGCACTCGAGAGTGAGCGCCCGGACGCCGTGTTTCGCGATCCACTCGCGCGCGTCCTGGTCGGGGAAAAAGGCGACGAAATTGCCAAATCCCTGGGCGGTGCGCGGATGATGGCGTTCATCATGGTGGTGCGCACGAGCGCCATCGATCGCCTGATCTCCATGGCAATCGAGCGCGGCGTGGATACGGTGCTGAACCTGGGCGCCGGCCTCGACACTCGCCCGTACCGCATGCAGCTGCCGGCTTCGCTGCGTTGGGTCGAGGCTGACTTCCCGAGCGTGATTGAGCTCAAGAACGACAAGCTGCGGGCCGAGCAACCGGTGTGCGCGCTGGAGCGGGTGGCCGTCGATTTGGCAGACCGCGCGGCACGGCGTGCGCTGTTGGCACGGGTTGCCCGGAGCGGCCGTTCGGTGCTCGTCATCACTGAAGGCGTCATCAACTATTTGTCCGACGAAGAAGCGGGGCGTCTGGCCGAGGATGTGCACGCTGAGCCGACGCTCGAGTACTGGATCCAGGACTACTACAGCGCCGAAGCGCGTCGTCACCGGCCGAGCTGGCGTAGGAAAATGCAGGCTGCGCCGTTCTTGTTCAGCGCGCCTGACTGGTTCGGTTTCTTCGCCAAATTCGGGTTTCACGCGCTCGAGAGCATCGGCATTGGCGCACAAGCAAAGCGCATTCGCCGCGGGCCGCCCTGGCCCTGGTCAGCCCTGGTGCGGCTGATGCCCAAGAGCTGGCTGGAACGTGCGGACGACAACTTGGGCTACGTGCTGCTAAAACGCGGCGAACACAGCTGAGCCGCAACTCCGCGGCCGTAAACGCTGTAGCATGCGCCCCGTGAGCGAGCTGAGTGACGCGGAACGAGCCGCCGAAAGTGACCGGCCGCGGTTGGACTGGAGCGGCAAGTTTGCCGAGCCCGCGTTGGAGCGCGCGTTCCGGGTCGACAACTTGGAGCCGCTGCGCCGCTTCTTGAGCTTCAGCGTGGCCTTGGCGTCGCTGACGTTCTTGGCCTTCAGTGTGCACGACGCCTTGGTCGTGCCGCAGGTGAGGGATCGCGCGTGGGCGATTCGCTTCGGCGTATTTGGGCCTGCCTCGGCGCTGGCCTTTTGGCTGATCAACTCCAAGTACCTGCTCTCATTCGGGCAGCTGATGATGCTCGTGTACGGCGTGTGCGCGAGCTTCGTGGTGCTGTACATCGGTGCCATCGCGGGCGGCAGCGGCTACTTCTTGTACACGTCCTTCGCCGTTGCGTTCGTCACGCTCGGGCCGTTCGTGGCGCGGCTGAGCGTGGCTGCGCAGCTCGCCTACACGCTGGCCACGCTGGTGATGTACGCGCTGCTGGACCACTTCAGCGCGCATGCCCCGCTGCAGGTCAGCCTCTCGATCTCCAGCACGTTACTGTCCTTGGGCGGCATCGGCGCGCTGGTCGCCTATCGCCTCGAGCGCCAAGCGCGGCAAAGCTTCCTCCAGCGTCGCTTGATCGACGAACAGGTCGAAGCGCTCGCTGCGGAGAAAGCACGTGCGGAAGAGCTGCTCTTGAACGTGCTGCCCGCCAGCATCGCAGAGCGCCTGAAGCGCGGTCAGCGCCCGATCGCCGACGGCTTCGCCAAGGTATCGGTGCTGTTTGCGGACATCGTCGGCTTCACCAAGATGTCCGAGCGCGTGACCCCCGTCGAGCTCGTGGATCGCCTGAACCGGATATTTTCGAGCTTCGACGACTTGGCGGACAAGCTCAAGCTCGAGAAAATCAAGACCATTGGCGACGCGTACATGGTCGCCGGCGGCCTGCACAGTCACGAGTACGACCACGCTCAGATGATCGCCGAGATGGCGCTAGGCATGCAGCGCCGCGCGTCGCAATTCGGGGTCGAGTTCGGTGAGCAGCTCAGCATTCGGATCGGCATCCATACGGGCCCCGTCGTTGCTGGCGTCATCGGCAAACGCAAGTTCATCTACGACGTGTGGGGCGACACCGTGAACACCGCGAGCCGCATGGAATCTCACAGCGAGCCCGGCATGATTCACGTCACGGAAGACACGCGCGGGCTGTTGAAAGAGATGTACGAGCTGACGCCGCGCGGCGAAATTTCCGTGAAGGGCAAGGGCGTGATGCGCACCTGGTTCCTCGTCGGGCGTTCGTCCGAGGGGAACCTGGTGCAGACGCGCTTGCCGCAAAAGGTCGATAAAACCAGCTAAATAGCCGGTCCCGGGGGCTATGCCGTGAGCCCTTGCAGCGCTCCGGTGCACACGCCGGGAATGCCGAACGTTTTCACGTCGTCGAAGCCCATCGCGTTCATCACGGACACGAGCAAGTTGTTGTGCGGCTGATCCTTGAACTGCATGTAGCGGCCCATGTTGAAGTAGCCGCCCGCGCCGCCCATCAGCACCCAGGGAATGTCCGTGTACGAGTGCGTATTGCCCGCTCCGAGCTCGTTGCCCCAGAGCATGAGCGTGTTGTCCAACATGTTGGTGCCGTCAGGCTCCGTGGTCGCCTTCAGCTTGTCCAACATGTAGGCCATTTGCTGGGAGTGCCAGATGTTGATCGTGACCAGCTTCTCGTTGTTCACGGTGTCGCTGTCGCCGGAGTGAGAGAGCTCATGATGCTCTTCCGGAACGCCGATCCAGTCGTAGTGCTGCCAGCTGTCCGCGTTGGCGAACATCAGCGTGGAGACCTTGGTTAGCCCGCAAATGTGCGCGAGCAGCATCAAGTCCATCTGCAGTTTGGCGTTGTTCGGGAACCCGGCCATGTCTTCCGGGTCCGCCTTGGCCGGCGCAGTGGGTGCCTTGCAGCTGGGCACCGTGGCCGTGAGCTGCTGCTCCACGCTGCGAATGCTGGTCAGATGTGCTTCGAGGCGTGCTTTGTCCTCGGAGCTGACGCGGGTTTCGAGGCGGCCGATGTCGGCGGTCAGGAAATCAAGCACGCTCTTCTTGTCCGCAATGAGCTTCTGCAGGTCCGCGCTGGACAGATTCGCGTTCGCGAAAATGCGCGTGTACATTTGTAGCGGGTCGTCCACCGCGGTGTTGGGCATGTTGGCGCCGCGGTACGAGATCACGCGCAGCGGCTCCTGGCCCTGAATGCGCAGACCGAACTCCAAGGATGGGAACGTATCCTTGGTGCCGATGCGGTTGGCGATCGCCTGGTCGACCGAGATGCGGTCGGCGTAGCCCGCAGGACCGCCAGAGCCGGTGAAGCTGCCTGCTTGGAGCGAACCGCCCGTGAGCATCGCGCCGGGGCCCTTCATGTGCGGACCACCGGGCTTGTCCGTGACGGCCGCCATGGTGCCGAGCACATTTTGCACGGTCGAGTTCATGTGCACGCCCTTGAGCACCATCATCTGCGAGACGTGGTCCTTCAACGGCGCCAAGATGCGACCCAGGGTGAGTGGCGCGCCGGTTGCGGCGCCCGCCGGAAAGAAATCCTTCGCGATGGTGCCGTTGGCCGAGAAGATGCCAATGAAGCGCCGGGCCGCAGCGACCTTGGTATCAGCGCCGAACACGGTGCTGGTGCGCCAGATGGGGCTGGTGAGGGCGACGGTCAGCGCGCCGAGGCCACCCAGGAGCTTGCGGCGGCTGAGTGCAGTGCGGTGATCGATCGGCTGCTTGGGGTTCATTGCGCTGTCTCCGAGTCCACGGGATGACGGTAAACGAATGCGTCACTCTCGACGATCGCTTTGGGTAAGACGTTGAGGTCTGAGCCAGCCGCTTCGAAAGCGCTGACCAAGCCCTGCATCGAGCAGTCGTCCACGCTTTGCTCGAAGCGCGAGAGCGCGAACCGGAACCATTGGCGCGCCATGCATTGGCGTACCGTTTCGCTCGAGGCAAGCTTCTGGCCGAGCTGTGCGACACCGGTGAACTTGCCGTCGATTTCGTTCGTGCCGATGAGCTCACCGCTGGCATCCACCGGGCCGGAGCCGTCCATCGTGCGGTATTGGCCGACGGCGTCGTAGTTCTCGAAGCCGAAGCCGATCGGGTCCATCAGCTGATGGCAACCGGAACACGAGGCGTTGGTCTCGTGCTCCTTCAGGCGTTCACGGGTCGACACGCCGGGCGTTACGTCCGGTGCCTTGGGAATATTGGCGGGCGGCGCGGGCAGAATCTGGCAGAGCATTTGCTCACGCACGAACTTGCCGCGGTAAATCGGCGAGCTCTCGTTGGGCTTGGCTTCGAGCGCCAAGAACGCGGGCAGCGTCAGCATGCCGGAGATGGTGCCGTCTGCCCGTTGCAGGGAGGTGAAGGTGTCACCGCCGGTCATGCCGTAGTACTTGCCCAGGTCCTTGTTCAGGAACACGGTGGGCGAGGTGAGCAGGGCGTTCAACTTGCCGCCTTGGTTCGCGAGCACGTCATCGAAGAAGGCGCGCGCCTGGTCACCCATGGACGCCTTCAGTGTGGAAGTGGTCCACTGCGGGAACAGCGTGGCGTCCTTCACTGCGCCGTTCAACGCGGGCAGCTGCATCCAGTTCTCCAAGAAGCGGCGCACCAGGGTGCTGCCCTTGGGATCTTGGAGCATCCACGTGAGTTGCGAGGAGATGCCGTCCTTCGTGGCGAGCGAGCCGCCGGTGGCCGCTTGCGTTAGCTTGGCGTCCGGCAGGGTGTCCCACAACGAATAGGACAAGCGCGCGGCGAGCTCGAACGGCGAGAGTTTGACGGCAGTGGCGCTGACTTTTTCACCGGTGCCGATTTCCACGCGGTACAGGAAGCGCGGTGCTTGCAGAATGCCTTGGAGCAGCAACTCGATGCCGTGCCCATAGCTGACCGCTACGCCGACATCGAACAGCTTCAAGTGCTGTTCGATATCCGCGGCGTCAGTCATTGGCGCGCGGTACGCGCGGGCAGCAAAAGTAGTGACGAAGGTTTTCGCGCAGTCACGCTTGACGGCGGTGGCAGCGCACGGAGCCAGCGTGTTGAGCGTGGCCGCGGTGCCAACGACGGCGGCGGAGATCACCTTGGCCGCGTTGCCGTAGTTCTCGACGTCCACCTGCGCCACGTCAGGCTGCACGAGACCGAACGCGGAGGCGTTGGCGCTCGCGCCGAGCGCGGTATCCAGATTCGGCACGGTGCCGAGCAGGTCCTTGACGCTGTTCAAGTACTGCGAGCGCGAGAGCAGCTTCATCGGCGAAGGGCCCGGGTCGACCGTGCCCGCCTTGCAGTTGAAGCTTTGGGTCATGGTGGTGGAGCTGGCACCGCCACCGGGCGTGCTGCCCACTGGCGTGCTGCCGGCGCCGCCGGAGCCGACGCTGCCCGGTGCAGCGGCAGCGCCCATGGCACCCGGACCATGCAGCGGGTCGCCGCTGATGTTGCCCGTACAGGCGGCGGCGCCCAGGGCCAGCAAGGCAAGACCTACGATCCGGCGTTCAGTCATGTTGCTTGGTTCGTGGAGCAGTACGGCCCCCGCGATCTCTTTATTTCGCCTCTTTCCGGTGCCTTTCCGGGTTCGCGGAAAGCTTCAGCCTGAGAGCACGCCTGACCGCCAAGGTGCGATAACCCCCGACTAAGGAGCGATGCAGCACGCCGGGCAGTCGTATGCCACGAACGGATTGTAGCCAGCGCACTTGGCGCCGCACTGATTTCCGCCCTGGCTACCGCAGCTGGGCTGGCAAACGCCGGCGATCTCGATGGAGTGCGGCGGGTTACAGGGCGTGTCGTTGCCGGGGGGCACGTCCTTCGGGTCCGGCGTGTAATACAGCCGGTCGAGGTCGACGCCGTCCACCGCGTTCGCGATCGTGAGCCGGTGCGGGCCGGCGGCTAGCTCGAAGTTCACGGGGACGCCGTAGTTCGTGTTGATGTGGATCGCGTCCCAATACCAGATGTCGCCCACACTGATGCGCCACGGGAAGAAGTCGATGTCGTCGACCTTCACCCAAAAGCGGTTGTTTTCTGCGGTGGGCGAGCGAATGCGCCCCCAGATTCGGTACGTGCCGGGGGTGCGCACTTCGAAGTCGTACACGGCCCGCGCGGTGCCGGCATCCTTGTCGGAGGTCAGCCCGAACGGCGGCGACAAGTAGTGCCCGTCCGACGCGGCGCTGTCCGCGCCAATCTCGAAGCCTCCGGAAAGCGCGCCGCTTTCGGCCTCTAGGTAGTGTCCGGAGTCAGTCCACGACCCGACGCTCGTCAGGCGCGAGTCGCATGCTGCACACAGCAGGGCTGCGCACAGCACACTCCCGGCTTCACGGAGCATCCGCGAAACGACTCAACTGCGCGCTGTGCGGGCTCTCTGGATACGCGGCGATGAAGGCTTTTGCGCGTCGCCGCGCTGCGTCCTTGTTGCCACGTGCCGAAAGCAGCTCGATGGTCAGCACTTCGCGCTCTTGGCGCAACACGCCTTTGGGGAACTTGGAGCGCAACTTGTTGAGCGTTTGTTGGGCCGCGTTTGCGTCCCCGTTACGCAGGTACGCGCGTGCTTCGGTGAGCAGGGCGCTTTCTGCGCTGAGCATGTCCTTGCGCTTTTGATCTGCGCTGGGCGTGGGCGCTTGCTTCGACGCGCCCGGGTCCAGTAGGGGCGCCAGTTGCAGTGCTGGATCCGGAGCTGGCAGCGCTGCGGCCAGCTCGGCTTTCGGAGTGGCCTGTACCGCGGGGGCCGTGACTGCGGGGGCGCTGACCGGCGTTGGCGTGCGCGGCGTGCCGGACCAATGGACCCAGACCGCCGACGCACCGATGGCGACGCCGGAAACAGCCAAAGCGAGGGCAATTTTGCTGCTCACCAGCTTGGCGACGAGCGGCACGACACCGCTGCCCGTGCTCGCTGCGGCGCCCGCTTGTGCGCCGTGCGCTGCGGCGCTGCTGTGCGCGGTACCGACCAACGCTACCGCGGCGATTTGCGCCGACAGACGCGCCCAGCCATCACCCTTTGCGCCGAGCGGTGGGTCGGCCTTCTTGATGCTGGCCAGCAGCTCGCGTTCCAGGTCGCTGTCGTCAGTGATGCTGCTCAGCAATCGTCGGGGGTCGCCCATCAGACTGCCTCCTTTCGTCCGCCGGCATCGATTGCCGAGAGACGTTTGACTTCACGCCGAAAGGCGTCGCGCGCTAGCCGAAGCCGTGACCTGACCGTGCCCACCGAGATGTTGAGCAGCGTGGCGATGTCCTGTCCGGACATTTCTTCGAGCTCGAACAACACGAACACCGTGCGCTGGGGCTCAGGGAGCTTGTTGAGGATGGCCTCCGCCGCGCGGGCGCGCCGACGCGCGTCACTTTCGGCTGAAAAATCCTCATGCCAGGTGGCGACGGCTTCGAGCTCCGCATTATCCGTCGATACCTCGCGCCGGATCAGCGCGGAGCGCCGGTAGTCACTTGCCACGCGCTGCGCGATGCCGAACAACCAGGTCGAAACGAGTGACCGGCCTTCGAACTCAGCGAGCTTGAAATGCGCGGTGAGGAAGACTTTTTGAGCCAAATCCAGCACGTCCGGCTCGCGCACTCCGAGGCGGCGCAGGGAGCGCCACACGAAGTCGAAATGCGCGTCATAAAGAGCGCGGAAATCTGGGTGCGGCGTGCTGCTCATGACCTTCGTCGCTCGGGCCGGATTCGAGTCGGGGGCACTGGCAACGCCGCCCTCGAGCTCGGTGACCGAGACCAAGTCATGAAATAATACCACTTTAGGGGTGAGTGGGGGTTCATGGGCCGAAACGATCAGAAATTCCTAGTGCGACCGCGGATTTAAACGGCCGTTTACCGCTTCCCGTAAAGGAGAGCTTTCCGTTTTGGGCCCGGCGCCGGCGCGTTTTGAGGTGAGCCGACGGGCCCACACCTACATGAGGGCGTACGCCGCGTTGCCGCGTCGCTAAATCGCGTGACGTCAGTGGACATTCTGGACGGAGTCGCGACAATGAGCCGCGAAGTTTCAGATGCGCGGCAGGCTATGCTGGTTTCTCGTGCTGGGCGCGCTCTTCGCGTTCGCTGGCACCGCGCGCGCGCAAGGCTCCGACGCGCTCAGCGTGGAGCGTGGACCGGGCGCCGAGGATTGTCCGGACGCCGCGACGCTCGAGGCGCGCATTGCCAGCATTCGCGGTCGCGCGGGGGCATCGAGTAGCGCGAGCTACGCGGTCGCGTTCACGCATACTCCGGACACCTACACCGCGATCATTCGCAGCGGTCCCAACGGCGAGAGCCAGCGTGTGTTGGAGGGCCATGGTCCGGGTTGCGCCGCGCTCGCGCAAGCCAGCGCGGTCACGCTCGCGCTGCTGTTCGACTCGGAGCCGGAAAGCACTCCGCCGCCAGCAAAGCCGGAACCGCCAAAGCCGCCACCTCCGCCCCCGCCCAAAATCGCGGACCCATTCACGGAGCCAATCGAGCCGGTGCACTCGGGGGTACACGTTGACAGTACGTTGGAGGTGGGTGCAGCCGCGCTGGTTGGCGTGTTGAGGCCGATCTCGCCGGCGTTCACTGGTGAGCTCGGCTTGCACGTGGCGCGCGTGCGCGTCGGTTTGGGTGTGCTCTGGAATCCGACGCAAACATTGCTGCTCGACCCCGGCGCTGTGCATGAATCGCTGTTGAGCGGCACCGCTCGTACCTGCTTCGCGCTGCTTCGCGCGGACACGCTGCGCTTCGATTTGTGCTCGGGGTTGTTCGCCGGAGTCGTCACGGCACAAGCCGAGGGCTTCACCGTCAATCAGCTGCGCAGGCGATCCTGGTTGGCGGTTCCAGTCGAATTATCCTTGGCAGAGCTGTCCGGTCCTGTCGGTTGGGAGCTCAGCGCGTCCGCGCTCGGCACGCTTGCGCATCACGACTTCGAAGTGGACGGCTTGGGCGTTGCGTACCGCTCGCCGCGCATTGGCGCCATGCTCTCATTGCGCGCGATTGGCTTGCTTTCCTGGTAGTGAATCTGCTCGTGTTCGTGATGACTCAGCGCGTCGCAATGCCCTGAGCCGAAGCGTGAGATAGGCACTTACGCCACGCGAGATCTGCCGGCATTTGCCAGTAAATCTCGGATTTTGACCACGGTTTCGCTGGCGTTGGGTGACGCGAATGATAATCGGTAGTCATGGAGCTTCGTTCGCTGCGTGGGTTGCTGTCGTTGTCGTTGTCCATGGGTTTGGTGCTGAGCTGCGCCGCAGGGTCGGATGACTCTTCGGGTAGCGCGGGCGCACCTGCAACCGGGGGCACCTCGGGTAGCGCGGGCTCAGTGGCGTCCGCAGGCACTGCGGGCTCGGTGATTCTGCCCAACGGCGGCTCCAGCGGTTCCGGCACCGCCGGCACTAGCGGTGCGGCCACTGCAGGCAGCAGCGGTGCGAACACGAGCGGCGCTGGTGGCGCAAGCGGCAGCGCCGGTGCAGGTGGCTCCGGCGGCGCGAGCGGTAGCGCGGGCACTGCTGGGCACGCCGGCACCAGCGGCGGCGGCGGTACTTCGGGTACAGCAGGGACTGCGGGCACTGCCGGTACTGCCGGTACTGCGGGCACTGCCGGTACTGCGGGCACTGCAGGTACTGCGGGCACTAGCGGTAGCGGCGGCACGGGCGGCACTGCGGGTACTGCCGGCACTGCGGGTACCGCCGGCACCAGTGGCGGTGGTGGCACGGCAGGCACCGCTGGTACGAGCGGTGGTGGCGGCACGGGCGGCACTGCGGGCAGCGCTGGTACTGCGGGCAGCGCGGGCACCGCTGGCGCTGGCGGCACTGGATCGGGCTGTACCATCTGCCCGATCTCACTGACGCGCTTCGTGATCCCGGCTACCAACAATCAGTCGACGGATTCAGCGACCATCAACGTCACCTGGAACGCCACCAAGATCGAATTCGTGTTCAACGTGAAGGACACCACGAACTTCCACGACTCGACCGACCCATGGGATGACGACGCGGTCGAAATCTACTTGGACATGAACCACAACAAGAGCACCACGTTCGAGAACACTGACGACGTGCAGCTCATCGTCAAACGCTTCGACGGCATTGCCACCGGCAAAGGCAATGTGACCTTCGCCTCGATCGGCATCACGCGCGCCGAGGTGACGGGCGGCTACACCATCGACGTGTCGGTGCCCTGGGCAGCGCTCAACGGCATGCTCGGCTCACAGCTCGGCAAGACCATTGGTTTCGATGTCGCCGTCGACGACGACCTCAATGGTGGCGGTCGCGACTCGCAGTTGATGCTGTACAGCTCGGACCAAGCCTTCGCCAACACCAGCGCGTACGGCTCGCTGGTCCTCAACTGAGCCCGGAGTAAGCGTCCGAAAATCGGCGCGTCGTTTCTGAAAATCGGAACGATGCGCCGGGCCGGTATGCTCCAGAAAAGCCGCAAATAAGCGGTTCCCCGGCGGGTCGGCGCCTGGCGTTGCGTTTGCATAAGGCAACGCTCATGCGCCTCACGCCGTCGAATTCGCTCCGCTGGAGTCTCCTCGCTGTACTCGTTCTGGCGGTGCCTCTCGGCTGCGGTAGCCACGAAGGCGCGACGGCCGGCGTGGGCCAAGACGGCGCCACCGGCGACCTTGGCTTGGCATTCAGCCTGGCACCTGGCCAGACCATCAACAGCGTCGCGTACACGATCATCGGGCCCAACGGCTTCACCAAGTCGGGCCTGATTGACGTGAGCACCAGCCCCTCCATCGCGGCCACGATCGCCGCACTGCCCGTCGGCACCGGCTTCGCCATCACGCTGTCCGCCACCACCGCCGATGGCGCCACGACGTGCGCTGGTTCCGCATCCTTCGCAATCACCGCGCACGCCACGACGGCCGTCACGGTGCTGCTGGCTTGCCACGAGCCGCCGCACACGGGCGCAGTGCTGGTCACCGGCGCCGTGAATGTGTGCCCGACCCTCGACGGCATCGCGGCGACGCCGGCTGAGATCGTCGTCGGTGGATCAGTAGCCTTGACTGCGCAGGCGCACGACGCTGATGCGGCTCCGGCAGCGCTGAGCTATCGCTGGTCCGCTAGCAGCGGCACCTTCAGCGATGCAACCATACAGAACCCGGTGTTCTCGTGCACCAAGGCCGGCACCAGCACTGTGTCGCTCACCGTTTCCGACGGCGACGACAGCGCGTCTTGTCCCGCGATTGGCAGCGCGACGATCACCTGCTCGCTCGGCAGCGGCGCGGGTGGCAGCGGTGGTAGCGCAACCGGCGGCTCGGCTGGCGCAAACGGGGGGACGTCTGGTGGCGGCGCGGGTGGCGCGAGTGCCGGAACCTCCGGTGGCGGCGCGGCTGGTGCTGCCGGTTCGGGCGGCGCGACGGGTACGGCGGACATCGCGGTGTACCGAGTGGGTGATGGTTCGGGTGCGCTGACGTCCGCGGGCACCCCGGTGTTCATCGATGAGCTCGGCGCCGACGGCACCTTGCTGCGCAGCATCCCTATGCCCAGCGCAGCCACGCTCCCGAGCCATCGCTTGGTCGCGAGCGGCACGGCGACTTCGGAGGGTTTCATCACTCGTTCGGCTGACGGCGCATCCCTGGTGCTCACGGGCTACGACGCGGCGCCCGGCACCGCTGCAGTTCCCGGCACGCTGTCGACGGCGACCCCGCGCACGATCGCGCTCGTGAACCTTGCCGGTGCCATCGACACGTCGACCGCGCTGACCGACGCGGCCTCCGCAGGCAATCCGCGCTCGGCAGCCAGTCCTGACGGGACAAGCTTCTGGTTCGCGGGCTCCACTGGTGGCGTGCGCTACACGGCACTCGGCACGAGCACCTCCCAACAGCTCAGCACGACCGTCGTCAATCTGCGCCAGGTTGGGATTTTTGGCGGGCAGGTATTCGTCTCAGACTCGTCCGGTTCGGCGGTTCGTTTGGGCAGCGTTGGTGCCGGCCTGCCCACCACGGCCGGCCAAGTGATCACGAATCTACCCGGGCTTGCCAGCTCCACGGGCAGCCCGTACGGCTTCTTCTTCGCGGATTTGGATGCCGCCACGCCCGGGCTGGACACGCTGTACGTGGCGGATGATGCGGCGGGCATCACCAAGTACTCCTTGGCTGGAAGCACCTGGACCAGCAACGGTACCTTCGGCTCGGCCGCCGACACCTATCGCGGCCTTACGGGAGCGAGCAGCGGCGGCGGCGTCACGCTGTACGCGGTTGGCGGAAGCGGGCCGGCGGGCGGCGGTCAGCTCGTGCGCATTGCCGATGGCGCGGGCTTCGGTGGAGCGTTCGCACCCTCGAAGGCAACGCTTGCCAGCGCCGCGACCAACACGGCGTTCCGCGGCGTGGCGCTCACCCCGAATCACTGAGCGTCAGAATATCGGCTCGCGCGTTACTGCCGCTCGATCCAGGTAGGTGTACTTTCCCGTGTCAGTGACGAGTACCTTTTGCTGCAGTGTCGCGCCGTAAGTGGCGGCGCCCACAGGGTGGTAGCAGCCAGGGTCGTCGGCCTGACACAGGCGCTTGAGGTGGACGACAGGTGCGCTCTCTGTCACCGCCTCGACACGATACTCGGGGCTTTCGCCGAGCAAGGCCTCACGTAACACGCGCCCGTCCGGCGCGGCAAAGCGCACGCCGAGCAGCGTGGCCACGGTCGGCGCCAGATCGACGTTGCCCGTTGGCCAAGCGTCGCTGAACCCGACCTTGAAGTGTGGCCCGGCGGCGATCAGGGTGTTGTGTACGTCGCGCGGGCTGAATGAGCCATGCATCCCGCGATAGCGCTGCGCGCTCGCGTATTCCGTACCGGGCAGGCTTTCAGCGCCGCCGGCCAACGCCGACTCGTTCCAGTCGAAGCTCACCACGAGATCGGGAGTCGGGGGCGAGCTACGTTCACCCTCAGCCCGGATGGCGGCCAAGCTGAGTGTGCCAGGGATGCTTCCGTACCTGCTGTGCACGAAGATCGCGCCGTAGCCCGCGTGCTCTTGCAGCGCGAGTGTCAAGCGCTGCACGCGCGCGCGGTCGTGGTTCAATACGTAGAAGTACTCCGAGCCACCATTGGCTGCGATCACGATCGCGTCGCTGGGCAACGCGCTGGGCGCGCGGAAGCTGGGCAGGGAATACGGAGTGCCGGCATTGAGGTGCGGCGTTCGCGGCGTTGGAGCCGCAGGTTTTGCGGTCGGGGTGATTGGGACGCAGCCGCCATTGCGGTCGCTGCGAGTTGGGTACACGAGCGTGCCGTCCTTGCGGATGCCGGACAGGACCGGATCGAGCAAGCAGCCACCACCGTCGTACACGTGCGAGAGCCCGGCGCGCGTCAGCACGTCCGCCGTGCGCACTTCTCCGGAGACCGCGTAGCCGTGCGCGTCGAGCGCGCCGACTTCGCCCTGACCGTTGGGCTCACCGCTCAGGCCGCGTAGCGGAAAGAGGGCGAGATCACCGCTCACGGTGCTGTGCCCGTGATCGGAGACCACGATCACGTCCGTGCTTTGCCGCAGGCCGAGCTCGCTCAGCTTGGCTTCGAGTCGACCGAGCAACACGTCCTGGTCGCGCAGCGCATCCTGATAGTTAGCCGAGCCCGGGCCGAATTGATGCTCGGTCGAATCGGGGTTCCGGAGCCAAACGACCGACAAATCTGGCTGGAATTGGGGCAGCACGTAGTTCAGGTAGGCGCCCATCAAGTATTCGTTGGCGGCGTCATGAGCGGAGCCCAGCGCCGAGCGCGGGTCCGGGGTGACACCGTCTTTGAGCTTCACCAGCTTCTCGCTGCTTGGTGCGCTCGGCTTGCCGTTGTCCGCCGCGAGCGACAAAACCTGGCCGTTTGGGAACGCGTAGCGCGCTGCGTTCGCGGGCAATGCAAAGCTCGAAGCTTGCAGCGCGCGTGCAAAGTCGAACGGGAGCGCGATGTTCTCGTCCAGGACCACACTCAGCTTTGCATCGGGCCGGTAGTCTTGCAGGAAAGCGGGCCCAATCTTGCCAATCGCCGCGGTGCGCAGGCCAGCCTCGTGCGCTGCTTGAAACAGCGTGTCCACCGCGAATAAACCGCGCGCGCCTCGCGCTCGGTAGAAGGCGTCCAGCGTCTGCAGGACCCCGTGATCCTCGGTGAAGACGGGCTGCGAGAAATCGATCGGCTTGCCGTCGGCGTTGTTGCCGCTCGGGCCGGGCTGATACTCGGTGTTGCCATAGAAACCGTGCCTGCCCGGGTACGCGCCGGTGGCGAAAGCGGCGGCGTTCATCATCGTGAAGGTCGGATACACGGCGTGTTGGTCGGTGAAATTGACGCCTTCGTGATCGCGCAGGCGAGCTAGGTTGGGTGTGAGCTCAGCGCTCACGGAATCGGGCCGCAGCCCGTCCCAAACGAACACGATGACCTTCGCTTTCGCCGCAGCGGCGCTGACGGCTGGCTTGGCGCTCGCCATGAGCGGGGCACTCGCGGTGGTTGGCGCCGATGTGGGTTTGGTTCCCGGCGCCGCGGCACGGTCTACGGGCTGAGCGGCGCAGGCGCTCAGCGCTAGGGCGGCGAGGGTTGCGCTATTTCGAAGGGCCATCGTCGCGCGCAGCGTAGCGCTGCGAGCTTTTTGCGGCGGTGACAATGGCGTGCGCCCGGGAGGTCGGGGCGCGACGCCGAAGGCTGCGCCGCCAGGGGTCGCGCTGGGTGACCATCAAACCCCTCTCCACAGTCATGGGTCATCACCCGCGCGGGATATCCGGTTTGTCCTGCGCTGAGAATTCGGTGTTGCGTGTGCCCAGCAGCGCGACCAATCGGCCCAAACTTCGAGTCGAGCGGTAAGAATTCAGTCAGGGCGCTTTTCGGTGACTACAATTCTGTCGATCTTGTTCCGAATATCACGCGGCCGTTGCTGGTGCAGGACACGAAACAAGCGGCACGAGAGGCCGGCACGTGTAGGTGCACGGCTTACCAGCCACGGAGTAACTGGAATGGTGAACGGCATCGGGATGAACCGCGAATCGCGGTCGCTGGTTGTAAGTAGTGTTGGGCTGACGCTCGCGGCGCTGTTTCTGGCGGCCTGCGGGTCGTCCGGTAGCACCGGCAACAACGCCAACGGCGGCGCCAGCAACACGGGCACCGGCGGTGGCTCCGTCCCGGATGGCACCGCAGGTGTGCTCGGTACGAGCGGCACGGGTACCGGCACAGGCGCCGCGCCCGGTACGAGCGGTAGTGGCTCGGGCGGCGGCGGAATCGTCGGCGGCGCCGGTGCCGGAACTGGCCCGAGTGTGCCCTGCGTGATGGCGGGCAGCACTGGCCCGCAGTTGCCGCACAGCTTCTTCACCAACTGCGCCGCCTGCCACAGCGCAAACGGCGACCCCGCGAACCCGGCGGTGCCGAACTTGTTCACCGTCACGGACGGTGCGGACGTTTATCAAACCACTGTTCGCACCGGCAAAAAGATCATGCCGCCCTTCACGGCCACGCAGATCTCCGACGCGGACATCAAGGCCGTGTACGACTACTTCAAGGCCGGCGTACCGGGCAACGCACCCACCTGTCAGGCCAGCCCGGACGGCGTCGAAGTCACGCCCCTCGGCTGCACGGGTCAAACCGTTTCCTACTCGCCGATTTTCCCGGACGGCACCACCACGCTGCAGCCCATCTCGTCGATCGACCCGACGACCAAGCACATCATCTTCCGCGGCGCAGGGCGCGTGCGCTTCCGCCATGAGATGGAAGACACCTTCGAGATTTACCACGACCATTACTTCGAAGGCCGCACCTTCGGGTACATCTTGGATGACAGCAGCCCGGTCGGCGGCAAGACCATCACGGTCACGTTCTTGCCCAGCGGCAATCAGTACTACAGCAAGCAGAAGAACGCGGGCGGCCAAGAGGGCGGCGCGGATCTGAACATTCGCGCGTGGAAGCTGTACGGTCATCCAGACGGTAACGCCTTCGCAGCCAACGCGGGCGGCGCGGCGAACAACGTTTTGCCCTTCGGTTGTGCTTCGGACCCGAACGGGCCGACCTGCGATACGCGCAAATACACGTACGTGCTGAACCGCAACGATCGTGAAGGCCGCGACATCATGGTCGGCGACCAACTGCAGATCGAGTTCGGCATCTTCCTGTCCCGCTACACGGACGGCGTGGACCAAGGTCCGCCGGTCGACATGAAGCACGTGCGCAACATCTTGCCGTTGCCCAAGGGCTGCACGCTGAACGGCGCGCCGTTCAACAACGCCTGCTACACCCAAGCCAACTACTACTCGGACTCGTTCCGCTACGTAGTCGGCAAGGGCACGCTCACGCCGTACAACCAGGACTGCACGATGAGCGTGCCGCCCGGTCAAGAAGGCGCGTACGGCGCCGGTTGCGACGCCGTTGCCAAGGCCGTTACCGCCGGCACGCTGCTGGACCGCACCGGTCCGGACGCGGCGGGCTGGTCCGGTGGCACCGCGACGATGTCCTACATTCGTCAGCGCCACGATTTGTACTACTCACAAATGGCGCCGAACATTCAGCAGGAGAACGCCGAGAACTTCGGCCAAGGTCGGCGCTTGTTCCACACGGATTACACCACCGGTAAGCACATCGAGGCGAACAACGACCTGACAGATGCCGAGACCGCGGTGCACGCCAACATGGCGGGGCCGCTGCTCAACCAGGTGGCTTGCGAAGGTTGCCACTCGCACAACAACCGCGGCGTGCCGCCG
>FSWQ01003890.1_pt1 | contig 21308 bp, 17 predicted proteins | sample 1637691 | NCBI WGS metagenome assembly FSWQ01 (sample SAMEA3914814, study PRJEB12502) | metagenome | biome: forest; material: soil | place: USA | collected 2011-09-16 | depth 0.1 m | reverse complement strand
GATCACGAAGCTTGGGTCAATTTCGCCGTTTTCGATCCGTGCTAGCAACGGCTTCAGGTAGCGATGCACGTGACATTGCCCCGAGCGAATCGTGAGCGCACGGTTCACGATGGCACCCATGGGGAAGTTGTCGATGAACCCGCCATACACGCCGCTCACGGATACGACGCCGCCGTTCTTGCAACAACGGATGGCCTGACGCAGCGCGAGCGGCCGGTCCGACTCCAACATCAGAGCCTGTTTCGTGCGGTCCACAGCATACATTGCGCCGTGTGAATGTGCTTCCAGTCCAACGGCGTCGATGCAAGCGTCTGGTCCGCGGCCAGCAGTCAGGGCTTGAAGCGCCTCGTAAACGTCTTGCTCTTCATAGTTGATCACGTCAGTGGCGCCGGCTTTGCTGCGCGCCATTTCCAAGCGATACGGGAGGCGATCGATGGCAATGATGCGTTCTGCGCCCAGAAGCCGCGCGCTCGCAATGGCGAATTGACCCACCGGGCCCGCTCCCCAAACCGCAACCACGTGACCGGGCTGAATGTCGCACATCTCTGCGCCCATGTACGCGGTCGGAAAAATATCCGATAGAAACAACACTTGCTCGTCACTCAGGTGCGAAGGCACCTTGATAGGACCCACATCCGCAAACGGTACTCGAGCGTACTCGGCTTGTCCGCCAGCGAACCCACCGAGCATGTGCGAGTACCCGAACAGCCCGGATGGCGAATGCCCCCACAGCTTTTCGGCGAGCCATGCGTTCGGATTCGAATTCTCGCACAACGACGTGAGGCCCCGTTGGCAGGTATTGCAATTGCCGCACGCGATCGGGAACGGAACGACGACGCGATCCCCCACGCGCAAGTTGGAGACGCCCGCGCCCACTTCTACGACCTCCCCCATGAACTCGTGTCCGAGGATGTCGCCCTTTTCCATGGTCGGGATGAACCCGTTGTAAATGTGCAGATCCGAGCCGCAAATGGCGGTGCTCGTCACGCGAATGATGGCGTCACGAGCGTTCAAGATTTGGGGATCTGGAACGTTTTCGACACGCAGCTTCTTCTTACCGACCCAGCAAGTGGCTTTCATTTTCGTGCTCCTGAAATGACGGTTTGATCGGCAGTCGGGCAGGCAGGGTGCCGACCTGCGTGAATGCTTGCGTCGGAATGAACGACCTCACCCGTCTCGAGGACTTGCTTCAGGCGGCGCAGGTCACCCGCAATCTGTTGGCCTGGCTCTTCCCCGAACAACTTGGCGAAGGCTGCGCCGATCGCACCAGCTGGCGGTGAATATTCGAGCTCGAGATGAACCTCCGTGCCGCGGTCGCCCGGCGCGCGCACGAAGCGAACGACGCCGCGATTGGGAACCGTCGTTGTCCCGGCCACGGACCGCCACGCGATGCTCTCATTCGGGACATCGAGCACGGTCTCGGCTTGCCACTCGATGGTCATGCCGGCCGGTCCCTTTGCTTTCCACGTTGAGGAGCCGTTTTTCACGGTTACGGACTCCAAGTGCTTCATGAACGTGGGCAGATTGGCAAAATCACGCCAGAACTCGTACACCTCGTCGGGTGTTCGGTAGATGGTGATGCTTCGGCTCACGCGCAGCGGTGCGGCGAGGCGAAGCGCAGGAGAAGAGCGGCTAAGCCGCGAGGCACTCAAGGCATCTACGGCGGCAACACCGGCGACCGCTGCAGCGATCACCGCGGTGCGCGAACGTGTCGAGCGCCGGGACGAAAATGCACCTGCGAGTAACACCAGGTCCATCGCATCGCCGGCCACGCGAGCCCAAGCCCAGCCCGCGGCGGCGGGTTGGCTCAACAGACCGAACCCACTAGCCAGCTCGCGTGCGCCAATCAGCCTCAACGCCAAGCGCGAGCCACGGCGATTCGAGAGGCCTGCCAGCTTGGCCACACTGCCAGGCGCGATGACTTGAGCCAAGCCCAGGCCAAGGCTGAACAGCCCAAGACCGAGCGCTGTGTTTGGTTGGCGTGAGCCGCCATCAGTGCGGCGGAGCGCGTGTGCTTGTCGGTAGTCGATCAGATTGGTTTGTGCCATGGGTCCCTTGCTGAGCTAGAGAGCGCGAGCGGCAGCAGTGCAACCTTCAAGCCAGCGTCGCGCACGGGTGGCCCGTGGCAAGCGCAACGTGAAGCGCGAAACACCGCGCACGTCACGAAGACGGACGTGGCGTGGCGCGTTGCCTCGCGTCGGCAAATTGGCTGCCTTCGAGGCGCTCCGCCTTCGGCGAATCATCGACGAACGCAGGGTGAAATGACGCATCCTGATGGACCGCGCCGTGCAGTGCGAGGCATGCCCATTTAGGGCTAACCCCCATACTCAGACGGAGGACCACAACCATGGCGACACAACTGCGCCCCTTTGCAATCGTGACCGGCGCTTCGAGCGGCATTGGCTTCGAGCTAGCCAAATGCTGTACAGCAAACGGGTTCGACCTTTTGATCGCAGCCGACGAGCCAGAAATCGAAAGCGCAGCGCAAACGCTGCGCACCTCCGGTGCGTCTGTCGAAGCCGTACAGGTTGATCTGGCGACTCAACAAGGCAATGACACGCTCTACGCTGCGGCCAAGGGCCGTCCGATTTCCGCGCTGCTCGCGAACGCCGGGCGGGGCTTGGGGCATGCCTTCCTGGATCAGGAGTTCGACGAGGCGCGTCGAGTGATTGAGACCAACGTTACCGGAACGCTGTACCTGATCCACAAGGTGGGCCGCGAAATGCGCGCGCGCGGCGAGGGACGCATTCTGATCACCGGATCCATCGCGGGCTTCATGCCTGGCACCTTTCAGGCTGTGTACAACGGCACGAAGGCGATGCTCGATTCATTTTCCTATGCATTGCGCGAAGAGCTCAAAGACTCAGGAGTCACAGTCAGTTGCCTCATGCCCGGGCCAACCGAGACGGAGTTCTTCGAGCGTGCTGACTTGATGGACACCAAAGTGGGCACCGAAAAGAAGCAGCCCGCGGAGGAAGTCGCCAAAGTTGGGTTCGAGGCAATGATGAGCGGCGACGCTGCCGTCATTGCCGGGTGGAAGAACAAGCTGCAAGCCACGATGGCGAACATCATGCCAAACCAGACCCTGGCTGCGCAGCATCGCAAGATGGCAGAGCCCGGTACGGCCCCCTCACGTCACTGATTTGAAGCGGAAACTGCTCCGTGAACCGCCCGCACGCCCATGGCTCCAATTAGCCGGACACGGCGTGCGGGCGTTCGCTGCGCGTGGTGCACGAAAACTCACTCTCGTTGGTGGTCGCCTCATTGTTTCTGGCCTCGCGCTGCTGCGAAGGAGAGCTCGGCGTGCCTTACACACCAGCATCCGGAAAACGAGATGTACGCGTTGATCGCGGAGCTATTACCTCCGGCCGACGCGGACATTCAGACGGCGCTAGCGCGTCAGCCTTCTGGCTATTAGTCGCGCTGGCGCTTGCCCGCCTGAGTGCCCTCCCGTGGCTGATCATTCAGCGCCCAGCGCCGGATGATGCCAAAGCCAGTCAGTCCCAAGCGAGAGCTGAACATCGCACTGACATGTCCAACGACTTCCGATTGCGACAGTAGAACAGCGTGGCGACTACTGATTGTAGGTCATGGGTGCAGGTTGCCCTCGATGCCGTCGTCGGTCGGTTTGCCAGTCAGCGCGCCCACGACCATTCCGGCTAGCTGCACCATCTTGCCGTGTTGGGTGTCCCAGTAGTGCCCAATGTGCGGTCGGAAGCGAATCAGCGTGAGCGACGGGTCGTCCTTTCCGTCAGGAAGCCACGTCTTGTCGAAGGCCTTCCAGAGCTCGTTTATCTTGGCCTGATCGCGCAATACATCCGCGTGGCCGTCGAGCACGAGGTACTCCGACCGTGATTTGACCGAATAGGTAAGCTGCATGGCTTCAGTGGTGGGCAGGTCGCTGCCTTTCGTGCCGAGCGCCTTGTTCAGGAACCAAATCGTTCCGTCGTCATCCACCCCCGCGGTCGCCATAGGGCGAACGATGCTCATGTTCCGGTCCTCGAACGTGTGCATCATGGCGATCTCGCCCTTGGCTATGCTTCGGATCTTTTGGACCGCGTCCGCTTGTATCAAGTTGGCTTGCTGGTCACCCATGAAACGGCCTCGTGATGAGCTATTGAGGCCGAACCGTATCGGCCCATTCTTCTTCACCGGTATGCAAGCCATGCGCCGCAGGCTCGGTTAACGTTGGGGCACGGCGTTTGCTCCGGCTTGGGTCATGCCCATTGCGCGAAGCCACCAAGAGCGTAAGCCAGCGACCACGAAAAAGCCGAACCGCTGGTCACAGCGCGTGACGAATACGAGTGACGCGCTCGACCTCGAGAACGGGGTTTTCAAAAGCCGTAGCCCGAAAGCGATCGCGCGATCGCTGAAGCGTTCGGCGGAGGAAAGCAAACGCAGAAAAGCTTCCCCTTATCAATCCGCCATGTCGATGCTCACCTTCTACCTCAACCGTGGCGGCAAGCAGCTGAGTAGCCAGCGCAAGCAGATTCTCGGGAAAGCCAAGGAAGAGCTGAAGGCTCTGTTCGGGCGAGCCTAGGTGACCCGCCCTGCGCGTCGCGAACAACAACGAGACCCGCTCGGTGTTTGGCGCGAACTGATGGGCATTCTACAGCAGGCGCTCGTTCAGTGGGCGGCGTGCATCCACGCTGACCGGACCCGCGCCGAAGTACATCAGCATCAATGTCGCTCCGAGCATTGACACGTTCTTCGCGAACATGATCTGCTGCATCTGCCTCTGCATCGGCTCCGCAATGTCCCAAAATTTGTGCATCATCAATGTGACAGGCACCAGGAAGAGTGCCAACAGCACCGCTCCGACGCGCGCATGGTAACCAAGGAGCACACTCAGCCCTCCCAGTAGTGCGAGCACACCGGAAATTGGCACTAGCACGTTGGCAAGCGGGACCCCTTGTTGCGCTGCGTAGTCGACTCCCGCCCGTGAAAAGTGCATGGGCACCGAAGACAGGAAGATGGCGACGAAAAGCAGACGGCCCGCAGGCACTAGGTACCGTGAGGCGTCCACTGCCTTGTTTTCGCGACGAGCAGACGAGCTTTCGATTGCGGCGTGATTACCTATGGTCATCGTAAAGGCTCCTTGGAAGGCGCACCGATACTAGGAAGCAGTCCCAGTAACGGTGCGCGCCGGAACCGCGTGCAATCCGCGTTCCGCCCAGAGGGTGATTTGACCACTCGAATCACCCAAGAAAAAGCTCGTTGTGCGTTTTCGCCCCGTGTCGGTTTGCCAACCGCGCGTCGAATCGTCCGCCGCAGCCCCGAGCGCTCCTGTTCTGCCGTTGATTGTTGCGGCGCCTCTCGCTGGCAATGAACGTATCGGAAGTCATCACTGAAGGGGCTACTTGGTGCTCGCCGTTTGCCTCAACGCACTTTGAATTTCCTTGGCCTTCTTGAGGTGAGACTCCACCGTTGGCTTGATCTCGGCGAGGTAAGCCTTCAGGTCAGCGCTTTTGGCGCTGGGCATGAGGTCACGCTCGATGGTGGTGGCTACTTCTTGGTGCTCATCCACCTGCGCGTCGATGTACGCGGCGTCAAAGTCTTTGCTCGTCAATGATTTGAGCTTCGTGAGGGTGTCTTGTGCGTCCTTCTCCAGCTTCTCCGAGGAGCTGCTGCTCGCCGTTTTTATGCCGAGCTTAGCTTGCTTGTTCTTTGCTTCGGTGTGGTGCTTGACCATCATGGCAGCAAAGTCTTTGACTCGCGCATCCCTGGCTTTCGATTCCGCGAGCTGTGCCTGTTCAATCTCGGCGGAGTTGGCGTCGTTGGTGATCGCGGCTACCTGCTCGTCCGAAAGGGCGCTGGGTTTGTCGCTTACGGGATTGACCGGCTGAGCCGCCATGGCAGTAGAAGCGCTTGCTTCGCCTGTCGCGGTCGACGGTGTCGTACTGGCCGAGGGTGTATTCGTTTCGTTGCGTGCAGATTCAGGGGCCGGGGGCGCGCCATGGTTACAAGCCTGGGTTCCAACTACAACCGCACAAACCGAGAGCAATCGATATGACATGGGCTCGCCTGGCTGCACGGCCCGTGCCGACCGGTGCGTGAATTGACGCTAGCGCAGGGTCTCGCGAAGCGTGGCGCCCGGGCTTGCAGAGCCGCGTACAGCTCTCGACAGCCTGCGAAAATGTGGCGCGCAGCGACGCCACGGTGCCGCATCTTGCCCGGTCATTAGCTCCTCGTCCGTGCGGGCGCTGCGAATTCGATCGCGTTGCTGGCTGCGCCAATTCACGCACAGGCGCGGCATGGCTGCTGCAGCCGGGCCGCGAGCGATCCGATTCTGGGCGCATCACTTGCGGAGATGATCCATATGAATGTTTTGCGAATGGCACTCGGGATTTCAGCTCTAGGCTTGATCGCAACCGCGTGCGGTAGCGACCGGCCTGCAAACGACCCGACTACGACGGCTGCCGGCAGCGGCGAGAACTCGATGACCAACTCCGGCACCGGTGCGCCGAGCACTGACAGCCCTGGAGCTTCTACGGCGGGCACTGGCACTCCGACGACTGGAACGCCGCCGACGCCGGGCTCAGGCACGACAGGCTCCGGCACGACGGGCTCCGGCACGACCGGAAGCATGCCCGGCTCAACCGGATCCGGTGCCATGGGTTCTGGTTCTGGCACGGGCGCGGGCTCCGGCTCTCATTGAAGCGGGCGTTGCGAGGCGGCGGACACCGGCGCCGCCGCTTCGCGGACACCGAAGCGGGGCGTGTAGAATCAGCATGAAACCACTTTTTCAAGATCGTCGCGATGCAGGGCGGGTCCTTGCGTCGAAGTTACTGAGTGAAACAACGGTCTCGGAAAACGCGATCGTGCTTGCTTTGCCACGCGGCGGGGTGCCAGTAGCGTACGAGGTCGCAAGCGGCCTTCGTGCCCAGCTGGACATATGCGTCGTGCGGCGGCTGGAGGTACCCGGGCAGAACGGGGTGGTGATGGGGGCCTTAGCGAGCGATCGCGTGCTCGTCATTCTTCAACCAGTGATCGATGAGTTTTCAGTCTCCGAGCAGGAGCTGACGCAAGTGGTGCGCAAGCAAGCGCGTGAGCTGGTGCGCAGGGAAAAGGCCTATCGTGGCGAAAGTGAAGGACTCTCGCTGAGAGGCCGAACCGTGATTCTGGTCGATGACGGTCTTGCCGCTTGCGGCAGACTCACCACCGCAATTGCGGCAATTCGAGTGCGTATGCCGCAGCGGCTGATTGTGGCCTTGCCGGTGGCCACGGCGCAAAGTTACGCGGAGCTGTTGAGAATGGCGGACGAGGTAGTGTGTCTGGAGCTACCGCAACCGTTCCACACGGTAGGTACTTGGTATGCGGACTTCTCGGAGGTATCGGACCTGGACGTGCGGCGTTTGCACGCGGCGGCGGTGAGCTGTGCGCCTCGCCGACCGACGCTCAACTGAGTATTGTTACTGCAGCCAGCCGCGCTGGAGCGCGTAACGCACCAATTGTGCGCGCGTGCGCAAATCCAGCTTTTCCAGGGCTCGCGCGCGATACGTTTCCAATGTGCGTGGGCTGAGCGCGAGGCGTTCCGCCATCTCTTTCATGGTCAGCCCTTCAGCAAGCAGCCGCACTACCTCTGTTTCGCGATCACTGAGCGGGTTCGCCGCCATGAATCCGGCCGGCGTTGGCCGGCGTTGGCTGAGGCGCAACAACTGCCCGGCGATTGACGGGTCAACATACGAACCGCCGCCAGCAACGATGCGCACCGCACGCACAAGCTCATCACAGGCGGAACGTTTGAGGGCGTAACCACTGGCGCCGGCGTCTAGCAACATGCGCACGAACGACACTTCCTCATGCACCGACAGCGCGAGAACGGCCAGCTTGGGATGGTCGCGTTTGATGGCCCGTGTGGCGTCCGCTCCATTGAGACCAGGCAGCGAGACGTCCATCAACACGAGGTCGGGTTTCAAGCTCGCTGCAAGCGCAACCGCCGAGGCACCGTCATTCGCTTCTGCCGCGACGATCAGGTCGGGCTCAGAAGAAAGGAGCGCGTTCAAGCCTGCTCGCAATATCGGGTGGTCGTCCACCAAGAGCAGTTGCAAGGTGTTCGTCTGGGCGGCTCGGTTCAACGGTCACCGACTTTCTCGCGCGTCGCGGCGACGCGACGAGCATCGGCTCACTGTAGCGTTAAACGCCGCGCGTGCGACCCCTCCCCCCTCTGTCCGGGAAAACACGGACGTGACTCTGACTTCACGGACAGACAATGCGCAATCCGTCTGCAATAACGGCGCGCTTCTCTGACCTGCATACCTGAGGGAAACGCGATGCAGCTGCATGAGTTCATGACCGCGCACCACGACGAGATCTTGGTGGCTTGCCACGGCGAGCTGAAAGAGCCTGAGAACGAGGCGCTAGCTCGCTACGCGGAGGACTTTTTCGACGAAACGTTGCGTGCGCTGCGGCGCGACTCAGGTCTTCGCGAATCCCAATCACCCTTGCCCGGTACCAGTGATACCGCAGCGCGTTTCGGGGCTGATCGGCAACGGGCGGGGTTGCCGGTTACGCACGTTCCGCGGCTATTTTCGGCGATTTCCCAGGCGTTGGGCAAAGTAGGGGAGCGCTACGACCTGACGATTTCCGCCGAAGAATACAAGATGTTCAACCTGTGCCTGGACGCCGGGCTCGCAACATCCGTAGAGAACTTTTGGCAACGCGACAAGGATCGCGAGACACAAATGATCACAGAGCGCTTCGGCTTCATGGCCCACGAGCTCCGTAATGCACTTGGCAATGCCAACCTCGCTTTTCGGCTGCTGCGCACCGGCAGCGTTGGTATCAACGGCCGCACGGCTGACGTCTTGGCCCGCAATCTGGTCAGGATGGATATGCTCGTGGCGCAGTGCTTGAGCAGCGTCCGCCTCGAGGCCGGTGTGGCGCCAGAGCTCACCCCAGTTCGCGTGGCCGCCGTGTTACGGAATTTGGAAGCCAGTGCAATTCCGGATCGAAACATCAGCATCCAGCTATCACTGGATGATCAGCTGTTCATCAACGCGGACGAGCACCTGCTGACTTCGGCGCTGGGGAATTTGGTGCACAATGCCATCAAGTTCTCGCCGCCTGGCGCGACCATCAGCCTCGGCGTTCACTCCGCAGACGACAGCGCCGTGATTGAAGTCGAGGACCACTGCGGCGGGCTGAAAGTGGCTGATCCGGCGCGAATTTTCGAGCCGTTCGTCAAACAGGGCGGGGGAAACCAAAGCGGAACGGGCCTTGGTTTAGCGATCGCCAAGCGCGCAGTAGAAGCCATGCGCGGCGACCTCAGTGTGGAAAATCGCCCTGGTCAGGGCTGCATTTTTCGCGCGCGCTTTCCGCTGATGCAGCGCTGACGACGCAAATTCGCTAGATTGCGCGGATGAGTGACAATCCGAGCACCGGCGAGACGCTCGATCCGGATGTGAGCGAAGAAGAGCGCGCGAACGACTTAGATAACGTCGTGCCGACGTACGGCTATCGCCTAACGCGCGTGGTTGGGCTCGGTGGTTCGGCGGGCGGCATTCAAGCGTTGCGCAGCTTTTTTGCGGTAACCCCGCCGCGAACCGGCATGGCGTTCGTCGTCGTGCTGCACTTGGCGCCCGAGCACGAAAGCATACTGAGTGAAGTGCTTCAGAAGGCCACCAGTATGCCCGTCGAGCAGGCCAAGGACGGGCAACGAGTGGAGCCAGACCACGTGTACGTCATTCCTCCAGGTAAGCACTTGTCGCTCAGCGACGGCCATTTGCGGCTAAGTGAATTGCCGCGCGAGCATGGCAAGCGCTTCACGGTCGATCTGTTCTTTCGTTCGCTTGCTGATACCCACGGCCCCCATGCGGTCGCCATCGTGCTTTCCGGTGCGGATGGCGACGGCGCGCTCGGCATCAAGCGCATCAAGGAACGCGGTGGGCTGACCATCGCGCAGGATCCAGATCAGGCTGAGCATTCCGGCATGCCACGTTCGGCCGTTGCCACGCGCATGGTGGATTGGGTGCTGAACGTCGAGCAAATGCCGGAACGGCTGCTCAAGTATCAAGCCGGTGAAGAGCGGCTGCAGTTGCCGCCTGAGGTTGGTCCCAACCCCGCGCTCCCAGAGCGGCCGCCGCCTTCGAGTGATGAAGCAGCGCTGCGTGACGTGCTCGTGTTCCTGCACACGCGCACGGGTCGTGACTTCAGCTACTACAAGCGCGCCACCATCGTGCGCCGCGTGGCGCGGCGCATGCAGGTGAACAGCGTCGACACTCTGCCGCTGTATTTGGAGTTCTTACGTCTGCATCCGGGCGAGGCGGGTGCCCTGCTTCAGGATCTGCTGATCTCAGTGACCAACTTTTTTCGCGACCGCGAGGCGTTTCGCGCCCTGGAAGCGAACATTCCTCACTTGTTCAAGGGCAAGACAGAGGCTGACACGCTGCGCGTTTGGGTTCCAGCATGCGCCACTGGTGATGAAGCGTACTCGATCGCCATGCTGCTCAGTGAACACGCTCGCACGTTGGTCGCGCCGCCCGTGCTGCAAGTGTTCGCGACGGACCTGGACGAAGAAGTGTTGTCGGAAGCTCGAAACGGGCTGTACCCCGCAGCTATCGCCAACGACGTATCGCCCGAGCGTTTGCAGCGCTTTTTCGTGAAGGAACACCGCGGCTACCGCGTGCGTCGTGAGTTGCGTGAAGTGCTGCTGTTCGCGGTCCATGATCTTCTGAAGGACTCGCCCTTCTCGCGCTTGGACCTGGTGTCTTGTCGTAATTTGCTGATCTATCTGAATCGCACGGCGCAGAAGCGCGCCTTCGAAATTTTTCATTTCGCGCTGCGCCCAGAAGGCCGGCTGTTTCTCGGCACATCTGAATCCGCGGATGACATCGGTCATTTGTTCCAGCCGTTGGACAAGAAGCATCGCATTTACACTGCGCGCGTGACCGGGCGTGTGCACCTCCCCATCCCGGCAGGCTCGAGTACTTTAGCGCGCGCGCTTGCGTTGCAGGAGTCGGATGCAGGGGTCACGCTCGCGCGCCGGCCGTTGCCACTGAGCAGCCCGTTGGTCACGCCGGCCTTGCGCGCTGCGGGCCAAGAGCGAATTTCCTGGAGTGAGCTGCACCTGACGTTGATTGAACAACTCGGCCCGCCCTCGCTCGTCATCAATGAGGACTCGGACATTCTTCACCTATCGGAAACAGCGAGCCCGTTCCTGAAGTTCGCCGGTGGTGAGCCCAGCACCAACTTGCTTCGCGCCATCCACCCAACGTTGCGCGTGGAACTGCGCGCGGCATTGTTCCGCGCCAAACAGAGCGGTGCGCCAGCGACTGCCAGCTCTGTCCTGGTGGAGCTCCCGGACGGTCGCAGGCTCGTTGATGTTCGTGTTTCGCCCGCGCTATCGCTAGCCACTGATCTATACCTAGTCACTCTCGACATGAGGGAGGAGCAAGCCACACAAACGCTTGCGGTGGCCGCGCAAGAGGAGCCCGTCGTTCGTCATCTCGAGCATGAGCTCGAGCAAGTAAAGCGCCACTGGCGTGACATCGTTGAACAGCACGACGCGTCGACAGAAGAATTGAAGGCCAGCAATGAAGAGCTGCAGGCCATGAATGAAGAGCTGCGCTCAGCGACAGAAGAGCTAGAAACTAGCCGTGAAGAGCTGCAATCCATCAATGAAGAGCTCACGACCGTCAATCAAGAGCTGAAGAGCAACGTGGATGAGCTCGGTCACGCCAACAGCGATCTCCGGAACTTGATGGGTGCTACGGCGATCGCCACGGTGTTTTTGGATCGCAGTCTGAACATCATGCGCTTCACTCCGTCCGCGGTGGAGTTGTTCAGTCTGATCCCGGGGGATGTGGGCCGCCCCCTGGCTCACCTGCGTCATGAGCTGGAGTACCCAGAGCTGCTGACTGACGCCGCGCGTGTGCTCGACTTGCTCGTTCCCATCGAACGACAAGTGGCCGAAAATGGCGGTCGGTTTTTCTTGGCGCGGCTGCTGCCCTATCGCACCAATGAAGACCGCATTGCCGGTGTGGTGCTCACGTTCGTTGACGTCACGGAGCTGCAACTGGCACAGGCAGCCGTACGCCAAGCGCAGCAGGATCTCGAGCGGCGCGTACAGGAAAGAACCGCTGAGTTGGATGATGCCAACGCTGCGCTACGCAGCGAGATCAACAAGCACCGGCTCGCTCAAAAGGCGCGCCAAGAGCTGCAAACTCGCCTGCTCAATGCGCAGGAGGAAGAACGCAGTCGCATCTCTCGCGAGCTGCATGATGAAGTAGGTCAACAGATCACCGCGCTCATGCTCGCCCTGAAAGCACTGGAATCTGCAGCGCCAGCGGAGCAAACCCCGGCCAAGTTGCGTGAGCTGAGAGCCACGGCAGAACAGGTCGGTCGGGAAATTCATCAGCTGGCGCAAGAGCTTCGACCGGTTGCGTTGGATGAGCTCGGGCTGTCGCGTGCGCTGTCCGGGTACCTGGATGCCTGGGCGGAGCGAAGCGGCATCAACGTGGACTTCGTGAGCGCTGGCATCGACGAACCTCGTTTGCCGAGCGCGCTCGAAACCACGCTCTACCGCGTGGTTCAAGAAGCCATGAACAACATCTACAAACACGCCGCGGCGAAAGGCGTGAGCGTGAGCATCGAACGCCGCGGCGATAGCGTGGTGGGCATTGTGGAAGACGACGGCTCTGGTTTCGAGTCGGACTTGCAGAACCGTGATCCGGCGCGGCTCGGCATCGCCGGCATGAACGAACGCGCTGCGACCGTCGGTGGCACACTCACCATTGAGTCGAGCGCTGGCGGCGGCACCACCGTTCGCATTCAGATCCCCGTTCCAGCCACGTAGTCAACGTGAGCTGACGAGATCAAACTTCGCGATGCGGTAGCGAAACTGATCACGAGTCAGGCCGAGCAAGCTGGCGGCGCGGGTTTGATTGTTCTCTGCCATGGCCAAGGCCTGCGCAAGCAAGTCCCGCTCGAGCTGCGCAAGGTCCAAACCCGCGCTCGGGAGCACGAAGTGGATGCCCGATGGGCGCGCGCCGAGGTCGGGCAAATCCGCACCTTCTACGGTGTCTGCACCGAATTGACTCGAGATTCGAGCGACGAAGGCGCTCAGCTCATGCAAGTTGCCGGGCCAAGAATGCTCCTGCATCCGGTCGAGAGCGCTGGCGGCAAACCGAGTGGCGGCTGAGCCGAGGCGAGACGCAATTCGCTGCCCGAAGTAGTGCGCGGTCTCGTCAATGTCTGCCGCTCGTTCGCGCAGCGGCGGCAGTCTCAGCTCGTTTGCGAACTGGTGGCGCATTCGCGCTGGCTTCTTGTCCACGGACTCAGCGGACTCAGTCGCGACGACGCGGAGCTGTAAGCCGCGCTCTGCCAGCAACGGGGGGAGGCGGCGGTGCACCTCGTTGCTCGTGCCTGCCAGATTGGGAATGAGCACAGTTAGCCCAGCTGCAGACTGCGCGCTGCTGAGCGTACGCAAGGCGTTCACTCGCCTCTCTAGCTCGTCGAGTTGAGACTCACTCTCCACCTCGAGCCAATCACCGTCCGGGTAGGTGGCCTGATGCAGCAGGCCGGCGCAGGCGCGCCCGCCGGTTCCCGACTCACCCACGATGAGCACGGATGCTCGTGAGCGACGGCTGAGCTGCGAAAAGTCCGCGCGAACGCGGGCCATCGCCGGGCTGGAACCCAACAGGGGGGCCGCGCCAAGCTCTGCATCTGAAGTGGCCAATAAGCTGCGGTTTCCCGGCACGAGCAACGTCACGATGTCCTGGAAGTGGTCCAAAATGTATTGGCCCAAGTCAGACGAGCCCGCATTGTGCGCAAGCTCCTCGCGGCACGCGCTCAATATCTCTTCGCGGCGCGCGGTCATCAACTCATGCAACAACATACGGCTAACGCCTGCCCCCGGTTTTGAGTTGCCCGCGGATCAGCAGCACATCCAAAACCTTGTCCGCGGAAGTGTTGAACAGCACACGGCGAAATTTTTTGCCGCAATCAGGACATGCAAAATTGTCCCCCCTTGGAGCGAGCCTCTCGAAGCGAGCGTACTCGCCACATGTCGCGCATCCCGTCCTCGCGAGGGTTTCCATCACACCATTCATCACTGGTATGACGTGATCAAACAAGTCCGTGTTATTCCTGACGTGGCTCGCTAAAATCCTGAAGCCTGTGCGCGGTTTGCAGGTGAAACCCTAATCGATACTGTATCAGTGCGGCGGCGCCGAAATCCGTCAGTATGTGTCAGTGCTCGGGTGCAGGCCCTGAGTTCGCATTATCGCCTCAGGTTCGCCACTGGGGCGTACTAAGCATCCTCGGCAGCTTGCAGCGCTTCGAGCACTTGTTCGACATTGACTGGCTTTACTAGGTGTCGATGAAAGCCGGCCTGATGGGCGCGTTCTCTGTCGCTTGCTTGGCCATAGCCCGTAAGCGCGATCAGCCGGAGCTCGGGATTCAGCGTTTTCAGACGACCGGCGAGCTCGTAGCCGTCCATCAGTGGCAAGCCGATGTCCAGGACGGCGACATCTGCTGGAAACGCTTGCAACCTAAGAAGGGCGTCCGCACCGTCAGCCGCGGTAGTCGTGATGTGCCCCGCCGCTTCGAGCGCTAGAGCCAACAACTGTGCCGCGTCCTCGTTGTCGTCAACGATGAGGATGTGACGAGCTCGGAGCCCGCGGACGAGGTCGGCTTGGCGCGAAACATGAGCGGCCGTTGACGGCATGGCCAGGGTCGCGGGCAAGCGGACGCAGAAAACACTACCGCGAGCCGCCCCATCGCTGTGAGCACTGACGCTGCCCCCGTGTATCTCGACTAAATTCTTGACGATGGCCAGGCCCAGGCCCAGCCCACCTCCGGAGCGGTCCAACCCTTGCTGCTCCTGCACGAATGGCGCGAAAATCCGCTGCAGCATGCTGGAGTGGATCCCTATTCCGTCGTCGGTCACGCGGACCACGATTTCGTTTTGGTGATGCTCAGCACTGATCGACACGCGGCCGCCCTGCTGTGTATACTTTGCGGCGTTAGCCAGTAAGTTCGACAGCACCTGCGCCATTCTAGGCGCGTCGGCCTCCACCACGAGGTCGCGGTCCGGCACAGCCACCTCCAGTTGCACCTGGCGTTGCTCGAACAGAAGCCCCACGGTCTCCAACGCACGGGCGACGAGCGTCGATACCTCAACTGGCTCTTTGCGGAGCTCGATCTTGCCGCGGGTAATTCGAGACACGTCCAAAAGGTCGTCGACGAGACGGGTTAGATGCTGAACCTGCCTGGCGATGATGCCGAGCTCCAACTGAGCTTCGGAAAGCTTTCGACTCTGCAACAGGGTGAGGGCCGTTACGATGGGGGCGAGGGGGTTTCTCAGCTCGTGGCCGAGCATGGCCAAAAATTCATCCTTTGCGCGGTTTGCCGCAACTGCTTCCGTACGTGCGGACTCGAGCTCGCTCTGAGCCATCACTTGCGCGGTGACATCCAGCGCCATCGTCACGTGCCCTTCGATCGCTCCGGTATCCGCGACCAAGGGGTGTAGGACCACGTGGAAGTAGTGAGATCTGAGCTCGTTGCCCACCCTCAGCTGCAGGGGTACGTCTCTTCCCACTACGGTCTCGCCGGCGAAGGCGCGGTCGTGCAACGGCAGAATGCCTTGCTCTCGTAGCTCAGGAACGGCGTCGGCCAAGCGCTGGCCTGAGGGCAGCGGCCGGCCAACCATCGCCTCCCACTTCTCGTTCGCGAAAACAATCTCATGCTCTGGCCCATCGAAGACTCCGATGGGAAACGGTGCCTGCTTGAACACCGTCTTCAAGCGTGACCGTTCGACCTCGAGGGCGCGCCGAGCAAGCACACGGTCCGTTACCTCGAAAGATACCGACATCAACCGATCCACGTCGCCGTGTTCGTTGCGCAGGGCCACGAGTGACACGTGGAAGAAGCACTCTTTCGGCCCATCCCCACGGTTCAGCACAGCCGGGGCCTCTGCAAAGGTACGAGGCTCCCCGTCGCTATATACGCTCTGCAGCAGCGGCACACCGGAGCCGACCGCCTCCGGAAACGCGTCCGCGTAGCGGCGTCCAATGATCGTCGCATCTCGGGAGCGGACGTTCAGATATGTCGGGTTGGCGAACGCGATGCGGTGTTCAGGGCCTTCGTAAATCGCGACGGACATCGGTGCCTGCGCGAAAACGTGGCGCCATCGCTCATGAGCCTCGGCGACCTCCCGATGCAGCCGTGCGTTTGCGATTGCCATACCCGCGCGGCGGCCAAGCTCCTCCACGAAGCCAACGTCCGCCTCTTCGAGGACACGGCCGGAATCCGACGTGATCAGCGACAGTGCCCCAATACAGTGGCCGCGCGCGCTCAACGGCACGACGATCGCCGAAAGGAGCCCTTCACCTTTGAGTCGTTTGAGCTCGTCCTCGCTTCTGGCCGCTGCCTCGATCACCTCTGGCGCGAGTCGCGCGTGAAAGTGCGACTTCCCCTGCGCTACTACGTTGGCAATGGAGCTGCCATCGCCCAGGCGTGTCTGAAGCTGAGCGGCTCGTGCAAATGACTGGGCCACCTTGGCCGGATCTCGATTCTCCACCGCAACGCGCCGGATCAAACTCCCTTCGACTAGATCGACTACACACCAGTCCGCGAACGCGGGCACAACCAGCTTTGCAAGCCCTTGCAACGTTTGGTCGAGGTCGAGGGACGACGAGAGGGCCTCACCCGCTTGCGCGAGCAGCCTGAGCCTGGCGTTGGAACGTCTTTCCGAGTCGAGTAGGCGCGCACGATCCAGGGCTTGGGAGCAATGATGAGCGAGCGTCGCGTAGAACGCGCGATCCATTTCATCGTAAACGTGGTCAACGGTATGCGAAAAAACGAGCACGCCAGCTACCTGGCCGGCGAGCGTGATTGGAACCGCACCGAAGGCTGCGACGCGGTTTGCGGCTTTCGCCGTTTGGAAATAGTCGGGCGCAACACGCTCGTAGTCCGCAGCGGTTTCGACCCAGACGGGGTTTTGGGTTTTGAGCACCTCCATCGCGGGTACGCCGGGCGTGCCTGCCGCAATGACCCGAAATTTCTCCATGTAAGCTGCGGGCGTGCCGGATGACCCCGCCAAGACCAAGGAGCCGTCTTCCTGAACGAGCCACAGTGCCCCAGAGTGACCCTCCAGGGCTTCCTTCCCTATTCGGCACGCGGCTTCCGCAACTTCTTCCGCCGTGGATGCGCGCGACATAGCGGCGGTCACCTCGTGCAGCTTCGCCACTCGAGCGCGCGCTCGCCGTTCCGCCGCGAACAGTCGGGCATTATCGACTGCTGCCGAAGCACAGCTCGAAAGATGGGTGACGAACGAAACATCTCGTTCTTCGAAATTGCGTTCGCAAAGGATCAACGACAGCGCCCCAATGGCCTCGCCGCGAACGAGCAGCGGCGCGATGATGGCAGAGCGCATTTGCAATGCTGCGAGCGCCTCGCGGTGCTGTTCGTCGCGCGCCAACGTGAGCGAGAGCTCTTCCTGGATGTCTTGCAGAAGCAGCGTTTTCTGGCTCAATATTGCCAGATCCACACCCGCGGGTCGGTCCCGCCGCAATTGGTAGCGCCGCGTGAGTGACGCGGCCACTGCTTCCCCCCCAGGGCGGTGATGCCCGACGGCGACCCGGTCGAACGACTCGCCATCATCACTGAGCAGATCGACAAGGCACCAGTCCGCGAGCACCGGGACTGCGAGCTGCGCCAGCCGCCCAATGCTCGTGCCGTAGTCGAGCGATTGCGTGAGCAAGCTGGTGGCATCCGCCATGAACTTTTCAGCAGCGAGGTGGGCTGACATAAGCCCTCACTTTAGTGGCGAGATCCGCCGGCTAGTGCGAAATCGCCGCTCACTGACGTGAGGCGCTTTTGCCGTTCGTGCGTTTATGTTTTGTAAATGTCTGTTCGATGTAAAAAAAAAGGCTGTCGCCGTCGGGCGGGCGCTTCTTGATCGTGGACGACGATGCGGCCCTGCGCGATTCGCTGCTGCTCGCGGAGTGTGATCTGACGGCGGTCGGCGCAACGAGCAGTCTCAATGCTCTGGAGATTCTTCAGCACTCGCACGTCGCAAAATCGGCCTTGGTCAGCCTCGTGAGATCCAACCAAACCAGCCCCCCAGAGATGCGGCAGAAATGAGCGATCCGGGGAACGAGCCTGGCCGAATAGGCGTTGTGCAATTCTTGGGCTATTTATCTGGATCGTGTCCACGACGGAGTTGCCGCCCGAGCAGAAGCCTGCCCCCCGGATCTGGCTATCGCTGCGTTGGCAGATCTTACTGGCGTGCATCGTGCCAGTGCTGCTGATGTTGGGCAATGCGGCGATTCGGACCCTTGCACTCGATCGTAGCCTTGCCTCCACGGAATGGGTGGCACACACCAATCAGGTCATCGGGGAGGCGGCTGCGCTTGCCAGGACCATCACGGACGCACAGAGCAACGAAAGGGTGTTCCTCCGTAGTCGCGACCCAAAGCGACTGCTGCCTTTCGAGGCTGCGACTTCCAAGTTTTGGCGAATGTCAGTAGAGCTCGAGGCGCTGGTCTCTGACAATCCGGCGCAAGTTGAACGCGCTCGCAAGATTGCGTCGCAGTTCGAGCATTGGCGGACCGAGGTGGCTGAGGCTGCAATTCGCTCAGCGCAGCCTGAAATCGACATTGCCAACGACGACCGGCTAAACGCATCAATTCGCGACGCGGTTGACGAATTCATCGGCATCGAGCGTGGTTTGCTGGCGAAACGAAGGGGTGTTGCGGAGAGCACTATTGCGGAGGCACGCGGGATAGCCGCCTTCGGCACCGCCATTTCCATGTTGGTAGCGGTTTGCGTCGCGGTGTACCTGTCGTACAGCGTCGGCAGTTCGCTCGCGGAACTTGAAGCTGCCGCCCACGAGCTGGCAAAGGGTGACCTCCGTCGTCGAGCGGTTGTTGCACGTCGAGATGAGATAGGACGGCTGGCTCATTTTTTTAACTTGATGGCCGACGCACTAGTCGCGCGCACGAGGGACTCGGCACGGGGAGCCGCGCTCGGGGAGGAGTTCCAGATGTGCTTCACCATCGAGGAAGCGGCCTCCACATTTTGTCGCTTTGCACGAGGTCTATTGCCGGAAAGCACGGGGGCGATGTTTCTCACGAGCGCGTCACGTAACCTTCTTGTGAAGGGTTTCGACTGGGGATCCCCCAGCGCGGAGACCCTCGTACCAGAAGACTGTCTTGCGCTGAGAAAAGGGCACGCGCACTACGTCAACGACACGATCTTGGAAGGCGTTTGCGCCCACTTGGATTTACTTCCTCCGCGGTCATCTGCTTGCATCCCACTCATGGCCCACGGCGAAACAGTTGGCATTGTGCACGTCGAGTCTGCAACAGGGGACGTCGCCTCCTTGCGCCAAGTCTTCGCAGGCACTGTTGCCGAGCAGCTCGCCCTCACGGTTGCGAATCTCCAGCTGCGCGAAAAATTGTACGCGCAGGCCATCCGCGATCCGCTCACCGGTTTGTTCAACCGCCGATACTTGGAGGAAACTTTGCCCCGCGAAGTGGCGCGTGCGGACCGCGCCGGGCAAACGCTCGGCGTCTTGACCATCGACATCGACCATTTCAAGCGCTTCAACGACACCTTCGGTCACGAAGCAGGCGATTTGGTTCTACGTGAGATAGGGACGTTATTGCGGGCAAGCTTTCGTACCGCCGATATCAGCGTACGACTCGGTGGCGAAGAGTTCGTGGTGGTGCTTCTGGACACGGACAAGGACAAGTTAGTGCGGCGAGCCGAGCGCCTCGGCGATGCTGTCCGAAGCCTCGCACTCGTACATCGCGAGTTAGCCCTAGGCGGCGTTACCGTTTCGATCGGGGTTGCGATATTTCCCGAATCTGCTCGGGACGCCGATGCCCTGCTCCGCGTCGCGGACGTTGCTCTCTACAGGGCCAAGAATGAGGGGCGCGATCGTGCTGTAGTCGCAGAACGGAGCGTCGACCGCCTTCCCCTAACGACGCTACCGCCTGCCTCTACTTAAGCCGCATCAGTAGGCGCTCACGCGGCTTGCGGCGCCTGCGGCAAAGTGTCCGCGGCAGCGTGGATTCCCGGGCCGATGCTTAGGGAAGCGCGCCGTCAGTGTGCGCCGTGCAACATTGGAAAGGGGCGGCCAGGTTTCGAAAAGAAAAAACCCTGCAGCAGATGCCACGGGGCCTAACGAAGGGGCGGCGCCTCGAAGCTGATCGGCGCGGAGAGCGGGCCGGCCAGGTTTCGAGGGTCGCGATGATCGCGTTGGAGCAATGTCTCGCGCCGGCACGGCGGGTACTACGGATGCCTTCATCACGGGCTCTATGCGCGGCACCGGCAAGGCGATCGCAGACCGAGCGCCGCGTTGGGGGCGTGGGTCGTCGTGAAATCATCGCAGACGCCATGCGTGCGAACGAGACCGCGGTCTACGCGCCCATCGGTCGGATGTCGGCGTTGATCGTTCGCAACTCACCGGGGAGTCCAAGCGGGCGGGCTACTGCGTCGAGCACGATCTTAGGGACCCGGGGCTAGGGTTGCCCTGCCCCACCGCTCGAACCGTAGATCTGGCCGGTAGCAAAGCTCGCGTCACTAGCGGCGAGCTGTACGTAGATGGACGCCAGCTCGGCGGGTTGGCCAGGCCGCCCCAGCGGAGTGGTAGACCCAAAGCTTTTGATCTTCTCTTGCGTTGCTCCTCCGGTGACCTGAAGGGCCGTCCAGATTGGGCCTGGCGCAACCCCATTCACCCGAATGCCGCGCGACGCTAATTGCTTGGCGAGTGATTTCACGAAGTTCATCGTCGCGGCCTTCGTCTGAGCGTAATCGTACAAGTCTGGAGATGGGTCGTATGCCTGCACCGATGCCGTCGCGATGATGGCCGATCCCGGTGGCAAGTGGGGAAGAGCACCTTTGATAATCCAGAACGGAGCATAAACATTGGTCTTCATCGTCCAGTCGAACTCGGCGGTCGTGATGTCGAGAATCGATGCGTGAGTCTGTTGGCGCCCAGCGTTGCTGACGAGGATATCAAGGCCGCCGAGCTTTTTTACGGCGTCCTCGACCAAGCGCTGGCAAAACGCTTCATCCCGCAAATCTCCGGGTAATGCAGCGCCGACGCGTTTCTCCGCTTGGATGAGCTTGATGACCTCCGCGGCATCCGCCTCCTCCGAAGGAAAGTAGTTGATGGCTACGTCGGCGCCTTCACGCGCGAACGCGATCGCTGCTGCTCGACCCATTCCAGAATCGCCTCCTGTAATCAGCGCCTTGCGTCCCGCCAGCCTTCCCGAGCCGCGATAGCTTGTTTCACCGTGATCCGGGCGCGGCGTCATCTTGCTCACCAGGCCGGGCCAAGGTTGCGACTGCTCTGG
>FSWQ01000980.1_pt1 | contig 21579 bp, 17 predicted proteins | sample 1637691 | NCBI WGS metagenome assembly FSWQ01 (sample SAMEA3914814, study PRJEB12502) | metagenome | biome: forest; material: soil | place: USA | collected 2011-09-16 | depth 0.1 m | reverse complement strand
TCGCCGCTGAAGTAGAACCAGGCCGCGGCGCCCAGCGCGACTGCCGAGGCCGCCAGCGTGACATCGGAAATGAGCGCCTTGTCGTCCACGGATTGGCGTTGCGCTTCGGCGCAGCCCGGCGCGCATTGGGCTTGCAACTGATGGTACTGGTGCCGGGCGGCCAGCCCGAAATACAGCGACCCGCCCAGCGCGAGCGCACTGACGCTGGCCAGGGTCACAGCGGCGACCGGGAACGGTTTGTTGGGCGGCGGTAGCAGCACCGGTGGCTGCATGACTCGCTCCGGCGGAGGAGCGATCGGTGCGGCGGGGGGAGGAGCGGGCGCCGGTTGCATCACTGCCGCAATGGGCAGCTCACGGTCCTCCAGCTCCAGCGAGCGCTCCAGCTGAACCGGTTGGAGCCCGGGCGCCTCGAAGCGAAACACGTGTGGACCGACGTCTACGACGACCGGACGGGCGAGCTCGTCGCTCGCGATCGGGGTGCCGTCGACCGTGAAACTGAACCCTTCGATGTGGGCGCCGCTCGGGTTTGCGGCGGTCACGGACACGCTCGGCAATTCCGCTTCGACCTCGCCGGTCCAACGCTTGCAATCGGCGACGATGGCGTCCGGACACGCGCTATCGTCGCAGAGCCGGAATTGCGTACGCGCGCTGAACAGGCGGCCCACGAGGCGCTCTTCTTGCCCCTTGGTGTAGGCGTCCGAGCATGCTTGCACTGTCAGCTGCGCGTGGGCGACGCTGCTGAGGCTGCTGGCCGTGAGCGCCACGAGCAGAGTCAGGGTAGTGCGTGGTGTCAGTGAAGGCATGCCAGCTTCATGTGTCTAACGCCCCGAGAATCCACGACATAAGGAGGATTGCAGTTGGGCGGCGGTGCGGCCGCCGTGCTGGCTTTTTGGGCTGGCGCGGTCTTGAGCGCATGCGCGGGGGCGGGTTTTGGGGGCGCTTGAGCGGTCGGCAAGTCCTCCGGTTGAAGGACGTGCACTGGTTCCGGTGCGGCGCCCGGTTGAACGGTGGCTACAACCCCCGGGAGTGTCAGTGCCGGTGCGGCGGCCGCTGGTAGCGCCGCGCGCTCGGGGATTGCAGCGCTGCGCGTGAATACGAACAACAAGGCGATTGCCCCGGCCAACGCAGCCACACCCGCTCCCACCCGGTACAGGTTGCCTTGACGAGGACCCGGAGGCTGGCTCGACCCGGGCGAACGGGTCATGGAGATCTGCGAACGGTTCGATTGCTCCGACGCTGGTGCCCCGAGCATGTTGGTCGTGCGGGTGAGGGAGGGCTCGTGAGCTTCTGAAATCGAGGCCAGCATTTTGCGCACTGAGCCTGGGTCGCCGCGGCCGCTGGTCGTGGAGCTCTGCTCGATTTCTGCGATCAGCGCGGAGTGCAGTGCCAGCTCCTCGTGCACCACGCCCTGCACCCAGCGCGCCACAGCCGAATTAGACGCCAAATGTGCCGCGTTTTCGAGCGCGTCCGCCATCTCACGGGCACTCGCATAGCGCTGGCCAGGCTCAGCTTCGAGCGCTCGCAACACCACGGCGTCCAGCTGTGGCGTCACCTGCGTATTGAACGTCGAGGGCGGGCGCGTTGGCTCGTTCTTGGTGAAGCGGGCGAGCAGCGCCGCGCTGTCGGAATTCTTGAACAAGCGCTCGCCTGCCAACGCTTCCCACAACACGATGCCCGCCGCGTACACGTCCGTCCACGGGCCAACGGTTCCGCCGTTTACCTGCTCGGGCGCCATGTAGGACAACTTCCCTTTCACTTGCCCGTCGCGCGTGGTTTGGACGCGCCAGGATGCTTTGGCTACGCCGAAGTCCAAGACGCGCGGTAGCCCATCGCTGCCCACCATCACGTTCTGTGGTGAGACATCACGATGCACGATGCCGAGCGGCAGCCCGCGCTCGTCGTGCGCTTCGTGCGCTGCATGCAGGCCATGAAGTGCACCGACCATGACCGTAGCCGAGATCTCGATTGGGATATGCAGTCCCTGGGCGCTCATGGTGCGAGTCAGGCGACTCAAGGACACGCCATGGACGTAGTCCATCACCAGAAATAGCTCGCCCGAGAGCGCCACCACGTCGAGCGTCGGCACGACGTTGGGATGGCGAATGCGCGCTGCGAGCCGCGCTTCGTCGAGAAACATCGACACAAATTCGGGGTCTTTTGCGTAATGCTGGTGGAGTCGCTTGATTGCTACGGTGCGCGCGAACCCAACCGGCCCCAACAAGCGCCCAAGATGCACGGTGGCCATGCCGCCCGACGCAATCTCGTCGTAGAGCGCGTAGCGCCCAATGACAGCGACGGGCTGACTCGCAGACATCTTAAAATCCCACGGTAACATGCCGTCATCAATCCTGGTGTGCCTGCGCTAATGCGCTGACCCGCCTACATAGGGATACACAGCCGGCGATTTCCTTCGGCGCTTGCAACGTGCGTGATAGAATTTTGAAGATGCGCTTGGCGACTTCATTGGTCCGGGGCGGCGCTTTAGCGCCATTGCTCGTGACAGCAGCTTGCTCGCTGCTGATGGACACGACGTCACTGACCAAGGGCGGCGGCGAAGCGGGGCGCGGCATTGCTGGCGACCAATCAACGGCCGGTGCCAGCGCGGACGCGGGCAGTCCAGATATGGGCGGCGGAAGCCCTGGCGCGGGTGCAGGCGCGCTGGGCGGCAGCATGACCGGCGGTGGCGGGGCGCTCGAAACCGGTGGCGCGCTCGAAACCGGTGGCACGCTCGAAACCGGTGGCACGCCCGAAACCGGCGGGAATTCCGTCACTGCAGGCACTTCTGGCAGCGTCAGTGCGGACGCCGGAGTCGCGGGGGGCGCAGGCTGCATCCCCGCGCTCAAGGAGTATTGCGACGGGCTCGACAACGACTGCAACGCGGGCACGCCTGACGTGTGCCCCTCCGGCTGCACGGGGCACGTTTACGCGGGCAAGGGCTACATGGTTTGCAACGCTTCCTCCACGTACACGCAGGGGGAAACCGCGTGCAAAGCGCAAGCGATGGATCTGGTGAAGATAGACGACACCGCCGAGAACGCGTTCGTGCTCTCGCTGCTCAAACCGATCACCCTGTACGGGTATATCGGCGGGACGGACGCCGAGAAAGCGCGTACCTTCAAGTGGCCTGACGGTACAATCGTTTGGGCAAATGGCGCTGCGGTCAGCGGCGTGTATCAAAACTTCAGCAGCAGCGAGCCCGCCAACATGCCGGGCCCGAACTGCCTGCAAATGACCCGCGGCAATTCGCCTGCCGCGGGCACCTGGTCCGATACGTTGTGCACGGAAAAGCAGCCGTTCGTGTGCGAGCGCTACTGATACCTCGCTGATCGGCATGGGGGCGATCAAAGACTTCCCGATAGCCCGTCTCAGCAGGCAGTCCGAGCCGATCTTTCGCGCGCCTCTGGCATGCCTGCTGTTGCAGTGCCCCGGGAATCACGACGGAGATGCCGACCTCTCGTTCGACCCTTGGGCTACCGGCGCTCCTCTGGCTGGTCGTGTTGCAAATCTCGGCCTGCGCCTATGGCTACAACGGCTTGGATGACGAGCCCCTAGGCAGCGCGGGAGGCGCTGGCCTCGAGCCGGCGGGTGGCAGTGGTCCGGTGAGCTTTGCTGGCTCCGGGCTGAGCAACTCCGGTGGCACCTTGGACGGTCTCGGCGGCACTAGCGGCGGCAGGGCCGTCGCCGGCGACAGTGCAGGCGGGCGTAGCGGCAAGGGCGATCGCTCAGGTACTACGAACGCCGGTGCTGGCGGTGACGCGAGCGCCGGCGATGGTGGCCAAAGCTCCAACGGTGGACGCAGCGGCGGCAAGGCTGGCTCGTCTAGCTCCGGCGGCAAGAAACACGGCGCGGCCGGCGCCAACAACTAGGCCGCGAACTGCGAATCCAGCGCCCACAAGCCAAGTGCGGGATTCGAGATGAAGAACACTTCTTCACCGTCCGGCATGCGGTTCATGCCGTCATCGAGCAGATCTGGGTTGTAACGAGCGAGGGCCGCGTGCGAGTCCGTGTAGTCGAAGCCGGCACTCGTGACCTCTTCGCGGCTCAGGCCGCCCGCGGCGTAGGTGACACGAAAGCGCCCTTCAGTAGAGCCGTGAATCAAGTGGGCAGCGGCGGACAGTGACGACCCGAGCTCCGGATCTTCCTCGACAGCTGCGAGTGTGCGCGGCGTGCCGTGATAACCGTGGCGACGGATCAAGCGATCGATGCCCGGATCTTCACCGAACAAGTGCACGCCGGGCGCCAGAATCAGCAGCTCTGCGGCATCCGCGAGTGCCAGGCGCGTCCGATAAATGGCCTTGTTCCCCAGCCAAGTGGACTTGAACTCAGCGGGATCCAAGTACACGACCGCTTTCTCGATGGGCGCGCTCATGCGCCGCACGTTCACGGCGCGCGCTAGCTTGGCGCCCTCGATGAAACAGCCGTTGTCGTCGCCGGCGTAGAGGCCGCGCGTGACCAACTCCCCCCGCTGCTTTGCGCGCACGGTTTGCAGGTAGGTGATCGGCGGCAGCAAGCTGCCAAAGGCGCCGGACATGTAGTCGAACACGTCACGTACCGGGGTTCGGCTGCGTCCCATGATGCGTTCCATGTTGCACACCGCGCCCAGGAAATGTGTGCGGTCGATGACGTCCTTGCCGCCGGCGCCGACGAAGACGTTCTTGTTGTGATTGGCGATGCCGATCACTTCGTGCGGCACCAGTTGCCCGATCGAGATGATGCGGTCCCACGACTGGTTGAAGAGAGAGTCCACCTCGCAGCGAATCGGGTAGTCGACCAAACCGGAGCTCACGTGCCGTACGAAAGAACCCGGTACTGTGCCCAAGGTATCCAGATTTTGGCGGAAATCATGGGCTCGAAATGCGCCGTGCGGGATGCCAGGGAACATGCGTGTGAGCTCTTCGGGGCTCATCGGGATGTGCGTGCCGGTGGCGGGCAGGAGCTCCACGTGTACGCCGCGGGCCTGCAATTTGCGGTACAGCATGCAACTCAGTGTGCCGGCGTCAGAATGGTAGCGGGTGAAATCCGGCGGAACCAGGAGCACTCGTCGCAGCTTGCCGAGTTTGCTCAGTAGCTCGTTGAGTAGCTGCGAGGCACGCGCGTCACTGATGCATGCCTCGGACGAGCCTTCGGCGAAGTAGCTGCGCGTTGCGCCGTCGTAGTCCTCGCGGCCGAGCGCGCGCGCCGTGCGCTCGACGATCTCTTCCACGGAGCACTCGGCAGGAATGTAGATGGCGTCCTCGGGAGTTTCGAGATCGCGAAACTGCCCCGCCAAGATGCGATCGAATTCAGCCACGAACTGATGAGAGCCTTTGCGCTGCTCCAGGCGACGCGCGGCGACCTCCGGCGGCAAATCCAAGAATACGAACCGATGCTCGGGCGCATGGGCTACCAAGCGCGCGCGGTAGGAAGCGCGCAGCGCCGAGCAGGCCAAGACCGCGCCCGGCCCTTGCGAGAGCCGCGCTGCGAGCGCCGCCAGCGCTTCCAACCAGGGCCCGCGATCGGCATCCGTCAGGGCGAGATTTTGCGCCATTTTAGCGCGATTTTCTGGCGGATGATGATCGTCCGCGTCGTGGAAGTCGAGGTTTAGGCGCGCGGCCAGCCGACGGCCGATGGTGGACTTACCCGAACCCGTGACTCCCGTAACAATCAGCAGCATCGCGTGGTCACTGCGTGGGTTGGGTCAGCCAGATGTTTCGGAATTGCAGCTTCATGCCGTGCTCTTGCAGCATCAGCGGGCCAGTGGCGGCCTCGCCCAAGCGCTGCGCGGCGCCGGTGGGAGGGTCCAATTGCATCTGGTCGTAGATGCGCACCCCGTTGAGCTCGACCGTGGCTTTGGCGGAGGCCGTTTTCTTGTTGGTGGCATCGAAGCGAGGCGCAACGAAGTCGATGTCCAACGTTTGCCACGCTAGCGGCGGGCGAGCGGCCCGCTGCTGAAGCTTGGCCGTGGCGGGCGTGCAGTTGTCGAAGCCGCCGCCTGGTGACTTGTTGTACGAGCCATACGTCTCGTTGATGTTCGATTCGTAGCGTGCTTCGAGTAGAATCCCGCTATTGGTGGGCGAGCCTTGCGTGCGGTACTCGAGGTGCAAGTGCATGTCTCCGAAGCTCTGCTTCGTGATGATGCCGTCGCTTCCGGGTACGACCTCGACCGCACCGTCAACGAGCGTCCAAGGCGCCGCACCGGCTTGCTTCAGCCAATCCGCCCCATCTTTCTTCGCCCACGCATCCAAGTTGCTGCCATCGAACAGCACAGTCGCGCCTTCGGGCGGCGCTTGGCCCAGCGTCGCCGAGGCGCGATCCAGGAACTGCAGGTCGAAGCTTTCCGCGCCGTTTTTCCCTGTGAGGTGCCCCTGCTGCAACTGTGCGGTCCAGCCTGAGCCGGTAAACGACACGCTATCGCCCGAAGCCGCGCCTTGCAGTACGGCGACGGGCATGTCGCTCGCTTTTGCGAACTCGTGCAGCAGGTCAGCTTGGTAGCCACCGCTGACCAGCGGGGCGATCTGCGCGACGTACGCGCCCGTTCCTTGGTAGTCCCCGACCGCGCAGTTTTCGAGCGCCGGGTAAAAGATGAACGGCTTCCCGTCGCTCGTGCCGGAGACACCGGCGTCCCAAGGGCTCGCGGGAATGCTGCTGCAGTCAACACTCGTTGCAGGGCCGCCCGCAGAGCTCGCACCCGCCTCATTGCTGTTTGGAGCGCCGGCCGAGCCCGCGCCGCCACTTGGCCCGGGTGAGTCATGCTTACTGCTGCAAGCGGTGAACACGCTGAGCGCTGGGATCAGCGACAGAGCCAGCGCAAGGTGAACGAGCCTCGTGGTCTTCATGCTGAATCAGCTGGGTAATACCCAGAGCCCCCGCGGGTCAGGCGCCGCGCTGCCTGCTTTTCGACGGCTCGGGCGATTACAGGTTCGAAAATGGCACACTCATGCTTGGCGATGATGCTCGGTTTGGCGGCCGTTCTGGGCGCCTGCTCCGCAAAGAACAGCGATGCGCCTTCAGCGAGCGGCGGCGCCGGCGCGTCGAGCGGCGGCGCTGGCGCGCCGAGCGATATGGCCGCGGCCGGCGCGACTTCGGGCGGGCTGATCTCCGGCGAGGTGCTCGGGCCGACCGGCTTTCGCCATCCAGGCGTGCTCGTGAACCGAGCGCAGCTGGATTTCTTGAAGGCGAAGCTCGCCGCCTCCGCTGAGCCTTGGACTTCCGCGCTGGCTAAAGCCAAAGCTAGCCCGTACGGCTCGCTCGACTACGCCGCGCACCCGGTCGCTTCGGTGAATTGCGGGTCTTTTTCCAAACCCGATGAAGGCTGCTCGGCGGAGCAGAGCGATGCGATTGCCGCGTACACGCACGCGCTGTTCTGGGCGCTCACGGGCGATGAAGCGAGCGCGAAGAAGTCGATCGAGATCATGAATGCGTGGTCTGCGATCTTGAAAACGCACACCTTGAGCAACGCCTTGCCGCAGTCCGGCTGGACGGGCTCGGTGTTCACGCGCGCTGCGGAAATCATGCGCTACTCGTATGACCGCTGGCCCGCGGCGGAAGTCGAGCAATTCGCCACGATGTTGAAGACGGCCTATTTACCCATCACCATTGCTGGCACGGCCAGCACCGTTGGCGGTATGTACGGGCTGACTGCGAACGGCAATTGGGAAGCGGTGATGATCGAGGCATCGACCGCGATTGCCGTGTTCACGGACGACCAAGACACGTTCAAGACCGCGCTCGACATGTGGCGTGCGCGGACGCCTTCGTACATCTACATGAAGTCGGACGGCGACATGCCAGTCAAGCCGCCCGGGCCCGTGTTCACACCCGCCCAACTGCAGACCTTTTGGGGCGGGCAAGGCGGCCCGCAGAAGGAGTTCTCTGCAGACGGCATGGGTCAAGAGGCGTGTCGTGACTTTCATCATCTGGAGTACGGGTTTGCGGGCATCGTCGATACGGCGGAGACGGCTCTGATTCAGGGCGTGGACCTGTACACCGAGCAAGGGCCGCGCATCGTTGCTGGTTTGGAATTCAACGCGCAGTTCTTGATCGGCGGCGCGATCCCCATGTGGCTGTGCGGCGGGGTTTTGCAGCTGCAATCGGGACACAGTTGGGAAATTGCGTACAACGAGTACGCCAACCGCCAAGGCTTGGCCTTGCCGAATACCAAGCAATTCATCGAGAAAATTCGGCCGACTGATGCGGACCATCACATGGTGTGGGAAACGCTGACCCACGCCGAGGTCGGCTCAGTTGGAATCTATTGACGTGGCGCGCGGCCTAGCGGACTTGGCCGGCAAGGTGGCCGTGGTCACGGGTGGCAGCGGCGTGCTCGGTTCGGAAATGTGCCGAGCGCTGGTAGCTGCGGGTGCACGCGTGGCCGCGCTTGGCCGGGACCCGTTGAGGCTCGAGGGGCTCGCGGCTGAGCTGCGTGCCGTCGGCGGCGACGCGATTGGCGTCTCCTGCAATGTGCTCGAGCCGAGATCGCTCGCCTTCGCGGCCGAAAGAATCGCGGCGGCGCTGGGCCCGTGCGATATCTTGATCAACGGCGCGGGCGGCAATCATCCCAAAGCTGCTACGGCCCAGGAAGTGTTCGAACCCGGAAGCCCAGCCGGTTCCCTCGGCTTTTTCGAGCTGGATTTGGCTGGTTTCGAATTCGTGTTGGATCTGAACTTGGTCGGTACGCTGCTGCCCACGCAGGTGTTCGCCAAGCAGATGCTGGGCCGCACTGGGTGCACCGTGATCAATATTTCCTCGATGAGCGCGTTCAAGCCGCTCACCAAAGTGGTGGCGTATAGCGCTGCGAAGGCAGCCGTCACGAATCTCACCCAGTGGCTAGCGGTGCACTTCGCGCAAGCTGGCATTCGCGTGAACGCCATTGCACCCGGCTTCTTCCTGACCGAGCAGAATCGCAAACTGATGCTGCAGGAGGACGGTTCGCTCACGCCGCGTGCGAAGAAGGTGATCGCGCACACGCCGATGGGCCGCTTCGGAGAACCAAGGGAGCTCATGGGTACGCTGCTCTGGCTGTGCGAAGCGCGCTCGTCCGGCTTCGTGACGGGCGCCGTGATCCCGGTTGATGGCGGGTTCTCGGCGTATTCCGGCGTTTAGCCGACGCGCGACGTCAGCGCGTGCCGAAGCCAACACGCAGGCCGAGGCCGGCGGACCAAGTCAGGGCTTGGACTCTAGCCAGCTCGCGTGTCGCGTCACTGCCCGCTTGCGCGTGCACGACCGTCGCTCGGTTCGACTCAACTAGATCCGCGGCGGCAGCCAACCCCAGCCACTCCGTCCACCACCACACGGCGCCCACGCCTTCGCGAAGCGACCATAGCGTGCCGCCCTGCGCGCCACTGCCGGGCGCTGCATGGTTCAGGTCCGCGCGCACGAAGCTCACTTCGGGCGCGAGGCCAGCTTCGAGCGCCACGTGGCCGCTTGCGAGCGGCAGCGCTGCTCCAGCGCCGAGCGCGAACGACGTCCAGCTCAGATTGAGCTGTTGTCCGGTCACGTTCTGCACGTCGTAACGAGCCGCTGCCGTTCCGAACAGCCAGCGGGGCACGAGCAGCCGCGTGAGACGGATTGAGCCGCCATAAGCGGCAAATGAGCTGGAGCTGCCGCGCGCGAGCTCGGCCGCGGCTTGTAGTGTCCAGGCTGGCACGCGCGCTGCGTTTGCGGGACGCGCCGCTGGAGGTGGCGGAGCGAGCGGCGCCGCGACCTTGACCGGTTCGAGTTTCGGCTCGACCTTCGGCGGTTCCGGGTTGCTGGCTGCAACTTCACCCGCGAGGGTTGCAATGACCAGCCCCACAGCCCGCCAACGTTCGATCTCCGCGTCTGTCACCCCAAAGCTGAGATGTCGATTCGACCACTCCGGCCCGGTCGTGCGCCGCGCACCGACTTGCACTTCGACGTCGCGGTGCTCGCTGTCCGCCCACGTCACCACCGCGACCATGGGCGGCGCGGAAGAGTCCGTGTCCGTCGGTAACACGCACGACATGTTCGCGTGCGACCCGCGACTACATGCCTCCACGAGCGCCGCGGCGTACGGGGACGCTGCGTCACTGGCAGCGATCTCGATGACGATAGCGGCGCCGGACATGATGGATTGCTTACGAAGCCGCCCTCATTTTGCAGCGAGCATACACGACGACGCTGCAGAGACCATTCCCGCACTCGCTTTCCAGCAGGCCGCCTGATCGCAGACCCCAGCGGGTATTGGATCCTCGATGCACGCGAAAAGCACGAGATTCGCGATGATTGCGAGTCTCGGCCTCGGTCTCACGCTCGTGCAGGGCTGTGCGAACGGTCGTTCGCCGGGCTCCCACACGAAGCCGTCAATCCCAGCGCCGTCCACGCCGCCAGCTGCCGATCGGCCGCTGATGCGACGCCTGACGCACGCGCAATATGACAACACCATCCGTGAATTGCTCGGCATCACCGGTGACCCAGCAGCCGCATTCGCGGAGGACGAAAATGAAGCGGGCTTCGCGGTCAACTCGACCTTGCCCGTGCAAGATCTGCAACTCGAGCAATATCAAGACGCGGCGGAGGCGCTCGCCGCGACTGTGATCAGCAAGAATCTTTCTGCGCTCGTCGGCTGCTCGCCGAGCGGTGCTGCGGAAGCCGCGTGCACCGAGTCCTTCATTCGTAACTTTGGTGGCCGAGTCTATCGGCGCCCGCTGTCGAGCGAGGAGGTGACCGCGTACCTTGCTCTGTTCAAGACCGCCCGTCAGTCCGGTGATTTCGCGAGCGGTGTCAGCGTGGTGCTGCGCGCGATGCTACAATCGCCGTACTTTCTGTACCGGGTCGAGGTCGGCGCGCCGGGTGCGGCGCTCGAAGCGGACGGAGCGCTGCCACTCACCGGCTACGAGGTGGCGTCGCGCCTCTCGTACTTCATCTGGAACACCATGCCAGATGCCTCGTTGCTCGCCGCCGCTGCAGCGAACCAGTTGAGCAGTGCCGACCAAGTGTCGGCCATGGCCACTCAAATGCTAACGGACGAGCGCGCTCGCGACGCCATCACGTCGTTTCACGAGCAATGGCTGGGGTTGAGCGGTTTCGATTCGCTCGAGAAGGCCGACCCAAGCTTTACCCCCGAGCTGCGTGCGGCGATGCACGAAGAAGTCGATGATTTCAGCGACTACGTAGTGCGATCGGGTGATGGCCGCCTAGAAACGCTACTCAGCGCGAACTTCTCGCTGATCAGCGCGCCGATGTTCTCGTTGTACGGGGTGACACAGGTCCCGGGGCAGACGGCAACGCAGGTGTTCCAGGCGGACCTGCCGGCAACTCGGCTCGGCATTCTGACCTCGGCTGCGGTGATGGCGATGCACGCGCACGTCGATCAGACTTCTTTGGTGCACCGTGGCAAGCTGCTGCGAGAGCAACTCTTGTGCACTCAGTTGCCGCCGCCGCCGGCCGATGTCGACACCACGCCTCCGCCGGTCGACCCCAATGTATCGGCGCGCGTCCGCTTCGAGCAGCACACGCAAAGCGCGGCCTGCAGCGGCTGCCACGGCCAGATGGACCCGCTCGGTACCCCCTTCGAGTCTTACGACGCGATCGGCCGCTACCGCACCATGGACGGCACCCAGCCGGTCGACTCGACCGGCAAGCTCACCGGCAGCGCCAGCCACGACGGCGCAGTGGCTGACGCGCGCGACTTGGTGAAGCGACTATCCGTGGATGACAACGTGCGCAACTGCATAGCGGCACAGTGGTTTCGGTACGCGTTTGGCCGCATCGAGGACGATACGGACCGCGCCACCATCGCCAGCGCTTTTGCGAGCTTTTCCCACGCCGACTTCCGCATTCCGGATCTGCTGGTCGCGCTCACTGCGACGCGCACGTTCCGCTTTCGACGCCCCGGGCAAACGCAGTGAGCAAGAAGAACGACATGAATCAGCGCCACCGTGAGCGACGCAAGTTCCTCAAAGCACTCGGGCTGAGCGCCGCGCTCAGTCCGTTCATCCCGTACCTCGACCGTATGGCTGAGGCCGCCGGTGCGACGTTTCCGAAGCGCTTGGTGCTCGCGTTTGCGCCGAACGGCACGATAGAAAGCCGATTCTGGCCTACCGGAAGCGAGAGCGGGTTCACGTTTCCAAAGGGAGCGGTCACTGAATCGTTGGCACCGTACCGCGCGTCCCTGATCTTTCCTCAGAACCTGACGCGTCCGAAGCCCCGCGGTGGCGGGCCGCACGAAGCCGCGATGGCGAGCTTGTGGACCGGTTCCTCCATGGCCACGGACGCCAGCGGCAACTACGAGTATGCCCAAAGCCCTTCCATCGATCAGATCATCGCGGGCGCGCTGCCGCAAGCGACGCCGTTTCGAAGCTTGGCGCTGTCGGTCGCTCACGACGAGCAGATCGGCGGGGATGTCGATGCCTCCACCAAGTACATGTCGTACGCGAAAGCGCGCTCACCGGTGCTGCCCGACCCCGACCCGTATCACGTGTTCAACACGCTCATGCTCGGGGGCAGCTCGTCGTCGACCACCACCATGACGCCCGACGCCATGGCGGCAATTCGCACACAGCGCAAGAGTGTGATCGATCTGGTGCTCGGCGAGCTGAACACGCTGAATGGCAAGATTGGCGCAGAAGACCGGGATAAAGTGCAGGGTCATATCGCTGGCTTACGGGACATCGAGACGCGCCTGCAGGCACCCGTTGCGCCGGCAGCAAGTGGCGCCGCTTGTGCACCTCCCACGCTCACGCAAGGCTATCAAAAGAAGCTGTACGACAACGACAGCTTCCCGACGTTGCTGAAGATGCAGAGTGACCTGCTGGTGGCCGCCCTAGCCTGCGATGCTTCGCGCATCGCGACCCTGCAGTGGTCGCGCACCTTCAGCATGCTGCGCCACACCTGGCTGGACAAGAGCGCGCCATCCCACCACACCAACTCGCACTTGACCACGGATGATGCGGTCAATTGGCAGTACCGCATGAGCTACTGGTACGCACAGCAGCTCGCGTACTTGCTCGGTAAAATGAACGCCGTCAAAGAAGGCAATGGCACGCTGCTGGACAACAGCTTGGTGGTCTGGGGCTACGACATGAACTACGGCGCAGTCCACGAGCTGGCGCCCAGCATCGCGGTGCTTGCTGGCAAGTTGGGCGGGGCTCTGAATACGGGCAGCGCGGGTCGCTTGATCGACTTTCAAAGCAAGTTTGATTGGACCCAATTGCTGGTCACGATCTGCCATGCCATGGGCGTGGCGAGCGTGAACAAGGTCGGTGACCTCGGTATCGCGGGCACCGTTCCAGGGTTGCTCAGTCAAACGTAGTCGGTAGTGACTACTCAATCGTGCAGTCGACACCTGGCGTACGGACCCGACGGGTTGGGGCGAGCGTTAGTTGGTCTTCTTCCGCAGTGATAAATTGTCGACCGTGACGTCAAAGCTGAGGGGCTTGCTTGCGGAGCGCGGCGTGAGCGCGATGCCGGTGAGCTTCGTGTTGTCGAAGGGCAACACAGTGGCGCCGGGGTAGCCCGACTGATGAAACTCCGACCAAGCAAAGGACAAGTCTTGCCAGGCGCTCGTGAGCGTCACGACCGCTTTGTATTGATCTTGCTTTGCCGTAGGTTGCGCATTCACCTGCGCCGTTAGTACGCTGAGCTCCACTTGCCCGCTGCCCTTGAGCGCGACGTTGACGCCACGGTACGCCGAGGCGTCGTAGCAATCTCCAGGCGGGACAAGCTCGGCTGTCAAATCAGCGCCAGCGCCCATCAAACCTGTGCCTTGTATCCGCTGCGCAAGGCCCATTTCACCGACGGCGCTGGGCGTCGCCGCTCCGGGCGCTGGCGTGGTCGTGCCGCTGCCATCACTCGCGAATATCCAAGTGCCGGAGCGCCCGTCACTGACGAGGATGAATGCGTTGCCGTCGTCGAAGTCATCCACTGAGCCGAGTGTTCCGGAGCCGACGATCACGTTGTTGCACAGCGAGGGTGCGCCGCCCGTGCCGCCGCCGCCCACTGCTGAGCCCGCAGTTCCGGCGCTTCCGGCGCCGCTACCGCCTGCACCGGCGCCGCTACCGCCTGCACCGGCGCCGCCACTGCTTGCGCCGCCGCTCGTTCCACCGCTACCTGCGATCAGCGTGCTGCCAGCGTTTCCGCCGCTGCTTGCGCCGCCGCTTGCGCCGCCGCTCGTTCCACCGCCAGCGTCGCTGCCGCCAGAGGCTGAAGCACCGGCTGTGGACGACTCGCCACTGGTGCCCGCTTCCTGCGCCGAATCGCCACCGCTTCCCGCGCTCGGCGCGCCAGCGCTGGGACCGCCTGAGCTTGCGGTCCCAGCCATGCCGTTATTCGCACCAGAAGCTCCTGCGCTGGAAGCCGCGTCGAGTAGCGTGCCATCGTACACGGCGCAGCGAATCAGCGCGCCACACGCGATGCACAACCCGAGTGCGCTCACGAGCTTTGGTGTCCTTCGTGTCACTGAGCCGGAGCTTGCCCGGCTACACCAGCGCCACTGCTGCCGCCCGTGCCACCACCACCAGTGTCGCTGCCGCCAGTGTCACCGCCGCCGCTGCTGCCGCCGCTGCCATCGCCGCCGGTGCCGGCAGCGGGCGGAACGCAGTACGTGCCACCCGCATCGCAGACCCAACCTTTGCGCTTGCAAATGGTCGCGCCGCCCGGCGTACAGGGCAGGTGGCAGCGCATGTCGCCCGCGCACACGCCGCTGGTGCTACCGAGTACGCAGTCGGTGTCCGCCGTGCAGCTCTTGACGCACTCACCCTTGGCGGGCGTAGTGTCGCAGCTGAGCGTGTCGGCGCAGGCGTGAGTGTCGCTGCACGCGCCGCCGACCCTACCGGGTGAAGACATCGTGGCGCCGCCGGTGCCGGCCGTGCTCACTGGGTCCCCGCCGCCTTCAGAGGTGTCACCGCCGCTCGTGCTGGGCGATCCCGCGCTATTAGACGCGCCGCCTGCGTGGCTGCCGGCACTAGAGCTGGCGCCTGCCGTGCTCGCCGGCGGAGTGCCCGAATCCGTACTGCCGCTACAGCCGACTAGCACTGCGCAGGAGGCGCCCGCAAACAAGGCCACGCTGGCCAATGCGCGCTGCGAAAGCAGGAACCGTTCGACGCGGCGTCGCAACGCCTGGTGGCCACTGTCTGTGCGAGTTCCAAGCTTCATGATCTTCATCTGCGATCCTTTCGAGTAGCGGAGCGACGAGCCCCATTGCGTGCCGGCCGTGCCTAGCCGCTGTTCTGAATATTCCCGGACTGGACGGAAACCAGGCGCTGCGTTTCAGCGCAGATTCGGTTTGTTTGCCCGCACTCGGACGCACCGAGGCGGTGCGCGGCTCATAGCTTGTATGCGGTCTTCGCCAGGCGATAGCTGAGGTCGATCGCGACCTCGCAGGCCTCGTCTTCATCCAAGCGGTGGTCGGCGACCAGCTCGGCCAAGAACGCGCAGTCCATGCGGCGGGCGACGTCATGGCGCGCGGGGATGGAGAGGAAAGCGCGCGTGTCATCGTTGAAGCCGACGGTGTTGTAGAAGCCAGCCGTTTCAGTGACGCGCTTCCGGTAGGCGCGCATGCCTTCTGGGCTATCGTGGAACCACCACGCGGGGCCGAGCTTGAGTGCGGGGTAGTGGCCGGCCAGCGGCGCCAACTCCCGCGCGTAGCTGCTGTCGTCGACGGTGAATACGATCAAGGACAGCCTGCGATCGCTGCCGAAGCGGTTCAATAGCGGTTGCAACGCGCGCACGTACTCGGTGGCAACCGGGATGTCTGCGCCGCGGTCACGACCGAAGTCACGCAGCACGCGCGCGTTGTGGTTGCGCGCTACGCCCGGATGAAGCTGCATCACGAGCCCGTCAGAGATACTCATGCGCGCCATTTCGGTCAGCATTTGCCCGCGAAACAGCTCCGCCTCGGCCGCGCTGATCTGCCCGGAAATGGCCGCCAGCAGCAGACGTTGGCATTCGCTTTCGGGCAAATCCGCCGTGTACGCTGTGGGGTGTCCGTGATCCGTCGAGGTAGCCCCGAGTGAGCCGAAGAAATCACGGCGATTGGCCAGTGCTGCCAGGTAGCCGCGCCAACGGCTGACGTCTTCGCGCGTGATCTCCCCCAGCCGCTGCACGTTGCTCGCAAAGCCCGGGAACTCCGGGTCGACCACCGGGTCCGGGCGATAGGCCGTGATGACTCGTCCGCGCCATCCTGAGTTACGGATCGTTTGATGATGCGTGAGTGGATCGATCGGCGATTCGGTCGTGGCTAGCACTTCGATCTTGAAGCGCTCGAACAAAGCGCGCGGCAGAAACTCGGGTCGCGCTAGGCACTCGGCAATCCGATCGAAGATGCGATCTGCTGAGGTGGGGTGCAGGCGCTCACGGATGCCAAATACCTCATACAGCACGTGGTTGAGCCACAGCTGCGAGGGCGTGCCGCGGAACAAGTGCCAATGGTCGGCAAACAAGCGCCAAATTTCACGCGCGTCCGCTTCCACCAGCAGCCCATCTTGGCGTGGGATGCCCAGCCGCTCCAAGCCGATGCCCTGGCTGTACAGCATCCGATACACGTAGTGGTCGGGGATGATCAGCAGTGCCGCGGGATCCGAGAAAGGCTTGTTTTCGGCGAACCAGCTCGGATCCGTGTGCCCGTGTGGGCTCAGGATCGGCAGCTCGCGCACGGCTGCATGAAGCCGGCGCGCGATGGCTCGCTGCGTGGGGTCCGAAGCAAACAGCCGATCCTCATGCAGCTCGAGCGAGCGATCGGCACCGGTGCGCGTTTGAACGACCATGTTCAAAACCAGAGGTAGCCGGTGAGCTCGGTGCGCGTGTTGTGCGCGCTACTCCCGTTAGCGAACGTTTGTTTGAGGTACTGATAAGACCCGGCCAAGCGCAGCGCAGGCGTCACGTCCCAGAACAGGTTGCCGTCCAAGTACTGCGTCTTGTCGTAAATCGACGCGATTTGTCCCGGGTCAGCCCACTTGGCAACGTTGTTGGATTTGGCTTGCGCGTAGTTCGCCGAAACGAAGACGTGCCCACGCGGTGGCAGGTAATACTGCACGCCGACCAAAAAGGTTTGCCAGTTGATGGTGTGCAGGCCGCCCGTGTTGTCGTACGTCACGAGACCACCCTGAACGTTGGGTGAATAGCGGTCGGGTGAGTTGGGTACCGCGGGATACGCTGCCGCGCTAGTGGCGGGGCCGCCGCCGTTGCTGACCAGGCCACCCAACAAATCCGCGTAGCCTGTGCCCGTGGAGAATTGGCCGGTGAGCGTGAGCGCGTTGCTCTTGTCCTCGACGGAAGACGCGGGAATCACCGGAATCATCGCGTCAGCGACCACGCCGTAGCCGTTCTTTTCGTTGGCACCGCGCGGGTCCGGATAGGTGCCGGTTGCGGTGGATTGAAAATCCGTGACGCGGAAGCGGCGGCCTGCGCCCGATACGGACAACGTGAGGCCATCCAAACCGGAGCCGACGAGCCGCTGCCCGTCCGTGCCCGGTGTGTGGATGCCTTTCCAGTCATTCAGCGTCAAACGCAGGCCGGCCTGGATATCGGGCAGACCGCCATCCCGCTGCGGCGGACGATTGGCGGATGCGCCGATTTCGAAATCTACCGGCTTGCTCTTGAACGTGTGCGAGACGCGCACTTGCGCATCCCGCTTGAATACTTCACCCGGTACCGGCAGCAGAAACGGCGAGGCCGGCAAGAAAAACGGCTGAAACCCGAACAGCGACCAGCCTTGTCCGAGCAGCACGTCCACGTACTCGGATTGCAGCAAAATGCTGGCGACGCGCACGCGGAACGCGCCGTTGCTGACGACGGACGACTCCGAGGCGTCGCTCGGCTGGTTGCCCATGAAGTCGCCTTCGAGCGTGCCGGTGGCGCGCATACCGCCCCAATCCGGCGTGCCGATCAGGAAGCCGAAACGCGAGTTTCTCGCGGTAAATTGCGTGCGATCGTGGGAGCCCGCAAAACTGTAGCTGTGCGGAATTGCGGTCGTGTTCCAGCCACCCAGATCGTTGTAGGCCTGTGTGCTGTCGTGCACTGCGTCGAACTCGATGAAGCCGTACACCTTCGTTGACCACTTGCTGACCACGGTGTTCGCGCTCACCGGTGCGGGTTCAGCAGAGCTTGGTGCCGGCGCGTTTGGCGGCGGGAGCTCGGTAGCAGCGGGAGGCGCAGCGACGGCCGCGGGTGCAGCGGCTGCCGCGGGCTCCGCAGCAGTTGGCGGTGCGGGCGCCGGTTGCGCGGTCGCGAGCGACGAGACGAACAGAACGGAGGAGAACGCCAGTGGGATTGACTGCCGAGACTTGCTATTCATGCTGGCCTGGTGCGACCGTGATTCCCACAAGCATTGGGAATCAGGCACGCGCCTGGACGCTGGAGGAAACACAGCGCTGCCTGGTTTTTGGCCGGTATGGGAATGTCCAATCCGTGCGAACCGGCCTGATTCGACTCGCGGGAACGGCGCTTGGCAGCGCATTCATGACGCTGCTCAGCGGGTGCAGCGACCCCGCGTTGCCGCCCCCGTCTGGCGCAATGTCACTGATCTTCTCCACGCAAACTGGCGCCAAAGCGCCCGTGTGCCCCCCGGCCGATCACTTGGCCAATGCCCCCGTGTCGCTCAGCGGCATGCCGCAAGTCACGGGCACCGGCCTGTTTTCGGAGGCCAGTGACGGCAAGAACGAGGATTGGGTGCGCTGTAGCGTGCTAGCTGATGGCGCGAAGTACCAAGTCACGGGTGAAGTGATTAGCACTGGCGTGGACGCGACTGGCGCGCGCGTCACCTCGGACTTGTTCGCTCACGTCGTGATTGGCGACAACGAGCAGGGTGCGCTTGGGTCTGTGCACCTTTCGGACGGCGCCACTGGTGTGGGTCGCTACGTATCCGAGGCGTGTTTATTCTCCGTGCTGCCTGACCAAGGCGCCAACGCACGCTTGGGCGTGAGCGCGGGTCGCGTGTGGGCTCACGTGACCTGCGCGCAAATCGACGACATGCGTAATTTTGCGGGCAATGAGTGCGCGCTCGATGGCTACATGGCCTTCGATCACTGCTCACAGTAACTCGCGCCAGCACAGGCAAGGATTCGATGCAGCATCGGCATTGCAACGTTCTTTTCGTGGTCGCGCTGAGTGGCGCGCTGGCTGCTTGCTCCTCAGAGGGTGGCGGCTCGAGCCGGTACCTGGGCATTTCTGTGAGTCAAAGCAGCCCGCTGAGCTCCAAAGCCAACGTAACGGTCAACAGCCCTTACGGCGGCGTGAAGGTCGACACTGCCGGCGAGCCGGGCATGCTGACCGTGGCGGCGGTGCCCTTTGCCGTGGGCCCAGCAAGCGAGGCAGGACGCGCGCAGGCGGAAGCGGCGCTGCTCTCCGGCCCACAGTTCATGCTGACGAGCGACGCGACCGCCGGCGTCTCAGTCACGAGCACGGGCAACGAAGCTGCTGGCCTCGACCTCAACGTGCACTTGCCGAACCCCTTTCACGGACAGCTGACCGTGAACGCGGCGTTCGGGAACGTGTTGTACCTGGCGAGCCCTTCTTCGCCAGGTGCCACGTTCAACGTCGGTACGGGTGATATCGATATCGAGAACGCCGGCAATCAGCTGACCGTGCACGCCGGGACGAGCAACGTGGTGCTGGTCGCGGCGCCCACGCTGTCCGGGCCGGATACCAAGGGCATGCCCACGCCGCCCTCCGTCGTGACCACGAACATTGGCAACATCACCGCGAAAATTCCGGATGCCTCGAGCCTCACGATTGACGCGGCGACGCATGGCCACGGCACCGTACGTCCGCAAGCGGACCAGGTGGTCGCACAGTACGCGGCTGACGGCTCGAGCGCGCAAATCGTCGTCGGTGACGGACAATCCGGCTCGATGAGTATTCAGACGAACTACGGGGACGTCGTGTTTCTTCGGCCGTGAGCTCAGGAGCTGAACCATGTGGATGAATCGCAGGAACTTCGTCAAAGGCGTGTCTGCCTTGTCCGCGTCCGCCCTTGCTGCGCCGCTCGGCTGTAGCGATACCACGAAGCAATTCCGATACGCACCCGCGCCGGACACCGGTCAATTCGGGCGCATCAGCATCAACGCGTACTGCTTCAACTCCGCGTTGAACGACATGACCAAGGGGCGCCCAGCTACCAGCTGCGTGAAAGACTTGTTCGATGTGTTGGACTTCGCAGCCAAATACAAGGTGGATGCGATTGATCCCACCGGTTACTTCTGGCCGCAATTCCCGAACCCGCCGGACGATGCGTACCTCAACGACTTCAAGCAGAAGGCGAAAGATCTCGGGATCGCAGTCAGCGGTACTGGCGCGCGCAATGACTTTGCCCAGGCAGACCCCGCGGCGCGTGCGCATGACGTGGGCATCGTTACCGCCTGGGCAGAGGTGTGCGCCAAGCTAGACGCGCCTGTGTTGCGCGTGTTCGCCGGCCCGGTGCCGCTCGGCTACGAACAGCGCTGGGAAGAAGTGGCTACCTGGATGGCCGCCAACCTGCGCGAATGCGCTGAGGCCGGGCGCCTCAACGGCGTGAAGCTCGGCATCCAAAATCATGGCGACATGTTGCGCACCTCTGACCAGGTGATCCGCCTCTTGGAGATGGTGGATTCGGACTGGCTGGGCGTGATCAACGATACGGGCTACTATTCGACGCCGGACCCGTACGTCGACATCGAACGCATGATGCCGTACACGGTCAGCATCCAGATCAAAGAGAGCGTGCGGCCCGTCAAACGCCAAAACCCGCACTATACGGATTTGCCGCGCTTGATGAAGATCATCCACGATAGTGGGTATCAAGGCTATTTGCCGATCGAAACGCTGCCGACGGTGGATGAGCACTCAGGCACCGATGCCAACGACTACAACCCATCCTTGGCCGTGCAAGCGTTCCTGATCAAGCTGCGCAGCGCGATCCACGAAGTGACCGGTCAAGAAGTGCCCACCACGCCCGACGCCATTCTGTGTGCGCCGGGCATGGCCATCACGCCCTGAGCTCAGTCTTCGGGCAGCGGTTGGCCCTTGGTCTCGGGGGCCCAAATCAACGAGACCAGGCCGAGCAGGAACACGGACGAGAGAATGGTTGCGGATTTCCGGAACGGCTCGTGCACGCCGCTGTTCAAGAACCACTGGTTCATGCTCACGAGCAGCACCGGAAAGCCCGCGGCAAGGTAGCGCACCGTGTTGTAGCAAAGGCCGATGCCGGTGCCGCGCAGGCGCGTCGGGAACAACTCGGGGAAGTAGATGGAGTAACCGCCGAACACCGAAAGCTGGGCGAAGCCCATCAGGGGCAGCATCCAATACGCATCACTGACGCTGTGTAGCGCGTTGAAGACGAACAGCGTGCTGCCCAAACACAGCACGAATGCACCGGCAAATGCCACCTTTCGGCCCACGTACGTGGCCACGAAGGTGAAGCTCATCATGCCCGCAAACGAACCGATGTCCTGCATTGCGGTGCCCCAGCCGCGCACGTTGTCGACCACGCTTTGGGCTTCGCCTTTCAGTGCCGCAGAGATCAACTCCGGTGAAAAGAAGCCGATGCCCCACAAGCCAGCCATGCCGGACAACCCGAGGCCGATGCCTACGAACAAATTGCGCCGCCACTGGGGTTGACCGAACAGCGCTCCAATCGAGCCGACCTCAGCGGGTTGGGTACCGCCGGAC
>FSWQ01000834.1_pt1 | contig 22091 bp, 18 predicted proteins | sample 1637691 | NCBI WGS metagenome assembly FSWQ01 (sample SAMEA3914814, study PRJEB12502) | metagenome | biome: forest; material: soil | place: USA | collected 2011-09-16 | depth 0.1 m | reverse complement strand
GGCTGAACCTCGGCGGCGGGCCCGGCCTCAACCTGGGTGGTGACACCGGCATGGATCTAGATGGCGGCGACGGCGCCAACCCGCAGACGTGCATGGAAGCCGCGGCTGTCGGCAGCTACGTGGGTTGCGACTTCTGGCCGACGATCGTCGCCAACCCCGTGTGGGTCGAATTCGATCCCGCGGTCGTGATCGCCAACGGCAGCATGACGGACGCGCAAGTCACCATCGACGGACCGTCCGCGTTTCATCAACAAGTAACGGTGCCCGCGGGCGGCCTACAGACCGTGCTGCTCAAGTGGGTCATGGGCTTGAAGGGTCCCGAGTTCGACGTGCCAGCCACCTCGAACGGGCGCCAAGTGGCATCCGCGCGCGTCGACAAAGGCGCGTATCACATGACGAGCAGCGCGCCCGTCACCGCCTGGCAGTTCAACCCGCTGCAGTACACCAAGCCCGGCAGCGCGTGCGCCCGCATCCCGGGCTTGCAAGAGTGTCGCTCATCCACGGTGGATGCGTCGCTGTTGTTGCCCACCACCGCCATGACCGCGCACTACCGGATCTTCGGCTATTCCGGGCACAATGAAGGCGCCAAGTGGGGCTCTGTGCCCAGCGGCGCGGCCATCACGGCGACCGCAGACAACACGACCGTGCAAGTGCAACTCGGTCCCAAGTGCGGCGCCGAAATCTACGCTGACCCCAAGCTTGGCCCATGCGTGGCCGCCGGTCCCGGTGTGGAGAGCAAGAACGCGGGCGACATCTACACCCTGCAAATGAACGCCGGTGACGTGGTGGAGCTCGTGGGCGCGTGGGCCAAGGACGAGCTCACCATGAATGCGGATCTGAGCGGCTCCGTCGTTAGCGCGACCGCGCCGGTGCAGGTGGTCTCCTTCAACGCCATCGCGCAGCTCCCGGACCAATCCGTGAGCAACGCTGACCACATGGAGGAAACGGTGCTGCCCGGTGAAGTCATCGGCAACAAGTACGTCGTCGTGCCGCCCACCACGCCGCTCGGCACCGCCGTCGGCCACATCGTGCGCATTTACGGCAACGTGGACAACACGCACCTCACCTACTCGCCCGCGTCCGCCGTGCCGCCTGACGCGCCCACCACCATCAACGCCGGCGACGTGTTCCAAATCCCGACCGCGCCCAAAGGCATCACCGGTCCGGAATGCATTTCGGCCGCCAACCACTGCATGATCAACACGCCCTTCGTCGTGTCGGGTGACCAACCCTTCGCAGTCGCGTCGTTCATGGTCGGCGGCACGCTGCAAATGCCCGGCACTGACTCCAGCAACTCGCAGGGCGATCCGTCCATGTCCATGGAAGTCACGCCGCAACAGTTCCGCAAGCAGTACACCTTCCTTGCACCGGTCGACTACATCGAGAACTTCGCGGACATCATCGTGCCCACTGGCGCCGCCGTCACCCTGGACGGCAAGCCGCTCAGCACCGCGCCCACCGCGATAGACGGAGAGTGGGGCTACATCCGCGCGCCCCTCGCCAACAACGGCAGCGGCGTGCACAACCTCACCAGCACCAAAGCCCTCGGCCTCCAAGTCATGGGCTTCGGCTACGCGACGTCTTACTACTACCCCGGCGGCCTCAACCTCATCCACATCTCCGAGCCCCCACCCATCGTCGTGAAGTGAGCGCCTCGCCGAGCGTGATTGGGTTTGAGGTTGGGCGCCCCGCGAGGCTTACTCGCTCCTGATTGGGTGGGCGCCCGCAGGGCCGCAGCGCACCTCGCTGCTCTGCTCAGCAGCCCACACCCGGCTCCTCGCACGCCGCCGCAGCGGCCCAAACGCGCCCGAGATATGCCGCGTCGCCAGTGTCCTCGACGATCGGGCCGAGCTCGTCGCGTCCGCCCAACACTCGCCTGGCGAGTCCTCGCGGCCTGCCAGGCCCGCGCCTGACCGGCCCGCGCCCGACCGAACGCGCACGCGCCGCGGCTTCCGCCCCAGCGCGAAGCGCTGCTTCTCCGCGTCCGCGACGAACGCCTTCAACGCACTTCAGCAGCGCTCCGCATCCGCATCCGCGCTCGGCCCTCCGCGTGCCAGCCCTCCGCTTTCGCATCGACACTGACGCGCCATGCGCGTCACGCGTTCACTCTCGCCAGGCGAGTGCTCGGCCTGCGTGCCTCCACGACCGGCGGAGCCGGGCGTTTGGGGGCACTGGCGCGCGCAGCGCGGAGCGCGAGCACGCCAGCCGTGATGCGCCGCTTCCCGCCCTGGGGGCACCCACAAACCCCGACAGATTTCGAAAACTCCGCTGATATTGGCGCTTGGGGCGGGCTCGGCTTAACAATCCGAAATATCCGGGCAACACCTGCTCAGAACGACGGACGCACCCTCAATTGGTGCAATCCTCACCTGCCATGAGTCCCACGGAAGATCCCGCCGAACACCTGAGCGTGCTGTACGTCGAGGACGACGAGCGGCTGGCTCGGTTGACCGCGCAGTACCTGCGTTCTCACGGGGTGGAGGTCACGGTCGTGGCGCGCGGCGACTTGGCGCTCAGTGAAGTGCTGCGCGTCCGCCCGGACGTCGTGCTGCTCGACCTGATGCTGCCGGGCGCGGACGGCCATGAAGTGTGTCGGCGCCTGCGTGAACGAGTCAGCCTGCCCATCATCATGGTCACCGCGCGCGGTGAAGAAGCAGACCGCGTGATGGGCTTGGAGGGTGGCGCGGACGACTACATGAGCAAGCCGTTCTCGACGCGTGAGCTCTTGGCGCGCATTCGTGCGCATGCCCGGCGCGCGCGCGGCAAAACCGGCCCGGCCACGCCACGCATCGAGCTGGGCGCGCTCGTGGTCGACAGCGCCACCATGACCGCTACCCTGCGCGGCACGCGCCTAGCGCTCACTACCCACGAATTTGCCTTGTTGCGCGTGCTCGCCGAGCGCGCGGGCCGCGTGCTCGCCCGCGAGCAATTGCTGGAGCTGGTGCACGGCTCCGCCGAAGACGCGTTCGACCGCTCCATCGATGTGCACATCTCGCGCCTGCGTCACAAGCTCGAAAGTGACCCGAAGAACCCGCAGTACCTGAAAACGATTCGCGGCGCCGGCTACATGCTGGCGCCTGATGACAAATGACCGAACGACCCCGAGCGGGCATCGTCTGGCGACTGTACGCGGTGGGCGTCGTTCAATTCTCGCTCGTCGTCCTGTCAGCGGTGCTGATCGGCTTCGTGATGTCGAAGCTGCCCCCGCGCGGGGACATGCAGGCCCTGAGCGCGCGCCTCAAACCGCTGGCCAATGATTCGGCGGCGCTCGGCCGTGAGCTGCAGGAGTTGCGCGCCAAAGAGCGACTCATGATCTCGGTGTACGATGAAAGCGGCAAGCTGCTGCTGAGCAACGTCGTGCCCGCGCTGCGCCCGCCGCACTTGTCGGGCAAATGGCCGCCACCCTCCGCGCCCCCATCCGAGCTGCTGGGGCCGCCGCCCGGTCCGCCGCCCGACGCACCGGGCGAGCTGCCGCGTTTGGACCCACACGAGCACGGCCCGCACGGTCCACCCGAGATGTTCGCGCGCTTCGAGCTCAACGGCGCTGATTGCCTGCTCGTGGTGCGCTTCGAGCACCCCAGGCCAAGCCCAATCCCGATCGTCTTGACCATGCTGTCGGGCTTGGTGGTGCTGGGTGTCGGCGCATTCTTGACCGCACGCTGGATAGCGCGGCCGCTCTCGCAACTTTCGCGCATGGCCACTTCGCTCGGGCAAGGGGATCTGCGCGCGCGCAGCGAGCTCACGCGCGACGACGAGCTCGGCGAAGTATCGCGCGCGTTCGACGAAATGGCAGGGCGCATTCAGCAGCTCCTGCAAAACGAGAAAGAGCTATTGGCGAACGTCGCACACGAGCTGCGTACGCCCCTCGCGCGCATTCGCGTCGCGCTCGAAATCGCCGGGGAGGGCGACGCCGAAACCGTGCGCTCGTCTTTGTCCGAAATCGCGACCGACCTCGGCGAGCTCGAAACGCTGATCAACGACGTGCTGACCGCCACGCGCCTCGAGCTCGTGGACGGCGTCGCCAAGGGCTCCGGCTTCGCGCTGCACTTGCAGCCACTGGCCGCGCGCAGCATTGGCGAGCGCTCTGCCGAGCGCTTCCGTCAAAGCCACCCCAATCGCCCGTTTTCGGCGCATTTCGAGCCGGAAACAGGCGTCATCGACGCAGACCCGGTGCTGCTGCGCCGCGTGATCGACAACCTGCTGGAGAACGCGCACAAGTACTCGCCGGATGTGGATTCGGCCATCTTGCTGAAAGTGTCCGAGCAAGGCGAACGCGCGTGCTTCGAGATCACGGACCGTGGCATGGGCATCTCCGCCGAAGACTTGCCGCGCGTGTTCACGGCTTTCTTCCGGGGCGAGCGCAGCCGTTCGCGTGGCACCGGCGGAGTCGGGCTTGGTCTCACACTAGCGAAGCGCATCACCGAAGCACACGGCGGCACGCTCGAGGTCGAGAGCAGCGTCGGCACGGGCAGCACGTTCCGCGTCTTCTTGCCCGTACACTCGGGCGTGCCATCGAGCGTACCGGCGAGCGCTTAACAAAGCGCAACGCTCACGCAGTACTTGAGACACGCGCGAGCGTAAGGGTTCTTCCTGGGACGACAGGGTTCGTTCCCTCGCACCGAGGCGATTGCTCGGTTCAAAAGGAGCCCAGTACATGACGAGAAAATTGCGCCTGACGTTGAGCTACCTGCCCCTCGCGCTCGGCATCTGGGCCTGCACCGTGGCTTCCGCCGCGGATGGCCAAAGCTCCAGCAAAAGCGCCCTGGCCACGAGCACGGCGACAGCGCCGCCCGTGCCGGTTGACGACGCGCCGCCACCCCCGCCGCACAAGCCTCCGCAAGAGGCCTTCGATGCCTGCAAAAGCCTGAGCGAGGGCGATGCGTGCAGCGTGTCCTTCAACGGCCACACCATGAACGGTACGTGCCGCAAAGGCCCGAACGGTGAACCAGAGCTGGCCTGTGCACCTGCGCACCCGCCAGGCCCGCCGCCGTCACACGAAAGCGCGCCCGATAGCTCGACCATCACGGGCACGGCGCTCGAACATCAGCTCGATCAACTCGAGCGCGAAGTCCGCGGGAATTGAGCGGCAACGAGCGCGGCGCGTTGCGAAGTATGTCTCACGGAATCCCAGCATGCGCCGCCTGCGTTCCCACTCTGACTGGCACGGTGCCAGCCCCAAAAAGGGAAAATAGCGATGCCTCAATCAGCTCATCAATACGCCGAGAACGTGATCCAAGTCCTGGCCCAGCACCTAGGCGTACCCGAACGAGAAATTTTACTCGGTCATGACTTGCAATGTGATTGGGGCATCACGCCTCTCTCGCTCGTGGTCATCCTGTTGGATTTGGAGCGGCTCGCAGCCGTCGAGCTGCCCTCGGAAGAGCTGTGCGGCGTGCGCACAGTGTCGGACTTGGTGATCAAGTTCCGAGCTTGGGTGCACGACAGCGACGCGCGTAACGGCGAAGTCGTGCACTTGCGCGCGCGGCGCTCGCGCGCTTCACAAAGCGAACGTCGCCTGCGACGCGAGCTGCACCACCTGCGTTGGTTGGAGCAGAACGCGCAGCGCAAAAGTTCCAGCTCACTCCGTGCGCTGCGCAGCGGGGATGCCGCGCGCCGCGTGCTCAACCAGTGATTCAGTTACAGGCGACTGACGAAGCCCATTCCATGCCGCCGCCGCAGCAGTGCGTCTCGGGGTCGACGCTCGTGTAGTACGCGGCGGTGTATTCCTTACCGCCCTTCGTGGCTTTGTCGCCCTTCATGTAAACCGTGCTCGCTGAGTAAGCCGCCGCGGTGCACTTGCCAGAGCTGGCCCCCGCAGTACCCGTAGCGCCGGCTTGGCCAGCGCCGCCCGCAGAGCTGCCCGCGCTACTCGTGGCACCGGCGCTGCTCGTAGAACCCGCGCTGCTCGTGGAACCCGCGCTGCTCGTCGAGCCCGCGCTGCTCGTAGAACCTGCGCTGCTCGGCGACCCAGAGCTGCCCGCACCACCAAATGGGTCTGTGCCGTCTCCGCCCACGGAGGGCGAACCCGCGACCACCACCGGGCTACCCGCGCTGCTCACGCTGCCGCCGTCTGCGGTCAAACCAGAATCAGTTGGCTGATCCTGATAGGTGGCGTTGGCGCAGGCCGCCAACACGGCAAGCAACATCGGGGACAGACACCAGAGAACGCGAGGGGCGAACCGCGAAGCTTGCATGGCGATGACTCAGTCTTCCCACGCACGCGCCCAGTTTTCCGTTGGAAACGCGCGGCGACCGGTTTCGGCGAACCCTTTGACGCGAATTCAATATCAGCGACGGCCGCCCGTCAGCGCAGCCGCGTGCTCGCGCGTTCAGCCCGTGAGCTGCAGGTCCGCTTGCGCGGGGAGCGCTTGCTCCACACCCGGCCCGGGGCGCGCCGAATCCGCACCATCCGCGAACATCGCCAAGCGGCGCTTCTCTACCGCGACGATTTCGGCGACGACTTCGTAGCAGCCACCGCAGCCGGTGGTTGCGCCGCAACAATCACCCACCTCAGCCACACTGCAGGCGCCGGTGGTCCGGACGGCACGACGGATATCGCGGTCAGTGAGTGCGTGGCAGTGGCAAACGAGCATCGGAAGGTGAATCAACCCTAGCTTATTGATAATGAAAATCAACTACAAGTTCAGCGAGCTCGCGCGAATCCAGAAATGCCCAACAAATACCGAGCGTTGGTGGGGTGCTTGGGAATGCGCGGCGTGGGTGGTATTTTCCGCCGATGCGCTCCGACCCTGAAGTGATCGATTTCCTGAACGAACTTTTGACGTCCGAGCTGACGGCGATCAACCAGTACTTCATCCACTACAAGATGTGCGCCAACCAGGGCTACGGCGCGCTGGCGCACAAGAAGCGCAGCGAATCCATCGAAGAGATGAAGCATGCGGAGATCGTGATCGAGCGCATCCTGTTCCTGGACGGCATCCCGAACATGCAGCGCCTGAGCCCGGTGCGCGTCGGTGAAGAGCCGCTGGAGATGAACAAGCTCGACCTAGCGCTCGAGCTCGAAGCGGTCGACCGCCTGCACCGCGGCATCAACTTGATGAACGCCAAGAGCGATCACGGCACGCGCGACTTGCTCGAACGCATCCTCAAGGAAGAGGAAGAGTCAGTGGACTGGCTCGAGACGCAAGCCAGCATCGTCAAAGACATCGGCCGCGAGCATTACCTGGCGCAGCACCTCAAGTCGTAGCCAGCCTCACCAGCCGACCGCGATCTCCAAGTATTGCGGGTTGTCGTGGGAGATGTACGACGAGTAGCCGCCCACGTCGTCATACGGAAAGCCGTACGCTTTGCCGTTGATGGCGTGTTGGTGCCAGAAGTTCGCGTAGTAGTCGGAGGGCGCCGCCGCGTAGAAGGTGGCGCTGTCCTTCCACAGGGTTTTGTCCTGCAGTTTGCCGTCCGCGGAGAACGTGCCCGCTTGGGCACCCACATGCCGGAAGATGGCGGCTGAAATGTCCGGGAATGCGCCGAGGCCGCTGCCGTTCGGACCGGGCTTGGTGATGGTCAGGCCGTTCGCTGCCCATAGCTCGTTGATGAAGCTGTCGTAGTACGTGGCGTACTTGCCACCGGCGTTGAAGCCTGCGCCCCCGGGTTCGACGATGCGATACGGCGCCTTCACCGTAGCCAAATCCTTGAATTCTGCCGGGGCACCGTCCGCGAACTTCTTGAACGTGGCGTCACGGTCTTCTTGGAATGTGGCTTCGTCCTCGCCCACGGCGGCGTCAAAGCCATCCGCGCAATGCATGCGCATGGCGACCTTGAGACCGAACGCGTCCACGCGCGTGGTGTTGCCATTGAAGCGCGTCGCGCCAATCGTGAACTCGATGAAGTCGTAATACTTGCCGTCCGGCTGTTCGAGGTAGAAGTACATGCGCCCCGAAGCGTTGGCCGGCATGTCATACAGCGGTTGTTCAGCGAACGAGTGGACCTCCGTCAGCGTCTTGCTCCTGAAGCTCCAGAAGATCTTGTCGTCCGTGTACTTGCCGTTGGTGCGGTTCAAGAACTTGAACATCATCACGTTCTTGGCGGCAGGAATGTTGCTCGCGTCCCAGAAGCCATCCGAAGCACCGCCGCTGTTTTGACCCGCGCTTGCCGTGCTCCCACTGGCGCCGCCGGCGCTGGGCGAGCTGCCCGCCGAACCAGGGGCCCCCGCGGTGTTGCTCGCCGTGTCGCTCCCGCTCGAGCCGCAGGCTAGCGCACACATTGCGCAACAACCCAAGAACGCCGTGAAACCAAGTCTGCAGAGTGAGGACATGTGTGTTTGTGTACGGGCCGCTGTTTTTAGGTCTTAAGGTATCCTTGACGATTGGCATCCGGGGTCTCAGTTATCCGTGATCCAAAACGGCGCACGGCCCATAAAACGAGGCAAATATGAGCGACTTGCAAGACATTCCCCTACGCCGTATCGACGGTAACGCCGCCTCCCTGAAGGACTTCGCGGGCAGCGTGCTGCTAGTCGTGAACGTTGCCTCCAAGTGCGGCCTCACCCCTCAATACGAGGGCCTGGAGGCGCTGTATCAAAAGTACCGCTCCAAGGGCCTGGTGGTGCTCGGCTTCCCTGCCAATGACTTTGGCGCGCAAGAGCCAGGTACCAACCAAGAGATCGCCGACTTCTGCAGCGCAAAGTTCAATGTGAATTTTCCGATGTTCGAGAAGCTCAGCGTGAAGGGCGCAACGCAGCACCCGCTGTACCGGGAGCTGATCAAGCAACGACCGGAAGCGCAACCAAAGGACGGCGGCACACTCAAAGAGAAGCTTGCCGAACACGGCCTGGCTCCGAAGGCGCCCACGGACGTGATGTGGAACTTCGAGAAGTTCCTGATTGATCGTCATGGCAACGTTGCGGGCCGCTTCGCGCCGGACGTCACGCCGGACAGCCCCAGCCTGGTGCAAGCGCTCGAAGGCGAGCTGGGCAAACCGTAAGATTACTTGGGCTGGCCGCTCACGAGCACAATGCTCGGCGTCTCGCTGACGTCGAGCGTTAGGGCGCCCTTCGCCGCGGTGAGCGTTTGCTGCTTTCCGGTCAGGGATTGATCCGCGAGCGTAATGAGCGTGGCCTGGGTGACGCCCGTCGCAACACTGAGCGGATAAGCTTTGACGATGTTGCCGTTGCTGGTTGGCGACCACAGCACGTACGCGCCGTGGTCCGACGCCGCGTCGTAAAAGCGCGCGATGGACACGTTGAGCGCGCCCGAATCCAGCTTGCCCAAGTAGCGCATTGCGCCCAGGCGAGCCTTGAAAGCCGCGAGAAAATAGTACGCGGGCTTCGGGATCTCTTCACCCTTCTGAGACAGGATGCCAGAGGTTGCGAATTGAATCGCGTTGTTCGGGCACACGTTGTCATCACCCGTGCACTGGTCGCGCGAGATGTACATGAACGCGCGGTCAATGCCTGAAGCCAACAACGAAAGGAAGCTACGCACCAACCATTGCCCCTGCACCACGCCGGCAGAGGTGCTGCCGATGGCGGGCGCGCGCAGCCGAGACTTTGGGTGCGTGTCGTAGCCGAACTCAGTCAGCCACAGCTCCTTGCCTGGCAGGTTCTTATCGCGGTACGCGACGATTGAGCTCATCAGATCTTGCAGCTTGCACGCCTCGGGCGACAAGCCTGGCTTCGGGTTCGCCGTGCCGAATGGGTCAGGGCCGAAGCAGTAGTCGTGAATGTTGATCACGTCCGCCGGAAAGCTGCCACCACGGTTCGCGGCTGACCACGCGCGCATGCCGTCCAGGTAGCTCGTGACATTGCTCACGAAGTCAGCCTTGCCCGCGCCGGCAAGGCCAGCGAGCACCATTTTCGCCTGCGGATCAGCGGTTTTTACGCCGAAATTGCCGGTGAGCTTACCTTGATGCCCGTCGTAGTCCGCGCTGGCCATGGCGGCGGTGGCCTCGGGTGTGAACAGGAACGAGCCGTCAGCGTGCACCCAGTTCGCGTCGGGTTCGTTGCCATCTTCGTAGTACGGCAAGAGCTTCAAGCCGGAAGCGACCTTCTGCCCTGCGTCCAAGGTGAGCTGCTTGGCGTCTACCGGCGTGGCGCCGTAGCGCGCCGCGTATTGGTACATGAATGCCGCGTGCGCGACGTACGACGCAGGATCAGTGGCGTCTGCGCCTTTGGCGACCGGCGGCATGGCGCTGTTGTCGAGGTATTGCACCGAACCCTCGATGCACGGGAAGACCAGCACCTTGGCGGCCTTCAACTGAGCATAGTAGCCATCGAAATCCCAGAAGCCGTCGAACACCGAGAACTGCAGCTTGCTGCTCGGGTAGCCCGTGTAACCAGGCACGTTGTTGCCGTCGTTCCAAGCCCAGTTGTGGTACTCGCGCACGTTGCCGACGGCGGCGAGCACGGTCGGATCATCATCGATGAAGCCGTTCAAGCCCATGAATTCAGCGACGGTGGGGCCCGCGGGGGTATCGCCGCCCGCCCCGGAGCTCGAGGGCGCGCCTGCGACGGGCTCGGAGCCCGCGCTGCCGCCATTACCGCTCGCTGCAACGTCACCGCCAGCCCCCGCGTCTTCGCCGGGCGGGCGCGAGCTACCGCCGTTTGCGCTCGTGCCGCATGCGACCAGGCAGCACACGCAGCACACGACTGCCAACGGCGCTCGAGCTTTGCCCATCCCAAAAGGGTAGAGCATCTCGAGCGCCCGCGGCGCGACATTTTCGATGCGCCCCGTGAAAGCAGACGAAAGCGCCGTTACGAACTACTTCAAGCGCCCGTCGAGCGCGACCGCGGCATTGGCCGTCATGGTGGCCTCACGAAGCAAGCGCAACGCCGCAGCTTGATCCTCCGAGGGCGCCGTGTGCTTCAAGATGATGGTCGCGAACTCTTTCGCGGCGGCGTGAATCGCATCGTAGTGAACCAGCTTCTCCGCGGTCGGCGCGTGGTGCTCGAAGACGTAATTCGGATCGAAATCGTATTGGCTCATTCGGCTCTCCGGGGAGGTGATAGCGGTTGGCAGCGGTCGCGCGGCAGTACGCGGCGGTAACTGTGACGGCGCATTGTAACCCAACGTGTACGCCCCCAGGGATGGCCTTCTGATACCTGCGCGAAACCGAGCGGCGACAATCCGAAACGCTATTCGTGGGATTATTCGCGCAAATGTCCAGAGCAGCGCGGCGCGCGCGCGGAATCGGTTTGGCCCTGATCGCCGGGCTCGGCTACGCAGGCTGCGCGGCAACGGGCACGGATTCGGGCATCACTTCGCACCCGACGGCCTCGGACGCCGGCAGCGGCGGCGATGAAGCGGGCAGCGGCGGTGAGAACAATGCGCCCGTGACTGCGACCGCCGGTAAGGGCGGCCTCGGCGACATCAACACCAGCCCGAACGAGGCAGGCGCGGGTGGCACGCCGGATGAATCCTGCGCGGCGGACGTCTCGACAGCGCAGCTCGTGCCGCTAGACATGTACGTGATGCTGGATGTCTCCGGCTCGATGTTGGCGAACACCTCCATGTACGACGGAACCGGGACCGCCATCACGAAATGGGCAGCCGTAAAGACGGCGCTCGAAGGCTTTTTCAACGCTGACACGTCGAAGGGCCTCGGCGTCGGCCTTCAGTATTTCCCGGTCCTCAAGGAGAATGTCCCCGCCGCGTGCTCCAGCGATGCCGACTGCGGAACGGCCGCTCCTTGCGCTTTCGCTGCCTGCGCCGTAACGGGCGATGTGTGCGAGAAGCAGTCGGACTGCGCGCCGTTGGGCTTCGGGGGCAATGCTTGCACGCTCGAAGGCATGTGCGCCGGCAAGTATTGCAACTTCGTCGGGGACGATTGCGACATCAATGGCGCGCCGGTGCCGTGTGTCGCGCTCACGACGAGTTTCTGCGCGCACCCTGCAAAGTGTGACGCCGCCTCGTATGCAACCCCCGCACAGCCGATCGCCGCACTGCCTGACGCGGCCACTGCGCTGGTCGCCTCGATCGAAGCGCAGACTCCCGTGAACGACAGCCCCACGCCCACGGGGCCTGCGCTCAGCGGCGCGATCCAACAGGCCAGCGCATGGGCTAAAGCGCACCCCGACCATCAAGTGGTCGCGGTCTTGGCGACCGACGGAATTCCGAGCGAATGCACTCCAATCGCGACTGCTGACGTCGCTAAGGTCGCCGCCAATGGCCTGGCGGCCACGCCGAAGATCAACACCTTCACCATCGGCGTCTTCGCCAATGCGGAGGTGGCGCAAGGGCAAGCAGCGTTGAATGCGATCGCAAAGAGCGGCGGCACGGGCGCGGCCTTCGTGATCAACACGAGCAACGATGTCGCCAGCCAGTTTCGCGATGCGCTGGACACCATCCGCAGCGCCCAGTTGGGCTGTGACTTCGAGATTCCGCCCGCAAAGCCCGGTCAGGATCTGGACTATTCCTTGGTCAACGTGAACTACAAGACGGGTAAGAAGTCGAGCGCGCTCTTGTACGTGGGCAGCGCGGATCAATGTGACCCTCTGAGAGGCGGCTGGTACTACGACACCGATCCAACCGTCGCCGATCCGTCGAAGATCGAAGTCTGCCCGACCACGTGCACTACGTTCCGCGGCGCGACCAATGCTTCTGTCGACATTGCCGTCGGTTGCCAGACCGTCGTCAAGTAACGCTCAGCTCTCGCCGCTCTCACCCTTGAGCAACACGGCGGCACGTGGCGGCGCGCGGCGACCGCGGCCGAGCGCCAACAACGGCCGCTCTACCTGGTAGTGAAACACTACGGCTACGCACATGCTGATGGCATACGCGGTGAACATACCGAGCAGTGACAACCAGGGCGTTGCCGGCACGTGGCTCGACCACAATGCGTTGACGACCAGCATCACCGGGAAGTGAACCAAGAACAGGCTGTACGAAATGCCGGCCAGCCAACGCACCGAGCGTGAGCGCGGCCAGCGATAAATCCAGCCGAAATGCTGGGCTAACGTGAGCACCAACCCCGTTGCCAGCGCGACCAGCAGCCGCGAACGGAAATCGATGGCGACGGCCGCCACGAGCAGCAGCGCGTACACCCAGAAGAACGAGCGACGCACCGAGCCGAGCGCGGCCCAAGCCGTCATCAGCCCGAACGCGTACGCGCCCATGAAGTAGATCGCGACGTGATCCAGGTGCGGATAACGATTGAACCAAAACAGCGACGCCACACCCAAAGCACCCAGCAACACGCGCCCCAACTCAGTGCCGCGCGTTCCCGCCAGCCGCGCGCTCAACCAAAACGTCAGTCCGACGAGCACGATCAACTGCAGATCGATGGCCAGGTACCAAATACCCGCGCTCAGCGGCTCGTAGCCCACCAAGTCATGGATCAAGAACACGTGCGCAAACAGCGAGCCGAGGCTAGGACGCGCCGAAATCGAGGAATGATCCATCCAATGGCGCGCCACTTCGTTGGCGCACACCGCGAGCAACAACGCGCCCAAGTACGGCAGGCCTATCCGCCGGTAGCGGCCTGCGATCAGTTTCAAGAATTCGCTCGCGCGCGTCGGCTCACGCCGCTCCAGGCCCACGGCACTCAGGTAGCCGCTGACCACGAAGAAGACCTGCACCGCAAGCCGCGCGTGGTGCGCGAGGCCATCAATCAGGGAGCTTGCCACCTCATGCGCGGAGTCCGAGAGCGGGCCATAGAACGCGAGGTGATGCCAGACGATCGCCTGTGAGGAGACCGCTCGCAACAAATCGAGGAATGGCAGGCGCGAGTCGTCTTCTTTCAAAACCCAACCACCGAGCGAGGCGGTCAGGACCTAACACGGCACGCGTTTCGCGATCGCGCGAACTGCCGGTTTCAACCGGACTTCACAGCGTTGACGAAAATTTCCCAGCAGCTACAAATAGATAGAGCACGCGCAAGGTGCCCTGGTAGTACGGGTCGTCGTCCACTTCGGCGCTCAACCAAGCCGTGAGGTAGCCGTCGAACTTGCCCTGCTCATAGCCTCCGGCCAGCGCGAACGCTCCGAGGAAGGCGCTGTTCTGGGCCTGCGCAGCCTTGGGCAAGCCGCCGTTCGCGTCGACCCAAGTGCAGATGTTCCGCATGAACGTCTTGGCGCGTGTGTCACCGCTCCAGCCATAGTCCACCGCAACCCGCCAGGGTGTTCGGCACGCGTCGTACGAATAGCCCGAGCCGTTGTCGCTACCGTCCGGACCACTCCAATCAGGCACCAGGTTGGTCATGCGCGCCTGATAGATGGCGTACAGCTGGTACGAGCCGTCACCCAGCGCAGTCCAGGCCTCGGCTTGGTCCGGAAAGTAGTGCGCGAACACCTTGTAGTAGCCAGGCGCAAAGTAGGACGGGTTGATGCGTTGATCGTTGGCATCACTGCAGCCGCCGAACGCGTCCCCGGGGCGCAGCACCCGGCGGCCGCTGCACATGTCCGATTCGAACTGCACGATCTTCCCGGTCAGCGCCTGTGCTTTCGCCAGGTAAGCGCTGCTGGGCCAGCGCGCCGCGGCTTGCACCAGGGCCATCGCAGTATCCAGATCAGCATCCGTCGCGGCGTTCGAATTGTTGTTACCTGAAGCGTCGCACTTGCCGGTGCTCCAGTTCATCAAGCCGTTCTTGTCGAGGTGCTCTTGGTAGTACCTCCACAAACCATCGAACAAGGGTTGGTCTGCCATGCCCGCGGCCAGCAACATGCCGTAGCCGATGCCCTCGGACACGACGCTGCCGTCCTTCACCACGACTTGGGAGCCGTTGCTGCACGCTTCGACGTGCGCCTTCTTCCAGCGCGCGTACTCGGCCTGCAATTGTTCGTCCGTGACGGTCTCGGACTTCGCGCTGTTCCAGGTCGGAGGGCTGACGGCCACGCCACCGGCATAGCTGGCTGCGTTTCCGGCACCGCCCTTCGAGCCCGAGGGGCCGCCAGCGCTTCCACCCTGCCCAACGACGGTCGTGGTACCGCCCCCATCCCCGGCTTGGGATGTGCTTCCAGCGCTGCTCGAGCTCGCAGCGGCGCCCATGACGTCCGGCGGGGCTGAGCCCGAGGACGAGCTGCTGCTCGAAGAGCAGCCGAAAAGAGTCAAAAGTAGCGGGAAAACTAGAGCAACCCGCTTAAGTAAGCGAAGTCTCATCAAAGCTATGCAGGTACTGTGGCGCCAGAATCGCGCGCTGGCCATCCCCAATCGCACACGGCCCACATCGTTATGTGGTGAAGAGCGCGCTGGTGTCGTACCTCAGTCACGCACTCGCGCGTGCCCGTGCGTGCTTTCGAAACCACCCCGAACCAGCGCAGCGACGGGCGGACGGGCGCTCCCGTCACTGCGCGCGCGGCGTCAGTCCGCTAGCCGCACACTTTCGACCGCAGCGGGCAACAGCGAGCTTCCGTTGCTGCCGAGCTTTGCGACCACGCTCCAGGTGCGAAGCTGCGCATCAATCGGGGCTTCGTGTTCGGCTGAAACGCGGCGCTTGTAGCTGCCATCGGCGGCCATCTCGTAGGCGCGCAGGTTGTCATGCTCGAGCGGCGACAAGCATTCATTGCGGATGCGCGTGCGCAGCACCTCGCTGGTAACCGGAAACAAAACCTCGACGCGGCGATCCAAGTTGCGCGGCATCCAATCCGCAGAAGAAAGGAAGAACTCTTCTTCGCCGCGCGGGCCGAACAGAAATACCCGTTCGTGCTCCAGGAAACGCCCGAGCAAAGAGTGCACCACGATTCGCTCCGAGACGCCGGGCACGCCCGGGCGCAGGCAGCACACGCCGCGCACCACGAGCTCGATGCTCACGCCCGCGCACGAGGCGCGGTACAGCTCGCGGATCATTTCTGGGTCGACGAGCGCGTTGAGCTTGCCGAAAATGCGCGCCGGCTTGCCCTCACGAGCGCGTGTCGCTTGCGCGCGAACATGATCGAGCAAGGTGCTGCGCAGCGTTACCGGGGCAACGGCAAGCTTCCGATAACTGAAGCTGGTGGAGAATCCGGAGAGCGAGTTGAACAATTCAGAAGCGTCTTCGCCGATCTCGGGGTCGATCGTGAACAGCCCGGTGTCCGTGTAAAAGCGAGCCGTGGTCGCGTTGTAGTTGCCGGTGGACAGGTGCACGTAACGCCGCAGCTCGCTGCCCTCGCGGCGTACGACGAGCAACACTTTGGCGTGCGTCTTCAGACCGGCCGCGCCGTAAAACACGTGCACGCCCGCGCGCTCCAACGCGCGCGCCCAACCGATGTTATTTTCCTCGTCGAAGCGCGCTTTCAGCTCGATCGAGACCGCGACTTGCTTGCCGTTTTCTGCGGCTCGCATCAATGCGCGCACGGTCTCGGAATTCGAACCCGCGCGATACAAGGTCATCTTGATGGCCAGCACGTTGGCGTCTTCCGCGGCGCGGCGCAGGAAGGTCAGCACCGGCGTGAAGGCCTCGTACGGGTGATGCAGCAGAATGTCGGCCAAGCGAATGGCGTCGAACGGATCCGCGTGCTCGCTCAACTCGTGCGGAACGCGCTGCGCGAGCGCCATCAAGCCCGACAGACCGAGCAGGCCCGCGGTTTCGTACACGTCCTCCGCGTCGATCTCCAACTTCTGCAGGAACAGCGTGCGAATGCGTTCTGGCACGCCCGGCGAAAGCTCCAACCGCACGGCGGCACCAAAGCGACGTTTGCGTAGCTCGCGGTCGATTGTCGCCAATAGATCCGCGGCTTCGTCCTCGAGGATGTCGAGATCCATATCGCGGGTGACGCGGAACGGGTAGCAGCCAACGACGTTCACACCGGGGAACAGATCCGCCAAGTTGTCGGCGATCAACTGCTCCAGCGCGACGTAATCTGCAGCCCCGGGCGGCGCGTCGTGATTGGGCGCCTCGATCAGCACGAAACGCGGCAGGCTTTCCGGGACTTTGATGCGTGCGAAGCGCCGCTCGGAAGTGAGCGGATTCTCCGCTTCCACGGCCAACGACAGCGACAAGTTGGATAGAAACGGAAACGGATGCACCGGATCCACCGCCAACGGCGTCAGCACTGGGAACACCGCACGGCGGAAGTAGGCGCGCGCCCAATCCTGCTGCGCAGCAGAGAGCTCCGCGAAGGACTTGATGCGAATCTCGTTCTTGGCCAACTCAGGCAACAGCTCGTGCAGCCAGAGCGTGACCGCCTCTTCCGTCAAACGTGAAACGGTGGCGCGAATGCGCGTCATCTGCTCCACGGCGCTCAGCCCGTCCGGCGCGCTGCTGATCGCGCGCGACTCGAGCTGCTCATGCAAGCCCGAGACGCGAATCATGAAGAACTCGTCCAAGTTGGAGCCGAAGATGGCCAGGAACTTGAGCCGTTCCAGCAGCGGCCAACTCGGGTCCTTGGCCTGGTCGAGCACACGCTCGTTGAATGCCAGCCAGGACAGCTCGCGGTTTACATACAGCTCGGGATTGCGAAATTCGCTGTCGGCCTGGCTCGAGTCGGGAGACATGGGGTTTACTCGCGGAGCAAGTGGTGGAAAGGAGCTGCAGTGTCGCTCGCTCCCGAGTCATTCTTGTCACGAACTGGCGGCACAATGCGAAAACCACAGCAGCATTTCGAGGCCTCGCGCTCACGTTCGTCACCCATTCGTCACCCAATGGTCACCGTTGCTCGTTGGACCGGGCGCGTGCTGCTCGCCGCGTTCGCGCTGACTCTGTTGCCGAAGTCTGCTCGAGCCAACGGCGCGTTCCCCGCGGTGAGCCAACTAGTCGCGGATGCGAGCGACCCAGCCCACTTGGTGCTGCGTTCGAACTTCGGCCTGCTCACTACCCACGACCAAGGGGCAACTTGGGATTTGGTGTGCGAGGCGGGCATCGGCTACCAGAACGTCGAACCACCGATCGCCGTGTTGGACGACGGCGTGACCATCGCCGCGTTGCCGAACGGCATCGCCTACGGCACGAAAACGGAGTGCGAGTTCGCGGCTGCAGCCGGCATCACGAGCTACGTCGCCGACGTCGCGCGCGTGCCCGGAACGCAGCATGAGGCGGTCGCGGTGAGCGTCGATCTCGATCGCAACGAGTCACAGGTGTGGCGCACGACTGACGCCGGGAAAACGTGGGCCACTTGGGGCATTCCGCTAGCGGACTTGAGCGCGGCCACGCTCGATGTCGCTTTCAACGCCGACAACGTGTACGTCAGCGGGCTGTCATTTGCCGCGGGAGTCAGCGGCACGCTCGCGCATAGCACTGACTCCGGGCAGCATTGGGATCGGCACGCGATCCCAATTGGGGGCAAGCTCAATGCGCCGTTCATCGCTGCCGTTGCCGCAAACGACGCTGACACGGTGTACGTGCGGCTCGCGGGCAGCCCCGGTCAACTGTTGGTCACGCACGATGCAGGTCAGCACCAGCAAGCGGTGTTGGTCTTTCAGGGCGCGGTCGATGGCTTCGCACTGTCTCCGGATGGCGAGTTTGCGCTCGCAAGCAGTCGCGTCGACGGCGTGTGGCGCGCCCGGACCAGCGAGCTGACTTTCGAACGTCTCTCATGTGCCAAGCTGCGCTGCTTGAGTTGGACCGCGTCGGGGCTGTTTGCCTGCGCGGACGAGTTCGAAGCGGGCTTTCTGGTCGGAGAGTCGAGCGATCAAGGAGCGTCGTTCTCGGCACGCCTGCGTCAATCCTGCGTGCGCGGTCCGCTCGCTTGCCCGAGCACCAGCTCCGTTGGCGGGGTGTGCCCCGCGGCGTGGCCGGCCATTTCCGAACAGTTGGGCGGCGACTGCAATGCGACTGCGGCGTTCACACCCAACACATCCTGTTCGGGCGGGGCGGCGGGCGCGAGCGACGCCACGAACCAGGCCGGGCGCACGAGCGGCGGTCGAGGCGGGAGCGAAAGCGCTCACGGCGGCTGCGTGTTTGCGGGCAGCCACGGTGCGCCGCTGCCTTGGGCCTGGGCCTACTGCGTTTTTTTCGCGCTGGTGCGACGCCGAAAGCACAAGGTCGAGAACGCCGCCGCGCGGTGCTAGAGTATTTCGGGCTGTGACCAAGGGCCCTGTGAACAAGCGCGAACGGCGCACGGTCACGCTGAGTGCGCGGCATGCCGCGTGCGTCGCTGGCGCGTTGTGGGCCGGCATCGCGGCCAGCCCGGGTTGCGGTTCCAAGTCTGATTTGATCATCGGGCAAAACGCGCAGGTGGTGACGCCCCAGGCCGGCAGCGCGGGCATGGGATTGAGCGCGGGCACCGCTGGTAGCAGCACCGGCGGCACTGCAGGCACGGGTGGTGATGGCGCAGGGACCGGTGGTACCGCGGGTCTTGCCGTCGCGGGCGAGGCCGGCGTCGCGGGTGAGCCCAGCGGCGGGTTCGCCGGCGCGCTCGAGTGTGACCCTGCGGATGTCGCGCCCGTGGCTGCGCTGCTGCATCGCTACTCGTTCGACGGCACCGGCGTCGTGGGCGCGCTAGCCAAAGACTCCGTGGGCACCGCAGACGGCAAGCTCACGCAACAGCTGCCCTCCATTCCCACCGACAACAATTGCAAAACCAATGTCGGCGCGACGCCCGCAGCGCAGCTCAATGGTAGCGGTCAGCTCGTGCTCGACGGCTGCAGAGGCTACCTCGACCTACCGAACGGGATTATCTCGTCGTTGACGGATGTGACGATCGTTACTTGGGCAACCTGGGACTCGCGCGGGGCGGCGTATGCGCGTTACTTCGACTTCGGCGTCGGCACAGGCGAGAACGACACGAGCACCGCTCAAGGCATGAGTTTCCTGGCGGTGATGAGTGCTGGCAACGTTCCATCCAAGCTGCAACTCGTGGCGCGCTCCGCGCCTGGCGCGATGGAAGACGAAATCCTGACCCCCAGTGACATGAGCGATGACGCCGAACACCAAGTAGTTGCGGTGTTTGTCAGCAATTCCTACGCGGAGCTGTATCGCGACGGAGTTCGTCTGCAGAAGCGAATTCCGATCAGCTGGCCGCTCTCGAACATCAACGACGTGAATGATTGGCTCGGGCGCTCGCAGTGGGCGAATGATCACTCCTTCGGTGGCTCGTTCAACGAGTTTCGCATCTACAATCAGGCCCTGAGCGAGTGCGCGATTCGAGCGCTGTACACGGCCGGTCCGGACGCGCTGTGATTGTCTGACAAAAAGCGCGCATACCGGAAACAGATACGCACCATGCGCCGCGTCCAACGCGCTCACGTTTTTGCGATGCTGATTGTTGCGGCCGGCTGCGGCTCGACCACGGATCTGGTCATCGGTCGAAATGCCGACGCTGTGTTACCGGGCGCTGGCGCTGGCGGAGCACTGGACAGCGCAGGCGGCGGAGCGGGTGCGCTGGGCGGCGCGCTCGCCTTGGCTGGCGGCGGCGTCGGGGCGGGTACCAACGACCCCGCTGTCGGAGGCACAGCGGGCACGCTGCTCGGTAGCGCGGGCGAGCCCAATGCCGGCGCAGCCGGTGCGCCGCTGTGCGACCCGTTGGACGTTGCTCCCAGCGGTAGCTTGCAGCACCGCTACGCGTTCGACGGCACCGGCACCACGGGCGCGCTCATCAAAGATCTCGTCGGTACGGCCGACGGCATGATTGCCGAATCCCCGCCGCCTCCGGCACCCGACGCCCCTTGCCCCGCTGAGCCGCGCCCGACGCTGAACGGCACCGGTCAGCTCGTGTTGGACGGCTGCAAGGGCTACGTTGATTTGCCCAATAATCTGCTGAAAATGCTGCCCGCCGTCACGATTGTCACCTGGCAAACCTGGAGCGGCGGCGCGGCCTTCGAGCGCTACTTCGACTTCGGCAAAGGCGTCGCTGAAGACGACAGCACCGGCCAGGGCTCGAGCTACTTGGCCGTGGCCACCTACGGCCTGAACAACACCAAACTCCAGCTCCTCACGCGCCAAGGTGCAAGCTTCCCTGAAGAGAGCATCCGTAGCTTTGCCGACATGAACGACAAGCAAGAGCACCAAGTAGCCGTCGTGTTCGTGAGCAATTCGCACGCCGAATTGTTCCGAGATGGCGCCTCGCTGGGCAGCGTGCCCATCAGTTGGTCGTTATCGTCAATCGACGACGTCAACGAATGGATCGGGCGCTCGCAATGGGCCAGCGATCACACGTTCAAGGGCAACGTGAATGAGTTCCGCATCTACAACGAAGCACTCACGCCGTGCGCAATTGCAGCGCTATACACCGCGGGCCCGGACTCCCCGTGAGGCTGCACGGCGCGCGCGCCGCACTCACTCAGTAATCGAGCACGCGGAACGAATACGTGACGACAGCGGGCTCTTTGCGGCGCTCGCCAAGAACTTGCGCGCTGCAGCTTGGCCTTGGCTCATATTGCCACCGCTGCACAATGCGATCGCCCGAACGCCTTCGCGTTCTTGGCTCAGCACGCCAGCCGGATGAAGCGCGGCATCCTTATTGATTGCGGCCAACGCGGCGGCGGAATCACCGCGGCGCAGGGCGGCGTCTGCCGTGCGCAGGAGCTTCATTTCGCCTTCCAAATCAACCGGGCGCGCGTGCAAGCGCGCGGGGCTCGGCTTGACGTCGTCCGCGGCGGGGAGCTCTGCGGGGTCGATGGCGGCGGGGGGGTTGTTCGTATCTGCAGCGGCGGGGGGCGCCACCGCGGCGACGGGCGCGGCGATGACCGCGACCTTTGCGGGAGGAGCAGACACGGCCGGGTGAGCAGGACGCAAGGCGACGTACGCACCGGCGGTGGCGAGCGCACTGAGCAACACGACGGCACCGACCTTGACGGTCGCAGCGCTGAACAAGCCGGCGCTCGTGAGCGTGCTCGCGATCAGCGGGCCCGCGCTTGCGGCAGCAGAGGAAGCCTTGGCGGCAGTGATCGCGACAGTCCCGACAGCGGCAACGCTGCCCACGCGCATCAACACGCCGGCGCGAATGCGCTCGCGATCTGCGTCAGTGGGATCATCGAAGGTGTTGGCTGCATCGATCAGCCTTCGGGCGTGTGAGTTCAACTCATCCATGGCGATTTACCTCTTCGGCCTGAAGCCGCTCGAGAGCTGCCTCGAACTGCTTCCGCGCGGCTCGAAGCCGCGAGTAAACTGTATTGACGTTCGCACCCACGGCGTCGGCGATGGCCGGTACGGTCATCCCTTCAAGCTCTGCGAGTACGAATACTGAGGCCTTTTCCTCGTCCAATTCCGCTAAGAGTTTGTGCAAAATCCGACCAGCTTGGGCGCGGCTTGCCTGCTCATGCGGGTCCAGCTGATTGTCGGCCAGG
>FSWQ01004114.1_pt1 | contig 22268 bp, 22 predicted proteins | sample 1637691 | NCBI WGS metagenome assembly FSWQ01 (sample SAMEA3914814, study PRJEB12502) | metagenome | biome: forest; material: soil | place: USA | collected 2011-09-16 | depth 0.1 m | reverse complement strand
CGCGAAACGACTGAACGTGGGCGTTTGCCAGCGCCGGCTGCGCCCGCGTCCAAACCACGTCACTTTGCCGGCATTTTCCAGCACGCCCAAGGCGCGCTGCACGCTGCGCTGGCTCATGCCCAGCGCTTGGGCCAAGGCCGAAGTAGACCAGGCTTGCCCGTCACAGAGCAGCGCGAGGAGCGCGTCGCCTTCGCTTTCCGAGGGCGGGCTCAGCACGCAGACCCGCGCAGCGCGCGTGGGACGGAGTACGAAGCCGTCAGGCCCGGCGGAGATCTCGGCCAGCGGCGTGAGTACTTTGCGCAGGCGCCCCACTTCCACGCGCAGCCGCACGCGCGCCGACTCGTTGACGCGCCGCAAGCCGAACGCACGCTCGATTAGCGCGGCGCGCGTTGCTTCCGCCGGATGGCACTCCGCGAGCACCCAGAGCAACTCGAACAACACGGGTCGATCGACGAGGCTCGTTGCACTGCGTCCGACGCGCAGCTCGCGCCGACACGCATCCACCACGAAGGCGCGCGTTTGGCTCAGTGCTTCGATGTCGTCCAAGCGCACCAGCCGAAGCGCGCCCGCTTCCAGCTGACGCGCAGCGACCGCGTTCAGGCGAGCATTCGCGCCGCGCACCTCCGCCTGCAGCGCGGGGATGCGTGCACGCTCCGCGGCGATGCGCGCCTTTTCCAGGCAAATACGCGCTGCGCCGGGTGCCAAACGGCGCGTGGCAATCTCCGCCGAAGCGAGCTGCGCGCCGGCCACCAAGCGCGCTGGTGCGCCCCGCAAATCCAACCCGGATAACACCTGCTCCGCTTCATCGAGTCGTCCGAGCATGACCAAGCGGCGAGCGTTGACGAGCGCACCCTGTGCGGCGTTCGTGCGGTCGCCACTCGCTACGAGTAGGGCCACCGCGCGCTCCAGCGTGCGCTCTTCGCGAGACAAGTCGCGATTGGCCAGCGCGATCTCGGCCTCTGCCACCGCACAGCGCGCGGACGCCACGGGGTCGGTCGCGCCGAACCCGCGTGCCGCGCGCAGTAGCAGCTTGCGTGCGAGCAAAAGCTCACCTAGCTGCGCCATCGCGATGCCGCGCAGCGCGAGCGCCGGTGGGTCCTCGCGCAGCGCGACGCCCTTCAGCGCCCGCAGCGGATCTCCCGCGGCCAAAGCGCGGGCCGCCTGCTCCACGACCGAGTCCATTCCGGCACCGTAGCCGATCGCGCCGAACTTGTTACTCCCAGGATCGCTGCCGCTGACGCTAGAGCTTGAGTCACGGGACGCGCGGTGCGCCCGTCAAAGGTCGTAAAAAAAAGGAGGTTCTGACATGAAGCACGCAATCGTGACGCAGGAACAATGGCTCGTGGCGCGCAAGGCCCTGCTAGAGAAAGAGAAGGCGTTCACCCGCCTGCGCGAGGAACTGGCGCAGGCGCGGCGTGACCTGCCTTGGGAACGGGTGGACCGGAAATACGTGTTCGACGGCCCGAAAGGCGAGCGCACTCTGGAACAGCTGTTCGAAGGTCGCTCGCAGCTGGTGGTTTACCACTTCATGTTCAAGCCGGAAGCACAGGCGGGCTGCACGGGCTGCTCATTTTGGGCAGATAGTTTCGATCACATCGGGCCGCACTTGGCGGCGCGTGACGTGACGTTCTTGGCGGTGTCTCGAGCGCCGCTCGAACGGTTGCTTTCGTTTCGCGAGCGCATGGGCTGGTCCTTCGATTGGGTTTCGTCAGGGCGCAACTCGTTCAACTTCGATTATCGCGTTTCGTTCGGGCCCGAGGGCGACCCGGGCACGTACAACTATGGGGTGACCAAGGGTGGCCCGGACATGCCTGGCGTCAGCGTGTTCTTCAAAGACGAAAAGGGCGACCTGTTTCACACCTACTCGTGCTTTTCGCGTGGCATCGACATGCTGAACACGGCCTATCACTACTTGGATTTGGTGCCCAAAGGACGCGACGAAGCCGCGCTCTCCCACAGCATGGATTGGTTGAAGCACCGTGATCAGTACGGCAAAGTTGCTTGAGTCGCGCGTGCGCTGGCTCAAACATGGCTCTTCTGCTTCGGGTCTGTGGGCAGCGTTGGCCGCGCTGCTCATGCCGAAGTGCCCGCTGTGCATCGCCGCGTTGCTCACCTTCGTGGGGATGAATGCCGCACTGGCTAGCGCGGTCGCGCCCCTGATTCGTCCGCTCGCGTTTGGACTACCGGTTGCCATAGTGCTTTCGCTGTTCGCGATGCGCTACCTGATGCGCGCGCCACGGGTTCACACGCCAGACGCGCTAGACGTGCCCGACATGCCCGCGCTCGAGAGCGCGTCGCATCGCTGTTGCAAGTGAGCGTGGCGGTTTCCGCCGCGCAGTCACCTCGTCTGCGCCGCTCACTCGCACGTGGGTACACGTAGGATATCCTGCGCGGCCGCGCGCGCCGTTCCGTATCGACCGGAACGGACGCGCGCGGTAGCATCGATGATTGCTGCGCGGCATGTCCGTGCGGTTACACGCGAGCGGGAGAGTATGAGCGAGTCCTTTCGGGTTTTGCTGGTCGACGACGACGTGCACTTGCTCGAGAGCATGGCAGCCGTGCTCACTGGCCAGTTCGACGTGCGCACCTGCTCGTCGGGTCCAGAAGCGTTGCGCATCCTGGAGCGTGAGCCCTTTCACGTGGTGTGCGCTGATTGGCAGATGCCCGGGATGAACGGTGTCGAGTTCTTTCACGCGGTCACTCGGCGCCGGCTGCCGCTCCTGCCCTGTTTCATTTTGGTCACCGCGCACGCCGGTGAGCTGCTGGACCAAGTGCCCTACGAAGACCGCAAGATGCTGGGCATGTTGCGCAAGCCGTTCAGCCCGGAGCAGCTGATCGAGCGCGTCAACCAGTTTGCCGGCGTGGCCCACCTGAAACGGTCGAACGCCGCGCTCAAGGCGGTGGTGCTGGGAGACCGCAAGTGAACGGGGCGCCTTCGTCCGCCTCGATGCCCAAATCCGCCAAGTATCTGCCCGCGAAGATCTTGGTCGCGGACGACGACGACGGCGTACGTGCCGGCCTCGTCGCGAACTTGGAGTTGGAAGGCTACCAAGTCTTCGAAGCGCGTGACGGAGCCGAGGCGATCCAGATGATCGCCGGGCAAAGCTACGACCTGATCGTCTCCGACGTGGTGATGCCTGCCGCGACGGGCGTGGAGGTACTGACTGCGGTTCGCCAACAACGCTTGGACACGCCATTCATCTTGATTTCGGCCTTCGTGTCAGAAGAGCTGGTGACGCGCGCGCTGGGTGAAGGCCTGTTCGCGATGTTGTACAAGCCGTTCGCCATGGATCGCATTTTGGAGGTCGTGGCGCGCGCGCTCAAGCGCAACGTGGTGCTGCTGGTGGACGACACCCGCTCGTACGTGGCCTCCTTGGCAGCCGCGTTGCGCTCCGTCGGCATGCGCGTGGAGGCCCGCGAAGATGGCCCGAGCGCCGTAGAGTTCGCACGCTCGAACACGGTGGATGTTTGCGTGTTGGATTTGGTGATGCAACCGCTGGACGGCCTGCAGACCTGCGAAGCACTGCAAGAAATCAACGACCGGATGGATATCATTGCCATCACGGGCCTAGCCAGCAACGAGCAAGTGCGTGGCATGGCTCGTCGTGGCGTAGCCACGTGCTTGCGCAAGCCCTTTGACGTGCGTGAGCTGCTCACGGCCATTGCACGCGTACGTGCGGCAACACCGGTGAAGAAATGAACGCCGGCGATCCCCTGCGCACGATCGAGATGCTAGCGCTGCTGGAGGAAGCCTCCACACCGCTACGCCATGACGTCCGCAATCGCATCGCCTCGATTCGCAATTTGGCGTTCTTCGTGCGGCGTAAGTTAGCTTCGGAGGTCGTTCCTGACCGCGACCCGCGCGTGCCTGATTTTCTCTCGAAAATCGAGGCTGAGGTACAACGCACCGATGAAGTGATCGAGACCTGGTCGACGCGCGTGCAACAGGTGCATGAGCGCTCGAGTCGGCGCGTGCCGGTCAGCGAGTGCGTGCGTCTGGCCATGGATTCCGCGCGTTTGCCGAGCTCCATTGGCCTGGAGCTAGTCACCTCGGCGGCGGAAGCACTGGAAATCGAGTGCGATCGCGAGGTGCTAGCGTTCGCGGTGCGCTGTTTGATCGAAAACGCAGGTGAAGCCATCGAGGCCGGGGTGGTCACGGTAGCTGCTGAAAGCGCGCCAGGTCAGTGTCGCGTAACGGTATCCGATCAGGGGCCCGGCATCGCAGATGCCAAGCGTTGCCTGGAGCGCTTCGAAACCACCAAGGCCGGGCACCTGGGGCTTGGGTTGTGCATGGCTCGTCGCATCGCCTCGCGTTTGGGTGGCGATCTGTTGATTGGTAGCCCCACAAACGGCGCCGAAGTGAGTTTATTGATCCCGCTCGCTGGCGCCAACCTGGAGAAAGGAGCGCCGCCATGAAGCGTCTGTTGTTGGTCGATGACGACGAGGCCAACCGCGTCACGCTCTCTGCCTTGCTGGAGGACGAGGGCTTCGTGATTGACGTCGTGTCCTCGTTCGCGGACGCCACACGCCTGCTCGAAACGGCTGACATCCAGTACGTCGCGGTGCTGCTCGATCATTCGCTCGGTGACGGCTACGGCACTGACTTGATCCCGTTGCTTCGCAAAGCCCAGCCAAACGCCAAGATCGTGGCCATGAGCGGTAGCGTTGGCGCCGACCGCATGCGCCGCAACGCGGATGCAGAGTTGCCGAAGGGCCTGCACTTCCTGGATTTTCTGAGCCGACTACAGGCCCTCTTGGGCAATGCTCAGTGAGCCCGGGCGCGTTCTCCTGTAAGCGCATCTTAGTGCCGGTTGATTTCTCGCTGCGCGCGGCGAACGCGCTGGAGCTCGCGGTGGCGTTGGGTTCGGCGTACGCGGCCGAGCTGGAAGTGGTGCACGTTTGGCATTCGGACTTGGCGACGCCGGTGACGGTCGCCAAAGAGCGAGCCAAGAGCGCGCTGCGTGATTTCGTGACCGGACTCGAATTGCGCGGTGACGTCTCGCTCAAGCGGCGCATCGATCACGGCGACCCGTACCTGACGCTTCAGCGCATGGCTCAGCTCTCCGGGTACGACCTCATCGTCGTTGCCGGTCCGCAAGCGAGCCGCGCCGATGCGGATTCGGTCGCGCGGGGGTTGCTCGCCACGGCGCCGTGTCCGGTGTTGTTCGTTCCACCCAACGCCAAAGCGCGGCTGCGTTCGGATCAAGAGCGCGTGCTCAAGTTGGAGCGCTTGATCGTGCCGCTCTCACTCGGCGGCAGCGCACTGCAAGCGTTGGACTACGCTGAAGGTCTAGCCAACGCTGACCGCGCGACCGTGGAAGTGCTGCACACTCCTGACGTCTCCACCGAAATGCGGGCTCGCTTTCGGGCTCGGCCCAGAAGCGAGCGCGTCGAAGAACGAGAGGTGGAGGAAGACAGCGCAATCGCCGTGCCCAAGCGCGTTCACGCCTCGCGTTCGGACTTGGTGGTCGTTGCAGCCAAGCGCGCGGCGCTCGGTGAACGCGCGCCTGATCTGCGTGCTGACCGCATCGCCCGCAGCCAGCACTGCCCGTGTTTGTGCGTGCCTGGCTAGGGACGCAACGCTGCCGGCGTGTCCGGTAGCTTGCCCAACGCGAGCAACTCAGTCACGAGAGCGCTGCCGTCACGAGGGCGCTGCGTGGGATCCGTAGCCAGCATTTTCGCGACCAACGTCAGCAGTGGCTTTGGTAAGCCGAGGCAGTAGTCGTTCAAATCAGGTGGCGGTTGCCACACCTTGGCCAGCACGGCTTGCGCGCGGTCATCCGGGAATGCGGGCTCTCCGCTGATAGCTTCGAAGCATACGCAGCCGAGCGAATACACGTCCGCGCGTGGCCCGAGCTCGGCGCTGCCCATGGCTTGCTCGGGTGACATGTACGCCCAAGTGCCGCCCGCAAAGCTCGCGTGTGTGGTCAGACCACGCGCCGCTTCACGGCGCGCAATGCCAAAGTCGATCAGCTTGGTGCGCGCCGCCAGGCCGTCACACAAGAGCAGATTGGTCGGCTTGACGTCGCGATGCGCGACCTTGGCGCGATGCACGGCCGACAGCGCTTCCGCCGCGCGGCGCGTGACGTTCAACGCATCCGCCACGCTCATTCGCCCAGCACTGAGCCGCGCTTCCAGCGTTTCGCCGTCCAACCACTCCATCACGATGTGAGCTTCGGTGTACGTGGCGCCGCCGTGCGCGAGCAAACGCACAATCGCGGGGTGGTTCAGCTCACTCAGGATTTGCGCTTCTTCCAAGAAACGCGTCAACGTGCCCGGGTCGTCACGGGCGGGGCGCTTCAGGGCCACGGTCTGTTCGGTTTGCACATCGCGCGCCCGGTACACGCGCGACATGCCGCCCGCGTGCACCTCTTGGTCGATCGCATAGCGACCCGCGATCAGCTCGTTAGCGGTGGGCGGCACGCTTTCGGTCATGACGGCCTCATGGGCCGCGTTGCGCCGTGCCGCGCAAGTCTGCGGCGCCGCCCAGGTCCGGCGTCGGCTCCGTCGAGGCTTCGCCGAAAGGAATCGTGATCGTGAACGTGGTACCCCGATTGACCACGCTGCTCACCGAAATGCGGCCGTTGTGGCGCTTGATGATGCCCTCCACGATGGCCAAGCCGAGCCCGGTGCCACGCAACTTGGTCGTGTACAACGGTTCGAAGATGCGCGCGCGCACCTCTTCGCTCATACCCTTGCCGTTATCGCTGACAATCAGCGTCAGCTCGCCGCTATCTTCGCTCGCGCGCACTTCCACGCGGCCCGTCACTTTATCCACGGCTTCCGCCGCGTTTTGCAGCAAATTGACCAGCACTTGTCGAAATTGGTCGGCGTCCACATTCGGCACCGGTAGCTCTTCCGAGACCAGGTTCTCGAGCACAATGGTGTCGGCTGGTTTCACGATTACGTCCAGCGCGCCCTGCACCAGCTCGTGCGCTGGCGTCGGTACGCGATAGATGGCGCGCTCGCGCGAAAAGTCCAACAGCTCACCGATGATCTTCGCGCAGCGGTCGATCTCATTCGTGATCACTTGCGAGAAGGTTTGGATGCGCTTGTCCAACAAGGCTTCGGGGGACTGCGCGACGCGGCGCTCCAGGTAGAACCAAGCGTTCCGAATCGCGGCCAGCGGATTCCGCAGCTCATGGCCAATGCTGGCCGCCAAGCGCCCGATGGCTGCCAGCTTTTCGGTTCGCACCAGCGCTTCTTGCGCTTCGCGCAGGCGGTCTTCAGCCTCTTTGATGTCCGTGATGTCGAAGGCGACGCCTTGAATGAACAGCGGGCTGCCGTCCGCGTCGCGCACCACGCGCGCCTCGCCATGCACCCACACCGTGCGGCCGTCGCGAGCAAAGAAGCGACAATCCGCGCGAAATGGCCCGCCGACCGCGCAGCCGCGCGCAAACTCCGCATTCCAGCGCTCTTGGTCGTCCGGGTGCATGCGGTGAAACCAGAGCACTGGGTCGTCCAGCCATTCCTTCTGGGTGTAGCCGAGCAGGCTCTCGATTTGCGGCCCGATGTAGATCTCGTTGTCGCCCTCTTCGAGCGAGGCCATAAACGTTACTGCCGGAATTTGTTCGACGAGCGTGCGGTAACGCGCCTCGGCCCGCCTGGACAAGAGCGCGCGTGCGCGCTCTTCGCTCAAATCCTGAAGCACGAACACCGTGAGCTCAGTGCCGGTGAGGGGAGTCACCGTCACGGCAAGCTCGAGCGTTGTGCCGTCGGTGCGCAGGCCAGCGGCGCGCCGTGAGTGTGTCGGCACCCCGCCGGGAAAGTGACGCGAAAGCGGCGTGCCGATCAGCAAAGCCGCGCTTTGCCCGAGCAAGCGAGTTGCGTCGCCTCCCACGCTGCACACCAAGCCTTGCGCGTTCACCGTGAGCACACCGCTCTCGCGGAATGGCGTTTCGGTTTCAGCCTTCGCCTGCTCTGCTTCGGCCGCGCGCGTCTTTCCGCCGCGAGCGCGCGCGCCGCGCACCTCGGGATTGACCCGAAACATTTGATTCGAAGAGATGAACGCATTGGCGAGCTGGTGCAGAATGGCTTCGGCTTCGTTCGCGCTCCAATGCTCGTCCACCCCTTCGGTGGCGACGGTTTGCGAACGAATGCCGCGCTCCTGCTGCTGCGCCGGGGGACTCATGCGTGTGCGGGAGCTCCTGTCACCGACCCCAACCAAGCGCACAAGGGCTCGAGGCCTTGGTCGCGTGTGGCAGACACCGGAAACGCGATGAGCTGAGGATTGAGAGCGCGCGCGTAGCCCAGCGCGCGTTCGACATCGAAGTCGACGTGCGGCAACAGATCGATCTTGTTGAGCACGAGCGCGTTGCAAGAGCGGAACATGTGCGGGTACTTGAGCGGCTTGTCGTCGCCTTCGGTCACGGAAAGCACGACGATGCGCGCCGTTTCCCCGAGGTCAAACAGCGCCGGGCACACCAAGTTGCCCACGTTTTCCAAGACCACGCGCGAGCCGTGCTCGGGAGCCAGGGTTTCGAGCCCCTGCGCTACGGAGTGCGCATCCAAGTGGCAGCCGGTGCCGGTATTGATCTGAATCGCGCGGCAGCCCGCCTTGCGAATGCGCTCCGCGTCGCGCTCGGTGGCTTGGTCGCCCTCGATGACCGAGATCCCGAGCTCGGGTGCTCGGCGCACAATCGCCTCCAACAGCGCTGTTTTTCCCGCGCCCGGTGAGCCCATCAGATTGAACGCCAAACATGAGCGTGCCGCTAACCACGCGCGGTTTTGGTTGGCCAAGCGCTGGTTCTTGGAAAGCAGCGCCTTCTCCAACCGCACTGTATGCACCTTGGCCGCGTGCGCGTGCGCGTGCCCGCTCTCTTTCTCCTCTCCTCCACAACCGCACGTCACGCACATCACATCACCTCGACTTCTTTCAACTGCAGCTCTTCACCGGCCAAGAATTCCAAGGCAATCGAACCGCACGGACAGCGATCGAAGGGAGAATTGAGGGCGCTCTCTGTTTGGCAGTCCCTGCACCGACCGCGGCCTTGCACCTCGATGATTTCGAGCTCGGCGCCTTCCGCCGGAGTGCCTTCGGCGCACAGCTCGAAGCAAAAGCGGAACGCGTCCGGCACGACGGCGGCAAGCTTCCCGACTTGCAGCACCACGCGCGTCACACGCCGGCCAGCGCAGTTCTCCGCGATGAGGCCGACCAAATCTTGAGTGAGCGCCATTTCATGCATCTCCACTGGCCTCACCGGACAGCTCGAGCAGCACTTGCTCGACCAGCGACAGCGCACGGGTTACCGCGGCACGCACTGGCTCGCTGAGGTCGAACATCGGGGCTTCGTCCGAGCCGAAGGAGAGCGGCTCGCAGCCCACGAGGCGAGTGATCGGCATAGTTCCGCCCAGTGCCTGCACGAGACCCGCGACGCGGCATGGGTCCACCCCGTGGGCAGGCCCCACGAAGTCCTCCGGTTCAGTCGGAGCGCTGAAATCAGGCTCGATGACGCTGAGGGTGCCCGGAGTGTGCCCGCGCTGCACGGTGTCCACGAGCAGCAGAGCGTCAAACCCCTCCGCCAGCATGTAAGCCAGATCCAGCCCGCGCGTGCCGAAATCACGTACCGTCACTTCCGGCGCAAGCGGGCGCAACAGGAGCTCCCGAACGACCTCGACACCGAACGCGTCGTCGCCCAAGAACACGTTCCCTACGCCGGCAACGAGCACGCGGTTCATGAGTTTAGGCGCTCCACTTCATCCAAAAAGAAATAGAAGCGGTGCCCGGGCAGCCCTTGCTCGCCCAGATCCGCGCCCGGGTCGTCGTCCACCGTGACGCTGACGTGCACTCGGTCCTCGAAGTCACGCTCGACGGCGCGCACCGTCGCCAGGCGACCGGCCAGCGCGATATCGAAAATGTCAGCGCGCGCCTTGGGCTGAAGGCGCACGCGCTCGCCCACGCGAAGCATGCTCGCGGGCTCTGCTGCGGGCTTCTGCAAGCGACCGTGCAGGCGCATTTGCTCGTCCCCGGACAACGCCTCTGCGCGCTCCAAAATCGCCCGAGCGCGCGCGTCACCCTGGCGTAGCTCGGCCTTTTCGGCGTCACTCAGGGTGAGCACGCGCAGCAGGAGGATCTCGTCGATTTCCGTGCCGTCACAGGAGTCAGCGCTGCTTTCCGGGGCTATTTCCGGGTAGTCATACAGAATGATCGGGCTCGCCAGCACGCGCTCGCGCTGCCCTTTCTTGCCCGCCAACACGGGCCACAAGCCGCCTTGTTCGCAGCTGCGAGAGATTTCTTTCAGGTTCTGCGGGGGATCTAGTTGGGAAACGAACTCACCGCCGCGCACGGCCAACAACAAATGTGCGGCAAGCAAGCTGTCAGCCAGCGCTGCCGCGCGTTCCACGGCAGGGCTGTTGCTTTCGTTGCGGAGCACCGCGCTGATGCGGAACACGGCGGGCTCCAGCGCAGTCACCTGTAGCTCTAAGCTTGCGTGAAGCCGGCCGCAGCTGAAGCCCGTCTCGACGGTAGAGCCCGCCAGCGCGGCGAGCTCGCCAAATGCACGCCGGTAAGAGTGCGCGCGCGCGCGCTCGAGGTCCTCGCCCGCGGCGCGTTCCAATTGCTCCAAGAAGCGCGCTTCAATCGTGAGCTCACTGTGCGCGCCGACGATCAGGCACTGCGTGCTCGCTTGGCAGTGGTCTGCCCCGGATTGCGCCTGGCTGTACGTGCGCGGATACACCCCGCCAAAGTTCCAACGCACGCGATTCTTGAGCGAGCTGGCTCGGTACGGGTACAGCGCGTAGCCCTCGTACAAAACCGCATCCGCGACTGGGCGTACGTCGTCAAACAGCGTGGTCATCGGCTGCCTCCGGCGCGCTGCTCAGGCTCGGCGGCTTTTTTCAGGCGCAATTGGATCAACGCGGGCGCGGCCTCGGTCAGCTGTACCGATACGGAGTCCGCGTCCGGCACGGCGCTGGCGAGCGCGTCTTCGAAGTCCTTGTGCACGGCCTTTCGGGTCGAACCGCAGGCGCTGGCCGCCGGCACGATGCGCACCATGACGGCCCCACCGCCCTGCACCTCCGCCTCTACGCTCTCCACCTTGCCCGGGAAGCGCTCGCGTAGGATTTCCACGGTGCGCTTCACGCGCTCGCCCAGCGAAACCGGGTGCAGGCCGTGCAAGAGCAGCATCGCGCTCACGCGTGAGTCGCGCGCGAGGGCCTCTCGGACTGAGTCTTCACGCGCGGCCAGCTCCAGCACGCGCTCCAGCCCGCGGCGATGCAATTCCAGCACTGTGCTCAGCACCTCGCGCGTCGCGCGTTCCAGCATCGGATCGTTGGAGTGCGAAAGCTCTGCCAACAGCGTTTCGATGCGCGCCACGCGCTGCTCGAACGCCGCCTCCGCGCTCAGGGCCGCCGGCTCTTGCGCGGGCGTGCTCACTTGTGCGCTCCGAACGTGGGCGCATGGCGCACCAATAGCTCCTTGCCGCCGCCCAGGTACATGTGCACGCCACACGGCAAACACGGGTCAAAGCTGCGCACCGTGCGCATGATGTCCACGCCCTTGAATTTGTCGCGCCCGTTTTCTTCGAACAGCGGCATGTTCTGCACGGCGTCTTCGTACGGCCCCGGCGTGCCGAACGAGTCTCGCGGACTCGCGTTCCACGGCGTCGGCGGGTAAGGATGATAGTTCGCGATCTTGCCGCCGCGGATCACCATGTGATGCGAGAGAATGCCGCGTACGGCCTCGTGGAAGCCGCAGCCGATGGCTTCGTCCGGCACCTTGAAGTCATGCCAAGTCGTGGTGCGGCCGGCGTACAGCTCCTCGAACGCGCGCTCGCAAAAATACAGCGCGGCTGCGGCGGCGTAAGCTTGGAAGTAGGTGCGAGCGCGGTTGCGCTCCAGCGCGTTGCTCCATTGCGGGATGCGCCATTCGAGCTCTGTCTCGGGCAAGTTCGCGGTCTTCGGCAAGTAGATTTTGAGGCTGTGCCCGGTGGCTTTGACGTATCCAAAATCCACCGTGCCGGCGAGGGCAGTGACCCAACAACGCGCCAGCGCACCGCCGCCAGAATCCAGCGCGAGGTGCTCGCCGGTTCTTCGGTCATACCAGCGTGGCGCCATCACCCAGGTGTACTTGTCGTTGAAATCCCGCTTCTGCGGGCGAGGCGTGGTGGTCTGATTCCAGGGATGCCGAGGATCGACTGGATTGCCCAGCGGATCCTGCTTCACGAACATCTCCCCACCGCTCCAGTCGTCGTAGAAGGAGCTACCGAGCAGGATGCGCATGCCCAGGTTGATCTCGACCAGATCCGTGGTCACCAACTTGCCGTCGACGACGATGCCCGGCGTAACGAACATCTTACGCCCGAAGTTGGTCATGTTCTCGTACCGGAAATCACACACGCTCGGGTCTTGAAAGGCCCCCCAACAGCCCAGCAAAATGCGGCGTTGCCCCACTTCTTCGTAGCCGGGGAGGGCATCGTAGAAGAAGTCGAACAAGTCATCGTGCAGGGGCACGACCTTCTTCATGAACTCCACGTACTTCATCAGCCGCACCATGTAGTCGGTGAAGAGCTGGTGAGAGGGCACGGTGCCGACGCCGCCCGGGTAGAGCGTGGAGGGATGCACATGCCGGCCCTCCATCAGGCAGAACATCTCGCGCGCGACCCGGCTCATGTGCAGCGCTTCCTTGTAGAAGGAGCCCTCGAACGGGTTCAGCGAACGCATGATGTCCGCGATCGTGCGAAAGCCATGCACCTTCTGGCCGGGTGCCTGGGTGCGTTCGGCGAGCTCCAAGACCCCGGGGTTGGTCTCGCGCACCATCTTCTCGCAGTAATCGACCCCGACCAGATTATCCTGGAAAATGTTGTGGTCGAACATGTACTCGGCGGCTTCACCGAGGTTCACGATCCACTCCGCCATCGCTGGCGGCTTCACGCCAAACGCCATGTTTTGAGCGTAATTCGCGCACGTGGCGTGATTGTCCCCGCAGATGCCGCAGATGCGGCTGGTGATGAAGTGGGCGTCGCGCGGATCCTTGCCCTTCATGAAAATGCTGTAGCCGCGGAAGATGGATGAAGTGGAATGACACTCCACCACGCGTCGCTCGTTGAAATCGATCTTCGTGTAGATGCCCAGGCTGCCCACGATCCGAGTGATCGGGTCCCAGGACATCTCCACGAGCTCTTTGCCGTTGCCTGCGCTCATCAGGATCCTTCGTTGCCGTACGTGCTGGGTTTGTAGCCGCTAGTGAGCTCTGGGCCGGGCGCGCGCCAATCAGGCTCCCTGTTCAGGGACATGCGCGTGAAGGAGCGCAGCGCGCGCACCGTGCGGCCGTACATGCCGACCGCGGAGGACGACATGATCGCTCCGGGGGGTTCGTTCATGAACGGCATGAACTTGTCGGGGAAGCCCGGCATGGTGCAGCCGATGCAAATGCCGCCCACGTTCGGGCAACCGCCGATGCCGGCCATTGCGCCGCGCTTGCCCACGTTGCACTGCACCACCGGGCCCCAGCAGCCGAGCTTCACGATGCACTTGGGCGAGCCATATTCTTCGGCGAAATCAGCCTGTTCGTAGTAGCCGCCGCGGTCGCAGCCCTCATGCACCGTGGCGTTGAACAGCCACTCGGGGCGACCTTCCGCATCGAGCGGGATCATCGGCGCGCGGCCTGCGAGTTGGTACAGCAGGTACAGCAGGGTCTCCATGAAGTTGTCGGGTTGAACCGGACAACCGGGCATGTTCACGATCGGGATGCCGGCCTTGGATTTCCAATCTCGCCCCAAGTAGTCGCGCAGGCCCATCGCACCCGTGGGATTGCCGGCCATGGCATGAATGCCGCCGTACGCGGCGCAGGTGCCGATGGCGACCATGGCCGTCGCGCCCGGCGTGAGATCGTCGATCCATTTGCAGGTCGTGATCGGCTGCCCGTCTTCGCCTTGCCCGAACGCGGCCCAGTAGCCCTCGGCCTTGATCTTCTCGTTCGGGATCGAGCCTTCGACGACGACCACGTACGGCTCGAGCTCGCCGCGGATGGCCTTGCGAAACGAGCCCAGAAAATCCTCACCCCCCTGCTCGTAGGCGAGCACGGGATGCACCAAATTCACCTTGGGCAGCCCGGGAATCGCGCCGAGCACGATGTCTTCCAGACTGGGCTGGGTGGCTGCAGTGATGGCCACGGTATCGCCATCGCAGCCCAAACCTTGGGTGATCCACAGCACGTTCACCTCCGGCACATCCGGGGGACGCTGCGTGCTTCTGCCGTGGGGGATCAACTCGAAGGGCATGGGTACTCCGTTCTCGTCACGTTCAGCAGATGCGCGGCAGTTGCTCGCCGGACAACATTGGCACCACGCGCTCACCGCCAATGCGCGAGCGCATGCGCACCATTTTCGGGTGCTCGGCCACGGCGTGACCAATCAGCGCGGCGCCTTGCCCGAGCGGGTGCGCGCGCAGGGCACCGAGCACGCGCCGTGCGCCCTCTGGCGCCACGGCCACGACCAGCCGCCCTTCGCAGGCGATGTACAGCGGGTCCAGCCCCAGCATGTCTGAGGCGGCGCGCACTTCCGGGCGCACCGGCACCAGCGCTTCGTCAATCAGTACGCCGACCGCGGAGCGCTGCGCGATGTCATGTAGTACGCCGGAGAGGCCGCCGCGCGTTGGGTCACGCATGCACCGGATATCAGTGCTGGTTTCGAGCAACGCGCGCGTGAGGGTGACGAGCGGCGCGCAGTCGCTGTGTAGCGTGGTCTGGAAATCGATGCCCTCGCGCACGCTCAGGATGGCCACCCCGTGATCGCCAATTGGTCCAGACACGAGCAGCGCATCACCCGCACGCACCCCGGAAATGCTCAAATTCCTACCTGCCGGCAACACGCCAACGCCGGAGGTCGTGATGAACACGCCGTCCGCCTTGCCCTTCTCAACGACTTTGGTATCGCCGGCGACAATCTCCACGCCAGCCTCGCGGCAGGTGAGCGCCATGGACGTCACGATGCGCTTCAAGTCTTCCAGCAGCAGGCCTTCTTCGAGCACGAACGCGGCGGATAGGAATTGCGGGACCGCGCCGCCAACGCACAGGTCATTGACGGTTCCACACACTGCCAGGCGCCCGATGTCTCCACCCGGAAAGAACAACGGGCTGACCACGAACGAATCGGTCGTGAATGCCAGGCGCGCGCCGGGCTCGCTGGGCGCGCGCAGCACCGCGTGGTCCTCGAGGCGCCCTAGCGTTTCTCCGGAAAACCCGGGGAGAAACACGTGCTCCAGCAGATCTTGGCTGAGCCGACCGCCGCTGCCGTGCCCGAGCACGATGCGCGCGTAGCGGCTTTCCGGGATCGGGCAGGAGCCGTTCATCACGCTCGTTCCTCGGCGCGCCGTGCAAGCCGCTCAGCGGGGATCGGACCACGCCCATACGCCTGATACGCGGCGCACGCGCCCTCGCTCGAAACCATCGTCGCGCCGAGCGGGTGCTCTGGCGTGCATTCGTGCCCGAACGCCGTGCAGTCAGTCGGCTTCTTGAGCCCACGCAGGATCTGGCCGCTGATGCACGCGGCTGGCTCCTGCGTCTGGATGTCATCGACTTCGAACACGTAAGAGGCGTCGTGCGCGCGGTACGCCTCGCGTAGGCGCAGCCCGCTTTGCGGTAATTCTCCGATCCCCCGCCACTTGCGATCACAAACCTCGAATACTTCGTGCAGCAGTGCTTGGGACGCCACATTGCCTGCGTTCTGCACGACGCGGCTGTATTGGTTTTCGACGCGCGCTTCGCCCGCTTCCAGCTGCTGCACGGCGCGCCACACGCCCTCCAGTAGATCTAACGGCTCGAAGCCGGTGACCACGATTGGGATCTTGAACTGCTCGGCAATGGGCAGGTATTCGGCTGTGCCAACCACGCTGCACACGTGCCCGGGGCCCAGAAAAGCCTGCACGCGCTGCTCCGGGTCTTGGAGAATTGCGCTGATCGCCGGGGGCACCAACACGTGCGAGCACAGCGCGCTGAAGTTCATCAGGCCGCGTGCGCGCGCGCGGTGAATCGCCATGGCGTTGGCGGGCGCCGTCGTCTCGAAGCCGATGGCGAAGAACACCACCTGCTTGTCCGGGTGCTTCTTGGCGATCGTGAGTGCGTCGAGCGGTGAATAGAGCACGCGCACGTCCGCGCCCTGCGCCTTGGCTTGAAGCAAGTCACTCTCGCTGCCGGGCACGCGCAGCATGTCCCCGAAGGAGCAGAAGATGACATCCGGTCGCACGGCAATGGCCAGCGCGCGGTCGACCATTTCCAAAGGGGTAACGCACACGGGGCAACCCGGGCCGTGCAGCAACTCAATGCCCGGGGGCAGGAGTTGGTCGATGCCGAATTTGACGATGGCTTGGGTCTGCCCGCCGCAGATCTCCATGATGCGCCAGGGCCGCGTGGTGCTAGCGGCGATCCGCTCTGCCCAGTGCTGTGCCAAGCGCCGGCTTTCCGCGGCCTCCAAACGCCTCATGATTCAAGCTCCTGTTCGCGCGCTTCGCCCTCGAGCTCGCTGAGTTGATCGAGCTCGCGCAGGAGCTCGAAGATCTTGTGCGCTTCGGCGGCGTCGATGCGCGACAGCGCGAAGCCCACATGCACGAGCACGTAGTCCCCGGGCATGGCGTCCGGCACATGCTCCAAACAAACTTTGCGCGACACGCCGCCAAAATCCACGCGGCCCATCAGCAAGTCGTCTTCTTGCTCGCGCGACACGATGAGTCCAGGGACACCCAAGCACATTTAAGCTGCCCACCCATCGCGCGCGGCGCCGATCGCCAATTGCCCCAAACACAATCCGCCATCGCCCGATGGGTAAAGGTGCGGGCGGAAGACTTGGAAGGCTTGCTGAGCCAGGCGCTGCTCTAGCTCCGTAACCAACAGCGCGTTGGCAAATACGCCGCCCGCCAAGACCACTTGGGACAAACCGTGCTCGGCGCGTAGCGCCAGGCATAGCTCGCACAGCGCCGCCGCCAGCGTCACGTGAAAGCGCAGCGCGACGGCCGTCGTGGGCGTGCCGAGCCGTACGTCCTCCGCGATGGCACGAATCAGCTCGCGCGTATCGAGCTCGAGCGGCGCACCCGCGGCCGCCCGCGCGACTCGATACGGGTAGGCGGGCGCGGCCTGAGTTGCTCGCAGCGCAGCCCATTCCAGCTCGATTGCCGGCTGGCCCTCGTAGCTCGCGTGCAAACGAACCCCGCACAGCGCGGACACGGCGTCGAACAGCCGCCCAACGCTGCTCGTGCGCGGACAATTGAAGTCCCGTTCGATCATGCGTGACACGACGCGCAGCGCCTGCGCGTCGATGCCGTTGGGTAGCGCGGCCAAAGGGGCCTGTGCATCCAGCAAGTGCGCGAGTGCCATGCGCCAGGGTTCGCTGACCGCGCGCTCGCCGCCCGGCATGGGCACCGTGCGCAGGTGTGCGACGCGCTGCGCGTTGCTGCGATCACACAACAGCACCTCGCCGCCCCAGATGGTGCCGTCTCCGCCGTCGCCGCTACCATCACACGCGAGGCCCAGCACCGGTCCCGTGAGGCCGTGCTCGACCATGCAGCTGGCCACATGGGCGTGGTGGTGTTGCACCCCGAGCAGCGCAATGCCGCGCTCTCGCCCGAGCTCTCGTGCGATGCCCGTCGACGCGTAATCCGGGTGCAAGTCGTGAACCAAAAGCTCCGGTTCGACCCCGAACAACCGCTCGTAATGGGTGAGCGCGGCGCGGTAAGCGTGCAATGAGCTAGCGTTGGAGAGATCACCCAAATGGTGGCTCACCAAGGCATGCTCAGCGCGCCCGAGCGCGAACGCCGCATTGTCGTGCGCGCCCAACGCCAAGATGGGCCGCTTCAAGGTGTGACCAAGCGCCGTGGGGCGAGGGGCTAAGCCGCGTGCGCGACGCAACGTGCTCTGGGCGCCGTGCACCAGGCGCACTACGGAGTCGTCGCAGCGCAAGTGAATGGGCCGATTGTGCGTCAACATCGCGTCGCACAGCGGGCTCAAGCGGGCGCGTGCCTCCACGTCTTCGTAGGCGATGGGCTCGTGGCTGCGGTTACCGCTGGTCATCACCAGCGGTGCGTCAGCCATGGCGTGGCACAACAAGTGCTGCAAGGGCGTGTCGGCGAGCATGATGCCGAGCAAGGGGCTCGAGCCGGCCACGCTCAGCGCAACGTTTGCGGTCGAGCGCCGCCGCGCCAGGACGATTGGCCGTGCCGTGCTTTCGAGCAGCGCGAGCTCCGCCGCGCTCAGCTCACACAGCTCGCTGGCCTGCGCCGCGTTGCGGACCAAGAGCGCGAATGGCTTTTCGTCGCGCCCTTTGCGTTGACGCAGCGCCGCGCTGGCCCGCTCGCTGCTCGCCAAACAGGCCAGGTGAAAACCGCCGACGCCCTTGAGCGCAACGACACGCTCCCCTTGCAGCGCTAGCGCGGTGTGCTGGACCGGGTCTGGCACATCCAGCACGCAGCCGGCTGAATCCAGCAGCGTGAGTCGTGGGCCGCAGCTGGCACAGGCCGTCGGTTCGGCGTGAAAGCGGCGGTTCGCCGGATCTTCGTATTCGGCTTGGCACGCCGCGCACAACGAAAAGCCGCGCATCGTCGTGCGCACACGGTCATACGGGGCCGCCTCGATGATGGTGAGCCGGGGGCCGCACTCCGTACAGTTCAAGAACGGGTAGCCATGGCGGCGATTCGCCGGGTCCAACAGCTCACTCAGGCACTGCTCGCAAGTAGCCGCGTCCGGAACGATGAACGGTTGCGCGGTGCCCAGCTCACTACTGACGATCGCAAAGCCGGCACGCCCATCCGGCGCCAGTCGCGCGCTGCGTACTTCAGCGACCGCGGACAGGGGAGGGGCTCGGCGCTGCAAGGCGCTCGCGAAATCATCGAGCGCGCCCTGGGCACCTTCGGCTTCGACGTGCACTTCCCCAGCGCGGTTGAGCACGAAGCCCGCCAGGCCAAACTCCTGGGCGAGACGCGACACGAACGGTCGGAAGCCGACCCCTTGCACCAAGCCCGTGACGATGAACGAGCGTCGCTCGGCCTCGGACGTTGGCTCTTGGGGTGTGTTCATGGTCGCAACGAACTCGCCGCCGCGCCGCGCGCGCGGTTTTTTCCCTGTTTCATCATCGACCTTCCCCCCGACCCCGTCGAGCGAAACTTTTGGCAACGCCGCAGCGCGAACAGGCCCCAAGCGGCGGAATCCGACAGCCGCCCGAGGCCTGGTTCGCCGCGCAAAATGCCCGCGAATGTCGGCGCCAGCCGCGCTACCCCTCACAAATGTCCGGTTGTGTGATCCGGTTGCGAGCTGCATGAGGTGATGACCAAACTCTGATCATGATTCGACACTACGCGCGCCTGAACCCAGAGAAGGCACCCAAGGAGTTGCTCGCCCGCGAAGGTGTCGTGCAACTGAACGATTTCGGCAGCCAGCTGGGCTTCGGCGCGTCGGTGTTTCGCGAGCGTCAGTTTTTCCAAGGCGAGTCGGGGGTGGTGCCCACGCCTGACGCCGCGCAGCCCATCCTGACCTGGCCGTTTCTGGATTTCCTGGACCACCTGGATTTGCGCGCGGAGTCCTTGATCGAGCTGGGCGCAGGTTATTCCACGCTCTGGTTCTCGAAGCGCTTCGCCAAGGTGCGCTCGTTCGAGACCGATCCCGAGTGGCACGCGTCACTGACCAAGGTCATTGCTGCCAACGTGGAGCTTTCGCTAGCGACCACAGAGCAGCTGGAAAACGCCTCATTCGAGTATCGGGGCGAGGCTTGGCTGTTGGTTGACTTTGCCGGCAAGCGCACAGCGTTCCTCAACCGCTTCCTGACCAAGCTCGCGAACCCCAACCGCCCGAGCGCCATCGTGCTGGATAACTCGGACTGGTATCGCCGCGGCGCGTCGCTGCTCCAGCAGCAAGGCTACTTGGAGCTGCCATTTTACGGTTTCAAGTCAGGCCAGGCGTGGATCTCGTGCACGAGCCTGTTCATTGATCGCGCGCGCTTCGCTGCGCGTCAGAAGGATCCGTTCTTTCGCCCCGCCTTCAGTCGCGATCTGGAGAACGGCTGGGACTCCTTGTGACCCGCGCGACACCGCGCGTTTCGGCTTCAAATGGGCGAAAGCGTCGCCCGCCCGACACTTGGATGAAATGATGACTACCGACCGATCTACCGTCTATCGGGAATAAAAGTCCGGTGCAGGATCCAGCAGAGGGCAGTCCTTGCTGATATTTACGCATTTTTTAGCGCGACCCGTCGCGAACGTGAAACATCCACAGATTGGGAGGGTCTATCAATTAACCCTGGAAGGTTGCCTCCGTCCTGGTGTAACTTTCGGCTCGCAATCAGGCCGGGTTTCTCGGGGGCCAATTTGGGCGCCCCGTGGCGCCAACCAAACCCTTTGTTAGATCTCTCCACCTTTCGAAATCGGAAAGACGCCGCGAATGACCGACCCAAGCGCCGCACCGACGCTGCTCCGCAGTCTGGGCAACGGACCGCGAACGATGCTAGCAAAGCAGCCAGCCCCCAAGCGAGCCCTCATGGCCTCCGATAAGCACAGCAAGCCCAGGTTTGGTGCCAAGAGTGAATTCGTCAGGTCGCTCGACCCGTCGATCCCAGCGGCTGAAGTCGTAGCCATGGCGGAGAAGCGTGGCCTCAAGCTGACGACAGGCCTCGTGTACAACATCCGCAGCGCCTCCAACGCCTCGCTGCGTGGCAGCCGCGCTCGCCTAGCCGCCAACAAGCAACCCATGGCCAAGTGGCGCAACGGCAACCCCGACGACAACGCCGAAGCCCTCCTCCGCGCCGCCATCGCGCAGATCGGGCTCTCGCGCGCTCGCCAAATCCTGGAAGAAGTCGAAGAAACCTTCGCCGGAAGGTGAACGCACAAGGGCCGCTCCGCGGTCCCTGAACAGAACGAGACCAAGTCATCCGGCTTCGGTCTCGTTCTGCTTTTGTGCCCGCGCAGCGCCGCCCGCCACGCCCCAGCGTGCGCGAGGCAACTCTCAGCCGCCCACTCCTCTCTCCTCTCCGGTGCGCGCGCAGCGCCGCACGCCACGCCCCAGCGTGCGCCCAGCAGTCCCAGCCGCCTGCTCCTCTCCTCTCCGGTGCGCGCGCAGCGCCGCACGCCACGCCTAAGCGTGCGCGAAGCAGCCCCAGCCGCCTGCTCGGAACCAAAACGACCGAAAAGTCTTGGAAGACCAGATCACGATCTGCGAATGAAGCCACGCACACGAGAGCCGGCGAGACCGGTGGACTACTGTTCCAACCGTCGCGTCTGACGCCAGACCCCACCCGCCGCCCCAACCCAAGACAAAAAAAGACCCTAGGCGGCTTCAACACCACCTAGGGTCATAAGACTGTCTAGACCTTAACCGTCTAGCCTAGCTCACTTGCTCTTCGCGACTTCCTCGACCAGCGACGGATCAAAGTAATCATCAACCTTCATCGCGACCTTGTAGACGCCGTTCTTCACGTTGAACTCGTCGACGATCTTGCTGGAGCCGAAGATTGAGTCGAAGCCTTCCGCCTTGGCGTAGTGCTTCTGGTTCTCGGCCAAGTTCAGGAGGTGCGTGCCCTTCATCAGGCCCTTGTACACGTCCGGGGTGAGACCGACGCGCGCGCTCATCAGCTTGGCCGCGTCATCCAGGTTCGCCGGGTCGGCGATGTAGTCAACCACGCGGAACCAGACCTTCACGACCTTGAGCCACTCCGCGCGATTTTCCGACAAGCTGCGCGGGCTAACGCACAGGTGATCGTAGATCAGGCCGGGGACGTTGGCGCTGGTGAAAATCGGAGTCGAGCCGGGGAGCTCTTTCAGAGCGGCACCGCTGTTCGGCTGCCAGGCGGCAATTGCGTCCACCTTGCCGGACTTGAGCGCGGTGGGCGTGTCATCCGTTTTCACGTTGACGATCTTGACGTCCTTCTCGGTCATGCCGGCGGACTTGAGCGCGTTGAGCACCAAGAGGTGATCCACGAAGCCGACTTCCACGCCGATCTTCTTGCCCTTGAGGTCGGCCATCGTCTTGATGCCCGGCTTGCCCACGATCATGTCGTTGCCATCGCTGAAGTCGTTGGCGACGATGCACACGCTCTTGCCGCCGCCGCTGCCCGTCACGAGGGCATCACCGTTCGTCATCGAGTCAGCGTCCACCTTACCGGCGGTGAAGGCGTCCATCGACGGGACGTAGTCGAACCACTTGAATTCGACGTTTACGCCGGCTTCCTTGAACCAGCCCTTTTGGATGGCGATTTCCCAGGCAACCCAACCCGGCCAATCGCTATATGCGATCTTCAGAGTCGGGCCGGTGGGAGTTGGAATCGGAGCGGCGGCGCTCGGCACAGATGCGGCACTGG
>FSWQ01000250.1_pt1 | contig 22560 bp, 8 predicted proteins | sample 1637691 | NCBI WGS metagenome assembly FSWQ01 (sample SAMEA3914814, study PRJEB12502) | metagenome | biome: forest; material: soil | place: USA | collected 2011-09-16 | depth 0.1 m | reverse complement strand
GGCGAGGTCACCCAAGCCGAGCCCGTGGCCATGCACGACATGCTGCAACGGCTGATGAATGATTTCGAGAGCGGCGTGCTCGAGCCGCTGCCGCAAACGCTGTATCCCATCGAACGCGCTGAAGACGCATTCCGCTTCATGGGCCAAGGCAAGCACACCGGCAAAATCGTGCTCACCCAGCGCGCAACGCCGGAGGTGCGCGCGGATGCCACTTACCTGATCACGGGCGGGCTGGGCGGTCTCGGCTTGGCGTGCGCGCGCGGCTTGGCAGAGCGCGGCGCGCGGCACCTGGTGCTGCTCGGTCGTCGCGCAGCAACGCCCGAGGCGGAGCGAGCAATCGACACCCTCACCACGCAAGGCGTGACCGTCACGGTCGTCCAAGGTGACGTCAGCGTCGAGGCAGACGTGGCTGCGCTGTTACAGCAGATCCAGAGTACGCTGCCACCACTGCGCGGCGTGCTTCACGCCGCCGGCAGCGTGGACGACGGCATGCTCGTCGAGCAGGATTTGCCGCGTTTCGAGCGGCTGATGGCACCCAAAGTCTCTGGCACCTGGCACTTGCACACGCTCACCCGCGCCTGCCCGCTGGATTTCTTCGTCATGTTCTCGTCCGGCGCGGCGCTGCTCGGCTCGGCCGGCCAAAGCAACTACGCCGCGGCCAATTCGTTCATGGACAGCCTCGCCTACGTGCGCGAAGCCGAGGGCCGCCACGCGCTCAGCATCAATTGGGGCAGTTGGTCAGAAGTCGGCATGGCTGCCGCAGTCAGCGAGCAGCACCGACGTCGCTGGGCCGAACAAGGCCTGCGCATGATCCGACCTACGGACGGCGTGCGCATGTTGCACGAAGCGCTGCGCGGCACGCATTCGCCGCAAGTCGCGATTTTGCCCCTGGATCGCGCGCGTTTGCCGCGCACGCTGAGCCCGTTCTTTCAACGCCTGCTCGAAGCCGAGAAGACCGCAGTGCGCGTGCGCGAAGCGGCTCCGATCGATCTCGCGCCGCGTATCCTGGCCGCTGCCCCTTCGGAACGAGCGCCGTTGATCACCGCCTTCCTCTGCGATCAACTGGTGCGCGTCTTGGCCGTGGATCGCGCTACGCAGTTCCGCACCGACCAATCCGTGATGGAGCTCGGGCTCGACTCCCTGATGGCCATGGAGCTGCGCAACCGCGTGCAAGGTGCGGTCAAAGTCCGGCTGTCCGTCGCGGATTTGCTCGCCGGGCAGACCATCGATCAGCTCACTGCGAAGATCCTAGAGGGCATGGCCATCAGCAGCGCGCCCGTGACCGCTGCGGCCGCGCCCGAACCCGCCGCGGGCTGGGAAGAAGGCTCACTGTAATGCGTAAGGTGACGGGTGGTTGAACCGAGCAGGTGGCGGGGCGTCAGTGCGTGGATCATAGCGGGCGCTGCGTGCGGGGCCTGTCACGGCGAGCGGCCGGACGTGCTCGCGCCACCCGCGGATTCCGCCGTGCCCGGCTTGTTGGGTCCGAAGTCCGCGCAAGCAAGCCCGCCGCCCCCGGACGCGGGCGCTGACGCAGCGCCGCCAGACGCCGCCGCTCCAGTGGGCACGAAGCCAACGGCCGAGCCTCCTGAGGCGCCCCGCACACTCGCCGGCAGCATCATTGCCTCGTCAGTGGCGACGGCGGTCGCTGCGAACAACGCCTTCGCCGTCGCACTGTTCGAACAGGTCCGCACACAGAGCGCGAAACAAAATCTACTCACGTCACCGATCAGCGCCGAGCTTGCGCTGACCATGGCGTATGCGGGCGCGGCCGGCCAAACCCGCACCGAAATGGCGAGCGCGCTGCGTTTCGGCGCCGCCCCCGCGCAGACCATCTTCGACGGTCAGAACGCGCTCAGCCAAGCACTGCAGGGCCGCGGCGCCGCGGCATTCGCTTTGGCGGCTAGTGATTACCGCGGTTCATCCGGTCACGCCGTCGCGACTGACTATCAGCTGCAAGTGGTGAATTCGGTCTGGGGTCAGACCGGCTACGCATGGGAAGCACCGTTCCTGCATACGCTCGCTGCGGACTACGGCGCGACCGTATACAAGCGAGATTTTCGCACGCAATGGGAACCGGCGCGCCAGGAAATCAACGCCTGGGTCAGCACGCAAACCAGCGACAAGATCAACGACCTGCTCCCGCCGCAAGCGCTCACGCGGGCCACGCGCATGGTCTTGGTGAACGCGCTACACCTCAAAATGCCCTGGGAATCCGAATTTCACAAATCGAGCACGGCTCCGGCGCCGTTCACGCGCGCCGATAAAACCCAGGTCACGACGCCGTTGATGCACACCCAGAGCTCCTTCGCGTATGTGGATGACGGCTCCGCGCAAGTCGTCTCATTGCCGCTAGCCGGCAACGCGCTGTCCGTGATCATCGCATTGCCGCACGCCGGTTCCTCGCTGGAGGCATACGAGCGCTCGTTGCGCGCCGGCTCGGCTGCGTTAATGCAGCCAAAGAAGACCGCGCTCGTCAACCTCTCGCTGCCGAAGAGCGCCTTCACGAGCCCCACGTTCTCGCTCAGCGACGCGCTGAAAGCGCTCGGCATGAAGCAAGCGTTCGATGATCAACGAGCGAACTTCGAAGGCATGTGTGCGCACACGCCCGAGGGTGAGCCACTTTACGTGTCGGACGTACTCCAGAAGACCATGCTGGACGTGCAAGAAACCGGCGTGGAAGCTGCCGCCGCGACTGCAGTGGTGACGAGCATCCTCATGTCCGCGGTCGTGGTCCGTACGAAGCCAGTGCCCGTGCCAATGATCGTGAATCGCCCCTATTTGGTGGCAATCGTGGACGTGCCCACGGGCGCCATTTTGATGCTCGGGCACATCACCGACCCAAGCGCCGCGGCCGGCAATTGAAGCGCGGCTGGCGCGCATCGACAAAATACCAATTGCCGAAGCGCGCCCTCGGTCACATGACCCCCGGATGAACGCAGACGAGCTCCGCGCCCTCCAAACCCCGATCAAAGACCGCTATCGCGAAGATCCCGCGGCCGGCATCGTGACCCTCACGTCCACCGGCAATATCGGTGATGAACAAATCGTGTGCCGGGTCGAGACTGGTCGGGCGATCGTAGAAGCGGGTCTGCACCCCGCAACCGGCGGAACCGGCCTCAGCGCGTGCTCAGGCAACATGTTGTTGGACGCGCTGGTGGCGTGTGCCGGCGTCACGCTAGCCGCCGTTGCCACCGCCCTCGGCATCACACTCCGCTCCGGCAAAGTGAGCGCAGAGGGTGATCTGGATTTCCGCGGTACGCTCGGCGTTGCCAAGGACGCCCCCGTGGGCTTCAAGAGCATCCGCCTGCGCTTCGATTTGGATGCCACCGCGGATGAAGCGCTGCTCGCCAAGCTCATTCAGCTCACCGAGCGCTACTGCGTCGTGTACCAAACGCTACGCAGCACGCCGCAGCTATCGGTCAGCCATCACGTCAGCGCGCTATAGCGCCATCCCAAGCGGCCAGTACGCTCGTTGAAATGAGCCGCGGGTCGGCTTCCAATGGGCGATACTGGTGACGGCGGCCAAGTCGTTCCAACCACAGCGCATGGTACGCGGCGTCAGACAGCGTCTGCATTTCTAGTGCATCCGGTTGCTGCTCAGCGCCGACCTGGAGATACACGTCCAGGTTCTTGAGGTTCGGCTTAGGCAGCGTGCCGCTCTCGTGCGCGCGCCACATTTCCGCGTACAAGCCTTCCAAGTTGCGCACGAGCGAAGGCATGTCGAACAAAGTGCAAGTGTCGCGGTTCGCGCGTAGCCGTGCGCGCAGCGGCTCCAGCGCAGCGCGATCGTTGCCGTAGCGAACCGCCGTTTCCACGAAGCTTTCCGCCGTTTCGCAGACCAATTCCGGCAGCCCAGCGGAGCGTACCAGGCTGCCGCACACGCGCGAAGCAAACGAGCGGCCGCTGTACGTGAGCACCGGCACGCCCGTCCACAGCGCATCCGACGCGGTCGTGTGCGCGCCGTATGGCGTCGTATCCAAAAAGATATCGGCCAGCGAGTAGCGCGCCAAGTGGAACGCATTGGCTAGCTTCTGCGCATACACGATGCGCTCCTTCGCGATCCCACGCTGCGCGGCGTAGCTACGCAAGCGTTCGTTCGTCGCGTCGTTGCTGCCCAGCAGCCAGAGCACGCTTCCGGGCACCCGCGCCAAAATAGCGAGCCAGCGATCGAACGTGAAGGGATGGATCTTGTGCAGGCCGTTGAAGCAGCAGAACACCGTCGCGTCTTCGGGCAGCCCGACTTCTTTGCGCGTAGGCGCGTGCTGGGCCAGCGTGCGCGTGCGCAAGCTCGGCTGGTAACAGGGCAAACGCAGCACTTTTTCCGAGTAATACTGCTCGTAGGCGGGCGGCACGAGGAACTCATCCGCGATCAAATAGTGGTGGTATGGGCTGCCCATCGTGCCGGGGAAGCCGAGCCAATTGACGAGCACCGGCGCGGGGCGCTGTGCCACCAACTTGAGCCGCGCTTCCCGCGTGTAGCCGTTCAAATCAACCAGGATCTGCACGCCGTCCTGGGCGATTTGACGCGCGGCAGTCGCGTCGTCCACGTTTGTGATGCAGCTGAAATGATCGGCGGTCGATTTGAAGTGTTGATGCAGCGGATCTTTCGACTCCGGCCCACAGTAGTAAGCGAACGTCTCGACCTGCTCACGCGAGTGCAGCGCGAACACCTCGGTCATCAGGTAGCCGACCGCATGCTCGCGCAAATCCGACGACAGATAGCCGATGCGTAAGCGTGAGCTTTGTGTCACCGGCGCGCGCGGCGCGGGTTTTTCAGCGGGAATTCCGACATCTTCCCGGTTGTAGTGCTGGGCGAGCGCCAGTTGCAGCACCGGGTCGTCGGTCAAGGCGGCGATGGACAGCGGCGATAGGCCCTCGATCAACGTGTGCAGCTCCACCCGCTCCGAAGGCAGCAGCGCCGGCCATTCGCATTGCCGTTGGCGCAGCGCAATCAAGTGCTGCACCGCCTCACGTTGCGTGGAGTCGAGCTCCAAGCTGTGACGCAGCATTTGCTCCGCCGCTTCGTCTTGATCGGCGGCTTCCAAAGCGCGCGCGCTTTGGTTGAGCGTCGTCGTTTTGTGAGTGATGGCGCTGCCCGTCACCGCGCTCATGCGGGTGAGTGCGGCCGACCACTGCGTCAGCGCCAGCCCAACACTGCCTAGCCGCTCGTGTATCCGGCCCAAATTGATGTACGCCGGAATGAACTCGCCATTGAGCGCGATCGCCCGCTCCAAGCAGGCACGCGCTGCGTCCAACTGCTCGGCATCGGAGAGCGCGACCGCGTAGTTGAACAGCACCGCGTACAGCAGCGGATGAGTCTCGTTGTGCTCGACCCACGCGGCGTACAGCGTGCTCACCGCCTGCGCCTGCCCGCTCTGCTTCAGCAGCTCCACGGCGCGAATCAGATCCGGAACGCTCAGCTCCTGAGCGCTGGGACGGGTGGCTGCGTTCGTTGAGTCTTGAGTCATGACAACGCGCTCCGGTTGGAGGGAGCTAGGTTACTACCTATACCAGCGCGTCGATCAACGCCTGAAGCTGCGCTTGGGTCATCGACTGCAGCTGCTCGTCGGTCAGCGCGCCCAGTTGGGTGCCGCTCAGCGCTTCGATGTCGGTCGTGGTCAGCATGCCGATGGTCGTGGTCGTGAGGTAGGAGATGGTGGTCGTCGAAATCTCGGTCAACTGCGTGGGCGCCAGCGAGGCGATTTGGTCCGCAGTGAACGTGCCGAATTGCATGGCGGTCAGCGAGCCGACCTGCTCGGCCGTCAAAGCCGCCAACTGCGCGGTCGACAAGCCCTGCATCTCGCTCGCGGTCAGGCTCGAGATCTGAGTCGGGCTCATCGCAGAGACCTGTGTGGTCGAAAGCGCGGCCAACTGCGTGAGGCTCAGCGAGCGGATTTGCAGGCGTTGCAGGCCATACAGCTGCTCCGGCGTCAGCGCGCTGATCTGCGTGGTGGATAGGTAACCGATCTGCGTGTTGGTCAGCGCCGACACCTCGTACGGCGTCAGCCCCGCGAACTGAGTCGAAGTGAGCTCGGCGATCTGCGCGGACGTGAGCCCCGGAATGCCGCTCGCGGAGAACGCGCCGACCTGATCCGGGCTCAGCGCCGCGACCTGGCTCGGCGTCAGCGCGCCGACCTGCGTCGCAGTGAGCCCGCTCAGCTCGACCGCCGACAAGAGCTGGATCTGCGCCGTAGTCAGGCTGGATACCTGGCCCGCGGAGAGCCCGGTGATGCCGGTGGCGGACAAGCTTTGGAACTGCGCGGTCGTCAGCGCCGCGAACTCAGTGCTCGTCAGCCCGGAAATGGCGGTGCCGGAGAGCGCGCCAATTTGGGCCAAAGAAAGCGCGGTGAGCTGCGTGGTGCTGAGCGCGGCCGCTTGGCTCGAGCCGATACCCGTGATGCCCGTGGTGGACAGCGCCGTGATCTGCGTCGGCGTGAGCTGCGACAGCTGCGTCGTAGACAGCGCCGCCACTTGCGACGACGTCAAGCCGCTGAGCTCCGCCGCGGTCAGCACGCCGAGCTGCGTCGCGTTCAGACTAGACACGGCGCTCGTGCTGAGGGCACCAGCGCCGGTCGCGGACAAGCTGCTGAGCTGCGTCGTGGACAGCGCCGCCAGCAACGTCGACGTCAAACCGGACAGCGTCGTGGTCGACAGCGCGGCGAGTTGGCCGTTGGTCAACGCCGCGAGCTGCGGACTGGACAGCGAGTCCGCCTGAGCGGCGCTCAGCCCAGAGATGCCAGTGCCCGAAAGCGCCGCGATTTGGCTGGTAGAGAGCGCCGCAAGCTGCGCCAAGGTCAGCGCGCTCACATCGGTCGAGCTGAGCCCTGCGACCTGAGCGGTGGTCAGCGCCGAGAGCAAAGTCGTGGTCAGCGCGGCGGTTTGCGTCGAGCTGAGCGAGCCCAGCTGCGTTCCGGTCAGCGCACCGAGCTGCTCGGCATTGAGCGCCGCAAACTCAGCCGGCGTGAGCCCAGTCATGCCCGTGGCAGACAGCGCCGAGATTTGCGTCGTGCTGAGCGCGTTCACCTGGCCGGTGCTGAGCACCGCGACCTGCGTTGAATCGAGGCCAGCGATTTGAGTGCGGCTGAGCACGCCGAGCTGCGTGGTCGACAGCGCGCCCAGTTGCGGCGCGGTCAGCGCACCAATGCCAGTCGCGCTCAGCCCTGCCAGTTGCGTGCTGGAAAGCTGCGCAACGCGCGTCGTGGGCAAGCCCTGAATCTGCGTCGTGGTCAGCGCGTTCAGCTCAGTCGGCGTAAATGCCGCAAATTGCGTGGTGCTGAGCGCGCCGAATTGGCTCGCGCTCAGGCCCGTGATGCCCGTCGCTGACAGCGCCGCAAGCTGCGTCGAAGTGAGCGCGTTCAGCTGCGCCGGAGACAGCGTGGCGACCGCGCTCGACGTCAGCCCCGAGATGCCGCCCGCCGACAGCGCGCTCAGCTGACCCGTGGTCAACGTGGAAGCCTGCGTGGTGGTCAGTGCAGCGAGCTGACTGCTGCCCAGCGCCGCGAGCTGACGAGTATTGAGCGCGCCAAACGCGGTCACCGTTAGCCCGGGCACGCCGGTCGAGCTGAGCGAAGCGAGCTGAGTCGTGGTCAGCGCCGCGAGCTGCGTGGTGTTGAGCGCGCTGACTTCGCTGCTGCTCAACGCACCCACCTGCGCCGTGCCGAGCGAGCCAATTTGAGAAGCGCTGAGGGCACCCACCTGATCAGTAGAAAGCGAGGCAATTTCCGTGCTGGTGAGGCCAGAAACCTGCGTCGTGCTCAACGCGCTGATCTGGGCGGTCGAGAGCACCGCAAGCTGAGTCGAGGTCAGCGCGGCTAGCTGTGCCGGCGTGAGCTGATTCAAGCGCGCGCCCGAGAACGAAGTAATCTGCGCCGTGGTCAGCCCGGAAATCGCGCGTGTGGACAACGCCGCGAGCTGCGTTCCGTTCAAGGCCGCCATCTGATCGGTCGACAACACAGCCGCCTGCGTCGACGTCACCCCGGACAGCTCCGTCACGCTCAGTACGGCTACTTGAGTCGTGCTCAGCGCTGTTACTTGATCCGTGGTCAGCGCGCCGAATTGGGTCGAGCCCAACGCGGAGAGTTGACGGCTGGTGAGCGATGCGATTTCTGCGCTGGTCAGGCCGCGCACGCCGGTAGTGCTGAGCGCGGCAAGCTGTGTGGTGAGCAACGCGGACAGTTGCGTCGCGTTCAGCGCCGCCACCTGCGTGTCGCTCAAGGCGCCCACTTGCACCAGCCCCAAGTTGCTGACCTGAGTCGCGCTCAACGCGCCGATTTGCGTCAAATTCAGCGCGGAAACCTGGCTGCTGCCCAGGCCACGCAGCTGCAGGGTGCCGAGCAAGCCGACTTGCGTGGCAGACAGCGCGCCCACTTGGTCGACGCTCAAGCTAGCAAGCTGCGTCACTGTCAGCGCCGCGAGCTGGCTGCTGCTCAAGCCGGTAATGGCGGTCGTCGTGAAGCCGCTCACGCCCAGCCCGGAGAGCGCGGAGAGCTGACCGGCAGACAGCGCGCCCAGCTGAGCCGAGGACAGCGCTGCCACCTGCGTATCGACCAGGCCGCTGACCTGAGTGGTGCTGAGCGAGCTCAAAAGCGACACGGGCAAGCCCGCCAGCTGCGTCTCGGTGAGCGATCCGATCTGCGTCGAGCTGAGGGCCGCGAATTGATCGGACGTCAGCGCCGAGAAATCACTCGCTGGCAACGCGGCAATCACGGTGGTGGAAAGTTGCGAAACTTGGCGTGTGGTCAAGCCGGGCAATTGCGTGGCAGCGATGGCGGCAAACTGCGCGGGCGAGAGCACGCTGATTGAGCCCGCCGGCAGGGCTTTGAGCTGCGTACCCGAAAGAGCGGACATTTCCGTGGTCGTCAGCCCAGCGACGGCAACTGAGGAGAGCGCGGCGATCTGATTCTGCGACAGCACGCTGAGCTGCGGCAGCGAGAGCGCGGCGACCTGCGTGTCGAGCAAGCCGGCCACTTCAGCGGTGGTTAGCGCGGCAAGCTGCGTGGTGCTCATGCTCGCGACGAGCGTGGTCGAGAGCGCGCCAATTTGCGCAGAGTTCATGGCCGCGAGCTTGGTGGTGTTGAGCGCGGCCAGGCCAGTCGCGGTCAGGCCGGCGATCGCGGTGGTCGTGAGCGATCCCACCTGCGTGGTGTCGAGCGCGCCAATTTGAAGCGTGGTCAGCGCGTTGAGTTGCGTCGAGCTGAGCCCGCCGATCTCGAGCGCGCTCAGCGACGCCAACTGTGCACCGCTCAGTGCGCCAATTTGCAGGCTGCTCAGGTCACCGACCTGCGTCGTGGTGAGGCCGCGCAATTGCGTCGTGCTCAAACTACCGACTTGTGCCGGGGCAAACGCCGCAATCTGGCTGTCGCGCAGCGCACCGACCTGCGTCGAAGTCAGCGCCGCGAGCTGCGCCGGACTGAGCGCCGCGAGCTCGTCGCTGGTCAGCCCGCCGATCGCGATCGCGGACAACCCCGCCACTTGGCTCGTCGACAAGGCGCCCAATTGAGCGAGCGATAGCGCGCCCACTTGCGTATCGGTCAGCCCCGCGACCGCAGTCGAGGTCAATGCACTGAGGCGCGTGCTGCCCAAACCCGCGATCTGCGCGGTGCTGAGCGCGCGCACTTGCGACGCGGTGAAGGCGGCCAGTTGCGACGTGGCAAGCCCTGCAATCGCGGCATTGGACAACCCAGCCACCGCGCTAGGCGACAACGCGGAAACTTGCGCCGTGGTCAGCGTGCCCAGTTGCGTCGTGGTCAGCGCCGAGAGTTGTGTGGAGGTCAGCCCCGCCACGGTCGTCGTGGTCAGCGAGGCGAACTGCGCGCTGGTCAGCGCGGCCAGTTGCGTATCGCTCAGGCTGCCCACGGAATCGCCAGTAAGTCCGCGAAGTTGGCTGGTTGAGAGCGAGCTGATTTGCGCGCCGGTCAGGCCCGTTACGGCAGCCGGTGTGAGCGCTGCCAGTTGCGTCGAGGTCCACGCGGCCAGTTGCGTGGCAGCGAGCTCAGCGACGTCCGTGTGCGTCAGCGCGTTCAGCTGCGCCGCGCTGAACGAGCCCACTTGTGTCGAGCTCAGGGCACTGATCTGCGCGCCACTCAGCTCGCTGACTCCCGCGCCGGTCAAACCGCGCAGCTGCGTCGAGCTCAATGCCGCAAGCTCCTGGCTCGTCAGCGCGTCGATCGCGGATAGATTCAAGGCGCCCAGCTGCGTTGCAGACAGCGCGCGCAACTCGGTCAGCGGTAGCGAAGCGAGCTGGGTGCCGGACAGACCGCTGATCGCGGTCGCGCTGAGTGCGGTTACCTGTACGGTGCTGAGTGCCGCGAGCTGCGTCGCGGCGAAGCCGGCCAATTGCGCCGAGCCCAGGCCGCTGAGTGCCGTCGTCGACAGCGCGCCCAGTTGGACCGGCGACAGCGCGCCCAGTTGCTCGGTGCTCAGTGCCCCCAGTGAGCTGGCGGAAAAGCCTTTGATTTGGCTGGATGTGAGGCTTTGGAGCTGCTGCGCGCTCAACCCGCCCACGGCGGAGGTACTGAGGCCAGCCAGCTGCGTGGCATTGAACACCGCGAGCTCGCTGGTCGTGAGTGCGGCCACGTTGGTGCTGGTGAGCCCGCTGAGTTGGGTGGCGCTCAGTGCCGCCAGTTGCGTGTCGGCAAGCGCGCCGAAACCGGTCGCGTCGAGGGCGCTCAAGCCGCTGCTGACGAGACCCTTGACCTGCGTCGTGGTCAACGCCGAAAGCTGAGTCGTGCTGAGCACGTCAGCGCCGCCCGCGGTGAGCACCGCAATCTGCGTCGAGCTCAGGCCGTGCAGCTGCGTCGTCGTCAGGGCTGCGACCTCGCTCAGCGTCAAACCCCAAATCTGCGAAGCCGACAGCACGCCCAGCTGCTTCGGCGTCAGTGCGGCCAGTTGCGTGCTGTTGAGCGCGCCCAGGTCCCCGGCGCTGAGGCCGCCAATTGCCGTGGTATTTAGCGAGGAAATCTGGGTGTCCGCGAGCGCGGCGAGCTGAGTTGTGCCCAGCGCAGCGACTACCGTGCTCGTCAGCCCTGCTGCCTGAGTGGTGCTCAGCGCAGCAATCTGATCTTGCGTCAACCCCAGCGCGCCTGTGGCGCTGAGCGCGCCGAGCTGTGAAGAAGACAGCGCGCTGAGCGCCGTCACCGTGAGCTCGAACACGCTCTCGCTACCCAAGCCTCGGAGCTGTGCCGCACTGAGCGCGCCGAGCTGCGCGCTGGAGAGCGCTGCGAGCTGCGTCATGTTCAGCTCGTTCACCGCCGCCGCGCTCAGGCCAGCCACCTGGGTCGTCGTCAAGGCCGATACTTGCGTCGTCGTCAGCCCATCGATCGCGCTCGTGCTCAGCCCGGCGAGCTGCGTCGGTGCCAAGCTGCGTAGCTGCGCCGTACTCAAAGAGGCGAGTTGGTCGGCGCTCAGGCCCCGCAGTTGGACCGCGGAAAACGCGGTAATTTGCGAGGTCGCCAGGTTGCTGAGCTGAGTGGTGCTGAGGGCGCCCACGCCTGCGGCGCTGAGTCCGCTCAACGTGGAGGCGCTCAGCGCGCCGAGCTGCGCGGTATTGAGCGCGGCGACGGCGGTCGTGGTCAAACCGCGCACTTGCGAGGAGCTGAGTGCGTGCACCTGCGTGGTGCTCAACGCCGTCAGTTGGTCAGCGCTCAACCCGGACAACGCCGCGGAGCTCAGGCCACTGAGTTGCGTCGCGCTCAGGAGCGCTACTTGCGCGCTGCTCAGCTCCGAGACGCCCAACGCGCTCAGCCCAGCGAGTGCGCTCGAGGACAGTGCGGAAATCTGCGCGTTCGATAGCGCGGCGAGTTGCGTGTCGGCGAAGGCGGCGAGCTCGGTGCTTGCGAGCGCGTGCACCTGCGTGGTGCTCAGCGAGGCGAGCTGTGCCGTGCTGAGGCCGCCCAGGGCGGTGGTCATCAAGGAGGCGAGCAGCGTCGTGCTCAAACCCGCGAGCTGGCCGTTGCTCAAGGCCGCCAGCTGATCACGCCCGAGGCCTTTTATGGCTGCAGAATTGAACGCACCGAGTTGCGTGGGCAGTAGCGCCGCCAGCTGATCGGTCGACAGCGTCATCACCTCAGTGGCGGTCAGACCCCCGATTTGAGTGGTGGTGAGGGCTGCGATTTGCGCTGTGCCCAGGCTGCCGAGGGCAGTCGTAGTGAGCAGGCGGATCTGCGTGACGGTCACGCCGGCAAGCTGGTTGCTGGTCAATGCCGCAACCTGATCCTCCGTGAGCCCAGAGAAGGTCGTCGCGCTCAGCGCACCAACCTGAGTCGACGCGAGCGCCTTGACCTGAGTCGTCGACAATGCCCGCAGGCCCGTCACCGTGAGCCCGGCCAGGGCGGTCGTGCCCAGCGCCGCAATTTGCGTGGTGCCCAGCGCGGCCAGTGAGTTGCTCGTCAGCGCGCCGAATTGCGTCGAGGTGAGCGCCCGCAGCTGCGTGCTATTCAGCGCGGCCAACTGGTCCTGAGTCAGGCCTTGTAGCGCGGTGGAGGTGAGCCCCGCTTGCTGGGTAACCGTGAGTTGGCTGAACTGCGTCGCAGTTAGCTCGCTCAGATCGGTGCTGGTCAGACCCTTGAGCTGCGTCGTGGTCAGGGCGGCGAGCTGCGCGCTCGAAAACGCGGCGATTTGCGTCATCGACAGCTCACTCACGCCGGCACCGCTCAGACCGCGCAGCTGCGTGGTGCTGAGTGCCGCGAGCTGCGCCGTGGTCAGGCCATCAATCGCGGTCGTGCTGAGCGTGCCCAGTTGCGTTGCGCTCAGCCCGGCGAGCTGGCCCGTCGAGAGCGCGGAAATTTCGCTCGCAACCAGACCGCGCAACGCCGCCGCGGACAGCGCGGCCACCTGCCCAGAGCTGAGCGCGGCTAGTTGCGCGCTGGTCAGGCCCGCTGCCTTGGTCGAGGTCAGTCCAGCAATGGCGTTGGTCGAGAGTGCAGCGAATTGACCAGGCGTGAGCGCTGCCAGTTGCGTATCGGCGAATGCGCCAATCACGGTACTCGTCAGCCCGCTCAACTGCGTCGTAGAGAGCGCGGTCACCTGATCTTCAGCCAGGCCAGCCACACCCGTTGCGCTGAGCGAGCCCAGTTGCGTGGAGCTGAGCGCGGCCAATTGGCCCGCGCTCAGTTGGCCCAAAGTGGTGCCAGTCAGCGTGCGCACCTGCGTTGAAGTCAGCGCGCCGAGCTGAGCGGAGGACAGCGCGTTCAGATCCATCGGGCTCAACGCATTCAACGCCGCACCCGACAAACCACCGACTTGAGTCAGGCTCAGCGTGGAGACCTGAGTCGTGGTCAACCCGGCCACCCCGGTCGCCCCGAGCCCAGCGACCTGCGTCGCTTTCAGGCTAGCGACCTGGGCGGTAGTGAGCGCGGTCACTTGCTCAGAGGTCAAACCCGAGATTTGCGCGGCGCTCAGCCCGCTGAACAGCGTGCTGCTCAAGCCTGCGACTTGCCGGGTCGCGAGCTGTGCCACGTCCGCCGCGCTGAGACCGGTGAGCGCTGCGGGGCTGAGCGCGTTCAACTGGGTGGTCGACAATGCCTGCAGTTGCGTGTCCACGAGCGCGCTCAGTTGAGTGCTGCGTAAGCCGGCCGCTTGAGCCGTGGTGAGCCCCGCGAGCTGCCCTTCAGTGAGCCCGGCCAGCGCGCGCGCGCTGAGCGAGCCCAGCTGCGTCGAGGACAAAGCGGCAATTTCCGCGGTCGTCAGCTCGCCGGCGTCAGTGCTGCTGAGGCCGCTCAATTGCGTGGTCGTCAGCGCCGCCAGCTGGCCCGCGGACAACGCGCCCATTTGATTCTGATCGAGCGCGGAGAGCGCATTGCTGGTTAGGCCGCGCAGCTGCACTGTGCTGAGCGCTGCCAGTTGCGCATTGCTGAGCCCATCGACCGCGGTCGTGCTGAGCGCGGCGAGCTGAGTGGGCGCAAGCAGCGCGACTTGCGTGGTGCTGAACGCCGCAACTTGGTCATCGCTCAGGCCACGGAACTGCGCCGCCGTCAGCGCTACCAACTGTTCCGGAGTGAGCGCCGCAATCTGCGCTGGGCTCAGCGTGCCGATCTGCACCGCGCTCAAACCCGTGATCGCCGTGCCCGACAAAGCGCCCAGTTGCGTGGTCGTCAGCGAATCCAGCGTGGTAGTGCTCAGCGCACCCCACTGATTCGACGTCAAACTGCGCAGCTGCGCCGTGGATAGCTGAGAGAGCTGCGCCTCACTCAAGCCGGAAAGCGCGTTGACTGTCAGCGCGGACACCTGCGCCGTGGTCAGTGAGCTGATCTGAGCGTCGGTGAGCGCGGCCAATTGCGTCCCGTTGAGGCCACGCAAGGCGGTGCTCGTCAGCGCCGTCAGCTGCGCTCCGTGCAGCGCGCCGAGCACGTCCTGATCGAGTGAGCCCACTTGCGAAGCGGTCAGGCTCCCGACCTGCGTGGTGCTGAGCGCGCCCACTTGCGTCGCGCTCAGGCTGTTCACGGCCTTCGCGGACAAGGACGCAATCTGCGTCGCACTGAAACCTGCAACTTGGGTCGTGGTGAGCAGCGGGATCTGATCCGCAGTCAGCCCGCCGAGCGCCGTGGTGCTGAGCGCCGCCAGCTTGGCGCCCGTAAATACAGCCAGATCAGCCGCGCCGAGCGTAGCGACCTCGGCGTTGCTGAGTCCGCTGACTTGCGTGGTCGTCAGCGCCGTGAGTTGCGTCGCGCTGAGGGCGTTGAACGCCGTCGTAGTCAGCGCGCCGAGCTGGCTCGACGTCAGTCCTGCAATTTGGGGCAAAGTCAGCGCCGATACGCGATCCTCCGCCAGGCCTTTCAGAGCCGCGCCGGTCAGCGCCGATATCTGAGTGCCGCTCAGCGCGCCGAGTTGCGCCTGGCTCAGCCGCTCGATCACCGTGCTCGTCAGGCCCTTGATCTGCGTCGACGAGAACGCCGCGAGTTGCGTGGTGCTCAGCGCGGCGAATGCATTCGTGCTCAGAGCACTGAGCTGCACCGCGCTGAAGCCGACGATCTGCCCCGTGGTCAGCGTCGCAATTTGGACGTCGTTCAGGCCAGCTACCGCGGCAGCCTTCAACCCGGAGATCTGCGTGGCCGAGAGTGCGGACAGCTGAGTCGTGCTCAGCTCGGCAACCTGCGTGCTGGCCAAACCGCCGACTTGAATCGTGCTGAGTGAAGCCAACAAGCCAGTGTTCAGGCCTGCCATGGCGTCGGTGGTGAGCGCCGCAATCTGCGTCGCACCCAAGCCGCTCAACGGACCGGTGCTGAGCCCTGCCAGCTGCTGGCTACTCAGCCCCGGAATGGCGGTAGCTGACAGCGCGCCGAGCTGCTGCGAAGACAAGGCGCTGATCAGCCCAACGCTCATCACTGCTACGTCATCGCTGCTCAAGCCGCGCAACTGCGTCGCGCTCAAAGCCAGGAACTGACTCGGTGAAAGCGCCGAAACCTGCGTCGTATTGAAGGCCGCGAGCTCGCTGCTGGTCAGACCTTGAAGCTGCGTCGTCAGCAGCGAGGTGATCTGCGTGGTGCTCAGCACCTCGATCGCGTCGCCGAACGCGCCGAGCTGCGTGGCGCTCAGCCCGCTCAGTTGCGTGGTGGTCAGCCCCGCGATCTGATCCTCGGCCAGCCCCTTGATCTGGTTCGCGCTGAGCAGCGTGATCTGCGAGCTACTCAGCGCCGCAAGTTGCGCCGCACTGAGCTGACCGATCTCGGTGCCTGTGATCTGACTGAGCTGCTTGCTCGTCAGCACCGAAATGTCGGTGGCGGAGATGGCGCCCGCTTGTTGCGTGGCCATCGCATAAAACTGCGCGGCCGTGAAATCCAAGATCTGACTGACCGTCAGCGCAGACACCTGCGGCGCGGTCAACGCGCCCATCTGCTTCGTGCTCAGCGCCGCGAGCTGAGACGAAACCAAGCCCGAGAAATCGCTCGCACTGATGCTCTGCAGATCGGTGGTCGACAGACTCGCGATCTGATCGGTGCTGTAGTTCGAGATCCCAGTGACGCTCACGACACAAAAAAGTGCCACGCCCGCCGCCGCGGATCCCGCAGAAAATCTTCAAATACCTCGGAAAAAGGCCGTCAACCGCCTGACACGCGCAGGCTCGCGGAATTCCGCGCGAAGCGTCAGCCCGCTGACTCCGGGGCTAGCAACAATCGCTCACCGAACCGAGCACCGTTCGAGTCCTCGCGCAGGCTCGGCGCCCGCGGGCTCGGCGCCCGCGAGCTCGCGGCCTTTCAATTCGAGCGCGTACGAAGCGCGCGTTGCGCAATCCGTTCGGCGCGCTGCAAGTCCGTGCGCCGGAATGCGTGACCGGGCCGCGAGACCTCGAGCATGCCGGTCAGATTCTCGCCGATGAAGATCGGAATCATGGCGCACGCGCCCACACCGCCGCGGCTGCTCGCGAAGCGGATCGCCAGCGCGTCTTCGGTCTGGCCGTACGGCGGCCCAACCACTGGCCTGCCCTGACGGGCCGCCTTGAGCACCAGGTCATGCTCGGGCAACGCATAGCCGAGTCGTTCATTCGAGATCGGCCCGAGCACCGAGCGCGTGATCAGCGAGCGCTGGTTGCGGCCTCGGTAGTGAAACATCGCGCTCTCCGCGCCGGTCGCCATCAGCGCCAGCCAGGTGATGGTGTGGCTCAGCTCCGCCTCGTCCTTGATGCGCTCGACGGGACGGGTCCACTCCAAGAGCTGCTCTTGGCTCGGGGCGGTTCCATTCACCTTGCTATTCAGCGCGGCGATTTCGCGCACCGAGCTCAGCGTGCGCCAATCACCGCGATACGGGCTGACGTGGCAGTATTCGGGGACCCGGCCGAATTCGACACCGCGAATCAGGAGCCCGGTCACGACCGGACCGACGGTGAGCTCGCCGTTCGTCACGTACCAAAGCGGCGGCGGGGTTTGCCTGAAAACACTGCTGGGGATTGGCTTGAGCTCCATGCGCGAATCGTCCCTCGGCACCCCCCCTTCGGGCCAACAAATCGGCCCTGATTTCGTGGCCTAACGCGCCGGGCTAAGCCCGCTTTGCCGCCTGCTTCCCAGCGTTGTTGACCTTTACCCTCACATGCTGTGCCTTTAGGGGGTGCGTGCGCAGGAAGACGAGGATGAGGCGGCCGTGCGCGCAGCTCCGTCGCTCGCTCCGCTCGAATTGCAGCGGCACGTCCTCGAGCTGATCGCGACCGGTCAGAGTCTCGAGCTCGTGTTGCACGAGCTCGTGCTCAGCATGGAGCAGCATCACGCCGGCATGCGCGGTTCGATCCTGCTCGTCGAACCGGATGGCCAGCGCCTGCGGACCGCTGCGGCCCCGCATCTGCCGGACGAGCTTCAGTCCCTAGTCGAACAATTGATCCGAGTCGGTCCGCGCGGGGCCGGCTGCGGTACGGCCTGTTTTCGGCGCGAACGCGTGGTCGCCGAAGACATCATGAGCGACCCGCTGTGGGCGCCGTACACGGACATCGCCGAGCGCTTCGGACTGCGCGCGTGCTGGTCCGAGCCCATCTTCTCGCGTGACGGCGAAGTGTTGGGCTCGTTCGCGATGTATTACGACCAACCGCGCGCGCCCTCGGAGCGCGAGCTCGAATCGATCGGCATCGCGGCGCGCCTGGCTGCCATTGCTCTGGACCGCGCGCGTGATGACGCCGCGCTCCGCCGCAACGAAGAACGCCTGAATCTCGCGTTGTCCGCCTCGAACATGGGCACCTGGGATTGGGAGCTTGCCGGCGATCGCGTGGAGTGGTCGGACAGCGTGGAGGGGATTTTCGGCCTACCCCGAGGCGGCTTCGAGCGCACTTTCGCGGCCTATTTGCGGCTCATTCCCGTAGAAGACCAAGGCCGCGTGCGCGCCGCCATCGACGCCGTGCTGTTCGGTGAAGCCGACGACTACGCCGTCGAGCACGCCATCATTTGGCCTGACGGCAGCCGGCATTTCCTCGAGTGCAAAGGGCGCGTGTTCCGCGCTGAGGACGGCGCGCCCACGCGCATGACCGGCACCGTCGCTGACGTCACCGAGCGCCGGCGCGCGCAAGCCGCGCTCCGCGAAAGTGAAGAGCTACTCCGCCAATCGCAGAAGATGGAAGCCATTGGGCGCCTCGCGGGCGGCGTCGCGCATGACTTCAACAACTTGCTCACTGCCATCGGCGGTTACTGCTCGCTGGCCTTGCTGGAGTTTCCGGACGACGACCCACGCCGTGAATATCTGGAGGAAATTCAGCGTGCTGGAGAGCGCGGCGCGTCGCTCACGAAGCAGCTCCTGGCGTCGGGACGCAAGCAAGTCCTGACCCCTCGGCTGCTCGATCTCAACGCTCTGGTCGACGACCTGACTAGCCTACTGCGGCGCGTGATCGGCGAAGACGTGGAGCTGGAATGGGCCCGCGGCTCGGCTCCCGCGGTGATCTTCGCGGACGCCGGTCAAGTCGAGCAAGTGATCATGAACTTGGCGGTCAACGCGCGCGACGCGATGCCCGGTGGCGGCGCGTTGTCCATCGCATCGTCCAGCGTGCTCGTGGACCTCGGCGCGCCTCGTGCCCCGGATGACCCGCCCACGCCGTACGTGCTGCTGACCGTGACGGACACCGGGCACGGCATGGACGAAGAAACCATGGCTCGCATGTTCGAGCCATTTTTCACGACGAAAGACCCCGGCAAGGGCACAGGGCTCGGACTCTCCACGGTTTACGGCATCGTCGAACAACTGTCCGGCTTCGTCCGTGCGCGCAGCGCTCCCGGGCAAGGCACGACGTTCGAGATCTATTTTCCGGAGCGCGAACGCGCCTCGCTGTCTACCTATCCGGAAAGCGTTGCGCCCGTCGCGCGCGGCGGCAACGAAACCGTGATGCTCGTCGAGGACGAGTCGCAGGTGCGCAAGCTCATCTACGAGGTGCTGGTGTCTCACGGCTACCAAGTGCTGTCGGCCAAAGACGGCCTGGAAGCCATTCCGCTAGAGGAGAACTACCCGGATCGCATCGACTTGCTCATCACGGACGTGGTGATGCCCGGCCTCGGTGGACGCCAGCTCGCCAACCACGTGCGCGCCGCGCGCCCCGAAACCAAAGTGCTGTTCATCTCCGGCTACACGGACGACGCCGTGCTTCGCCACGGCATCACCGCGCCCGGTACCGGCTTCCTGCAGAAGCCCTTCGCCCTCGAAGATCTGCTGCAAAGCGTGCGCGCGCTGCTGGACGCCGAGTAACAGCGACTACGGGCTGCCCGCGGCGCTCGGATCCTGAATGTGTCCGAGCATCAGCAGCGCGCCCGTCGGGTTGTCGATAATCCCCACCAAATAAGGCCGATTCACGGCCATTGGCAGCGGGGGCGGTGGGTCCACGCTTACGGCGGTTCCTCTAGTCACCACCACCGCCGTTGCGGCCGCGGCCTCCACGCCGGTCTCCTGCATGCTGATCATCGTCTTCTGCAGCACATCCGAAATGTATAACGGACCGCCGTCGGGGGGATGCGCGCACAGGCCGCTGAAGTCCGCCGCGTCAGCGTCGAACGCCTGCTTCATGCCCATCTCCCTGAGCGCCTCGGCGAGCGAGAACGTTTCCGAAGTGAAGTTGCTTTTCGGCAGCGATAGCGCGACCGTCACGTAAGAGTTCGCTTGCGCTAGCGTCGTGGGCGTCAACGTCGCCTCGTACTCGGAAAGAGACACGTTTGGGTGCGGTAGCGCGATCACGACGGACTCATCTCCGTTAGCCAACGGCAGCCACACCAGCTGCGCCTTACCATCGTCCAAATAGCTCAAATCAGCCGTCCGATTCATGAAAGGCGTGGACACCGTGCTGGAGTCGCCGCGCGTGAAATCCGCCGGCGCGGTGGCCTCCTCGTGGAACGCATCTGCCCAGGGCAGCTTCAAATGGATGGCATTGACGAGCACCATGCGCGTGCTGGAGTCGAGTGACTTCTCTGGCAGCAGATCTTTGATCTTGTCGTTCGTGTGCACGTCGACCCAATCGTTGATCTTCAGACGCGCTGCGTCGGCTGCGCGTTTGAAATCTTGTTCGTACACGCCAGTCCCGTAGTTGGCGGCCAGAATGTCCAGGAAAGGCGCCTCCCAGGAATACGTCTTCTCACCCCACACTGAGTTCACCACATCCACCTGGTAGTCGGCCGCAACCGGCGCTCCGCCTTCTGCACCGTACTGGTGTGACTGCGCAGTCGCGCGCTCGAGCGCAGTGGCAGCCCGCCCATTCAGGGCTTGCGAGAGCGCGTTCTGCCCGGCAAACACCGCGCTCCCCGCGCTCGGGTCGAAGTGCAGCGCGCTCGCCATTTCGGTCGCCGTATCGCCTTTGGCGCCCGCGTAGGTCATCGTCAGTGCCAGGCTCGCGCTGATCGGCGAGGTGAGCAGATTGCCGTCCGCGTGCTTCGCGAGCACGTGAGCGTACAAGTCGATGGCGAACGCATTGTTCGCGCTCACGGCTGCGCTGAGCGCGGAGTCCGGCACCGCCGAAGCGGGCACGCGCTGCACGCTGCTTTGCGCGATGTCAGTGTTGGAGCCCGAATCCGGCGCGCTTGGTGAACCTGAACCCGAGCAGCCCACAGCAGCGAGCAGCAGCGCAGCGGTGGAAGCGAACAGGGTGCGTGAAGTCATGCGACCACGAAAAGCAGCTTCCGTGCCGAACCGAAGCGCGCACATTTCCAGGCTTTGCCTCCGTCAGCGCTGGCGCCAGCTGAGCCAACCTGTGCCGCGCGCGATCGCCGTGTCGCGCGCTGAACCCCGCCGCGCCGCAAAATTCTCCGCCCAGCGGCCCCTGAGCTCGCATTTCCCGCCTCCGATAAGAAACGCCCGCGATCGCGACCAGAACGGAACACGCCCCGAGCGCCCGCTGGTTACAGGCTTCAAGTTGCCCGCGTCGGCCCTCACAGCCGCACTTCCCGCACCGGGCCTCAGGAATCGCCGCCGATGAAATACGCCTCCGCACTGCGCTCGACGACCATCGCACTGACCGCGCTCGTGGCCGCTCTCGCTAGCTGTACCAACGGCAGCTTCGGCCAAAACGAAGAGACCGCAGGGGCGACCGCAACCGCCGGCGCGGGCGGTCTCGGCGCCAGCGCGGGCGGCGCACCAGCCAGCGGCGGCGCGAGCACGGCAGGAGTGCCGGGTTGTCTGCCGGGCTACGGCATCAGTGATCTGGAACAAACCAGCGAATGGGCCAGCTGGTCCACTACTCACGACACGACTGCGGGCGGCACGCAGACTCCCGCCGCCGCGTTCATGGCTGAGGTCGCGCCCACCGCGGAGCACTATGCCGCGCACACCACCGGCACCGGCTTCACGGATTGGGGCGCGGGCTTGGTACTCAACCCCGCGAGCGCGAAAAAGTGCTTGGATTTCAGCAAATTCACGGGCGTGAAGTTCCGCGCCAAGGGACCCGCGAACCTGATCGTCGCAGCCCAAGTCCCGGGCGTCTTGCCCACCACTTCCGGCGGCACGTGCACCGCCAATTGCTACGACTCACATAAAACCACCGTGGTGGTCGGCGCAGATTTCGCCGACTACACGCTGTACTGGAGTCAGTTCGTGCAAGCGGGCTTCGGCACGCCCGTCGTCTTCAAGGGCGCTGACGTGACGGCATTCGACTTCGAGGTCGGGCCCGGGGACATGCCGTTCAACTTCTGGATCGACAACGTCGCCTTCATCGACACGCCGCCGGTCAGCGGCGGAGGTGGCGCCACGGGCGCAGGCGGTACCACGGGCGCAAGCGGCAGCACGGGTGTCGCAGGCTCCGTGGCCAGCGCGGGCGCGGGCGGGAGTACTGGCCCCACCCACAAATTCTCGGATGTGCTGACCGAGCAGCAATTCAACGGCATGTTCCCGAATCGGAACCAGTTTTACTCGTACGCCGGCCTGAGCGCGGCCGTGAACAAGTACAACTTGTTCGCCGCCGTGGGCGACCTCGCCACGCAGCGCCGTGAAGTCGCCGCGTTCCTGGCCAACGTCGCCCGTGAGACCGCGAGCCTCAAGTACATCGACGAAGTCTCACCGCAGGGCATCTACTGCGACAGCACCAACACCACGTACAAGTGCGCTTCGGGTCAGGATTACCACGGGCGTGGCCCGCTCCAGATCAGTTGGAACTACAACTACGGCGCAGCCGGCGCCGCGCTCGGCGCTCCGCTCCTGGCCAACCCCGCGCTCGTCTCGAGCGACGCGACCATCGCCTGGGAGACCGCGCTCTGGTTCTGGATGACCGTCACCTCCGGCGGCCGCACCGCACACACGATCATGGTGCAGGGGGCCGGCTTCGGTCTGACCATCAACGCCATCAACGGCCAGGTCGAGTGCAACGGCGGCAACAGCCAAGCCGTCAATGACCGCGTGAACTTCTACAAGAACTTCTGCGGCCAGCTGGGCGTGGACCCGGGGACCAACCTGACCTGCTGAGCCTCGAACCGCGCCGCCGCTCGCTGGCCTACTTGTAAGCGTTCGTAAGCATTGCTCATTTTTGTTGGTTGGAACGCTGCACGGCGCGTGGTTGCGAGGCAACGTCGCATTAGCTAGCTTTCCCGCCCCCTTTCGAGGAGCCTCCCGCCCATGGCACGCGTCACCGTTGAAGATTGCTTGGAACAAGAAGAGAACCGCTTCGCCCTCGTGGTGCTCGCGGCTCAG
>FSWQ01000317.1_pt1 | contig 22613 bp, 13 predicted proteins | sample 1637691 | NCBI WGS metagenome assembly FSWQ01 (sample SAMEA3914814, study PRJEB12502) | metagenome | biome: forest; material: soil | place: USA | collected 2011-09-16 | depth 0.1 m | reverse complement strand
CGGGGCTCCGGAGGGGCCGTTCGAAGAGGCTCGCTTACTGCACATGATTCAAAGCGGCGAGCTCACGGATGGTGGCGTGTGTCCGGTCGGGCAGAATCAATGGCAGCCGCTCAACACCGTGCCGACGCTCGGACAAGCGCTCGCTGCTCGCATGGCGCCTCCGGCAGCCGCTGCGCCTCCGGCGTACGCGCAACCCGCGCCTGCAGCCGCGCCCATGACGCAGCCGGGTTACGGTCCGCCAGGTGCTCCGCCGGGTTACGGCGCGCCGCCGGCGCAACCCGCCTATGGCGCGCAACCCGCGCCACCAGGTTACGGCCCTGCAGCAACGCAACCGGGCTACGGCCCCGGCCCAACACAACCGGATCACGGTCCTGGCCCGACACAACCCGATCGCGGTCCCGGTCCCACACAACCGGACTACGCAGCGCAACCCGGTTACGGCGCGCCGCCCGGCTATGGCCAGCAACCCGGCTATGGCCAGCAACCCGGCTATGGTCAACAGCCCGGCTATGGCGCGCAACCGGGCTACGGCGCGCCGGCGCAGCAATACCCGCAAGCGCCGCCGGAGCCGAAGAAGGGCATCAACAAAGCGCTGCTGTTTGGCGGCATTGCGGGCGTGTTGTTACTGCTGCTCGCGGGCGGGGCGCTGGCCGCTTACGCCATGTTTTTCTCGAGCGGCGGCGCGCAGCGCATCGCCGAGAGTGTGCCGCAGGATTGCGAGTTTTTGATCGAGGTCCCCAGTGTGCACAAGCTGGTTTCCGATCTGCACGACGTGCAGTTTTTGGATACGTCCTTGCGTGACGACAAGCAGCTGTTCGATAGCACCGCTGACTCCATCGCCAAGGCCTTCGACATCTCGCAGACCGATGCCGTGGCGCTGCTCGCTTCATCGGAAACGTTCGGCATCTCCGGGCGTAACCTGGCTACGACTCCTGAGGTCATGATCGCGCTGGGCATGAAGAACGCGACGACGGTCGAGACGTTGCTGAAATCCAAGCGCTTCGTCCCGGCGGGCTCTGTCGGTCAAACGGGTCAGCGTTATCAGCTCACCAACAAACCGTCGCAACCGGGGCAGGATGCACTGCTCAAAGGCCTTTCCGAAGCCGAGGTCCTTTCGGACGAAAAAGAAGTGTTGGTTTGGTTTTCGAAAGCCAAGCTGCTGGTCGTGGGTGACTCGCCGCTGGTGACCAACGTCGCGCAAGTCGTGGAATCAGGCGCCGCGTCGATCCAGACCAGCCCCGCGTTCGAAGCTGCAACCAAGGATTTCGACGGCAACTCGCGCCTCACGGCGTTCGTGGACCCGAGCGTGTTTTCGACGATCACCGACCCGAAGGTGAAGGAGATCGTCGACGGCTACTTCAAGCCCGCGGGGCCGATCACGGCTTCGCTTCAGGTGAAGCCGGCTGGCTTCCTGTCCATTCTCACGGGGCGCATCTCGGGCAGCAAGCTGCCACGCAGCACCGCCTACGAGAGCCCGCAAGCGCTGGACTTGCCTGGCCGTTTGCCGGAGGAGACGTTCGCCTACGTGGCCGCGTCCACGAAGAGCAAGCTCACTGGCGCGGAGCTGGAAAAGCTGCTGCTGGACCAAGTTGGCTCGGCTGATGCAAACGCGCGTGTCGAAGCTCAGCAGGGTTTGACGCAGATGGAGACGTTGCTTGGCGTGAGCGTGAGCAAGCTGATCGACAGCGTTGGCGGGCAAACCGTGATCGGGATCTCCGCCACGCCAGCGACGTCTTTCGCAGGGCTCAGCGCAACTCCACAAGCGCTTGGTCAATTCAACCTGACCTGGGTGATGGAGTTGAAGGACCCCGCCGAATTCCAAAAGCTCAGCGCAGGTCTGCGCACGAAGATCTTGCCCACGGTGCGTGAGGTCGCAGTTACGCCGGACGGCACCGGGTTCTCACTCACGCCACGCGGCTTGCCCGTGCCGGTGGTCATGCGCGTGAAGTTTTTGGACAAGTACTTGTTCGTCACGGCGGGCTTGAGCACCTTGTGTGATCGCGCGGAGGCCGCGTTTTCCAAGGGAGAGCGCACGTTGAAAGACGAGCCGGCGCACAAGAGCGCGCTCGCGGCGTTGCCGAGCAAGGTGCACTTCTTGATGTGGATTGATGCGGGGCGCATCGGCGACACCTTGCTGCAAAATCCGCTCGTGCGATCGCAGCTCTTGTCATCAGGACTGTCTCTGGACAAGATCCACATGACCGGACCGGACCGCGTGACGAGCGCGCTCTCCGTGTCTAGTGAAGTGTCCGACGAAGTGTGGACGTACCGCATGGACGCGCTGAACTTCCAAGCGCTCGCGCCGCTGGGTCTTGCTGGCTCGGCGCTGGGCTCCGGTGCGCAGCGGTTGGTGTCACCGCTCTAGCGGCGCCCGAAACACGGCGCCGCATGGGCGCTGTAATTTTATGTGCTTGCTCGATTGTTGGGGCTGAATGCCCCAATGACGGGTCACGCGTTTTGTGATCGCGAAGAATCGAACATCGTACAGAGCAATCCTGAAAAGTGACGCATGAGCGCTCGCGCTACGAATTCGCATGCAGCGAATCGTCTGTTCGATGTTGTTCGTGTTGGGGACCGCGGTTGCAGCGTGCAGTAGCGCGGGCACCGGCGGAGGCTCGGGCGCAGCGCCGGGAGCTGGCGGCGCAAACAGCGCGGGCGCGGCAACGGGCGGCAGCGCGAACCCAGGTGGAGCAGGCATTCCCGGTACGGGTGGCACGCCGATCGCCGGTGGCGGCACGTTCTCCGGTGCTGGTGCCGCGGGCACGCCGATCGCTGGTGGCGGTACGAACCCCGGTGCAGGCGCTGGTGGTACCTCGATGGCGATGGCGGGCGCGGGCGGTATGCCGGGCCCGGTGTGCTCGACCGGTGCAGTACCAGTGGGCAGCGGTCGCTGCACGACTGGCAAAACAATCGCCAAGGGCTCGGCGATCATGATTCACGACTTCGAAGATCCGGGCGCGGACACGCCGATGGATTACTTGGGCGTGTTCTTCGGTGACGGCCGCTCAGGGCGTTGGTTCGACTCGCACAACATGACGGCCAATGCAGTGGTCAGCTTGCTCGCTGAGCCGACCACGGGCGGCCCGAGTGGGAACAAGCGCGCGATGCATTACAAGGGCACGGCGCCCATGGGCTTCGGCGCGACAGTCGGCGTGCCGGTGGCCAATTGTTACGACGCGAGCGCGTACAAGGGCATCAGCTTCTACCTCAAGGGCACGCCCAGCGCGGGCAATACCCAGGTGAAATTCTCCGTGGCAACGCCCGCGAGTGAGCCAGTCGCCTCGGGCGGCGGCTGCAGCTTGGTCGATGAAATGGCCGGCAAGTGTTACGACCACTATGCGCAGGTCGAGACCATTACCGACCAATGGGTGCGTCACAACATTCACTGGGCTGATCTCAAGCAGAATTGCTCGAGCAATAACGGCTACAAGCCAGAAACCTCGATCTTGAACTTCAGCTTTTCGATTTTGGACGTGGCGAAGGGTTTCGACTTCTGGATCGACAACTTCAGCTTCGACACGGGCGACCTCCCGAGCGACGGCTTCGCGCAGATCGTGCCGCAAGCGGCGTTCAACGAGATGTGGGAAACGCGCGCTGCCGGCAAAGTGATCGACCAGCGCGCGCCGTTCTACACGTACCAAGGCTTGTTGGACGCGATCAACGCGTACGGTAAGGGCACGTTCTGCAAGACGGGCACCGCGGACGACCGCCGGCGCGAGGCTGCGGCGTTCCTGTCCAACATCGGGCACGAAACGGACAGCTTGGCGTTGGTCGAAGAGAAGAAATGCGTCGGCACGACTTGCCCGGAGTACGGCCTCAATCCAGCCAAGAACGCGTCCTACCACGGCCGTGGCGCCATTCAGCTCTCGTATGCCGTGAACTACGCGGACGCAGGCGCTGCCCTGGGTGTTGATTTGACGAACAACCCCGCGCTCGCTGCCACTGATCCGAAAGTTGCATTCGGCACTGCGGTTTGGTTCTGGATGACGCCCCGCTCCGGGCAGGGTGCTGCGCACGATGCGGTGCCTCAAGGCCTTGGCGCAACGATCAAGATCGTCAACGGTATCGAGTGCAACAATGGCAATGCGCCCGCAGTTGCTGACCGCATTCGCCTGTACCACCGCTTCTGCGACATGCTGGGCGTCGAGCCCGGCACTGGCGACGGTTGCTGAGCCCGCGCTAAGGCTGCAAGTACGTTAACGCTAAGCGGATCCCGTTCGTCGGCAGCTCGAGGTCATCCCAGCTGCCGTCGGCGGCGACTTTGCTGAAGCCGAGCCGGAATGAGCTGTGCTCGGCGTGCGCGACGCGATTCGCGTAGTCGTCTTGCACGGCGTTGGTCAGGTCTTCACTGAGCACGAGGTGCGTTGCGTTCTGCAGGCTCGGGCCGCTGTAGAACGGGCCGAGCGCGGCGAGCGGTGCGCTGTGTAGGGCGGCCTCCCCGAGTTGCTCGAACAGCACGTGCTCCAAGTGATTTTCGCCGAGTGCCTCCGGAGCGCCGTAGGCGACGGCGTTGGCTTGCAAGCGCGCGCTGGAGAAACTGCTGATAGTCGTGGGCAGCGAGCTCAGATTGAAGCTCAGGAAGCCGGTGTAGCGCACGTTGTTCGCGTCATCACCGACGCACACGGTGGGTTGATAAGGGGCTTTGGCGGCGCGCTGGCAGTTGTGGATGCCTTCACCTTCGCCGTCCGTCCAATTGCCCGTCCGTTGCGGGTCCGCGGTGAGCGCGAGTGAGACTTGGCGCAGCGTGCTGAATGCGAAGGCGAGCGCGGGTAATGGCTGTCCGGTCTTGTCGCAAGCGCTGCCGTCGAAGCCGTAGTGGTACGTCTTTGCTGCGAACACTGCCTGACCGTTGGCATCTGCCGCGCCCGCGGCGTAGTCCAGCATTGCGTGCGGGATGAGGGTGAGCGTGCGCAAATCGTCCGCCCAGCTGAAGCTGAGATTTTCGGCGGGTAGCTCGCTCGATTGATACGCGGCTTCAGTGGCCTCGGTGTTCATGGGCTGAGCGAAGCGGATCACGATGCTCACGTCGCGGCGCGCGCCCAGGGCGCCGTCTGCCGGGGTCACGGAGAGCACGCTATTGGGGGCGCCGTTCAGCGCGGAGCCCGCGTCGCTCGAGCTCTCGTCATTTGCGCCGGCCGCGCCGGCCGCGCTGCCCGCGTCAGCGGCGCTGCCTCCGCTGTTGCTGGGGCTGGCTGCTGCGGGCAGTGGGAACCCAACCCCTAACTCTCCTCCGGCACCGGCGCCTGATTCCCACCAGTCGTCGTTCGGTCCCGCCTCGATGAAGCCCTTAGGCCCCGAGCAATCACGGGTCTCGACGCAATCATGCTCGAAGCCCGCACACGCGGGCATCGCCAAGCCCACTAAAAATAGCCCATAAATCCCCGGATTCCCCGCCATTCCTCAGTATCGGCGGCTGGCCCGGTGCAGTTGCGCGAGAACGTTCGCACACGCGAGCCTCATTCCGGTCGCTGCAAAAATCCGCCCTGCCGAGTCGCGTTTCGCGGCATCGGGGCCTTCCCACAGCGTGCGGGCCCGGACTAGTGTCCTGGCCATGCAGCAGCGTTATCTCGGGTTATTCGCCTTCGTCGTGCTTGGTCTGGTTGCCTGTGCCGAAAACGGCACGGATGCACCGAAGACCCCCGATCAGCTTTTGGCTGATCAGGAAAAACTGGGCGACGAGCAACTCAAGAAGGAGCGCAACGCGAACGACTACGCGGACACCTCCGAATCGACCGAAGAAGAGAAGAAGCGTGAGTGGGACGACAAGCAGGCGGATCTGGAGATGCATCGCGCTGCGCACTCCGCGGAAACGTGTCCGCAGTCCGTAGTCGAAGGCGAATCCACGGCGCCGCCAGTGAAGGGCGCGAAGCCCGCAAAGAAGGCACCTCCGAAGACCAAGGACACGAAGGCCAGCGTCACGATGGTGTTCGCCAACGACGGCCACGTGAAATCGCTGACGGTGGGCGCGCCGTACGATGAGAACCCGGTCGGCAAGTGCGTGCAGCGCGCTTTGAACGCCGTGATCGTGCCCGCCTACAAAGGCGGTGAGCACACGCTGGACTGGGAAATTGACCTCACCGGTGCCAGCAAGTCCGGTCCCGTGGGCAAGACCGACGCGGACGCGGCGAAGTCCGAGTAGCTAGCGAGTAGCTAGTGAGTGCTAGGCGTGGCTCGCGGCTCAGGCGAGCCACAGCCCGAGCACGATCAGCACGCTGAGCAGGCCGACCGAGATCATGGCCAGGGCCTCCCAGGGCTCGCTGCGCGGATCCGTGAAGCGCAATTCGAGCGACGTGATGCGGCTGACTTCGCGGCGCTTGCGCCCCGAGAGCGCGAGGTTCGCGGCGCGCAATCCTGGGTCGAAGTGCTGCTCGGTCTCGATCATCGGAAGAACCGCGTGCCACGGCCGCCGGCGGCTGTCTATCGGCCGCGATTTAGCGGGGTTTTCATGCTCAGCGCAGCTGAAACCGCAGCACCCAGCGCATGCGCACGGCGACGGCTTTCCCGGCACGGTGTGCGGGGCTGAAGCGGTAACGCCGGACGGAGGCCACCGCTGCTTCATCCAGCCCGTAGCCCACGTGCTGCAGCGTGCGTGCGGACTGCACGGCTCCGCTGCCGTCGATGACGACTTCCAGCGGTAACTCTACCTCTACTCCCGCGGCTTCGGCAGCAGCGGTGTACGTGGGCGGGGTTCCGGATTGCAACTTGGCGGGGCTATCTACTTGGCCCTCGGCGAAGGGCAGCTCTGCCGAAGGCGCAGTGTCGTTGCCGCGACCAACGGGCGCTGAAGGCGCGCTGATGCCGGCGACCACTACTGGGGCTTGCATGACGAAGCGAGGCGCCGCAGGTTCCGCGCTTTCGAGCGGCGCTGCCGGCGCGCTCGCGCTCAGTGCGGCGCTCGGTGCCTGTGCGGTGCTGACCGTGTTGACGGCGTTGACGACAGTGCGCAATGTGCTGGGAGGGTGCGTTGCAGCTGGCGCTTCGTGCTGCGTTGGCGGCTCCAGCACGGGATCGGGCGCTACGGTTGCGATGGAGATCTCGACCGCTGCGTGAGTCGCTTCGCGCTGTGGGGCTGTGCTGAGGGGGCTCGCGTGTGAGTACGCGAGCGCGCCGAGGCCCACGTGACATGCGAACGACGCCGTTAGGGCAAGCACGCGCACGTTCGGCAACGAGAACGTGACGGGCGCACGCGCCACGCTCGCAGCTTCATTCTGGGCCAAAATGGCGGTGGTCACGGCGAAAAAACCAGTAGCACGTTTATTAAATGGTGTGTTACTCGTCCCGCGCTCGAAGGCGGCTGTCACGCGACTTCTTCGGGACGGTCGGACAATGCCTCATTCGTTGCTCTCCACGTGCGTCGTCGGCGTGACTTTTCTGTGGTCTCAGGGTGCCTTTGCCCAGGATCCGACCGCAGGTGGCACTCCGATTCCGGCCACGCCGGATGCAACGAGCGAGGCGCCCGTGGCCCCCACACTCAAGGAGCATGCGGATCCGGCGTACCCCGCGGAAGCGTTGACGAGCGGTCTAGCGGGCACCGTGGGTCTGGAGCTCACGATCGACGAGAGCGGGCGCGTGCTGGATGCGCGCGTCGTGCAAGCCGCAGGGCACGGTTTCGACGAGGCAGCGCTGGCTGCGGTCAAGGCTTGGACATTCGAGCCCGCGCAGCAGGCCGGTAAGGCGATTCGCGCGACAATTCAGCTTTCGCTGCCGTTCGTGCTGCCGCCGCCTCCCGCGCCTGTGGCGAGCGAGCCCCCGAGCGCTGTGTCGGTCACGCCGGTCGCGCCGCCGCCTGCCAATGTGCCGCCACCCGTTTTGCAAGAGAACGGCGAGACCACGTTGGTGCTCGGGCGCAAGCCGATCAGCGCGGCTTCGTCTTCAGCGGTGCGGGATCGTGATTTTGCGCTGCGCCCGATCGGCTCGGTGCAGGACATTCTGCGCGTGACGCCGGGCTTGGTGATGGTGCAGCACTCCGGTGGCGGTAAGGCGAACCAGTACTTCTTACGCGGCTTCGACGCAGACCACGGCACGGACATCGCGCTGTCGATCGACGGTATTCCGATCAACCTGGTTTCGCACGCGCACGGTCAGGGTTTTTCCGACACCAACTTCATCATCCCCGAAACGGTGGAACGCGTGGAGATCTCGAAAGGGCCGTATTTCGCGAATCAGGGTGATTTTGCCACCGCCGGCGCGGTGAACCTAGTCAGCCGCAATGGCTTCGAGCACAGCTCTTTGGGTTTTGGTTTGGGGGGTACTCCTGGGCACGGTGGGCCCGCGTATCGCGGCTTACTGATCGCCAGCCCCAAGTGGGACAAGGCGCAGGCAACGTTCGCGGCTGAGGTGGGTCGGCAGGATGGCCCGTTCGATAACCCAGAAGGTTGGGACCGCTACAAGCTGTTCAACAAGCTCACGCTGCCGCTTTCGCCGACTTCGAGTCTCACGCTGGGTGAGTCGAGCTATGCGGGAAACTGGCACGGTTCAGGGCAAATTCCAGCGCGTGCGGTGGAGCAGGGCGTCATCAGCCGCTTCGGCTCGATCGACCCGACGGAGGGTGGCAACACCGCTCGTCATCAGGCTTTCGTTGGCTACAAGCTCAGGCCGAGTGAGGACAGTGAGCTAACGGCGCAAGCTTACCTCGGTACGTATCGCTTCAACCTGTTCTCCAACTTCACGCTGTACCTGGCTGACCCAGACAACGGGGACGAGATCGAGCAAGTCGACCGGCGCACGTTCTACGGCGGCAATGTGAGCTACCGTGTGGTGCACGCGATTGAAGGGGTGCGCTTCGACACGACCATCGGCAGCACGCTGCGTAGTGACGATATCCACGAAGAGCTGTGGCACACCGCGCAGCGCACGCAATTGGCTCAAATTCGTGGCAATGACGTGCACGAAACGCTGCTTGGTGCGTTCGTGAACGAAGAGGTCACGCCCGTCAAGTGGCTGCGCGTGAACGTCGGTGGGCGCGCGGACATGCTTTCCTTCGCGGTCGACAATCAGTTGCTCACGAACGACCCGACCAATCCGAAGAGCGGTATCGACGCGGCGCACCAGTTCAGCCCGAAAGCGACGGCCATCGTCTCGCCCATCGACCAGAAAAACGCCCAGCTGGACCTGTTCGTGAATTGGGGGCACGGCTTTCACTCCAATGATGTGCGTGGTGTGTTCGCCTCGCCTGCGGTCACTCCGCTCACGCGTGCCGTTGGCGAAGAGCTGGGAGCGCGCACGCGCTTGTTCGACCGCTTCGACTTCGCCGCTTCCGCCTGGTTGCTGGATTTGAACAGCGAGACCACCTGGGGTGGCGATGACGGCACGACGAACGTCGGGCCCGCCACACGCCGCTACGGGCTCGAATTCGAGTCCCGCTACGAGCTCACGCCTTGGCTCGCCGCCGACGGCGCGGTCACCTTCACGCATTCGCAGTTTTCCACGGATCAAGAAAACGGTGGCGGCTTGGCTCTGGCCCCCAAGCAAACGTGGTCAGGCGGAGTATCCGCTCGTCATGATCTCGGCCCGGGCGTGGCGCGCGCGGGCCTACGCTTCTACGGCATCGGGGATCGCCCGGCGTCAGACGATGGCGTGCTCGTCGCGCCGGGCTTCACGCAGTTCGACGCGCACCTCGGCTATCGACATCGCTGGTTCGACATCGCGTTCGACGTCGAGAACCTGCTGAACGGCAAATTTCGTTCGGCGCAGTTCGACACGGTCAGTCGTTTGCGAGGCGAACCGGGGGTCGGCCAGGCGCTCCCGGCGGGCAGCACGTGCGGCGCCAAAGGTCGGCTTGCCCCAAACCCGACTACGGGCAATGCAAACGGCCGTTTTTGGGGCTGCGAGGACGTGGACTACACACCCGCTTACCCGATCACACTGCGCGTGATGGCCACGCTCTTCTTGGACTGACGACCGTGGCATACTGCTGCCATGACCACGCGCGCGCCGCCCAATCCGCTGCTGCGCGGTGCGGCGTTCGCGTTGCTCTCAGCGCTCGCATTCGGGCTCGCGACGCCGTTCATTCAGCGCTTTAGTCGGGGCAGCGGCGTATTGTGGGCAGCGGGCCTGCTGTATGCCGGCGCCGCGCTGGCTTCGTTGAGCACACCGCGCAAATCTCGGGCTGCAGAAGCGCCGGTGCGCGGCGGTCATGTGCCGCGGCTGTTCATGGTGGCCCTCGTCGGCGCGCTGCTCGCGCCAGTCTGTTTGATCTGGGGTTTGCAGCGCACGGATGCGGTCAGCGCGTCACTGCTCCTGAACTTCGAGGCAGCGTTCACGGTCGTGCTGGCGTGGGCCGTGTATCGAGAGCCCGTTGGGCGTCGTGTCGTGTTGGCACTAGCGGCGATCTTCGTGGGCGGAACAGTGCTGGCTTTGCTAGGCGGGGTCGCTGTGCCCGGCTTTGGCATCGGTGCGCTGGCTATCGTGCTGGCAACATTGTGCTGGGCGCTGGACAACACGTTGTCGCGGCCGCTGGCAGAGCTCAGCCCCACGCAGGTGGTGCTATGGAAGGGCGGGTTGGGCGCGCTGTTCAGCGTGCTGCTCGCGTTCGGGCTTGCTCAACCATTTCCGAAGCCTTGGTCGCTGCTCGGCTTGCTGGTGTGCGGCGCGACGGGTTACGGGTTCAGTTTGCAGTTGTACCTGCGCGCGCAGCGGCAAATCGGCGCGGCGCGCACTGGGTCCATCTTCGCGGTGGCGCCGTTCGTGGGCGCGCTTGCGGCTTGGCTGATGGGCGGCGCGCCAGCGGGCGTGTGGTCCGGGGTGGCCGCGCTTTGTTTCGCGCTCGGCGTGTACCTGCATTTGACCGAAAATCACGGGCATTGGCACACGCACGAGGCGCTGGCTCACGAGCACGCGCATCGTCACGACGACGGACACCACGAGCACGAGCACGAGCCACCGGTTCGCGGCGAGCATAGCCACCCGCACGCACACGACGAGCGCAGTCACGAGCACGCGCATGCTCCGGACGTGCACCATCGACACGAGCACTGAGCTCCGCGGATTCAGATCGCTATCGCAGCAATGCGCTGCCACGACCAGTACGCCGCGACGATGCCAATGGCATACAAAGCCGGCGTGCGCGCCCGACCGAGCCAGCGCTGCGGAATGGGTAGGCTTACGATGCCGTAGGCCAACAGCACTACGAACAATTGGCCGATTTCCACGCCGACGTTGAAGCACAGCAACGCGAGCGGAAGATGGCTTTGCGGCAGGCCGATGCTCTTCAGCGCGCCGGCGAAACCGAGGCCGTGCACCAGGCCGAACAGGAACGACACTAGTGCTGGCACGCGGCGCGCCAAGGTTTGCTTGTTGCTGAGCGCCTCGCACGCGACCAGCACGATGGACATCGCGATGGTGGCTTCGACGGGCGGCGGACGCAGCGTGAGCCAGCCGAATGCGCTGCACGCGAGCGTGATGCTGTGAGCGGCGGTGAACGCGGTAATGGTGCCGATCAGGCGCCGCCGAAAGCCGACCAAGAACAACAGGCCAATCACGAACAGCAGATGATCGACGCCGCTCAAGATGTGCTGCACGCCCAGAATGGTGTACGCGCGTGCGATCTCACCTTTGCCGCGGGTGTCGTCGGCAGAGCCGTACAGTTGCACGGACGGTTGTGCGGCGGTGATCGTGTAAACGTGGCTTTGCCCGTCCAACCACACTATTTTCACGAGCGCTGCGGAGTAGCGCTTGCCGACGCCTTCGATGGACAGCGCGCCCTTGAGCCCCTCGGCCCCGCAGTGCACGACGTTGTCCCCGCCCTTACAGGTATCCGGCCAGTGGGGCTTCAAGTCGTCGCCCATCGGGCGCTTGTCGTTCGTGGCCGACCATTGCCAGATGAATTCGCCCGGGGCGGTCTCGCGGACTTCCATTTCCGCCATGGTCATCTCGTGGGCGCGGGCCGGCGCTGTCACTGTCAGTAGCGCAGCCACGACGACCAGCAAGGCGAGGAGCCAAGCGCGCACTGACGCGGTCATTCGGCGCTGTCCTGCGACGGGACTTCGTGCTTCACCTTGTATTTTTTGCCCAAGGCGCGCACTGCAGCCGTGCGCTGCTCGGAGGCGGCCGCGTCCGTCCAGTCTTGCAGCACCACACCGCGCAGCGTTTCGAAGGAGGCAGGCTTGGGTGCGTAGGCGGTATTCAGGCGCATCGCGCGCCAACCGTCGCGCGTGTGAAGCGCTTGCCATTGACCGGGCGGCGCCTTCTCGAGTGCTTCAGCCAGCTCTGCCCCGTAGCTTTGGACCAGGTTTTCGTGCGGGCGCCCCTTGAACACGCGCAGCCCTGCTTTGGCATCGCCCGGCGTGCCTGACGTCAGATCCTTCACGAAATCACGCACCATGGCTTCGGTGGTTTCACCGGACAGCGCCGCTTCATCGAAATCATAGCGCGCCGGCTCGTCGTACTTCACCCGGTGCGCTTCGAACCACTTACGGAGCATGTTGTCGTCTGCGGGCGGCAGCTTTACGTTGGCGTCGACCACGCTCAGCGCTTTGAAGATCACGCGTTCGCGGATGGCCGCATCGCCCTTGTCTACCTGCAGGGCGAGCCCCTCGCGGTATAGGATCTCGTTGTCGAGCCAGACGCGGCGCAGCGCCGTGAGCTCTTCGTCGTTGGGGGCGTGACCGCGCGCAGCCTTGAACGTTTCGATGGCCTCGCTATCCACCTCTGCGCTGACGACAATCAGGTGCGGGTCGTCCGCGCGCGCGATCAGGAAGTGATCCGCGGCGAACAGCAGGCCGCCGAGCACGACGAAGTGCAGCAGCGGTTCGCGTAGCAAGCGGGCCCAAGGCGCAGGCGGCCGTGGTGCGGCGGCGAGCTCCGATGCGTGAAGATTCAAGGCAGGCGTGGTCATGAGGTGCTCGGCGTGAAAAAAAACGGCGCCGTGCGTTTCCGCGCGGCGCCGTGGTTTGTGCCACCTTCAGGTGACGGTACTGTCACCCGTTAGTGACGGTCTTGGGGCTCAGTTCACGCCGGCAATCAGCTTCGAGCCGTACACCTGGATGTAGATCGGGTTGCTGTAGAACCACAGATCCGACCAGGCTGCGACGTCGAACGAAACTGCCTTTTGCCCGGTGATTGGGCTGCCCCCCGACGCGGTGGCCATGTGGTCTGGGCAACCGTCGAACTGGCTGTCCGCGCTGTGTACCGTGGTGCACGGAATGGCCAGACGCGTGGTGTCGTTGGCGTTGGTGTACACGTCCGACAACGGATTGCCGTTCGCGTCCGTCTCGTACGGCACGGACACCGGCATGTTCGTGCCACGCAGACGCACGTACTGCGAAGCCGTGACCGCGGGGATGCGGAAGGTCATCGTCAGGAAGACGCTGCCGTCGACCGGAGAGGTGACCGTCTTCCACGCAGAGGCACCGCTGCCGTTGAAGCTCTTGAGGATCGCGGTGGTTACGTTCTTGGCTGCGTCCGGCACGGAGGCCAAACCGGTGGTCGTGCCATCCGCCTTCAACCAATCCGTGTTGGCCGGCCATGCGCCGGAGTACCCAGGGGTACCCGGAACGCGGTAGCCGGAGACCTTGCCGCCAATGAGATCGATGTGGTCCAGCAGCGGCGTGTTGATCGGCAGTGTGGTGCCGATTTGCTTCAAAGACGGGTTGGGGAAGGTGTACGGCGAGAAGTTCGTGCCCGCCGGGTCGCGCACTGCGATGCCGACGACGATGTCCGCGTTGGCGGACACCACGAGCTTTTGCCCCATGGTGGCGCAACCGTCCGTAATGATCGTGGTTTTGTTGATGGCCGCGTCGGCTACCACGTCGCCCACGGCCGCGTCGGTTTTGCCGGTGCAAGCCACGAACGCTAGGCGATCGATGATCTGGCCGCCGGTGGCGAAGTTGTTGCCACTGCGCAGGCCGTCCACGATTGCTTGCGGGCGGAGCTTGTCGGTGCCGTTCTTCACCATGGTGAAGTTGCGCTGGTATTCGCCCGGGTAGAAGTCCTGCATGGTGCGGCGGTCGTCCGGACCGAAGCTGCCACGGTTGTGCCAGTCAGAGCTCGCAAAGAACCAGAAGTTGCGACCTTCACCGAGCAGGGCATCCCACACGCCACCGACGATACCGCCGTACACGCCGGTGCCACCGAAGGTGGTGCCGCCGACGCTGTCCGTTTGCACGCCGTTGATGTTGTTGCGCAGTACTTGGTACTCGCCGCGGTTTGCAGAGGCGCCGTGACCGGGTTGCGTCTCCATGCCGAACGCGATCTTGGGCGCGGTGTTGTTGAAGTCGCGCAAGGATTCCACGTTGTAGCCGGCGTCTCCGTCTGGATTGAACTGCCCGGCGCGCTCGAGATGCGAGGGCACGTAGTAGCTGGCGTTCGGATGGTACGTGGCCATCCACTTGAGACCTTCGAGCGTCTTCAAGTGACCCTTGGTGCCGTGCCCAACGCCCGCGGCGGGCACGAGCTTGAACCCAGTAGCGTTCCAGCTAGGATCGGTCGCGTTCAGGCTGCCCGGAACCGAGCAGTCGTAGGTGTTGGTCACGCCGCGGCTGAGGTCGGTGTCGCCGCGGTCGAAGCAGTATTCCCATTGCGCGAGCGCGTTGGCGTTACCCAGCGCCGTGTAACCCGGGGTCGTGGGCAGCGTTGCCGTGTCGATCGCCTTCGGAACTTGGCCCGTGATGACCGACATCGAGATGTGCTCATGGCCAGGACCGACGGTCTCGATGCCTAGAAACAAGGGCAAATTCTTGTAAGCGTTGAAGTATTCGACCAGCGGGTACTGGAACTCCGTGATTGATTGCCAGCGCCACATGTTCTTGTTCGGGCTGGTGCCGGAAGAATCACCCTTGGGGGTGACACCCGAGGTTTCCCAGGTCGTGTTCGGGCTCACGGTCGCGCTGTACGGGTACGCGGGTGTTGCCAGCGTTGCGTCTTCCACCAGCGTGCAGTTGCGGTTGCCGTTGCCGCCGTGACCGGCCTGCACGAACCAATCCAAACCCCACGGCGTGTCAGTCTTGTCGGTCGCCTTCTTGATCAGCTTCTGCATCGAGATGGTGCCGTCGGAGCAGGTGGTGTGATTGTGGAAGTCACCCGCGACGTACGTGCCAACAGTGGCCGCAGTGGTGACGCCAGCGCCGGCGGTGCCCGCGGTGCCCGCGGTGCCCGCGGTGCCCGCGGTGCCCGCGGTGCCGGCCGTGCCGCCTGTGGCTCCGCCGCTGCCGGCGGTACCCGCTGTGCCGCCAGCACCCGCTGTAGCTCCGCCGCTGCCTGCGGTCGCGCCGACACCGGCCGCGCCCGTACCCGCCGCACCGGCGTCTGCGCCGCCTTCACCCATGCCCGCTTCACCGCCGCCGGGCTGGCCCGCGCTCGCGCCAGCGGTGCCCGCGCCTGCCGCGGCGTTACCGCTGTGCCCCGCGCTACCTGCGACGCTCGTGTCGCCTGCGTCCCCGGCGCCGCCGGCGGGAGTGCTGTTGCTGTCGCTGCTGCAATGAGGGAGCAAACCGACGAGCCCGATCAGGGCCACGACGCTAGACAAATGAGTGCGCATTGAGATGTTCCTCCGGTCCGCCTCAGGGGCGGGTCACCAATGCTGCTCTCGTAACAAACGCGCGAGTCGCGTGCGGCAACGTTTGAGCGACAAACAGCGGCCGTTCGTGACCGTTCGATGATGCCTCGTCGATGCCTGGACAAAGAAAAACGGCGCCGTGCGTTTACCCGCACGACGCCGTGTGTTTTGTCTGACTAACCTGTGACGCCAGCGTCACCCATCAGTCACTGCGTCCGTGACTCACTTCACGCCGGCGACCGGAATGGAGCCCGCAACCTCGATGTAGATCGGGTTGGCGTAGAACCACAGGTCCGACCAAGCAGCGACGTCGAACGACACCGCTTTTTGCCCCGCGATGGGGTTGGCGGCGCCAGTGGCCGACGCCAAGTGATCCGGGCAACCGTCGAATTGGCTGCCCGAGCTGTGGGGCGTGCTGCACGGAATGCGCAGGCGGGTGGTGTCGTTGGCGTTGGTGTACACGTCAGCCAGCGGGTTGCCGTTGGCGTCGGTCTCGAACGGTACCGCGGGCGGCATGTTCGTTCCGCGCAAACGGACGTACTGCGAAGCCGTGACCGCGGGAATGCGGAACGTCATCGTCAGGAAGGTGCTGCCGTCCACGAAGGAAGTAACGGTCTTCCAAGCAGTGGCCCCCGTGCCGTTGAACGTTTTCATGACCGCAGAGGTCACGTTCTTCGCGGCGTCCGGCACGGAGGCCAGACCCGTGGTCGTGCCATCGGCCTTCAGCCAATCCGTATTCGCCGGCCAAGCGCCGGAGTAACCCGGGGTGCCCGGAGTGCGGTAGCCCGAGACCGTACCGCCGATGAGGTCGATGTGGTCGAGCGCCGGGGTGTTGATCGGCAGGTTGATGCCAACCTGTGCGAGCGACGGATTCGGGAAGCTGTACGGTGAGAAGTTCGTTCCCGCCGGGTCGCGCACCGCGATGCCGATGACGATGTCCGAGCCGCTCGGAACCGACAGCTTCTCGCCCATGGTGGCGCAGCCGTCGACCGTCAGCGCGGTCTTGTTGATGGCCGCGTTGCCAGCCTGTTCGGCCACAAGCGCTTCGTTCTTGCCGGTGCAGGCAATGAACGATAGGCGGTCGATGATCTGCCCGCCGGTAGCGAAGTTGTTGCCAGTGCGCAGACCGTCCACGATCGCTTGCGGGCGCATCTTGTCCGCACCGTTGCGCACCATCGTGAAGTTGCGCTGGTACTCACCGGGGTAGAAATCCTGGGTGGTGCGACGGTCATCCGGACCGAAGCTGCCGCGGTTGTGCCAATCCGAGCTGGCGAAGAACCAGAAGTTACGGCCTTCACCGAGCATTGCGTCCCACACGCCGCCGACGATACCGCCGTACACGCCGGTGCCACCAAAGGTGGTGCCGCCGACGCTGTCCGTTTGCACGCCGTTGATGTTGTTGCGCAACACTTGGTACTCACCGCGGTTCGCCGAAGCGCCGTGACCCGGCTGCGTCTCCATGCCGAACGCGGTCTTGGGCGCGGTGTTGTTGAAGTCACGCAGAGACTCCACGTTGTACCCGGCGTCGCCGTCCGGGTTGAATTGGCCGGCGCGCTCGAGATGCGCAGGCACGTAGTAGCTGGTGTCGGGGTGGAAGGCGGCCATCCACTTCAGGGCTTCGAGGGTCTTCAAGTGACCCTTGGTGCCGTGGCCGACGCCGTTGGCCGGGATCAGCTTTTGACCAGTGGCGTTCCAGCTCGGGTCGGCTGCGTTTAGGCTGCCCGGGACCGAGCAATCGTAGGCGTTCGTGACGCCGCGGCTGGTGTCCGTGTCGCCGCGATCGAAGCAGTATTCCCATTGCGCGAGCGCGTTGGCGTTGCCCGTGGCGGTGTAGCCGGGGGTCGTCGGCAACACTGCCGCGTCCAGGGCCTTGGGGATCTGACCGGTGATGACAGACATCGAGATGTGCTCGTGGCCCGGACCCACAGATTCGATACCGAGGAACAGCGGCAGGTTCTTGTACGCGTTGAAGTACTCGATCAGCGGGTACTGGAACTCGGTGATCGACTGCCAGCGCCACATGTTCTTGTTCGGGCTGGTGCCCGAGGAATCACCCTTAGGAGCGACGCCAGAGTTTTCCCAGGTGGTGTTGGCGTCTTTGCCCGCGATGTACGGGTAAGCCGGGGTAGCCAGGCTCGGGTCTTCGACCAACGTGCAGTTGCGGTTGCCGTTGCCGCCGTGACCGGCCTGCACGAACCAATCCAGACCCCAGGGCGTCTCGACGGTGTCGGTGGCCTTCTTGACCAGCTTCTCCATGGAGATGGTGCCGTCAGAGCAGGTGGTGTGGTTATGGAAGTCGCCGGCCACGTACGTGCCCGGGGTCTTCACGGAGGCGCTGCAGTTGACCTGAGCGGTCAGCGTGTCCGCACACGAGGCGGCGGGGTCGCCGTCGTTGAGCTTGAGCGTCACGGTGGCCAGGCCCGGGGTGGTGCACTTCAGGCTTGGATTCTGGGCGGTTGCGTCGCTCAGGGTGCCGGAGGTCGTCGTCCACGCGAAGCTGAGCGGGCTCGGGCCCGAGTCCGTGTCGTGCGCAACGGCGGATAGCGCGATGCTGCTGCCGACCTGAACCTCAGCGGGGTTGGTGCCAACGCTGTCGATGGTCGGACACAGATTGAGCACGCCGGAGACCATGACGCTGCCGGTGCGCGGCGCTTCGTGGCAGGACAGCGCGACCGTGACGCTGACCGTCGAGTGGGCGAGCACGTTGAAGCTGGCCGAGCCCGCGCAGCTCACCGAGCCGTCAGTGGCGTTCGCGGTGAGGCTGATCGAGTAACCCGTGCCGGCCGGGAGCCCGCCAACGGTGGCGCTCAGCTTCGTGGCCGAAGAAAGATCGATGCTGCCGGTCTTCGTGAAGCCGTTCGGGCCAATGATCGTGTAGCTCGCGCTTTGGATCGATTGACCGCCAGCGAGCTGCAGGCCGAAGTCCACGGTGCCAGTCGTCTCAGGGCTCTGCACCACGGGGGCTTCTTGGCTCCCGCTGCAGGCCGTGAGGAATGAGTAACTACAGAACGCAACAGCGAGCGTCCTCAATTTCAATGCGTTTCGTGCCATCAGTTAGCCTCCCAAAAACGTGCCTTGGAAAAATGGGTACGGGGCCAACCAGTGCAAGATGGGAGCCAGTCAACACACTCGGCAACACATGCGCGGATCGCCATGAATTCAAGGCGATTCGCTGATTGCGCGCGCAACGATCACTGGCTCGTCACCGCGCCAATTCCAGGAACCGAAGCGGGGCTTCGACTTTCGGAGCCGCGCGCTCCGAAGTCACGCGACCGTCACTGCACGCGTTAACGCTGCGCAGGGTCGACGTTTGTAGCCGCAACGCTCATTTGCGCGAGCGCTAGAGCGGCCTCGCTGCGCGCAGGTTGAATGCGTGACAGCTCGGTGAGCAAAGCGCGCGCGCCTGCGACGTCCGTGTGAGCGAGCGCCTCCGCCATGGATAGCAGCGGATCATAAGCCAACCGAAAGTCCGGACTGACGCGTAGCACGGACAGTAGCGGCTCACGCACCTGCGCGAGCATTTCTTCGACTCGAGACGAAGGTCGCACGTCGCGTCCGGACTCGATGAACCGGTCACGCGCTTGCCAGTAAGCCGCCAAGCGCGCCGGCCAAACCGGGTCCTGCGGAGGTAAGATTAGCTCATTCGGCGCGATTGAGAGCGCGCGTAGCAACTCCGTCAAGCGATCGCCGGGGCTCGAATCAGGGGCGTAGGTGATGCGCGGCGCGCGATACGCGACCACCGGGTGATCGTCGCTGTTCACGCTTGCGTTACCGGCGAAGCGCCGCAGCGATGCCGGGCCCGCGACGAAGCTGCCCAACACCGCGAGCTCATCCTCCAGCCCGATGCTCCTCAGGCGCTCGGGCAACGCCGCGTGCGCCAGCCGATTCTGCAACGCAGCGGAGTCGAAGCGGGCTCCGTCACGGTGACCGACCAGGCCGATCACCGGTGTTTCGAGGCTGTTGCTCGCGATCATCGCCCAGCCTTCGGGGTAAACGGCGACGAACGACTGCACGATGCTGCGCAGTGTTTCCAGATCGAGTTGATGGAGCGGTAGCCATTGGCAGAATATGCCGCCCGGCTCGAGCAGCCTTTGCACGGCGTCGAAGTGCTCCACCGTGTACAGCGAACCGGACCCAGTGCGTGCCGGGTGGAAGTTGTCCGAAACGATGACGTCGTAGCGGCGCGTGCTAGTGCGCACGTAGCGGCGTGCATCAGCGGTGAGTACGTGCAGGCGCGCATAGGCCGCGCCATCAGCCAAGCTCGGCGCGAAGGAGGCGGCTGCGCTGACGACTTCAGGCAAGAGCTCCACGGCATCCACCTGCAGCGTTGCATCTTCCGCCGCGGAAGCAGCGGTCATGCCCGTGCCTAGACCGAGAAACAGCGCGCTTCGCGGCGCGGCATGGAGCAGCAGTGGGAGCCACGCTTGCCGGCCATCCACGCGCTGCGTGGCGCTGCTGCCTTCTTGTTGCCGATTGTCGATGCGCAAGCGCGCCACGCCGCTGGCGTCTTCGACCACGCTCACCGCGGCCATCACTCCGTCCTGATAGCTCACCACGCGGCCGCCTTCAGGCACGTCGATGAACACGAGCGCCGGCGCAAAAACCGCCAGAGCGACTCCGGCGGTCGCAGGCACCCACACCACGGGACGAGTCCAAGACCGGCGCGAAGTGAGGGCCAAATACCCGACGCTGACCAGTAGCAGCGCAAGCTTGGGCCCCAACTTGGGTGCGATCAGCACACCGAACAACGCGGGCGCTGCTGCGGCGCCCAACGTGTTCACGCCTAACGCGCGTCCAAAGCTGATGCCAGCTGCGTTCGCGCGCCGCCCGAGGTGACTGAACAGTGCGCCCATGGCGATCGTCGGCGGACCGAACGCGAACAGCGCTGGCACCGCCTCGGCAACGATGGCCGCGAGCGCGCTGTCTCCGAACGCATGCTGCGCAGCCCCTTTCACTGACTCCGCCGCCCACAGGCTCGCCGTGCCGAGCAGGCAAGCTGCGGCGAGCGCGCCCAATAGCGAATCGCCCAGCGCGGCCTGTTTCTTGCGCGTGAGCAGCCAACGCTGGTAGCCCGCGGCGCCCGCTGCCGTGCCCACCAGATACACCGCCAGCAACAACGCGAACGTGTACACCGTGTTTTCCGACACCTGGCTGAGCACGCGCACGACCAGCACTTCGTAACCAATGCCGAGTAAACCGGTGAGCGCTAGACGAGGCAGCACGCCGCGCGCGCGCGTTCCCGCGCTGACGAGCGAAGGCTCAGTGCCGCGCGGGAATACGAGCAGCGCCGTCACGCCGCACAGCAAGTTCAGCGCGACGCACACGATGGCCGTGCGCGCGAGACCGAGCCTTGGCACGAGCCAAAACGCGCTCGCGAGCACGCCAAGCACCGCGCCCAGGGTATTGCCGGCGTACAGCGCCGCAATGCTGCGAACTTGAGCGCGCTCTTTCAACCGCGCGTTGATGCGCTCCATCGCGGGCAGCGTGACCCCCATGGCAGCGGTGGCAGGGAGCAGCGCCAAAAACGTGCCGAAAAATGCCACTGACCATTGCCAGAACGGCGTCGGTTGCACGCCCGTTAGGCTCAGCATGCCCGCGCTGAGGCGCGGCATCGCGAACGCCAGCAGCAGCCCCCACAACGCAATCACGAGCTCGCACGCCGCGTACCAACGCAGCGGCTGGGCACTCTTTTCGAGGCGCGAACCGAACGCGAGTGCGCCCAGCGCGATCCCACCAAAGAACGCCGCGACCACCGCGAGCACCGCGGCCGCCTCGTGCCCCAGCCAAAGCGCGCATTGCTGCGTCCACACGATCTGATAGCCCAAGCCGGCAAAGCCGGACGCGACCATCAACAGCAGCGACGCGCGTTCGCGTCGGTGGTCAGCCACGCTCAAGCCCCAAACTTTACGACGTAGCCCCAGGAATCGAGCTGGGCTGGGATGGCGTTGAAGGACAGCGTGATGCGGCGCCTGCCTTGGTTGGGCGGCACGGCATGCATCAGGTAACTCGGGAACAGCACCATGTCCCCGGGCTCTGGCGCCGGGCTGATCCACTTGTCCGCGTTGTATTCGTTGGGCGTGGTTTTGGCGTGATCGTTTTTGAACGAGAATTCAGTGCCGCCCGGCGACTTCATGAACATCGTCTGCGAGCCCGGATGCGTGGGCGTCAGGTACACCACACCGGAAGCGAAGCTATTGGCGTGGTTGTGCATGGCCTGGCGACCGCCAGTGTCCATGATGTTCACCCACATCTCTTTCAGCAGCCATTGCAGGCGCTCGCCGAACAAGTGCACCCCAAAGTCGACCAGCTTGGGCGCGATCAGCTTGGCTGCTTCGGCGAACAGCGGGCTGTCGCCGGGCCGCAGCATTTCCGTGTGCGACAGATTGCTGGAGGAATTGTTGTCGTGCTTGGCCAGCGCCGAGAAGTGCTCAATCAAACTAGCCACCAACGGTGCAGGCAGCGCTCCGCGCGCGCGCATGAAGGGAACCGGAAAGAGCCCGAAAATTTCGTCCACGCCCTCCCTTTTCACGCGCCGCCGCACAGCGTCCAGGCATGAATCCCGGTGTCGCTAAGTCGTCACACGATTGCAACCAATCAGCCGCGCACCGAATCAGGCTTCGGGTGGCTGGTGGTCGCCTCGCGGCTGCTCACATGCGCCAGTCTTGTGGCGACGTTGGGCCAAGCTTGGGCTAACGGAAGCGCGCTTTGCCCTTGGTTTCCCACCATTGGCGGTAGCGGTCTTGGGCGCGTTCGCGCTCTTTTTTCGGCAGGTCGTCGTAGTAGCCGAAATATTCTTTGGTCAGGCTCTTGAGCTCGTCACCAGCGGTGCGGCGCAGTTCCTGGTTTTCGTGCATCAGCGCGTCGATCAGCCACTCGATGCGGTGGCGGGTCGAGTTGGCGAGCCACCATTCTTCCCAGAGCGAGGCCTTGGTGCCGAAATCTTGGCGGGTGATCACGCCCAGCGCCCATTGCGCGGAGCGCACGATGTCCGGCGAGCCGTCTTCGAGCAGGCGCACCAGCGTGGTGATCACGAGCGGCGCGCGGAGCTCAGCCAGGGCTTCGATCAGCGTGTGGCGATTGGCTTCGGGGCGGGTCGCGTCACTGACGCTCTCGGCGATCT
>FSWQ01004793.1_pt1 | contig 22617 bp, 17 predicted proteins | sample 1637691 | NCBI WGS metagenome assembly FSWQ01 (sample SAMEA3914814, study PRJEB12502) | metagenome | biome: forest; material: soil | place: USA | collected 2011-09-16 | depth 0.1 m | reverse complement strand
TTCGATCAGTGGTACCGCGACACCCCGGGAACGAACTTCACGGTCGTGTACCCGTTGCCTCTGTCACGCTCGACGGCTTCCGAGTACGAGTACGACAGCGAAAAATCCGGTGTGCCCGACACCTATCAGGGCGTGGCGCGCCGCGTTTTCTTTCCGATCGACGACGGCTCGCCGTTCGCGACGCCACTTGGAAACCAAGGGGCCAGTCACAACCAAGCCTTCACCGGGGAGCTTCATGCCGTGTTCACGTTTACCGGTGCCGGCGGCTCACTCACGGTTCGCGGTGACGACGACGTATATGTCTTCATCAACCAGAACTTGGTCGTCGACTTGGGTGGAACTCATGTTGCCAAGAGCGCGGAAGTGGGCCTGGATGACTTGGGCCTGATCGTCGGTCAGAGCTATCCGCTGGACCTCTTCTACGCCGAGCGCTTGGGCGCGACCGGTAATTTGGCGATCACGACCAGCCTCGCTCTGAAGCCATCGCCAAAGTAAGAGGCGGAGAGGCTTCGCACCGAACGCATCGCCGATGCGGAAAGTGCACTGAGCTGCGGATATTGCATCGGACCAGCCTTTCCCAGGGCATTTCAACGCCACAACTAGCCGGCGAACCCGGCTCGGGCACGGTCGCTGTATTTGCCCAGGCCTAGCCATGAAGCTGCTGATGGGACGGCACGTGCCGTGCAACGCCAGTGCGACATGACCTCCCGATCCCGCCCCATGCCGGCCGCATGGTCCCGCAACTCGAAAACGTCGCGTCGTACGACGCCACGCCACGCGCCTCTCGTCGACATCTTCACGGTCGCAGCGATCGACGCCGTCTACCTCGTCACCTTCGTGCTCGCCGCCTGGCTTAAATGGTCCGCGGGCATCCCCGAATGGTTCGTGAGACAGCTCGCGGGGTCGTGGCTCGCGTATCTTCCTGATGGGATCTCTACATCGTATTACGCGATCGCGGTGTTCGAGACGATCGCGGCCTTGGGCTTCATCGTGAGCATCGGCCGCGGCGAGTTCCTTCGCCACGAGCGCCCCGTCTTCACCGCGGCGCTCGTGTGGTCTCAGTTCGTCTTCGCCTTGCTCGTTTACGGCTCGCGCCTGACCCACAAGTACGACATCGCGTTCACGGACTTCGGCTTCTTGCTCGCCACGTTTGTCATCCTGTGGTGGACGCGACGAGCGTCCCAAGGTGCGTGACGGTCGTCGCGGCATGAAAGATGCTTCGACCCCGTATCGTCTTCAGCCACTCGTGGTCTCGATGACGACAAACGTGAAAGGAACAAACCATGGCGAGCAAACCAATTCATGATTCTGTAGCGGCACCACGCAAACGACGACTCGGCACGACGGACCTCGAGGTCACCACTGTGGGCTTCGGCGCCTGGGCGATCGGCGGCGGTGGTTGGGCCTACGGCTGGGGGCCACAAGACGACTCGAGCTCGATCGCTGCGATCCGACATGCCGTTGGCCGCGGCATTAACTGGATCGATACCGCCGCAATCTACGGCCTCGGCCATTCCGAAGAGGTCGTTGGCCGCGCGCTACGCGAGATACCCGCCTCCGAGCGCCCATTCGTTTTTACGAAGGGCGGCATGATCCCGAATCGGGAGCGACCGTACGACGAACCCGTGCGTGACCTCAGCCCGAAAGCGATTCGGCAAGAGGTCGAGGCCTCGCTCCAACGCCTCGGCGTCGAGCGGATCGATCTCTACCAGTTTCATTGGCCCGACCGCGTCGGCACACCCATCGAGGAGTCCTGGTTCGAGATGACTCGACTCGTCGCGGAGGGAAAGATTCGCGCAGCCGGAGTATCGAACTTCGACCGAGCGCTGCTCGCTCGCGCCGAATCGGTGCGGCATGTGGATAGTCTTCAGCCGCCGTTCTCGATCCTCCGACGTGACGTTGCAGGCGACGTGATCCCATGGGCCGCTGCCCACGGGACCGGCGTGATCGTATACAGCCCGATGCAGTCGGGCATCCTCACGGATACCTTTTCGGTGAAGCGGCTGGCTGCGATGGCCGCTGACGACTGGCGCCGTGGCTCGCCGCAGTTCAGCGAGCCGAACCTGTCGCGTAACATCGCACTGCGCGACGCTCTCCGCCCAGTCGCCGAGCGGCGCGCCGTTAGCGTGTCGGCGGTCGCGATCGCGTGGACACTCGCTTGGCCCGGCGTCACTGGCGCGATCGTCGGAGCGCGCAGCCCTGAGCAACTCGACGGCTGGATCGCAGGAGGATCGCTCGAGCTCGACACGTCGGAGCTCGCCGAGATTGCCGCGACGATCCGACGCACGGCTGCGGGTTCCGGGCCGACCGCGGTCACCCTGAAGGGGGCAGCATGAGCACGCGCGTGGCCGTCCTGGGCACCGGTCGTATGGGCTCTGCGATCGCAATGCGTCTGGCCGAGAGGGGGCTCGACCTCGTCCTCTGGAACCGAACTGGCTCGCGTGCCGAGAGTGTCGGTGTCGGCATTGTCGTCGCGACGCCAGCTGACGCGGTTGAGAAGGCTGATGTCGTGATCACGAGTCTGACCGGCCCGGAAGCGCTGCGAGCGACGTTTACTGGTTCAACGGGCGCGCTGGTGGCGGCGCGCGGGCAGATCTTCATCGAAATGAGCACCGCGGGGCCCGACGCGTTGGATGAGCTCGCGCCGCTCGTCGCGAGGACTGGTTCCACCCTCCTGGATGCTCCGCTGATCGGCCCTCCGCCCTCCGTGATCCAGGGCGCCGCGCTGATCATCGCCGGCGGCACTCCAGACGCCGTCGAGCGCGTCCGACCGATCCTCCAGAACCTGGGCGAGCTGCGTCACGTCGGCCCGTTCGGCAGCGGCGCACGCCTGAAGCTCGTCGCCAATAGCATGCTCGGCGCGCTGGTACTCATCGCTGCGGAGCTCGAGACCGCGGCAACAGGCGCTGGGCTCGATCGCGGAACGACGTTTGAGATCCTTACTCGCTTGGTGCCATCGCTCGCGGTGCGCCGTGCGGGTTACCTTCACGACAAGCATGAACCCACGCTGTTCGCGCTACGCGACCTGCGCAAAGACCTTGATCTCGCGCTGAACTTATTTCATCGCGTCGATGCACGAGTGCCGCTGACCGCGCTGGTCCGCGAGGGGATCGACGAAGCCGCCACCGAAAACGCCGATCTCGACATTTCGGCCGTGATCCGTCGGTATGCGCGAAGCCCCGGCTTCGGGAAGCAAGACTGGCGCGTTGCGCCGCTCTTCACGCCGCTGGCTTGAGCAGCCCCAATCAACGCTTGAGTGTGCGGTAGAGCGTGCTGCGCGCGACGCCGAGCCTGCGCGCGGCTTCGGCGACGTTACCGGAACAGGCTTTTATGGTGCTGGCGTATTCGTCGCGCAAGACCTCGTCTTTGGTGCGCTGTCCAGCAGCTTGCCGACCGGTTGCCGCGCGATTGAGAGCGGAGCCCGAAACGAGCGGCTCGGGGAAATGCCGGTAGGCGACGGAGTCTTCATCCGCGAGGGCGAGCGCATGCAGCAGGGCGCTCCTGAGTTCCCGCACATTCCCCGGCCAGCCGTGCTCTTCGATCCAGAGCGCGGCGTCGTTTTCGAGTGTGATCTGTGCCACGCCCTCGTTGGGCTTCGGCTGCAGCTCGGCGAGCAGGGCCTGCGCGAGCGACAAGCGGTCAGTTCTTTCCCGCAACGGCGGGATGGTCACGCAGGCGCCGTGGATCCGGTAGAAGAGGTCGCGTCGGAACGCGCCTTGCTCGACCAGTGCTGGAAGATCGCGACTCGTGGCGCAGATTAGGCGAAATGCAGATCTGCGCGGCCGACCCTCGCCCACGCGGTAGTAGGTGCCGTCGTCGAGGACGCGCAGCACGGTAGACTGCAATGCCTCCGGCATCTCGGCGACTTCGTCGAGGAACAGCGTGCCGCCATTGGCTGCGCCGATCTTGCCTTCCGAGCCGGCACGGATGGCACCGGTGAACGCGCCCGGGGCATAGCCGAAGAGCTCGCTTTCGAGCAGGCTGGCCGAGAGAGCGCCGCAGTTGAGGGCGACGAACGGGCCGCGCGCAGCTGAGCTCGCGCCGTGGATGGCACGAGCAAAGAGTTCCTTGCCCGTGCCGGTTTCGGCCAGCAAGAGCACCGGCAGCTGAGTCGCGGCGAAGCGCGTGGCGAGAGCCTTGGCGTGCAGAAACGCGGCGTCGCTCCCCAGAAGCGGCGCGAACGCGGGATGCGCCGACTCCGGCACGCGTGTTGGGGGCTCGAAACGGAGCGAGTAGTGCTTCGGAGCGATGGGCTCGAGGTAAACCACGAGCGCAAGCGCGCGTCCATCCGGCCCAACCAGCGGATCGAGCTCGGCCGCGAAGCTCAGGCCGGGTGCCGTGAAGCGCGCGCCGCCCCCCGCGAATGCGGCGCGGGCGAGCTGGTGGAAGGGCACACCAAAGATCTGCTCGCACGCGAGCACTGTATGCCCGTCGGTCGAGCCCGACGGTGTCAGTGTGCGCTTGCTCCAAGGGTGCAGCATTGCGCACGCCGCATCGTTGGCTATCCGTATGCCACCCGACGCCTCGGCGATGAGCGCCGGGCCGCGACTCCGGGCCACGAGCTTTTCGAGCACAGTGAGGCCACCCGCGTGGATGCGCGCGAACGCTTGCGCTCGCAAGGTGCGTTCGAGCGCGCCACCCGCCAATTGCACGGCGCGCGCAAGCGCCGGATCGTGTTGGTCCATCGACCCACTCACGTCCAAGACAGCGACGAGCTCGCCGTAGGGATCACGCAGCGGGGTCGCATAGCAGAAGAGGTCTGTGTTACGCAGCTCGTAGTGGGCACGGCCCACCACTGCTACGGCCGTCCCCTCAGTCGCAGCCGTACCGATCGCGTTGGTGCCACGGTCGGTCTCACTCCAGCGGGCTCCTTCGATGAGGCGTGCTTTTCCGGCACCATCTCGGAACCCGCCGCCTCCGCGTGACGCAATGATCACCCCCTCGGGATCGGCCAGCAGGGTAACGACGTCGCGCGACGTCAGCTCTGCTGCAGCTCGATCGAGCGGGCCGTGTTGCTCACGGAAGATGTCGGCGAAGCGATCCCTTCGCTCGCGCAAGTCAGCGCCGCTCGTCACATCTGGGTAACCGGAAGAGTCCGGCACCAGACCCAGGCGCGCCACGCGCGCCCAGCGCGTGAGGACGGGGTGCTCATCGAGCAAATGCGGGGTGACCTGCCCGCCGTGGAAACGCTCTGTTAGGCGGGCACTCGGCTCGTCGAGGAGGAGCACGACTACAGTCTGTCACGCACGGTCGAGACTGTCACCCTTGGTTGCGGGGGACTCACTACGTATCCAGTGCTGAGAGTCCCGGAATGTGAAGCACGATGCAACACAACGCCGCGCGGCCGCTACACGTGACGCGCCAACCTGCGCGGCGATCTCCTTGATTTGCGTCGCGAATTCGCCGCACAGCGCTCTGGCACTTGGGTTGCTCCTCGGTTTGTACGAGTGAACGAAGCAATCCGCTTGCAACGCGGAGTCGCCTTCCAATCTCACTGTCCCAAGGGCCGATTGCGCGTAGACCACTTCCACCAGAACGGAGTCTGTTTGATGAACGCCCAACTTTTTGCCATCCCGGCCGCTGGCTTTGCACGGGTGAAAGAGCCGCCTGAGCTCGCGCCGACCATCAAGCTCACATTCGGGGCGCCATCCATGGTCCCCGTGGTTGATGTGATGGCGCGCGTCGCGAAGACGGGGGCCACGGTGCTCCTGCAGGGCGAGAGCGGCACGGGCAAGGAGGTCGCGGCACGGCTGATCCACGCGACCAGCCAGCGCGCGCGTAAGCCATTTATCGCCATCAACTGCGCGGTCCTCACCGAAGAGCTGCTCGAGAGTGAGTTGTTCGGTCATGAGAAAGGGGCATTCACTGGGGCGCACTCGCAGCGCCGGGGTCGAATCGAGCTTGCCGATGGCGGGACCTTCTTTCTGGACGAGGTAGGCGAGCTCAAGCCCTCGTTGCAGGCGAAATTGCTCCGCGTTCTCGAAGAGCGTCGCTTCGAGCGGCTCGGCGGCTCCAAATCGATCAGCGTGGACGTACGCTGGGTGGCCGCAACGAACTGCGATCTACGAGCGATGGCCCGCAACGGAATGTGGCGCGAGGATCTGTATCACCGTCTCGCCGTCTTTCCGATTCGGCTGCCGCCGCTACGCGAACGGCGTGAGGACATCGTGCCCTTGGCGGAGTCCCTACTCGCTGCACTTTCGGCGTCGGCTGGCAGGCTGTTACCCGTGCAACTCGACGCAGCCGCGAAAACGCGCCTCCAAAGCGAAGCGTGGCCGGGGAACGTGCGTGAGCTGCGCAACGCGCTCGAGCGAGCGATGATCCTCACCGACGGCTCGGTGATCAAGGCGGAGCACTTGCTCATCGATATTGCCTCAACTTCGACCGATGCGGTGCCCGGGAGCCTGCAAGAGGGCTCGTTGGCGGAGCTGGAGCGGCGGACCATCGAGCGTACGTTGATGCTCGTGCATGGCAACCGCCGCCTCGCTGCCGCTAAGTTGGGCATTGGGCTTCGCACGCTGTACGTGAAGCTCAGGCAGTATGACGTCTGCCGAGTATGATCATCTCTCTCCCCCCGGCTGCACTCGGTTGCTGCAGTCTCGGCATCACGTGCGAAATCTGCAGCTTGTGTACGCGGCGACTCGACTCTAGGCGTTGGTTGTTGGGGCAAATCTCGCGCGACTGGTATGGACTATTCTTTGCTTTGTGAGAGGGAATGCGCATACAGAGGCCACGCGGCAGTACGACGCGCGAGGCAGTGATCGCGGCAGCGCTGGCGGCCGTCGACCAAGATGGCGTGGCTGGCCTGACGATACGGGCCGTGGCGGAGCGAGTTGGCGCGCCTCCGATGTCCCTATACAGCCACTTTCGCAACAAGAAGGAGTTACTTGATTTCATGCTCGAGGGCGTCGCCGCGCGCATCTACCTCTGCGAGCGGCACTCGACGTGGCAGGCGGAGCTGCTCGCGCTGTGTCGTCGGGTGTATCGTCTTCTGAGCGAGCATCCAAAGTGGATTCCGTTGCTTTCACGCCCGGTTTGGCCGGTGGAATTGCCGCTTCGGGAGCACCTTCTCAAGCTAATGGTCAATGATGGGATACCCCCGGCTGAGGGGCTCCTGGTGGTGTCGAGCGCGGTGCTTACCGCCTTCGGCCTAGTGCTGGTCGAGCCGGCACTGACCGGACCAGACGGCGAGTGCGCGGTCGACAAGGAGTACGAGTATTTGAAGAGTTGGACCGAAACGCCGGCTGGTGATCGCGAGCCGGAAACTCGCACCGCCATATCCGAGATTCGACGCTTCGAGCGCGACCGCGTCTTCGAGCTCATCATCAACGCGCTGGTGGCTGGTTTTGCGTCGAAGAGGGCCGTGGCCTCAGAAGCGCTGGGGACCGCCCGCCTCAGTTCGTCGTGAATGACTGAAGCAGCTCGAAGCTACCCGAAGGAGATTCGGATTCGAGACACGTGCTCAGGGTGGACCCGCGAGTTGCGCTGAACGGGCCGCTTGCTTACCACTGGCGGATGCCATCACGGCCTCGACCAGCTCGTCGAGAACGATCGGCTCATGGAACACTCGAGACGCGCTAAACCTGGCGGCCGCCGAATCGATTGCATGGTCCTCCAGCGTCGTTAGGAGAAGGGTTGCAGGCTGCTCGGGCAACTCCCACAGCAAACTGAGCAAATTGAGCCCAGACAGGTAGCGCAGGTGCTGGTTGAGGACAACGACTTCTGGCCAAGGGCTCTCACCGTCGAGCGCTCGTGCCAACCTTTCGAGCAGTTGCGCTCCGTCGCAAGCCTCGACGACGAGGCAACCACGCACGCGCAGCTCGCCTACAAGCTCTGCTCTAAAGATACGGTTTTCGTCAGCTACGACGACGAACAGCGGAGCTCTTTCGGGTACCGGAGTGTTCGTTGGCGCAAGCTCATCGCAGTGGAGTTGTTTCTTCATCGGCTTGACGCAAGTGGCAGAGTGAAATGGAACTGGGTGATGATGCCGGGGGCGCTCGTGGCCCAGATTCGCCCGCCTTGCGCTTCGATCAGGCCCTTGGCGATGTACAGACCAAGCCCCAGGCCGGGCTTTTCGTTTCGCGCCTGCGGGCTGCGTGCGAAGCGGTCGAACACGTGCAGGATCTGGTCAGCGCGAAGGCCCGGTCCGCGACTGGAGACTGTCACGCGTACTTCACCGTCGTAGCGGGCGAGGTCGACCTCGATCTTGGCCTTCGGGTCTCCGTATTTCGCAGCATTTTCGAGCAAATTTCCGAGAACCTGTGCAACACGTCGACGATCCGCGCTGACCGGGACGTCTGCGCCTGCCTCGACTCGCAGCCGGCAGCGCTCGACCACGTCCGGCATGTCGGCGATAGCGCTTTGCACGACCAACACGATGCGCGTCGGCGCCGGCTCGACTCGCATAGCGTGCGCTTCGATGGCGCCAGCGTCCAGCAGATCTATCGTCGTGCGACTGAGCTCCTCGACGCCCCGGCGGATCTGCTCGATCCGCTCCTCGGCATCGCCCTTTGCGTCTGGCAGGGATTCTTGGAGTAGCTGGGCAGCCAGGTCGATCAACGTCAGCGGTCGCCTGAGCTCGTGAACGACCATTGCGGTCCATTCGGCACGGCGGCGGTCGCGGCACTGGAGCTGCTCCACGTGATCGCGCAGCACCGCGCGCTCGAGGCGCGCAGCCTGGTCGAGACGCGGAGAAGGCCCGCAAAATGCACTGGCAGGCGCTGGTCCATCGTTCATGAGATCCTCCGAATTGCAGACAGGGAATGGGCCGTATTCGAGCGCACTTCGAAACACCGCGTTTGCGCTCTTCTATTCAGGAGGACTTCAGCAAAACTCGTGCCGTTCGACCCCCGGGCACTCCTCCGCGTGCTTGCGCGACTGTTCGAGTTGGGCAGTGCGGATTCCGCACGACGGGCTTGCCGAATCGGCAGCTGATGCAGCCCGGCAATTGAGCCAGCAAGACGACCGCGCTGCTCGTGCGAATCCCGCACATCGCCTGCGAACTTCGCAGCACCTAAAAAGCGCCCCGCCGAAATCTCGCGTCTTTCAGGGCAACGGCGCTTGGCCAATGGCTTGCACAGTAGGGCGCTATTTCCAGCGCCGGGTGTCCAGGCCTCGGCGGAGCCCGCGAGAAGATTGCCGTGAGACCAGGTCTTTTCACGAGGAATGCGAGCACCCTCCCGCTTGCCCCCGAGCTCGCGCATTCCCGACTATCGTCGCTTGCGGCGTTGGCTGTATCCTCCGCCGAGAAGGCGCAGGAGATGAGCGAGCGACGACAGCAGCGCTGGTCGTGGTGGGTTCGAACGGGAGCTTTGGCGATGGCAGCGCTAGCGGCCGTGTCGCTCGCGGTTACCGTTCGGGTCGCGCAGCGCGCGCTCGACAACGCCACCGATGTCGTGGTGCGCGGTGACGCAGACACTCTCATCGCGCGCCTGACCCTTGAGCTCTCGGATGCAGAGTGGCCGGTAACGAGCACTGCACTAGTACGGGTAATCGCCGAGCATGAGGCTCAACGGGTCCGCTATGTCGCGCTGGTCGACCGCCAAGATCACCAGGTACGCGTCGCCGCGGGCAGTGCCAGTATCGTCGAGCCGTTCACGCTTCCAGGCGAGGTGTTACGACGGGGGCGGCGCGTACGGTTGATTGACGCTTTGGCCCGTCTTTACGCGCGAACGGAGGGGCGGCGTGGCTCGGCAGAGCTAACGCGGCCCCGGGACAACGATGCTGCGCCTTCGCGACCCTACCTGGTCGTAGAGTTCGAGCCTCCGGTCATCGAGCGACTGAGAGATGGCCTCACACGAATCTTGGTGGTAGCTGCAGTGGCGGCGCTCGTGCTGGTCGCGTTTGCCTTCGCGTGGCGACGCTCGACGGCTCGCCTATCGACGGTTCAAGCGCAGGCTGAGGCCGACCGTCGACTCGTTGCGCTCGGGCGTGCGTCTTCCGTGATCGCACATGAATTTCGAAATCCGCTGAGCGCGCTCAAGGGGCACGCTCAGCTCCTCGTCGAGGACCTTGCTGAGCCGGCTCGCGCCAAAGCGGCGCGCGTGGTCGAAGCTGCGGAGCGGCTCGAACGCTTGACGAGCGTACTGCTCGACTTCGTGCGCGAGGGGCCGCTCGACTTGCAACCGCTGACGCCGACGGAGCTGCTCGATCTTGCGCTCGCGCAGCTGCCCAAGGAACGCGTGCACGTCGATCTCGCTGGAGCCCCGCCGGTACTGAACGTGGATGCCGAGCGAATGTCGCTCGCGCTGCGAAATTTGGTGCAAAACGCCGTTCAAGCCAATGGAGACGCGGCGGGCCAAGTCGAGGTGCGCTTCGATCGCAAAGGGCGAGAAATCGTGATCGAAGTGCGCGATCACGGCGCCGGACTCGCACCTGGCGTCAGAGGGCAACTGTTCGAGCCTTTCGTGACCACGAAGGCGCGCGGGACCGGGCTTGGGCTGTCGATTGCTCGGCGCATCGCCGAACAGCACCGTGGTACCGTGACCGGCGAGACACACGTCGATGGTGGCGCCGTGTTCCGCCTCGTTCTTCCGGTCGATCTGGCGACTACGAGACCCTCATGAAAAATTTCGCGAAGCGCGTTGGCAGGATCTTAGTGGCTGACGACGAAGAGGGCGTGCGCACCTTCGTGGCAGAGGCGCTCGAGCGCTCCGGCCACGAGGTCACGCAGGTCGTCGACGGTGCCGAGGCCCTACGGGTAGCGCGCGAAGAACCTTTCGATGTCGTGCTGACGGACCTGCGGATGCCCGGAGTCGACGGAATGACGGTGGTCCGCACACTGCGCACTGAACAGCCCGACGTCGAGGTCATCGTGCTCACTGCGTTCGCGGATGTCGCTACTGCGGTGGAAACGATGAAGCTCGGTGCATTCGACTACCTCGAGAAGCCGATCTCCGCCCCGGTCGCTATTCGTCAGCTCGTCGACGCGGCGCTCGACCGCCGCGTCAAGCTCGCTGCGCCTCCCGCAGCGGAATTGCCGACACAGGCCAAGCTCACCTTCGGGGCTCCGGTCATGCGTCCCGTCGTGGACGCGCTCGCGCGAGTCGCGAAAACTGGAGCGACCGTCCTGCTGCAAGGCGAAAGTGGCACAGGTAAGGAGGTAGCGGCGCGCCTGATCCATGAACTGAGCCCGCGAGCGCAGAAGCCATTCATCGCGATCAACTGCGCGGTCTTGACGGAGCAACTCCTCGAAAGCGAGCTGTTCGGTCACGAGCGCGGCGCGTTTACGGGGGCGCACGCTCAACGCCGCGGGCGAATCGAGCTCGCCAATGGTGGCACGTTTTTTCTAGACGAAGTGGCAGAGCTCAAGCCCGCCCTTCAGGCGAAGCTGCTCCGTGTTCTCGAGGAGCGCAGCTTCGAACGCCTCGGGGGGGCTGCTTCAATCACCGTGGACGTACGCTGGCTGGCCGCCACCAACCGTGACCTGAGATCGATGGCCGAAGACGGAACATTTCGGGAAGACCTTTATCACCGCTTGGCGGTATTTCCGATTCGTTTGCCGCCCCTCCGCGAGCGTCGCGAGGACATCTTGCCGCTCGCAGAGGCGCTCGTTCTACAACTCTCGGCGTCGGCAGGAAGAGTGCCAGCCCCGCGTCTCGACAACGGCGCCAAGTCGCGGCTCGAGAGGGAGGACTGGTCCGGCAACGTGCGCGAGCTCCGTAACGTACTCGAGCGCGCGATGATCCTTGCCGACGGACCGGTCATCAGCCCAGAGCACCTGTGGATTGAGTCACGGGCGACTCCGACGCCGGCGGGGAGGCACGTCGCGAGCTCGGACGGCGGTTCGCTCGCAGAGCTCGAGAAGCAGACTATCGAGCGTGCATTGTTGGCCGTCGGCGGCAATCGCCGCCTTGCTGCCGCAAAGCTCGGAATTGGACTCCGGACCCTATACGAGAAGTTGAGACGCTACGAGCTGAGTTGATGTCATGCCGGTGCGGGTTTCGCGCTCGCTCGCTGCGGATTCCGCACCGAACGGCGTCGCAGCGCGAATTTGGCGCCCGTTAGTGTACGGCACGGGCCTTGCTGACTCGAAGTAGCCATGTGGATCGTTCAGCTGGCGCTTCGACGCCCATATACCTTCGTCGTGCTGGCGATGCTCATCGTGCTGTTCGGGACCGTGGAAATCCTGCGCATGCCGACGGACATTTACCCGGAGATCAATATTCCGGTAGTCGCAGCCGTTTGGTCGTACACCGGCCTCTCACCCCGTGAGATGGAGGGCCGAATCGCCACGCAGTTCGAGCGCGCGAGCACGACGACGGTCAGCGGGATCGAGCACACCGAGAGCCAAACACTTGCCGGTGTATCGGTCATCAAAGTGTTCCTGCAGCCTGGCACGTCCATGGATGGTGCGGTCGCACAAGTGGCCGCCGTGGCCCAGCCGATCCTGCGCTCAATGCCAATGGGCACGACGCCTCCGCTCATCCTGCCGTACAACGCCGCGAACGTTCCGATCATTCAGCTCGGACTGTCGAGCACGACCCTCGACGAGCAACAGATCTACGACTTGGGGACGAACTTTCTGCGACCGGGCTTGGCGACGGTGCAAGGCGCGCAGTTGCCGTTGCCCATTGGCGGTAAGCAGCGGCAAATCGTAGTCGATCTCGACACCCAGAAACTGTTTGCTTGGGGGCTCTCACCCGCGGACGTTTCGAACGCTGTCAGCGCTGAGAACCTGATCCTCCCGAGTGGCAGCGCGAAGATCGGGACACAGGAATATCCAATCCTGGCGAACGGCAGCCCCGACGCTGTCGGCGGATTCAATGACCTTCCGATTCGGACCGTCCACGGAACGACTGTCTATCTGCGCGACGTCGCTCACGTGCGCGACGGCTACGCGCCGCAGACGAGCGTCATCGTCATGAATGGTGTCAAGGGTGGTCTGTTGCCGGTGCTCAAGGCTCAGGGTGCGAGCACTCTCGACGTCGTCTCACGGGTTCACCAAAGTGTCCCAGCCGTCCAGTCGACACTTCCGACCGGCTTCGACGTGAAACAGCTGTTCGATCAGTCGATTTTCGTGCGCGGCGCAATCGACGGTGTCGTTCGCGAGGCGCTGATCGCCGCCAGCCTCACTGGCCTGATGATGCTGGTTTTCCTAGGAAGCTGGCGCAGCACGTTGATCGTACTGGTTTCGATTCCACTTTCGCTGCTCGTATCGGCCATCGTTCTCGGTTTGCTTGGGCAGACGTTGAACTTGATGACTCTCGGCGGGATGGCTCTTGCCGTCGGGATTCTAGTCGATGATGCCACGGTCGAGGTGGAGAACTTCCACCGTCAGCGAGCGCTCGGCAAGCCGAGCATGCCTGCAATACTCGACAGTGCGAAAGAGATTGCGGCTCCCGCGTTCGTGTCGACGTTGTGCATCTGCATCGTCTTCGTGCCGGTGATCTTCATTGCCGGTGCGGCCAAATCCCTGTTCGTGCCGCTGGCCATGGCCGTCGTTTTCGCCATGCTCACGTCGTATTTCCTGTCGCGCACGCTGGTGCCAACGATGGTCCAGTTCCTGCTCGGAGGCGAGCCGCCGGAGGGCTCGCACCGTGGCTTCGTCGCGCGCGTGCACGCCAGCGTCGAGCGCGGGTTCGAGTGGTTGCGGGAGGCCTACGCGAGTGCCCTGGAGCGGCTGCTCTATCGCCGGCGGCTTTTCATCGGATGCTTCGCGGCGCTGTGCGTCGGTTCGCTCGCCTTGATTCCGCTGCTGGGTGAAGACTTCTTTCCGAACGTCGACGCGGGCGAGCTCCGCTTACACGTTCGAGCCCGGCCGGGCACTCGCATCGAGGAGACGACGCGGCTCTTCGCGCAGGTCGAGGACCATGTGCGGCAGGTCGTCCCCAAAAGCGAGATCGATACGGTGCTTCAGAATATCGGTGTTCCGGTCAGCGGCATCAACCTCGTACTAGGCGATCCGTCGATGATCTCTTCCGCGGATGGGGAGATGCTCGTCGCATTGAAGCCGACGCACAAGCCGACGTCGGGCTATGTGCACTCGCTCCGTCGAGACCTCTCCCGATCCTTCCCCGGTACGACGTTCTTCTTTTTACCCGCGGATATTTCGAGCCAAGTGCTGAGCTTCGGACAATCCGCGCCGATCGACGTTCGGCTCACCGGGCCGGCACGAAATGAGCAGGCGAATCTCGCCCTCGCGCGCGGCCTACTGAGGCGCTTCGCGGCCGTGCCCGGGGCGGTCGATGTGCACCTGGCTCAGGTAGCAGACACACCCGAGCTGCTCGTAGACGTGGACCGCTCCTTGGCGCAACAGGTCGGTCTCACTGAGCGGGACGTGACGAGTAATATGCTGGTCTCTCTCTCCTCGAGTGGCCAGACGGCCCCGAACTTCTGGCTCGATCCGAGCACGGGCGTGCAGTACGCGGTGGCTGTCCAGACGCCGCAGTGGCGCATCGATTCAATCGACGCGCTCGGTAGCATTCCGCTCACCGCGGGGGCCACCACGGGTCCTCCCCAGCTTCTGGCGAACGTCGCGACCACGTCGCGCACGCTCGGTCCGACTAATCTGACGCACTACAACATCGCGCGCTCGGTCGACGTTCAGGTCGGCGTAGAAGGCACCGATCTCGGTTCGGTCGCGGCTCCGGTTCGGGCGCTTGTCGATGAGGCCCGACGCGGGCTACCTCGCGGTACCTCGATCTCCGTGCAAGGTCAGGCCGAGAATATGAATGCTTCGTTCCGTGGGCTAGGCATGGGGATCGGTTTCTCGGTCGTGCTCGTCTACCTGCTGATGGTCGTCAACTTCCAGTCTTGGCTCGAGCCCTTCGTCATCCTCATGGCGCTGCCCGGTACGCTCGCGGGCATTGTTTGGCTGCTCTTCCTTTCCGGAACCACTCTCAGCGTGCCCGCTTTGATGGGAGCCCTGATGAGCGTCGGCGTCGCGACCGCCAACAGCATCCTCGTCGTGACGTTCGCGGTTCAGCTGATGCTTTCGGGTGCGGAGGCCAGGACTGCCGCGCTCGAGGCAGGGCGTACCCGCCTGCGTCCCGTAATCATGACGGCGGTGGCGATGGTCCTCGGCATGCTCCCGATGTCTCTCGGACTCGGCGATGGCGGCGAATCGAACGCCCCGCTCGGGCGGGCAGTCATCGGGGGCTTGCTGTTTGCGACCGTATCCACGTTGTTTTTCGTGCCGGTGATGTTCGTCGTGCTGAAGCCCCGCACATTCAAAGAGGAGCCTACATGACCGCGATCTCGACAGGACTTCGGCTCGTCGAGGGTAGCTGGCGCAACTGGCTGATCACAACGGTCGTCGTCGGCTCCCTGCTCTTCGCCGGCTACTGGCCGCGGCACATTGCTAAAAAAAAGCTGCTCACGGAGGCAGGCAAAGCTCAACACGAGCTGCCGCGCGTCCGGGTCGTGGTTGCCGTTGCTGCGGGCGGTGGACGCCCCCTGACCCTTCCCGGAAGTCTGCAGGCGATGCGACAAGCGCTCGTCAACGCTCGCGCGACCGGCTACGTGACGCGCTGCCGCGTGGACATCGGCGATCAGGTACACGCAGGCGATATCCTCGCCGAGCTCGACACCCCCGAGCTCGATCAACAGCTTCAGCAGGCGCGCGCGGCCCGGAAACAGAAGGATGCTGCGTTCGAACAAGCGATGGCGAATCGCGACTACGCGCGGTTGACCGCCGCCCGACAGGACTCGCTGGTGGCACAAGGTCTGTCCACGACGCAGGACGACGAGCAGGCAAACGCCCAACTGAGGATCGGAGAGGCGAACGTGCACGCAGCCCAGGCGGACGTCGACGCGGCGGACGCAAACGTCCGCGAGCTGGGCCAGCTGGTATCCTTCGGGCGCGTGATCGCGCCGTTCGACGCCCGAATCACCCAGCGCAACGTCGAGGTCGGCAGTCTGGTCAACACCGGCGCCGGAATTTCGGGCGCTTCGGGCGCAACACCGATGTTCCGGATCGAGGCTAGCAATCCGATTCGCGTGTTCATCCAAGTTCCACAGGCGTTCGCCCTCAGCGTGAGCGATGGCGTGTCGGCAAGTGTGTCCATTCGGCAGCTCCCGGGTCGAGTGTTCGAGGGACATGTGGCTCGCACCGCTGGAACTCTCGACCCGGCTTCGCGCACGCTCAACACCGAGGTCGACGTATCCAACCCCGCGGCTGAGCTCATGGCTGGAATGTTTGCCCAAGTCACGATCGACGTCGCGGTGTCCCACCGCGTGGTTCGCGTCCCCTCCAGCGCGGTGATCATGGACGCTCGTGGCGTGCATGTCGCAACGGTGGACGCCACGGGTTACGTTCACCTTGCGGCGGTGCAGAGTGGTCGAGACGACGGCCGCGAGCTCGAGCTGGTCGACGGCCTGGTCGGTGGCGAAAACGTGATAGTGAGCCCGAGTGGCGACCTGGTGGAAGGCGGTCGCGTCGAAGTACTGCGCTAGGGTACTCGGCCGAAAACTCTTCACGAGGTCCTACGCGCGGAGGCGCAATAACACGCGCTCGATTTTTCGCAGCAACAGCAGGGCATCATCCTTTTCGACGTAGTCCTCGGCTCCGAGCTCGAGGCAGAGCTTCCGGTCCGAAATATTTCCTGTGCGACCGGACCAAATCACGACTGGAATGTGCGCGGTACGCGCGTCCGCTTTCAGTTTAGCGAGGACATCCCGACCATCCTCGGTCGGAAACTCCACGTCGAGAACGATCAGGTCGAGGTGCATCTCGCTCGCAAACTCGATGGCGTCGACGCCGGTGACCGCTCGAATGACGTGATGTCCATGCTTCTCGCAGACGCGCCGAACGGCCTCCTGGATCGCTTCGTTGTCGTCCGCTAACAGGATGCGATAACTCCGCTTCTCTTTCGCGGTCATTGCCCGTCCAGCTGGGCGCGCCCCGTTTCGACGACGAGCGGCAGGTAGATGGTGAATGTCGAGCCCTTTCCGAGCTCACTTTCCACGCGGACGGCTCCGCGCAGCTCTCGCACCTGTTGCAGAACGATCGGAAGGCCTAACCCGGTGCCGCCGTGAGCCGACTTGGTCGTGAAGAAGGGGTCAAAGATCGAACCCTGGAGCTCGGGACTCATTCCAAGGCCGGTGTCCTGCACCGAAAGCGTCGCATAGCGCCCGGGCGGCATCTCCTCGGCGAGCTCCAGACCGGGTGCAATGACGGCTTGTTGCACCGTCACAGTGAGCGTGCCCCCGCGGGGCATGGCATCCCGCGCGTTGAACACCAGGTTCAAGAGGATGCGATCGATTTGACCGGCCCCGGACCTAACCCGGTTGGATGAGGACGAGAGCTCGGTGACGAGCGCAATCTCCGAACCTATAACCCTCCCGAGTGACTCTACCGTGTTGCTCACAATGCCGTTGAGGTCACAAATCAGGCTTTCTCCGGCCTGATGGCGGGCTTGCCGGACCATTTGTTTCATCAGCGCAGCACCCCGGATCGTCGCCTGGATCGCGGCGCCAAGCTCACTTTGTTGCGCGCACGTCAGTGGCCCCGAAAGCACGAAATCGACGTGAAGGCGTACGACCGTGAGTACGTTGTTGATGTCGTGAGCGATGCCCGCAACGACGCTGGCATCGATTGAGCCCCGTTCCTCGAAAGCGGAGACAGCTGGAAACGTCCGGGCGCCGTCTTTGAATGGCCCAACGTCCACGGGCGCAGCAGCGGGCCGGCCTGGGGCCGCGTCAGCGTGTTGCTTGGGAAACGCCGATGAATTCCCATCAGCGCGTGCAACGGCTGTGCTGCTGGTGTCCTGCACTCCACGACCTGATCGCTGCATCCCTAGCTTGAACTCCTGCTGCCCGGGTGAAGCCGAGCAGTTGGCCGGCTTCCAACGTAGCATCGAAAGCAGATTCTTAGCGAGCACGCGCGAGCTCTCGCGTGCGCTGAGTCCTGCTGATTCCGTACCGTACTCGTCGCACGTACGAGCTGTCGGAATTCGCATTGCCGTTCCACGGCCGATGTCGTTGACGCCTTGCACGCCAACTTCCGCGGACGCAAAGAACAGGTGCACTTTTTTTTTGCGTCTCGGATCGGGAAGCAAACGCGACCCGCCATCGTCTCGTACGACGTTGGTACGCTGTACGAGTCCAAGGAAGACTCTTCTACATGGGTGAGCGCGTAGGCTAAATGCAGCGTTCAGAGCAGCATCATGCGCAAGCAGAGACCACGCGGTTCGACTACGCGCCAGGCCATCATCAACGCAGCGCTGTCGATCGCAGACAGAGACGGCGTCGACCGCCTAACCATTCGTTCGGTGGCGGCTCTCGTCAACGCCCCGCCGATGTCACTCTACACGCACTTCGCCAACAAGGAGCAGCTCCTGGATTTGATGTACGAAGAGATCTTGCGTCGGGTGTGTGCCTACGAAGGCCACTCTACATGGCAAGACGAGCTCCGAGCGTTGTGCAATCGCGTGCGGCGCATACTCACGAGTCACCCGCAATGGACGGCGCTTCTGTCGCGGTCCGCCTCGCCCTCGGCGGTGCCGTTGCGCGACAGCATCCTGAAGGTCATGGCCATGGATGGGCTCGTTCCCGCTGACGGCTTGATCGCCGTGTATGCGGCTGCGTTGAGCAGCCTGGGATTGGTGTTGGTGCAGGTGACGCTCACTTCACAGAGCGCACGCGCGTCGCGCGAGGAGCACCTCAAGCACTGGGTCGAGACTCACGAGGGGCGCGGGCCCGTGCGAAAACGCGCCGCGTCGTCCGAGCACGGTCGCCTCGACTTCGAGCGCGTCTTCCAGTTTTTCGTCGATACTTTCATCGTCGGACTCGAGGCAAGGAGGGTTCAAAACCAATGACCGAAGTCATCACGGTAGACGATGAGCATCGGCTTGCCATCGCGGCGGCTCGGCCATGACCAAAGGGCGCGAGCTTTCGCGCGTCCTCCAAACGAGAATCCTGCTCGTGGACGACGACCCGGCAGTTCTCAGGGTGACCGCATGGCGGCTGGAGAGAATGGGCCATCTGGTCGTCGCATGCGCCAGCGGTTCGACGGCCCTCAAGGCTCTTGGCAAGCAAGTCTTCGATGTCATGCTGAGCGACATTCAGATGCCCGGCATCTCCGGGCTCAAGCTGCTTCGCGCGGTCCGCGAGCACGATCTCGATCTTCCGGTCGTGCTCGTCACCGGGAATCCGGACGTGACGTCCGCGGCCGAAGCAGTCGAATACGGCGCGTTTAGGTATTTGATCAAGCCGGTGCCGTTCGAGGAACTCCGCGCCGTCGTCGAGCGCGCCGCGGGTATCGGGCAATTGGCTCGTTCGAAGAGGGAATACGTAGACGCGTTTGGGAGCGCCAACTTCCGCGTTGGCGATCGCGCGGGAGTCGATGCCACCTTGGATCGTGCGCTACGATCACTCTCGATAGCCTATCAGCCGATCGTTCGCGCAACCGACTCGAGCGTATTCGCTTTTGAGGCGTTGATGCGCGTCGAGGAGCCGCTGCTCCCGCACCCAGGCGCAGTGCTCGGGGCCGCCGAACGAGCCGGCAGACTTCACGATGTCGGACGCGCCGTTCGGGAAGCTGTCGCGTCGAGCGCCCAAGGTGTGACGGATGGCTGGTTGTTCTTCGTCAATCTCCATCCCGAAGAGCTACGCGACTCCGCGCTGTACGATGTGGACGCTGCGTTTACTGGGCTGGCGGCGCGAGTGGTACTGGAGGTCACAGAGCGCATGTCGCTCGACCACATCTCGGACGCTCAAGAGCGCGTCGCTCGATTGCGCGGCCTGGGTTTCCGACTCGCGCTCGACGATCTCGGCGCGGGCTACGCCGGGCTGACCAGCTTCACACAGCTCGAGCCAGAATTCGTCAAGCTCGACATGTCTCTCGTACGCGACGTCCACAAAAATTCGACGAAGCGCAAAATCATCCGCTCGATGGTTCAACTGTGCCATGACATGGGCAAGCAGATCATCGCTGAAGGCGTCGAAACGATCGACGAAAGGGACTCGCTCATCGAGCTGGGCTGCGATCTCTTGCAAGGGTACCTGTTCGCGAAACCAGGCGCGCCGCTCCCGACCTAAACCAGAGCGCAAAGCGCACGCCTCGACGTTCACGATCTCAGCTCGGTAAAGACGAGCTTTTGACCGAAGGCACTTCGCTCGGCGGTGATGCTCAGCGAGCTCCTGTTCAGCCGCGAACGCATCTCTCGCCACGCCGAATTTTGATGCTTGGGAATTTCAATCCAGCTAAGCAGCGCGTATGGAATACACACAGCTCGGTCGCACTGGTCTGAGGGTAAGCCGCCTTTGCCTGGGCACGATGAACTGGCCCTGGCTCACCACGGAAGGCGAGGCCTATGCGATCATGGATCGTTCTTTGGAGCTCGGTATCAACTTTTTCGACACCGCAAATATCTACGGCGGCAAGGTTGGTGAGGGCCTCACCGAGCAGGTGATCGGTCGTTGGTTCAAGCAAGGCAACGACAGGCGCGACAACACCGTTCTGGCCACCAAGGTGTACAATCCCATGGGGACCGGGCCGAACGAGTCACGCTGCTCCGCGCTGCACATACGCAAAGCTTGTGAAGACAGCCTCAAGCGCTTGCAAACGGATCATATCGACCTCTACCAAATGCACCACATCGACAGGAACACGCCCTGGGAGGAAGTCTGGCAGGCCATGCAGCAGCTGGTGCAGGCCGGCAAGGTCCTCTATGTCGGGTCGTCGAATTTCGCCGGCTGGCACATTGCCCAAGCGAACGAGGCTGCCAAGAGCCGCCACTTCATGGGACTGGTTTCGGAGCAAACTCGCTACAACTTGATATGCAGGACACCTGAGTTGGAGGTGATCCCTGCCTGCAAGGAGTACGGTGTGGGACTGATTCCCTGGGGCCCCTTGATGGGCGGTGCGCTGGCGGGGGGCGCCGCGAGGGCTAGATCAAACCGCCGTGGCGATGCAAACGCCCAGCGCGACCTGAAGAAGAACCTCCCCAAGGTACTGGCGTACGAGGCGTTCTGCAAAAAGAAGAAGTGGGACCCGGCCAAGGTTGCGTTGGCCTGGCTGCTGTCCAATCCCGTCGTGACCGCTCCTATCATCGGCCCGCGCACCGTAGAGCAGGTGGACTCCTCCGCAGCGGCCCTCAAATTGAAGCTCTCCGCGGCCGACCTGAAGAAGCTGGACGAGATCTTCCCCGGGCCAGGCGGCCCTGCGCCAGAAGCCTACGCTTGGTAGAGTAGGGCCCGGCCCGAGGTAGGCCGTGCCGCGCCGGGAGACAGGCGAAGACTTTACGGCCGAGCCGCTTGCGTGACGGCAGCGCTAGACATGAGCGGGTGCGTCGTGCTCATCCAGCGCGCTCGGAGGTGGCTGGAGCTGCCGAAGCTTGGGGCCCGCGCTAGCGTTTGCGACCGAAGGCCGATAGTTTCGCGGGCGAGCATGACCAACTCCAACGCCAACGTCGATGACCGACAACTCGACGCCTTGCTGTCTCAGCTGGAGAGCGCGCGGCCTTGGAGTCCGCGCCTAGTATCCAAGCTCGAGACCTTTGTTCGCTCGGCCTCGGACCTGGAGTTGTTTCGCATCAACCCGTTTCAGTTTGCGGCGGAGCGCGGCTCGAGCGAAGCGGAAACGTTGGACTTGTTCCTGCACGGGACCAAGTTGGGCCTGTTCGAGATGGACTGGCATGTGGTGTGCCCACATTGCGGCTTCGTGGTGGACAGCATGCACGCCATGAACCAACTACGAAGTCACTATGTGTGTCCGACCTGCGCATCGGAACGCGATTACGCGCTGGACGACTACATTCAGGTTGCGTTCTCGATTTCGTCTCGCGTGCGGGACACGGCGTATCATCATCCGGAATCGCTCGCCGTGGAGGACCTGTTCCTCAACTATCGCCTGAGCAAAGACGTGCTGTGTCCGATCCCCGCTTATCCTTCGTGGCGTGAGGCGATCATTCACGTCACCACGTTCCTTCGTTACCTGGAGCCAAACGAGAAAGTAGCCACGGAGCTCGCGCTGCCGGCCGGCGTGCTCCGCGCAACTGACGGTCGCAATTGTCTGCAATTGTCGATCACCCGTGCTCCGCATGAGCCGGTGAGCAACATCTCACTCTCGTTCGTGGGCGGCAAACTGCAGTCGAATGATCCGGAGCTGCAACCGCGCAGTCTCAATTTGCCGGCCGCGGATGGCAGCGTCGTGCCGTTCCGTTTCGAGCTGGAACGCCAGCTGCCCAACGGCAAGCTGCTTTTGGAGCTGGAAAACCTGCAAGAGCGCAGGACCAGCGTCTGTATCTACCAGCTGGGAGAAATGCCCACGCCGGTGCTCTCGCTGCGCCCCAGCTTGAGCGGCCGACGGCTGCTGACCACCCAAACCTTCAAAGACCTGTTCCGTTCGGAGCTCGTCAACGAGAACGAGACGCTGTCGCTCAAGGACATCACGTTCTTGTTCACCGACTTGAAGGGCTCAACCGCCATGTACGAGCAAGTCGGTGACGCGAAGGCGTATTTCCTGGTGCACCAACACTTTCATGCTCTAACGCGCGTGATCCGCGAGCGCGGCGGCGCCGTCGTCAAAACCATCGGCGACGCAGTGATGGCCGTCTTCGAAAGCCCGGTTAACGCCACTGCCGCCGCCCTGGAGATGATTGACGCGCTGCACGCGCTCAATCAAACCATCTCCGAGCGTTTGGCCCTGAAGCTCGGCATCCACCGCGGCCCGTC
>FSWQ01000729.1_pt1 | contig 22657 bp, 18 predicted proteins | sample 1637691 | NCBI WGS metagenome assembly FSWQ01 (sample SAMEA3914814, study PRJEB12502) | metagenome | biome: forest; material: soil | place: USA | collected 2011-09-16 | depth 0.1 m | reverse complement strand
GCGGTCGCCGCGAACGACGACGGCGAGGTCGAAGACGACTCCGCGGCCAGCGACAGCCCCGCGCCGGAAAAGGCCGAGGCTCCCGGGAAGGCGGAGAGCGGCGCGCAAAGCGACGAAATCATCGCCGAGGCGCACAAGTACGTCGCGCAGGGCAACAAGCTCAAGGCCTTGAATCTGCTGCGCCACGCCGTGAAAAAGTCGCCCAGTGATGCCAAGCTCTTGCAGGAGCTGGCCAGCGCGGCCGAGCAAGATCACGCTTGGGGTGAAGCCGTGCGTACCGCGCGCCGTTTGGTGCAGGTCGATCCGAGCGCCGAGTCGAAGCTCGAGCTGGCGCGCTTGGAGCGCAAAACCGGCCACCGCGCCCGCGCCCTCGATCTCGTGCGGAGCGTCGTCAAGGACAACCCGGATTCAGCCGAGGCTCACGCGATGTTGAGCCAATTGGGTGGCACCGAGCGCGTTGCTTTGCAAAAGTAACGGCGACCGGCGGGCTCGAGAGTCGCCGGTGAAGGCTAGCGCCATGACCGACCAGACGATTTTCGAGCCCCAGACCCCGCAAGAGATCCTGCAAACATTTGCGGTCATGCACGAGCTGCGTCCGCTGCTCGCCGAAGCGACCTACGTCGAGACCGTGCAGCGCGTGATGCAGCACGGTTACCGGCTGCTCGCGCTCTCGTCCGGCGCGGGCGTGCTCGCGGTCGCCGGCTTTCGGCTCTCCGAGTCGCTCTCGTTCGGTAAATTCCTGTACGTCGACGACCTAGTGACGAAAGAGGACGCCCGCTCGCGCGGGGCGGGGGCAGCGCTGCTCGCGCGCCTGCGACAAATCGCGCGCGCCGCGGGTTGTCGCGAGCTGCACCTCGACTCGGGAGTGCAGCGGCACGCCGCGCACCGCTTTTACCTGCGCGAGCGAATGGACATCACCTGCTATCACTTTCGGGAAGTGCTGTAGGCCCCGCCACGCCCGCGCGGCGGTTTTTCGGCCCCCATAATTGAGGGCGAGACCAGGGAGGGACCGGGGAGAAAGCCGGGAGAATCCCTCACCCACCGACCGAATTCTGGTGCTAGAACGGCGCCGGACTCGGTTTCGGACTCGGAATGGCTCTTCCCCCCAGCGTAAGCGGCAAGGCGCTCGTCACCTCTGGGTCACCCGTGAAGGTGATTCTGAAGTTGGCGTTGCCGACCGTGCTGGCCATGCTCGCGCAGAGCGCGGTCAACGAAGTCGACATCATCTTTTTTTCGCGGCTGCCCTGCCCGGAGTCATCGAACGCGCAGGCCGCGCTCTTGCCTTCGCTGATCCTGCTCTGGATGTTCGGCGGCTCACTGAGCGCAATCTCGGTCGGAACCCAGGCCATCTCTGCGCGGCGCTTCGCCGAGGGCAAGGCGGTCGACGCGGGCGCGGTACTGGTAAACTCTTGGGTTTGCGCGTTGCTCGCAGGCGCGGTGTTCACCGTGCTCGGCTACGTGGTCATGCCCTACGCGCTGAACGCGCTGATTCGCGTGCCCGAAGTGCGCGTGGCAGCGGAGGGCTACCTGAAGTGGCGCCTGCTCGGCATCACCTCGATGGCCGCTACGTTCTCGTTCAAGGCCTTCTTCGACGGCATCGGCAAGACCCACGTGCACATGGTGGCCTCGGTGGTCATGAACGTGATCAACGTGGTGCTCTGCATCGGCCTGATCTTCGGCCACTGGGGCGCGCCGCGTATGGGCATGCCCGGCGCGGGCGTGGCCGGCGCCGTCTCTTCCTGGGTCGGCCTGGCAATCATGGCCGGCTGGGCCGCGCTCTCTCACTACCGCACTACCTTCAAGCCGTTCGACGTGCGCCGCGTCGTACGTGGTCTGATGGGCGACATCCTGCGTTTGTCGGTGCCCAGCGCAATTGCCACGGTCGCCGTGATGAGCGGCTTTGCGCTGTTCTCCGGGATCGTCAGCCACTTGGATAGCGTGTCGCACTCGGCCGTGATCAGCGCTGATTGCCCCGGTGGCCACGGCGAGGCCGTGAACAGCGCCGCGACGGCGCTGATCGTGGAGATCTTGAAGCTCACGTTCACTGCCTGCCTGGCCTTCGGTACCTCGACGGCCACGCTCGTCAGTCAGTCGCTCGGCGCGAACGAGCCCGAAAAAGCGGTGCGCTTCGGTTGGGTGTCGGTGCGCTTGGGGCTGGTGATCTTCGGGGTGGTCGGCTTGCTGGAAGGGGTGCTCCTGACCTCGCCGCTCCTGCACCTCGTCACCCAGAGCCCAGCCGTGTACGAGACCGCGCTCGTCCCGATGCGCATGATGGGCCTGTGCACGCCGCTGATCGCGGTCGGCATGATCCTGACCCAAGCCTTATTCGGCGCCGGCAACACCAAGTTCGTGATGCTGGTCGAGCTCGTGCTGCACTTCTTCTGCTTGGTGCCGTTGGCTTGGCTCTTCGGTATCACCCTGAACCTCGGCCTAACCGGGATCTGGGCGTCCGCCGCCGTGTACGTGTTCTTGCTGACCAGTGTGATGGTCTGGAAGTTCCGCCGCGGCGATTGGAAGTCGATCGCGATCTAACCGCGCGCGCGGCGGCGGCGCAGGGCACTGAGCCCGAGCGCGCCGAAGGCGAACAGCAAGGCGGAACGCGCAGGCGCCGGTGCACCCGCAGAGCGCACTGCGCAGGATCCGATACCAGACATGCCGCCGCCGTCATCCGCCGCGCTACCAGCGCCGCCTTTGCCTGCAGCCGCGCTCGACCCGGCGCCCGCCGGAGCGCTGCCTGCGCTGCTCGCCCCGCCGGAAGCGTTGCTCGCCCCGCCGCCTGCCGGAGGAGCGCCACCGCCCGCCGGAGGAGCGCCGCCGCCTGCCGCGGGAGCGCCGCCGCCGCTCGGCGCGCCACCGCCGTTCGGCGCGCCGCCCGCACCCGTGGCGCCACCGCCGCCAACGTGCACCGGCGCGGTGCAGCCGAGGATGGTGCACGCCTTGGCTACGTCCAGGTTCGCAAGCGCGGTCGATGCCGTGTCTAGCTCGGCCTGCTTCGACGCGCCGTACTGCTTGCGTTGGTCGTACAGCATCTTCACGATCTTGAGCTCGGCGTCCGTGTACACCGCGCCGACGCTCTTTTGCAGCGTCGTGAGGAAGCGGTAACCGAAGCCCGCGCCCGCTTTGCCCTGCGTGCTCGGCTCGATCATCGTGCCTTCGCCGTAGTCGTTCCAGGTTGCGATTTGCAGTGCTTCGCCGGCAAACTTCCCGAGCTCGAAGCTCGAGGCCATGGTGTCGCCGCCCTCGGTGTTGTCTTGCGTCAGGCCGTAAGACACCTTCCAGGTGGGCCCGGGCCAGCCGCCGGCTTGGTAGAAGGGATTGAAGCCCGGATAGACCGCCGGCATCTTGAAATCGGTCACCCCGTCGAGGCCTTGGTCGAAGTCACTCAGTGACTTCAGCCCCTTCTGATCGATCCAGGCAAACTTACCGCCGGCGTTGCTGCCAGCCAACGTGTTGTACCAGAGCGATAGGAAAGACGGCTTGCTGCCGCCGAACACGGACAAGATGTTGTTCCACTGGTCCGCGGTCTTGAATTGTTGCGGGCCGAACACGAGCAGCGCGGGCGCGCCGCTGAGCTTGATGTGGTTGGACTTGGAAAAGAATTGGTCGCGCACGTAGGCCATGTCGGCCTTGGCCGCGTCCACACCGCTGGCGTATTGGTCTTCGTAGCAGACCGCGAATTCCATGCCGAACTGCGCGGTGCGGGCGATGATGGCGTCCGAGTTCGCCTTGTTCTGCGGGCGATCGTAGTCGCCGTTCAGGCCGGGCCAGTCGATGATCACGCCGTCGATGCCGGCGTACTTCATGGTCAAGAGCTGCCACTCGATGACGTTGCCGTCGTTCGAGTTGTACTCGCCGATCATCGGCACGTACCAAGACGCGACGCCGCTGTCGGGGTTGCGCGCGTTCATCGACCAGTGCTGCCCGCCGGCTTGGAACCACGGCATCATGTGCACGTAGATCTTGCGCGGGTAAGATTTTTGAATCGTGACCGCGGCCTCGCTCGAAGCGACGGCTTCGCCCTCGCCTTGCGGCACGGAGCCACACGCGGTCAGAGCGACGGCCGACACCACACACGACGCCAGCACGAGGCGATGAAATCTCACGATGGGGTTTCCTGAGTCTAAAGGGTTGGCAATGAAGCAGCTCGCAGCAACGCTCGCGGAGCGAGTGCGCGCGGGTCATTGACACCTATAGCTGTCAGGCGACTTTTTGCCATGAATTCCGATACATATCGCTGGCGGCGAATTTTTCTTTTTCTCAGCGGTAACGTTCGGTTTTTTACCGTGAGCCGTGCGCGCACGACGGCGACATCGAATCGAGCATCAATCCGGCAGCGATCGATACTCTTCGGTCAACACGAAACCTTGGCTCAGGTTCGTGGCGCGCGCGAGCGCGTAGTAGTCGCGAAAGCGAAACTCTGCGCTCGCCTGGTGTAGGGCGCCCTGCGCCAATGCCTGCGGCTCTGCGTTGCCGTGGGTCTCGGTTGCCGCGCCCGCCTCGTGATCGAGCGTTGCGCGCGTTGCGAGAAACGCGACGCTTATCGGAGCTGCCGCCGCCGCGCGCGAGATCGCTTTCACCGACAAGAGCTGCTGCTTGGTGCCGAACGTAAACCACAAGTTGCGGGGCGGTGAGCCCGCTAAAACGCCGCCAAGCGCGCTGCTCGGGACGCCGTTGCAGGTCAGGTCGGACGCGCCTTTGCCCGCTTCGCAACGGACGCCATGTGCCGCGAGCTGCTGGGCGATCTCGGGGCGCGTGCTGTGATCGAGCACGAAACCCAGGGCCGGGCGGCCTAGAGCGCGCTCGGCGCCGCGGTGGGTCGTCGCAAAATTCAGCTGCGCGCGCTCTCGCTGGGCGGGTGTCTGCGGCTTGTCGTAGCCGAAGGGACAACCGCCGTGCGCCATGCGAGTCATGGCGCTCACGAATGGCCGCCCGACGGAGGTTTGCGTGAACCCCAGCAGGCCAACGGCGAGCACGCCGCCAGCGACGGCTACTCGAGCGAGAGCGCGCCTCATCACTTGCCCACGATCGACGCCTTGAACGCGGGGTCGCCGAGGATGGGCGCGAAGCAACTCGAGACGTCGCCTTCCGGTACGCCGCTCTTGGTGAGGGCGGGCACGATCTGGTTGATGAGGAAGTAGTCGTATTGGTCGCCGGTGATGCCGAGGCCGACATGCGCCGCAGTCATGTTTTGCATCCCAGAGTAGCTCTTGCCATCCGTGTAAGTGATGGTCTCCGGACCGCCGTACGCGTAGACCAAGAACGCGGCGAGCTTGCCCTCGAACGTGGCCATGTCGTCGGTGGTCGAGGCCGGCATGCCAGAGCCGATCTTGGTGAACGAAGCACCGAGGTTCGTCGTACCGTTTGCGGTGAGCTCCGCGACTACGTTGGCGACGATCGCCTTGTTCACGGCCACGAAAGCGTCGCTGCCGTATGTGTCGAAGGCGTCCTTGCCGCTGCTCGCGCACTTCAGCGCGGCGCCCGGCCCTTTGCTCACGTTTTCGGTGGAACCGGAATCACTGTCGCTGCCGCAACCCTGCATAGCCGCGAGCATGACGCTCGCAGCGAATATCTTTCTAATCATGAGTCACCCTTTCAGACGGATATCGACTGCTGCCTTGAACTACGAGCCGCCCTGCCGCGCAGATTTGAAGAAAACCGCGAAGCGAGTTTTCCTCGGCATTTCGCGTCCGGCCTGAAACCCGATGTCCGCAGCCTGTGGCGCATTTGCTTGCCCTGAGGCTCAATCAGTGAGAACCGGGCGATATGAATTCAGCTCAAGTGAGTCGCCTGTTGGACGGAGTCGCGACGACCCTGACCAACGTCGGATTGAAGGTGATCGGCGCGATCATTCTGTATTTGATTGGCCGAGCGCTGATCAACTGGATGATTGCATTGGTGCAGCGCACGCTCGAACGCCAAAAGGTGGACCCCACGCTGCTGCGCTACGTGGGCACGGTCATCGCCGTGCTCGCGAACATCGCGCTGGTGATCGCGATTCTCGGCTACTTCGGGGTGGAGACGACGTCGTTCGCTGCGCTCTTGGCCGGCGCCGGGCTCGCGATCGGCACGGCTTGGGGCGGCCTGCTCTCGAACTTCGCGGCTGGCGCGTTCCTCGTCATCTTGCGCCCGTACAAGGTCGGGGACTTCGTGAGCGCTGGTGAGGTCGTGGGTACCGTCACCGCGATTGGCCTGTTCGTGACCACGCTCGACACGCCAGATGGCGTGCAGACGCACGTGGGCAACAACAAGATCCTGAGCAACACGGTCCAGAACTTCTCGGCCAATTCACTGCGCCGCGTCGACCTGACGGCCCAGCTGCACTACTCGGTCAATCCGCTGCAGGCGATCGAGCTGCTCAAGGCCAAGGTCGCAGCGATTCCGAACGTTTCTTCGGCCACGCCCGTGTCCGTCGAAATCCTGAGCTTCACCGAGTTCGGCCCGGTGCTGGCCGTGCGCCCCTTCACGCACACCGATCAGTACTGGCAGGTCTACTTCGACACGAACAAAGCCATCGTAGCGGTCGCGGGGGAGGCTGGTTTCCCGCCCGTCGAACGCAATCTGAAGTTGAAAAACGCGGTCGCGTGAGCGCTGGGCCGTAGCCGTTCGTCACCGGGCCGTTTCGAGATTTTCGGCGCTCCTCGGGCTGCTTTCACGAGAGTGAGACGCGCTCGTCACGGCCAGTACACCCGCATGGGTTCAAGTGCGCGAGTCGCGTCACTCGATAACCCACGGGAGTTACAGAATATGTCTTTTCAGAACAAGGTTTTCAGCCGTCGTGCGGCATTGCACGGCACGGCGATGGTCACGTTCGCGCAAATCCTGGCCGCTTGCGGTAGCGACGACAGCGCGCCCGGCGCTGCTGGCGGCGGGGGCGAAGCAGGCAGCCTGGGCGATGCCGGCAGTGGCGGCGTGGGCATCGAGGGCAGCTATGGCCCTCTGAAAGCGCTCGACGGCGTGATCTCGCTGCCCGAGGGCTTCAGCTACGTCGCCTTCGCGGCTGCCGGTAGCAAGATGGACGACGGCATGGACATGCCCGCCGCCCACGACGGCATGACGTGCTTTGCGGGTGAAGGCTCGCAGGTGATCTTGCTGCGTAACCACGAGCTGTCCTCGCTCGACGAAGCGAGCAGCGAGCCGAAGCTGTACGACGGCATGGGCGCCGGCGGAGTGACCGTCACCGTCTTCGATACGGCCAAAGGCAAGGTGGTGAAGAGCTACGCGGCCCTCCTGGGCACGATCGAAAACTGCAATGGCGGCACGAGCTTGAGCGGCGCTTGGTTGACCTGTGAAGAGACCACGGAGGGGGAGGCTGCGGGCTTCCTCGAGCCGCACGGCTACGTCTTCGAGGTTCCTTCGACCACCACGGAGCTGATCCAAGCCCCCGAGCCGATCCGCGACATGGGCCGCTTCGAGCACGAAGCCGCGCGCCAAGATTCGACGACTGGCGTCGTGTACATGACCGAAGACAACGGCGATCCTGCGGACGGCTTCTATCGCTTCCTGCCCAAGGACGAGATGAACCTGTCCAAGGGTGGCGCATTGCAGGTCTTGGCCGTCAAAGATCAACCGCAGCTCGTCACCTACACGGGGCAAACGGTCGGCGTCGAATACGACGTCGAATGGGTCGACATCGCCGACCCGGACCCGAGCAACGCGGAAGACGACCCAGGGGCGGTCTTCAGGCAAGGGCTAGCGCTCGGCGCTGCCCAGTTCATGGGTCTCGAAGGCCTCGCGCTACAGGGCGGCGTTGCCTACTTCGTGGCATCGGAGGCCGGCGACGCCGAAAAGGGGCAAGTCTGGAGCTTCACGCCCGCTGGCGACGGCGGCACGCTGAAGCTGCTCTACGAGTCGACCGATGGATCGGTGCTCGACCAGCCCGACAACATCACGATCTCGCCCCAAGGCGCGGTGCTGATGTGTGAAGACGGCGATGGCGAGGACATCGACGGCGGTGACAATTGGCTGCGCGTGCTGACTCCGCAGGGCAAAATCTTCGATTTTGCGCAAAACATCAGCAAAATCGACCTGCACGAGATCGACGCCGAAGACTTCCCCGACGCTGGCAAAGCCTTCGGCGCGAGCGAGCTCTCCGGCGTTTGCTTCAGCCCGGATGGCAAGTGGCTATTCCTGAACGTGCAGTACCCGGGTTTGACGCTCGCCATCACCGGGCCCTGGGAGCGCGGCGCGATCTGAGCCGTGAGACCGAGGCCCGCGCCGCTGTGCGGCTCTTGGGAGGGGGGGCCGCGAGAGCGGCGGCGCGGCTCAGCTGTTTGGGCCGAGCTGCTCGCGCCCGTGCGGCGCGTCGAGGTCGAGCACGGGGCCGACGGGAATGATGCGGTTCGGATTGATCGCCGGGTGGCTCGTATAATAGTGGTGTTTGATGTGCTCGAGGTTGCACGTCTCTGCCACGCCCGGCGTCTGATAGATGTCCCTCAAATAGCCGAACAGGGCAGGGTAGTCGCTGAGCCGCCGCAAGTTGCACTTGAAGTGGTAGTGGTACACGGGGTCGAAGCGCAGCAGCGTCGTGAACAGGCAGATGTCGGCCTCGGTGAGCCGAGCGCCGAGCAGGAATCGCTGCCCGGCCAAGCGCGCCTCGTAGCCGTCGAGCGCGGCGAACAGCTCGCGCAATGCGCCCTCGTAGGCGCTCTGTTTGGCTGCAAATCCCGTGCGATACACGCCGTTGTTGATCGGCGAATAGAGCGCGTCGATCTCGTGGTCGATCGCGCTCTCCAGCTCCGACGGGCATAGGTCGAGGCTCGCGCCGGCGAAGGCCGAAAATTCGCGATCGAGCATGCGCATCACCAAGCGCGACTCGTTGCAGACGATGGCCTGTCGTTGCTTGTCCCACAGCACGGGCACGGTGACGCGCCCGGTGTAGTCGGGCACGGCGCGCGTGTACACCTCGTGCAGGTAACGCGCGCCGTGGATTGGATCGGGGGTCGAGCCAGGGAAATCTCCGAACTCCCAGCCGTCATCGCCCATGTGTGGGTGTACGACGCTGACGCTGATTGCGCCTTCGAGCTGCTTGAGCTGGCGCGCGATTAGCGTGCGGTGCGCCCAGGGGCAGGCGAAGCTCACGTATAGATGATAACGCCCCGCTGCGGCGGGGAAGCCGCTCGAGCCATCGGCGCTGACTCGACCGCGGAACTTCGTGTCCTCGCGTACGAAGTGGCCCTTGTCCGTGGCGACGAGATTTTGCGCGGTCCACTTGCCATCGATCAACTTGCCCATGCGTGCATCATGCCCGCTCACGCGCTGTTGCGCACATGGTCTTACGTCGACAACTGCGCCACAACCGAGCAAATCGAGCGCGGATCAGGGGCAGAACGAGGGTGATCGTATTCCGACCGTATACTGAATCTGGGCTCCGCCCGTTGACCAGTGGGCGTGCGGTCGGCACCCTGTAACTCGATGTTCAACATTCGCTGGTCGCTCGTCGCAGCATGTCAACGAGGCGTGCTCGCATCCTTCTTCGGTGCGGCGCTGCTCGCGTTGCCGCTGGCATGCTCGTCGAGCGCCCCCGGTAGCTCGGGCGCTCCCGGCTCGGCCGGCAGCGCGGGCTCGGGAGGCGAGGGCGAGAGCGCCGGCAGCGGCACGGCGAGCGGCGACGTGACCTTTCACAAGGACCTCGAGCCCATCTTGCAACGCAGCTGCCAGAGCTGCCACGTGGCTGGCGGCATCGCGCCGTTCCCGCTCACGACCTACGCCGAGTCGAAGATCTACGGCCCGGCCATGGTGCCCGAGACCGCGCAGCGCATCATGCCCCCGTGGCACGCACAGAATACGGACGAGTGCACGGTGCCCTATCCGTGGAAAGACGACGTTCGCCTGAGCGACGCCGAAATCGCTACCTTCGCGGCCTGGGCCGGCGCGGGCATGCCCGAAGGAGACCCCAAGGATGCCCCGCTGCCGCTCGAGCAGGCAAGCGGCTTACCCGGCGTGCAGCTCGAGCTGCAACCGGACGCGCCTTACACGCTCGCGCCCGGCGGCGACGAGTTCCGTTGCTTCATCCTCGACCCCAAGCTCGACAAAGACAGCTTCGTGAATGGCGTGTTCGTGGTGCCTGGCAATAGTGCCGTGGTGCATCACGTGCTGGTGTTCACCGATCCTGATCGCAAGAGCCTGGCCAACGCGCCCGACGGTTCGATGAGCTACGACTGCTTCGGCGGCGCGCGCGTCGCCAATTCGGATCTGCTCACCGCTTGGACTCCAGGCGGCGTGCCGCTCGAATACCCGACAGAGATCGCGGCCCCGGTCGCCGCTGGGTCGCTATTGGTGATGCAGGTGCACTACCACCCGCACAGCGCGACCGACGTCGCGACCGACGCCACGCGCTTGCAACTGCGCTTCAGCGACAGCGCGCCGGCATACAACGCGGTGACCGCTCTGATCGGCAACTTCAAGAAAGGGGTGGTCGCCGGCATCGGGCTATTGCCTGGCCCCGACGACCCGGCGTCTGGCCCGGCCTTCGTGATCCCGGCCAACGTCAGCGCGCACACCGAAAACATGCAGTTCACCTTTCGTAACCTCAAGGCGGGCGGCGCCGCGCCGCGGCTGTACGGCATCGGGGGGCACATGCACTACGTGGGTGTGGACGAGAAGGTCACGATTACCCATGCCGACGCGAGCAGCGAGTGCCTGATGCAGATCCCGCACTGGGATTTCGACTGGCAGCGACGCTACGACTACGATCTCCCGATCGAGCAATTGCCGCAAGTCAAAGCCGGCGACGTGCTGAACGTCCGCTGCACCTACGACAACACCATGGCAAACGACAAAGTGGCCGCTTCACTGCTCGAGCAGGGGATTTCCGCGCCGCGCACGGTGGTGCTCGGCGAAACCACCTTGGACGAGATGTGCTTGGCAAACCTGACCGCGATTTATCCCGCAGATTGAAGGGCGCAGGGCTGCCTTCAAGCCAGGGCAGCGCTGATCACTTTCCCGCCTTGAATACGGCTCGCGAGCACGTCGCTCGGAACGCCGAGCGCGCTGCCCAAGGTCTTCGCGGCGGATTCGAGCGACTCCAGCGGCGCGATATCCCCGTTCGCAGCGGAGGCGCCAGTTTGCGAGTCGATGGCAGTGGCCGAAAAGTCGCGCCCGTCCGGGGCGATGCCGCCGATCACGCTGCCGCGCACCTTGGGCCCGAACAGCAGCATCGCGTGGTGGTTGCCGTTGTGGTCGCGCCCGCCGCGGGTATTGCGCTTGAGCGTGCGCCCGAACACGTTGAACACGGCGAACGTCACTTGATCCTGAATGCCGGCACTCTTCAGCTCTTGCCACAGAAATTCGATATTGCCGATGCTGGAGATGGTCTGGCTCGCTTCGTCCGTCAGGTCCGCGTCGTTGTGATTGTCACCGCCGAACGGCAGGTGAACGGTGACCGCGGGCGTCACTTTCATCCGAATCAGCGCCACGGCCGCCAGCAGCTGATCTGCCGGCGAATTTTGCTTGGCGGGGTCGAGCGGTAGGCGAGCGAGCAGTGAACCGAGCCCGGTGCCGAGCTGCCGCGCTTGCTCGCGGCCGAGCGCAAAGCGATCCAAGAACGCGCGTTGGTAGCGGGTGCCGTTCGCTTTCAGGTTCGCGTACATCGTGTCGAGCTCGGCGTCCCTCAGCTTTTGCAGCTTGGCCGCGAGGTCTTGTGGCGATGCGAACAGCGACTTGAGATCCACGGGCTTCAAGTTGGCCAGCGGTCGGCTCTGATAAGTGATGAGCTCGTTGCCCAGCGGTACGGGCTCGCTCTGGATGGTCGTGAGCGGCGTCGCGTTTTCCTGTGCGAAGAGCGACGACAGCATTTCCTGACCGTTGCCCGTCTTGGCCTTGGCGGCACCCAGCAGGCCTTGGACCTTGCCGTAGTCTGGGTGCGCGTTCGAATAGGTGCGGTGATGGATGAAGCTCATGCGCGCACGCAGATCCTCGGGCACGAGGCTCCAACGTTGCGCGCCGGTGGCCACTGCCGCGCCGAGCGTGACCGCAGTGGGCGCGAGGCCGGGGTCGGCGCCATGCTCGGTCCCCGCCACGAACGCCCCAGGAGCATTGGCATTGAACGGATCGCCGCTGTTGACGGTGGCCAAGATCAAGAAGCTCGGCGGTGGTGGCTCGGCTGCCTGCAGCTCGCCACGGAACCAAGAGACCGGGAGCCCGGTGGCGAGGGACTTGAGGCCGACGAGGCCCGCCCCGAACACCGCGCTCTGCAACAATTGGCGTCGTGTGCTGGCGTTCATGGTCTTCCTCACAGGCCCACGCCCATCACGTCTGGCGACATGCAGGCTACGGTGAAGGTGTCGCGCAGGGCGTCCGTGGTACTGGCACCGAGCAGGCGCGCTTGGTCGTAGTGGTTGCTGAGCTGCTGGTAGACGGCGAGCGAGCGCGAATGCATCGGGCTCAGACCCATCATCGAATGCACCATGTCGGTGATGGCGGCCAGCGGCGCGCCGACTTTGAAGCGCCCGGTGCTGCTCACGAGCTTGCTGCCAATCGTGCTGCACAACTTTTCTGCCGCGGCAAAGTGGAACAGCCCCGTGACCGCGGGCTGCACGGGCGCGGCGGCGCCGCGGCTGAACTCGTCTTGCGGGATGAGCCCAACGACCGAGCCTGCGTTCTTGCACGTGTCTTTGATGCCGAGGCGTTGATCGATGAGCTGGCAGAAGTGTTGCCGCCGCGTGATGCTCACGATTGGATCCTGATTCGAGTAGCTCTGCGTCTTGCTGGCACCGGTGACGAGCGGTGAGGTGAATAGCTCCTCGATCAAGGTCAGAAAGTCGAAGCCGCTGTCGGCGAACACTTGTGCCACGCGCTGCACCTCTGGGTCGTTGGTGTCGCAGCTCTGCGAGTTCGCGTAGTAACAGAGCTTCTGCACCCAAGCGCCGGCGAACAGCGGGTGCGTCGCGAGCGCATTGGCGAAACCTTCCAGCCCGCCGCCTCGCAAGGTCACGCCGTGGAACGAGAGCGATGGCTCGTAAGTCGTGGCAGTGGTCGTGGCTTGGTAGTCGATCGAAAAGCGGCTGGAAAAGTAGCCGCGCATGGGGTCGAGGAACTGGTGGCAGCCGTAGCAGCTCGAATCGGGCGCCGCGTGCACGGCGTCGAGCCCTTGCGAGCCGATGGGCTTGGTCGGGTCGGCTGGCGACAGCGCCTCCCCCAGCGCAGTGATCAGCGTTTGACTGGTGGTGACGCGGAACTCGTTGCCGTCGTTGGTGTCCCAATTGCCGAGGAACGCGGGCGTCGTGAAGAAGCCGATGCGCGGTTGATACAGGTACACGTCGCTCGCGCCACGGAGCGCATCCGTGTCGTAGAACCGAGCACCCGGGTGCGCCGCCGAGGCGGGCACGACGTTCACGAAGTGCCAATCGGCGAAATCGGCATCAGAGAGCACGGTGCCCGTGGTCAGAGTCACGTTGAAGAGCGGCGCTGGGCAGCGCACGAGGCCCATCATCATGTCGTACACGTCGGGGGCGGTTAGATTGACCTTGGGGCAACCGACCGCGAGCTGCGGCAAGAGCCAGGTCTTGTTCTGTGCTTGATAGGCAAGTGACCAAGGCGCTTCTGGCGTACCCGCAGGCGGGTCGCGATACAGCGTGTGTTTGTCGGCACGTAAGCCCTTGTCGCTGTTGTCCGCGTAGGCCATCGCCACGACGAGCCCGGTCGTGACCGCGAAACGGTGCGTGGTCAGCACCGAGGTGAAGGGCTGGCGGCTGGCTACGATGTCCCAGGCGGTGCGCAAAAATGATTCTTCGGCGTTGGCTGCGAGCTGCGCGCGGTGCGGCCCCTCGACCGTGTCGAGCTGGAAATTCAGCGTGCCAATCAGCCGCTGCTGCAGCGCCACCCGGAAGAAGTCCAGCATCTTGGTCTGGAAGTCGGGCGTGGCTTGCCACTCCCGTACGAGCTCGCGGAGCGCCGCCGGGTTGGCTGTCACCCGGCTCAGGTCGCCGTCCGTTACCGCTCCTCCGGTCAGCAGCAGCTTCACCTTCGCCAAGTAACTCTCGACGCCGACTGCTTCGAAGGGCGCCTCGGCTGGCATGCTCCCAGCCTTGGCCTCGGCCACCGCGCGCACCCAATTTTCGGCGCAGGTCAGATCACTGCCAGTGAGGCCCTCACTGCTGCCGTAAGGCATCATCACACCGCACTGACCGGGAGTTGCGGCGAAGCGCTTGGCGTCGACCAGCCGGAGCAGCAAGCTGTCGTCGGGGCTCTGAGGGTCGATCAGGAGCTGGCCTCCGCAGGCTTGCGTCGTCGAGCGCACGCCCACGAGGCGATCGGCGAGGCCGGGCGTCGCCAGATCGATGCCACCTTGGAATTGCTTGCCGTGACAGCTGGCGTTGGTGCAGCCGTTTTCTTCCTTCGCGAACACGGCTGCGATGTCGCAACCGCCGGCCATGTCCGGCACTCCCTCGCTACCGGCGGCAGGCACTGCCGGCTGATCGCGATCCGGAGCGCCCCCCGCATTGCCCAGCGCTCCCGCGTGCCCCGGCTTGCTTCCGGAGCTCGCACCGCTCACTTCTGGCTCATCGCCGGCGGGCATCATGGCCGAGCTTCCGGCTGCGGCGGCGTTCGCGCCGTCGCCGCCCGCTGCGAGCGAGCTTGCGCCGTGCGAGCTCCCGCACGCGCCGAGCGCTGCCGTGCAGAGCAGGAGAAGCGTCAGAAATGTGGCGACAGAGCCGGGTCGAAGCGGGAAGAGGCGCACCAGTCGCTCCTTGGGCGAGCAGCACGGCACACGAGCGAGCCACTCGGCTCGATTCGGGGCTGCGGATGAATGCACCCGTCATCGCACTCACTCCGTTGCCGGGCGAGTGCTCCAGGCGTTTCAGATCCGTTTCTACCCTCGAGGGTGAGTGAGCGCGGCGCCACGCAAGGCGTTAGCCAGCTTCCGAGCTCGGCGCGAGCTCGGTCAGCTCGGGCTTGGTTACGGTTCCCGAGCGTAGGCCACGTTGCATGCCCTGGGAAATCGATGCGTAGGCCGCGCGCCAGGCTTCGCGCGTCTGGTCGTCCCAGGGCATCGGATCGTGCAGCTCGAGCCCCACCAAAAGCGCATCGCCGAGGACACTCAGGTGTTCGACCGTCGCGCCGTACTGGACGTGCCGGTTCCCTAGCTCTTCGAGCACGGTCACGATGTGCTCCGGGCAGCGCAAATTCTGGACGATCAGCGCCAGCGCGGAGGCGAGCTTGGCGCGTTGAGGCGCCATGTCCACTGGGAACAAGTGGCTCAGCTCGGGTCGCCGCTGGAACAGTTGCTCGTAGACCGTGACCAAGAGCTCGTCGCTGCGTGCACCAATGCGCGCCAGCGATGCAGTCACGCGGGCAGCGGGATCGAGCGCCTCGCTCTTTTCGGGGACGAGAGACCGAAAGCTGCCGAGGACTGCATCGAGCGACTCGAGCGCCTCCAGCAGCTCCACTGCGCTCGGAAAGCGGGCAGCCGCGCGGCGCTGCACTGCGCGCTCGATCACGCGCCACAGCGCGCGTGGAAAATCACTGCGAATGCTCGGAATCGAAGGCAAATCGCGCGCCACCACGGCGCGCGCGATTTCGAGCGGCGTGCCGCCCGCGTGGGGGATAGCCCCGGTCGCGAGCTCATACAGCATCAGGCCTAGCGAAAATACGTCGCTGGCGCTGGTCGCGCTTTCGCCGAGCCATTGCTCGGGAGCGATGTACAGCGGTGTGCCGGCGAGCACTCCCGGCGCGGTATGCACCGTTTCGGTGGCACGCGCTTCGGCGCCCGGCTGGTTCGAGTCGCGCACCGACTCCGGCGCCACGCTGCCGTCGCTCGGAGTGAGCTTCGCCAGCCCGAAGTCGACCAGTTTGATCTCGCCGGCGAGGCTTTCCAACACGTTCGCCGGTTTGATGTCTCGGTGCAGCACGCCCCGCGAATGCGCCGCGGCCAAGGCACGGCTCAGACCGAGGCCGATGCGCAAAATGTCCGGCCACGACGCGGGCCGCGGCATGTCTTCGAGATTTCGACCGGCCACGTACTCGTAGGCTACGTAGGGCTGGCCGTCGACTTCACCGATCCGGTGAATGGCCACGATGTTCGCGTGTGCCAGGCGCGCGACCGCGCGAGCTTCCGTCAAAAAGCGCTCGCGGGCCTGTGGGCTCGCGGAGAGCACGAATTTGATCGCCACCGGACGATCCAGCAGCTCTTCCTGCGCCAAGTACACGCGCCCCATGCCGCCTTGACCGATCAGGGACTTGAGCTCGAAGCCATCGAACCGGGTAGGGGGCGACCAAGCCTCACTCGAGTCTGCGGGCATACGACCCAGCAAGGTATCACCCCTCAGGCAGGCGGGGCCAGTCAGCGTTGCGCGTTGCTGCGCGCCAAAATCGTGCACGCCAGATCGCTGCGTAGGTTCGCGTCGTCGTCGGCCAACGCGCTTGCGGCGTTCGGGTAGTCACCGAGGCTCGCCAGCGAATGGGCTGCGCGCCAGCGGGTTTGCAGCTCGGGGCTCTGCATGCCCTTGATCAACGTGGCCGAGACGCTGCTGTCGCCCGCCGCGGCCAGCGCGCTCACGGCGTCGTTTTGAGCGCGTTGCTCTGCTTCCGAGCCCGGCTTTCGGTTGGCGAGATCACGGAGCGCGTGGATCGCACCGCTGCGCTGCTCGTCGATTCCGCTCAGGCGCGCCCAAGCCACGACTTGGAGCTCGGGGCTCGCGTCGTGCGCCGCCTTGCCGATCGCGGCAAGTGTTTCGGGATCGAGCGGTGCAACGTTCAACGCCAGGCGCTTCTCGTCGTCGGTGCCGTCTGCGATGTAGCGGCGCAGGCGGGCGTTCGCCGATGCTGCGTCCGCGCCACCCGAACGAGCCAATGCGAAGCAAGCGCTCACGGCGGCAAGCCCACCACCGTTGGCCGCTGCCACGCTCAGCTCGCGCGAGCCTCCTGCGACGAACGAGGCGCGCTCCGCCCAAGCGTCGACGATGGCGATGCGCAGCGTGTCGTCGGCGCGCACCCATAGGTCTTTGAGCGCGAGCACGGCGCGTTCGCCGCCGATCGCGCCCGCGGCGCGCGTGGCCAGGCTTTGGCTCTGCGGATCGGGATCGACACGCGCGGCTTCCAGCAATGCTTCGAGCTCGTTCGGGTCGTGCACCTCGCGCGCGGTGCCGAGCGCGGCGCGCCGCACGCGTTGGTCGGCATCGACATAGAAGGCTTTGCGCAAGTCGGTGTCGACGGGCCGCACCGCGGCGCGTGCCGCTACTGCCCGCCACGCGCCGCTCGCCGAGCGCGCATGGCGCACCAGCAGCGCATTACGATCGGCGTCGTGCGTCTCGAGCAGGATCAGCGTCAGCTCGGCCGCGACGTCATCATCGGTCCCGGCGCGCACTTCCATGGCCGAGCGGAGAGGGAATGCGCAGCTGCGCAGCGCACGCACGCGCTGGGCGCCATTTTCGCCCTGCGCCGAGGTGAGCTCACGCTCGCCCACCGCTTGCGCGATCTTCACGACAGCGCCGTCGTCGAGCTTGCCAGATTGGTGAGCGCTTTGAATGTCGCGCTTGAGATCGGCGAGGTTTCCCTGCAGCGCCGTGCGCACCGCCGGTTGCGGCGCGCACGAAGCGAGCAGAAGCAAGGTGAGCGACCAGCGCTGCATGCGAGCCACGGAGACGCGAAGCACTCAGTTGACGGTCGAAGACGATTCGGTCTGCGCGGCTTCCGAGCGCGCGGAGGCGGCGATCTCGTCGCGGCGACGTACGGCGGCAGCCACGAAGCCTTGGAACAGCGGGTGCGCGAGCATCGGCCGGCTCTTGAATTCCGGGTGAAACTGGCAACCGACGAAGTACGGGTGCTCGGGCAGCTCCACTATTTCGACCAGGCGGTCGTCGGGGCTGGTGCCGCTCAACACGAGGCCGGTGCGCATGAGCTGCTCACGGTACTCGTTGTTGAACTCGAAGCGATGGCGATGCCGCTCCGAGATCTGCTCGGACTTGTACAGGTTCATCGCGTGGCTGCCCGCCTTGAGCGAACACGGATAGGCCCCGAGGCGCATCGTGCCGCCTTTGTCCTTCACGCCGCGCTGATCGGGCATCAGGTCGATCACCGGATTCTGGCAGTCCTTCTCGAACTCGGTGGAGCTCACGCCTTTGAGCCCGCACACGTTGCGCGCGAACTCGATCACGGCCAGCTGCATACCCAAGCAAATGCCGAAGAACGGCACGCGCTGCTCACGCGCATAGCGAATCGCCGAGATCTTTCCCTCGACGCCGCGATCACCGAAGCCGCCAGGCACCAAGATGGCATCGAGCCCGCTGAGCAGTGAGAGCGCATTGCCGCGCTCGATCTGCTCCGAGTCGATGTGCTCGAGCTGCACGGAGACGTCGTTGGCGAGGCCGCCGGCGACCAGGGCTTCGTTCAAGGATTTGTAGCTGTCCTTGAGGTGAACGTACTTGCCGACGACGCCGATGCGCACGGAGCCCTTGGCGGGCTTCTTGAAACGCTCGACGACGCGAATCCAGTTGGTCAGGTCGGGCTGACGCGACCAGATGTTGAGGCGCTCGGCGATTTGATTGTCGAGCCCTTCGGCGTGCAGCACGAGCGGAAGCTCGTAGATGCACGACACGTCGTGGGCGGAGATCACGCTGTCGACCGCGACGTTCGAGAAGAGCGCGATCTTCTCCTTCAAGCCATGAGCGAGCGGGCGGTCCGCGCGACAGATCAGGATGTCGGGTTGGATGCCAATCTCGCGCATCTCGCGGACGGAGTGCTGGGTCGGCTTGGTCTTCAGCTCGCCGGCGGTGACGATGTGCGGCACCAGAGTCACGTGCACGCTGAGGGCATTGCCGTTCCCGGCTTCCAGCTTCAGCTGGCGAATCGCCTCCAAAAACGGCAAAGATTCGATGTCGCCGACCGTACCGCCGACCTCGATGATGGCGATGTCGACGTCGCTCGTGGCGTCGTAAATTCGGGCTTTGATCTCGTCCGTGATGTGCGGGATCACTTGTACAGTAGCGCCTAGGTACTCTCCCCGGCGCTCCTTGGTGATCACGGCTTCGTAGATGCGCCCGGTGGTCACGTTGGCGCGGCGCGTCAGCTTGGCTGACGTGAAGCGCTCGTAATGACCGAGATCGAGGTCCGTCTCCGCGCCGTCTTCGGTGACGAACACTTCGCCGTGCTGATACGGCGACATCGTGCCGGGATCGACGTTGATGTACGGATCCAGCTTCATGTGCGTGACCGTCAGGCCACGCGCTTCCATCAAGGCGCCGATCGAGGCAGCGGTCAGACCTTTGCCGATCGACGAGACCACACCACCAGTAACCAACACGAACTTGGTTCGTCGACTCACCGCGGGACCTCCATCACGTGTTCCACGCTTCATGCGTTCGTCTCGCGTACATCCGAGCCATTGTAATCACGCACGGCGAAGAGCGCCGCACGGTGCAGTTAGAATACGCCTTGCACGCCGAAGCCGACCGTATTTTCGCCAGCGTCGAACGTCGGGTGCCATTCGATTCGGTTCGGGCTCAGGGCAGCGTGCGCGCGTTTCGGTTCCTGTGTCGGCAGAAACAAACCTTCCGCCGCGATTGCGACGCCGCTCGCCTGCCCGATGGCATCGAGAGTCGTTGCGATCGCGCGCAATACGACGATCACCTTGCTGCAATCCGAGACGCCGCCGCAGCCGGAGTGCGAGAGCGCCATCCAAGGGCCAGCCACCGGAATTCGCAGATCTTTTGCGCCGACCGCATCGGACCAAATGTAGGACGAGCCGAGGGCCAAGCCGTACCAGGCCGCAGTCGTGGCAGCGCCCGCGATGAGCAGGTTGGTCCGCGCCGAGGGGGGCGGGTACTGGTCGAGTTGGACGCTCGGCACTGCCTCGAGGTGCTCACGCGCCTCGGGCTCCGACGAAGCCGCCTCACTCGGGTCGGCCGCGGCGGGCCGACTCAGCGTGCCGGCCGAAAGGCCGATTAGGGTGGCAACCGCCAGAAACAAGCGCGAAACGGGTCGGATGGCGGGGGGGCGGGCCATGCGGGGCGGACTCTGCACCCGCAGGCCCGCAGGATGCAAGCGGGAAGCGGGGCGGCTTCCGGGACGTTCGAGCTGGCGTTGCAGCCTGAGGATTTGGCCCAGCCCGGGCGCCTATGGATACTCCCCCTGTCGCCGTGAAGCTCCGCCCGATTCGTCTGAGTTATTCGTACGCCGCGCTCGCGACGGTGTTGGTCGTCGGCGGCGCGCCGCCCGCTTCGTCCGGGCTGACCGGGTGTGCTGCGCCCCCACCGCGCAGCCCCGAGCTCGTCGCGAACGCGCCGAATCCGGTCGCCTCGGCTCCATCAGCGACGGCGGCGCCCGCGGCTTCACTCGCGCCCACCCCGAGCTCCGCGCCGGCAGTCGCGTCGTCGGTTGCCGTGACGAGCGCTCCACCCGACGGCTCGCATGCGGCGGAGCCGCCGTCCGTGCCCGCATCGCCTCCCCACGTGTGGAAGGGCGGTGAGTTTCAGCGTGCGGTCAGCCAGCTCGGGCAATGGGTGAAGAAGAACAACGGCGCGCTCAGCGCGGAGCTCGACGACGTTGCGAGCGGCGCGGTGCTAGGCAGCGTTGCCCCGAGCAATCCGGAGAACCCGGCCTCCAATCAAAAGATCCTGACCACTGCCGCCGTGCTGCATCACTTCGGCGCGGACTACCGCTTCAAGACCAGCTTGTGCGGCGCACGCAGCGGAGACAGCGTGCCCCGCTTGGTCTTGCGCGGCACCGGGGATCCGTCGCTCGGCAGCGATGATTTGCAGACCATGGTCAAGGCGCTCGCGCAATCGGGCGTGAAGCACGTGGGTGACGTGCTCGTCGATCAGAGCTTCTTCGATGCGCACTACGTGCCGCCCGCCTTCGAGCAACAACCCGACGAATGGGCCGCGTTTCGCGCGCCCGTGAGCGCCGTGTCCTTGAACCGCAACGTGACGACGCTCAACGTCGCGCCGGGCGAGAACGGCCAAGCGGCGCGCGTCTGGTTCGATCCCGAGGGCTTCGTGGACGTGACCGGCGTGGTGCGCACCGAGCCGATCTCGCGCCCGCAGAACGTGAAGCTCACCTTGCGCGAAGCGGGCACGCGACTCGGCGCGCTCGTCGCAGGCGCGATCCAGCCGAACGGCCCGGCGTTTCATTGGTCGCGGCGCGTCGAAGACCCGACGCTGCTGGCGGGTTACGGCCTGCGTGCGGCGCTCGCTGCGGAGGGCATTCAGGTGCAGGGCAAGATCGCCGCTGGCGGCGAAACGGAGCAGGCGGAGCTGATCGCGCATCAGTCGCAGCCGCTGAGCGAGATCTTGCCCGAGCTGGGCAAGGACAGCGACAACTTCTACGCGGAGACATTGCTCAAGGATCTAGGCGCCAAGATCAAAGGTGCGCCGGGCAGCAGCGCCAACGGCGCCGTCGTGGTGCTCGACTATCTGCGCGAAATCGACGCGCTCGAGCCGGGCACGCGCATCAGCAATGGCTCCGGTCTGTTCGACGCCAACCGCATCAGCGCGCACACGCTAGTGAAGACACTGCGCAGCGCCTACCGCGACCCCGCGATGAGTGACGTGTTCGTGGCTCAGCTTGCCGTCGGCGGCGTCGATGGCACGCTCAAGCATCGCTTCTCGGCCTTCAAGAAGGCTCGCTCGATCCACGCCAAGACCGGCACGCTCGACAAAGTGATTGCCCTCAGCGGCTACGCCATGCGCCCCGACGGCAGCTCACCGGTCGCGTTCTCGCTGATTGTCTCCGGCATCACGAACCACGCCGAAGCCCGCAAGCGAATCGACGACGTCGTGAGCAACGTCGCCCGCACGCTGGCTCGCGACGCGAGTTAGAGACCAGACTTACGAGAACGGACCGACCAGGCGCATGCTTTCCCTCAGCGAGGCGCGGGCGGCCAAGCGTTCCTGCCGCGCCTGGGCAAAAACACAAAAAGCAAAGGCCGAGGCGACCAACCCCGGCCCTCACCTCACCACGAAGCTACTTCGAGCTCGAGCTCGAAGTAGTCGTGTAGAGATCGATATTGTGCTGGTACTCGCCGCGATCCGTGATGCTCATCGAGAGGAAGAGCACCACGAAGAGCACTGCGGTCAGGAACAAGATCAGGTGGAACTTCTTGTCCCACAGCAAATGCATGAAGAAGGTGACGACGAGCGCGGCCTTGATCGTGGCGATGACCATGGCGACGATCAGGTTGCCCTGGCTGCCGAGGTCGAAGTTGGTCACGCTCACGGTGAGCACGGTGAGGCCCATCAAGCAGCCCAGCACCGCGAGCAGCATCCACACCGGCATGGTGTGAGCTAGGCCGTGGTCGGCGTGGCCATCGTGATCGCCGGGACCGTGCGTGGCCGCGAGCGGAGCATCGTGGCGCGCGGCTTCTTCGGGCTCGTCCTGCTCGGTCGGCTCGAGCGCGGGGTTCGGCTTGGTCGCGTCCTTGCGCGGCTCCGGAGGTTGCTCCTCCGAGGAACCCTGCATGGACTTCGGCTCTTTGTCGGCGCTATCGGGCGTTTCGTCGTTTGACATGGCTCAGCCGTCCGCGGTCAGTGGATGAGATACAGGAGGGGGAACAGGTAGATCCAGATCAGATCGACCAAATGCCAGTACAGGGCCGCGTAGTCGATCGGGCCGAAGTACTTGGGCCCGAACTGGCCCTTGTTGGCGCGAAAGAGCAGCCAGATGAACACGCCGATGCCGCCCAGCACGTGGATGCCGTGCAGGCCGGTCATGAAGAAATAGATGC
>FSWQ01004863.1_pt1 | contig 22715 bp, 15 predicted proteins | sample 1637691 | NCBI WGS metagenome assembly FSWQ01 (sample SAMEA3914814, study PRJEB12502) | metagenome | biome: forest; material: soil | place: USA | collected 2011-09-16 | depth 0.1 m | reverse complement strand
GTGCTACCGTCGCTCGCGCATGCCAAAAGGTCCGGTCGAGCTCCGCGTTGGAGGGCAGACCTACCGCGTCGTCGCGACGGCGGAAGAGGCCGACCTGCACCGTCTCGCCGACGTTGTCGATGATCGGTTACGCAAAATGACGGCGCCCGGTCGCTCGGTGTCGCCTCAATCGCTTTTGCTTGCGGCGATGTCGCTCGCGCATGACCTCGAAGACGAGCGAAATCGCCGCCTCCGTTCAGAGCAGCGCGCCCGCGAAATGCTGAGCGGTTTGGTTGCTCGCATCGACGCCGCGCTCGAAGCGGACTCCGCGGAGCTCGCCGCGCCCCCACCCGCCAGCGACTCGAAGGCCGAGCTCGATGATGGCGAGGTCGAATTCGACTTCGGCCCCGGCCTCGATCCATAGCCAATCATGCCTCAGGCTTAGCCCTTTCGGCTCAGTCCCCGGGATCTGGGGTTGGGCGCAGCGCTTCGTAGGCGAGGACGAAGGGTAGCGCGAGCCACAGCCCATCAATCTGTAGACCGACATACAGCGTGTTGCCGCGGCCGCCGGAGACAGCAGCATCTCCACCGAGGACGATGCCGCTAGCCATGGCATAGGCGCCGTGAAAGTTGTGGCTCCGGAGTCCAAAGAAGGCCTCGCTGCTCAGGCGTAAGTCGCTGCCATTGCGGCTGAGCGCGCCGCCTGAAATAACGATCGGAAAATCTCCGCCCAGGGTCGGAAGGAGCAAACTCAGGCCGCCACCGAAGCGCAAATCAGAGAAGGTCGCGGTGCCAACTGTCGCATACGGTCCCCAGGCAAAGTCGGCATTCCTGTCCCTGCCGAACAACAGATCGCCCCGGAATCCCCCACAGAAGCCGGTCTTTTTCCAGACCACGCCGTGCTCGCCACGGCCGCACAGTGAGGTCTCGGCGGCGACGTTCCACTCGGGCTCGGCCTGTGCTCGATGGGCAAGACCGAGTAGTGCGGTGAACAACGTTATAGCGAGCGTGACGCGCAATGGCTGCCTCTAACGCTCAACATGAGCTCGCCTCTGCGCGAGGTCAGGGGCTGGCTGTGGTCGCGGTGTAGGAAGGGTTCTTACCTGGATCTTGGCACAGCGGGTAAGCAGCGGAGCAGAAGGTGCAGGCGAAGGGTGCGTCTTGACCCTGAATGCACGGAGCTGCTTCTGTGGTCTGCGTCGTGGTGGCTGCAGTCGAACACCGATAGCCGGTACCGGCCGGGAGCGTGGTATCCGCTGCGTCCGCGGGGTAGCGCACCAAACAGCCGTTACAAATCGTGATCGGGAAATCCAGCTCGCTGGAGGTAATCGAGGAATTGCCCAAGCTATCGCCGAACACGCGAATCTTCGCCAGCACGACTTTGGCGGCCTGTACCGCGGTATTGTTGCCCAGCGTAGGCGGAATCAAATTAACGAACATCGACGCGTACGAAGGGACGTCGCCGGCTGACGCATCGACGAAGCCGGTGCCCACCGTTGAATAATTCCCGAGCGTGCGACCGTCCAACGTGGTTAGGGTCACCTCGGCTCCTCTCAGCGAGATGCGTGAGGTCTCCGTGCGGATCTGCTCGCGTGAGCCTTGTTGCGTGAGCTGGTTTCCCACCAACAAGGCCGCCGTGTAGCTGCTGGTGAAGGCGACGTCCAACGTCCCTTGGGCGAGTAGCGCGGACGTCGTGTCTGGCTTTGCGGCGCACGTCGTCGCATTGATGTCGATCACGCCAACGACGAACAGGGAGCTGTTGTTGTCGGCGCAGCTCGACGTCAAGGCGAGCGTGCCCAGCGAGAGTAAGCCCACCGAAAGTAGATATTTGGTTGCCGCGCGCATGGGGACCTCGAACGGTTGCGACCGGGTCTGGACGCACCGAAGTGAAGTGTACCGAGGGTGCGCGATTCACGCCAAGATTGTGGACACCCAGACTTAATGAAGTGGGAGATTCAGCGCCGAATCCGTTCACTCTGCGAGCGCGAGGACGTGTGTGCGCAGCTCGGACAGCGGGATTGGCAGGGTCTCGACCTCGCCCACCGCGCGCGCAAAAACGAAGCGCACCGCGCCGCCCGCGCGCTTCTTGTCGTGGCCAATCAGATTAACTGCGTCGCTGAGCGGTTGACCCGCCAAGGTCGCGGGCAAGCCCAAGCGCCCGAGTAGATCGAGCGTGCGCACGCGCAGCTCGCGCGGGGTTCGACCGAGCGCCTCGCCCAGGCGTAGCGCGGCAACGAGCCCGAGGCTCACCGCTTCACCGTGGCTCAAGACGGTGTAGCCCGCTTGGGCCTCGAGCGCGTGCCCCACCGTGTGCCCGAGATTGAGCACCGCGCGTAGACCGCTCTCCCGTTCGTCGAAGCTCACGATGCGCGCTTTGACTCGCACGGAGCGACGCACGAGTTCGGCGGTCAGATCCAAATCACGAGCCGCGACGCGCTCGGCATTGTCCTCGAGCAAGGTGAACAGCTCCGGATCGCCGATCAGCGCCGTTTTGACCACTTCGGCCAGCGCGCTGATGTAGCCTCGCGTGGGTTCGGTGCGGAGGTACTGCACGTCACAAAGCACTGCGCTCGGCTGCCAGAACGCCCCCACCGCGTTCTTCGCAGACTCGAGATCCACACCGGTCTTCCCGCCGACCGAGGCATCGACCATGGCCAGCAAGGTGGTAGGAATGCCGATCCAACGCACGCCCCGCATGTACGTCGAGGCCGCGAATCCCGTCATGTCGGTCACGACCCCACCGCCGAGAGCGACGAAGGTGGCTTTGCGGTCGGCAGAACCCGCGAGCGCTGCGCGCCAGACGCTCTCCACCGAGGCGATGTTCTTGTGGGCCTCGCCTGGTTCGAAATCGACCCGAATCACGCGCACATCTGCGCGGGCGAGTGCTTGCTCCACGGCTGCGGCGTGAAGCGCGGCTACCGTGCGATCCGAGACGAGCACGCAAACTGGGCTCTGGGCAACGAGCGAACCGAGTCGAGCCGCCGCGAAACCGCTGCCGATCTGCACGCCATAGGACGCCTCGCCAGCGGCCACCGCGACTTCGTCGCGCTGCCAAACGGCGTGCACGCTCGCCGCCACCGATTCGACGGGGCCCTCTGCGGGCACCCTGGCCTGGGCTTCGGCGTAGCCGGTTGCACGAAGTGCCAGCAACTCCGTCACCCGTAGTTCGGCGTTCGGCCCGGCGAGCAAGGGCCGAGCACCCTGGGCAAGCGCGCGGCGGGTCAATTCTGCTGGTGAACTTTCGAGCGTGACCACGACGCATTCATCGAGTGCGCGCAGTCGTAGATCCCGCGCCATGAGCGCGCCGCCGCCGACGGCGATCACCGGCGGCTGCGCTGCGCTCTTCGCGTCGTCCAAGACTTTCGTCAGACACGCGCGCTCGAGATCACGGAATTTCGCTTCGCCCTGAGTGGCGAACAGGGTCTCGATGCTCGCACCGGACTGTGCTTCCACGACCTTGTCCAGATCAACGAAAGGTCGTCCCGCAGTTCGGGCGACCAGGGTCCCCACGGTTGACTTCCCGGTGGCCATGAACCCATTGAGGATGAGGGGGCGTTGCATTGGGGGATCGTTGCAGACGTGTCGGCGCCACTCGTGCGCGTTTGCGACAGAGCTTGCCGGAGCTCGACCAGCCGCGCCAGGCGTGAAAGAGTCGGTTCGGATGGCTCGGGAAGTCGAACCGGGCGGCAATACCCTCCGAATTCGCGTGCGAGTGAAGCCCCGCGCCTCGAAAAGCCGAATTCTCGGGTTGCCGCGGCACGTAGTGTTCTGGATGTCGCGGTTGCGGCCCGGCCCATGGACGGGCAGGCGAATTCCGAGCTGATCCGGACCGTTGCGCTTCGACCTCGGCTGCGCAAAAAGCGCGATCGAAATTGTCTCTGGGCCCGGCTCTCGCAGTAAGCTCGTAACAATCGTCTTTGAATTCGGCGGCGGGCGATTGGCGACTAGCGAGCCGGGCCTTGTGGACTCAAAGTCATGAGCGACGGAATCCTCACGATGACCGAACTGACCAACCTCCGCTTTGCCAAGTACGAAGGCCTTGGAAACGACTTTTTGGTGATCGACGCGACCAGCGATGCGCTCGTCGACACGTCGCAAGTGATCAAGTTGTGCGATCGGCATTTCGGTGTCGGCGCCGACGGAGTGCTGTTGGTCACGCCCCCGAAATCGCTTGGCGCGCGCGCTACCATGGTCGTGTTGAACGCAGACGGCAGCCGTCCGGAGATGTGCGGCAACGGGTTGCGTTGCGTCGCGCTCCATTTGGCTTTGCAGGACCGCGCACACGGAGTCAGCTTCATCGTCGACACCGACGCGGGGCCGCGCCTCGTGGCCGTCGAGCGCCAGGATAGCGGGGCTTCGGTGTCGGTGGGCATGGGTCGCGGTTTGCCTGAGGGCGAATTGGAGTACGCGTTCGCGGGAACCGGGCTGAATTTTGCCTTGGTTTCCATGGGCAATCCGCACGCCATCAGCTTCGACGCCCAGCTCGACGAAACGCAGCTCGACCAACTCGGTCCGGCTTTCTCTGCGCAGTTTCCGGCCGGCACGAATGTCGAACTCGTGAGCAAGCGCGCCGATCGAACGCTGGATGTGCTGGTCTGGGAGCGCGGTGTCGGTCGGACTCTGGCCTGCGGGACCGGTGCCTGTGCGGTTGCCGTCGCCGCTGCACGGCAGGGTCGCGTGCCGTTCGATGCCGAGATCGAGGTGCGGCTACCGGGTGGACCGCTGCACATCACTGTGGCTCGGGAGACCTTAGACGTGACCATGCGCGGTCCCGCACGACGGGTGTTCTCGGGCGAGGTCCCAGTGCGGTGAACGTCGAAGTCGCGGGGGCGCGCCACGATTTGAACGTGGTAGCGATCGTGTCGAGCGCAGATGCGATCGAGGTCATGAGTCGCACCCTCGGGCAGTCTGGGGACCGGCTCAGCGTAGCCACGGATCTCGCCGAGGGTCTGGTCCGCATTTCTTCGCAGGTTCCGGATGTTGCGTTCGTCGATGTGACCCTGGGAGACGGCGCGGGTCTGGCCGTGTTGCACCACATTCGCTCGCTGGCTCCTCACGTCACTGTGTTCGCGTTGACCGAGGCCGAGCGGCTCTCGCTCGGTGTCCAGGCGAGCGCGCTGGGCAGTGCGGGCACGCTCGTGCTGCCGCTCTCCGGCGACGAGCTGTTGAACGCGCTGTCGGACGTGCGCACGCGCCTCGCAGAGCGACTGGAGCGCCTGCGCTTGGAACGCGCCGCAAACGTGTCGCGGCGCCAGATCTCGCTCGTCGAACAGGTCGCCGAGATTGCCGAGGCAGGGACGCGCCGCGACGCCGCGGAGCGTCTGGCTGAGATCTTGGTGAGCGGGGTCGGCGCGGCGCTGGCCGCGGTGTACGTGACCGCGGCCGAGGGTTCGCGGCAGATGATGCGGGTCGCCGGCCGCGGCGGCATCGGCGATGCGCCCAGTTTTTGCGACGAAATGGAGCTTTTGAATCACGCGCGCGAGCGCAACCTGGACACCATTCGCTTGGCCCTGCAGCGCGACCAGAGTGGCATGATTTTATTGGGCAAGACGGCGGAGGGCAAAAGCGCGGGCGACGTCTTTCCGCTGTTGCCGCTGATCGCCGCGCAAGCCACGACGGCGCTCGCGTTGATCGGAGCGCGTGAACAATCCCATCGCGGGTCGATGAAAGATCCGAGCTCGAGCGCGTACACGTTTGCGTATTTCGTGGACGTCGCTGGGCGCGAGATCGACATGGCGCGCCGGCACAATCGTCGCTTCGCGTTGGCCACGATCTTCGTGCAGTCCGAGCGTGACGGGGCGGGTGACGTGGAGCCGACGATACTGGTCGCTGAGCACGTGCTTGCCGCCGTACGCGACACGGACGTGCTGTCGCGCGTCGATGCCAACGAATTTTACCTATTATTGCCCGAAACCGGCGGGCTCGGCGCGCACTCGTGTCGGCGTCGCATCATCACCGAAATGGCCGAGCGCGGCCACGGTTGGCCGAACGAAGGCGTGCAAGTCACGGTTGGCGTCGCGACGTTTCCGCATGACGGTGGAGATCTGTCGCGTCTACTGCGCGTCGCCAAACAACGCGCGGAGGCTTCTCAGAATAGCGTCGTGCACCAGCTGAAATTGGGTGATCTCTCACTCGCGAATTTGGCCGATACGTTGCTAGCGCAACTCGCCTCGGGCGCTTCACCCGCTGCCCGCGGCGTGGAGAGCCCGCACTACATCGAGCTACCCGCGATGGATCTAGTGGGCCTCGCGCTGGCGACGGTGTCCGAGGCGTGGCGCGCAGGACAGGCGCGCATCGTGGCTTCAGTGCACCCTGGAATCAGCATGGGCGGCGCGGTGCGCGCCGAGCACGGTCGCGACGGGGAGGGCCTTCGCTTCGACGCCGTGGACCTCACTGAGCTCGACGGCTGCGCCAATTTGGACCTGCTGTGCGTGGTGGCAGAGCATTCGGCCTATGTCTTGATCGGACGCAACGAGGGGCACATCGTGCGCGCCGTGCACGCGGCCGATCCGTTGCTCGTGGATCTACTCCTGAGCAAGCTCTCGGACGTCACCTCCTTGAGGCTTGCAGACTGATGTCACGATCGATCCTCGTCGTGGAATCCGACTTCGACGCGCTGGGCGCGTTAGCCTCCAAGCTGCGCGCCCGTGGCCTCGAGGTCGCAATCGCGGACAACATGGCGAGCGCCGTCGAGCGTGCGCGAACGACCCGACCGGAAGCCTTGGTCGTGGCCGCAGAGTTGTTGGCAGACGGTAGCTTTCGAGCCAAATTTGCCGCGGATCCGCTGCTGTCGCGAGTGATGATCTTCACGCTGTACGGCTCGTTGCCCGATCGTGAACTGCGCGCCGACGAGCTCGACGGCAAAGAGTTCGAGGACATCGTGCGGCGCATGCACGCACTCCCCGTGCGCGCGAACGCGGCCGTCGCCGAGAGCGGCGACGTTCGCGGCAACTTGCAGCAGATCGGGATCTTGGACTTGCTGCAGCTGTTGAGCATGAATCGGCGCAGCGGCTCGCTGCAGGTGACGACTCAGGCCGGTGCAGGCGAGGTGCGGCTCGCCGATGGCGAGATCGTGGACGCCGTATATCGTCGTTTGGAGGGAGAAAAAGCGCTGTATCGTCTGCTCGGCGAGACCGAGGGCGTGTTCTCATTTGCGAGCGGCACCGCGCATTCGCTGCGGCGCATCGTGCTGCCGACGCGCACTCTGTTGCTCGAGGGCATGCGCCACATCGACGAGACCAAGCGGCGTCGCGATGCCTTGGACTCGGAGTCGGAAGCGTTCCTGGCGATCGTGCCGCCGGAGACCGGGACGCGTGAGGCCGCTCAGCGCGTGTTAGAGGTGCTGCTCGCGCCCCGCACCTTGGCCGAACTCTTGGACGAGGTGCCGCTCGCCGACCTCGAAGTCCTCGAAGCGCTCACCGAGTTGCTCGATTTGGGCCACATTCGCCGCATTTCTGCGGGGGCGGCGCGGGTCGAGCTGGCGGACGCGGAGCGGCTCACGGTGCTCGCTGCGTTGGCCAAACGGGCGACACGGGCCGGCTTCCGCGCGCCCGTTCGCGTGGCGATTGCGGCGTCACAGCAGCGCTTGGCCACGCTCACGCACGCAGTGAGCCGCATCGCCGACGCGATCATCCCCACCGAGATGGTGCCGAGCGCGCCGATTCCGCATGCTTTGGCCACGCTGCGCCTGGCGGATGGGGGCGAGCTGGGGGTCGTTGGCTTGCCGCTCGTCGAAGCGTACGCGCCGCTTTGGGCGTTGGTCTTGCCGAGTTGCGCTGCCGTCGCGCGCTTGGAGCGCGCCGTGCCGGACGTTCTGGAAGTCGCGTGCAGCAACGCGGGGGTGGCGGTGGTCGATGCAGCGTCCCTTTTGCCCGAGGGCGAGGAGGGCGACCCAGAACAGGTGGCGTCGCTCTTGCGCAGCCTGCTGGAGCGCGCAGCTGGCAGCTAAAATGAATAGAATTGCCGTGATACCCGGTGACGGCATCGGCCCCGAGGTGATCGGCGAGGGGCTGCGCGTATTGGATTGGTTTCGCGCGCGACGCGGCATCGAGTTCGAGCTCTGGCAGCTCGATTTGAGCGCGGACCGTTATCTCCGCGATGGAACGACGTTCCCGAACGAAGTCAGGGACGAGATTGCGCAGACTTGCAGCGCGGTGCTTTTGGGCGCGCTCGGCGATGCACGCGTGCCGGGCTTCGAGCATGCGCGAGACATCTTGTTCGGTATGCGCATGGGCTTCGACTTGTACGCCAACATTCGCCCCGTTCGCGCGTTGTGCGATCGCTTGGTCCCGCTGCGCGGGCGTGCCGCGCGCGACGTCGACTTCGTGGTTTTTCGCGAGAATACCGAAGGTATTTACGCCGGCGTCGGCGGCCAATTGCGACGCGGTAGTCCCGATGAGATCGCGATCAACGAAGATATCAACACGCGCAAGGGCGTAGAGCGCATCATTCGCGCCGCCTTCGCCTATGCGCGGCGCAATGGCCGAAGGCGCGTACTGATGTCGGACAAGTCGAACGCCATGCGCCACGCGCACGAGTTGTGGCAGCGCGTGTTCCACGAAGTCCGCGGCGAGTATCCGGAGATCGAAGCCAGCCACCTTTACATCGACGCCTTGTGTCTGGAACTGGTGCGCGATCCTGGGCAGTTTCAGGTGATCGTCACGAACAACTTGTTCGGGGATATCGTGACTGATCTGGGCGCCGCGCTGCAGGGCGGCCTGGGCGTTGCGGCGAGTGTGAGCTTGAACCCGGACGACCCGGGACGCGTGAAGCTGTTCGAGCCCGTGCATGGTTCGGCCCCCAAACTCGTGGGATTAGCTCAGGCGAACCCGGTCGCGACTTTGCTGTGCCTGTCGCTGTTGTTCGAGCAGCTCGGGTTTCTGCAGCCAGCACGTGAACTCGAGAGCGCCATCCAGGCTGCGGTCGAGGCAGGCGACACCACCCCCGACCTGGGCGGCTCGCTGAGTACGAGCCGCGCAACGGACGCCGTGCTTGCCCGCCTCGCGCCGGCCTGAGGGCCAAGGGCTGCAAAAACTCGGATCGCGCGGGCGGCTGTGGTACCGACAAGGAATGGCCGGGCCAGTTCCTGCCCGCGAAGAGGAAGCCGCCCGGCTAACGGGCGCTCGCGGTGATTTCGTGAGCAGCCTAGGCAGGCGCGTGGAAGCTTTGCGCGCTTCGCTCCGCGCCGTCGAGCAGACCCCGGGTGACAGCGCTTTGCGCAATGGTTTGCTGCGTCGCGTCCACGCGCTCAGCTCGGCGTCGCGGGTGCTCGGCTTCGCGAGTGTTGCCGAGGCGTTGACCGAAGCGGAAAAGCGTCTGCGCAAGAGCGAGTTCGCCGAGGTAGCGCGGTCCTTGGATCTGCTGCCGTCGCTACTGATGGGCGTTCCGGTGTCACTGCGCCCATCTTCTGAAGCGCGCGCCGAACGCGTGGCGACCACCTGGCCACTCAGCGTTTTGATCTTCGGCGCGCAGTCCTTGGCGGACGCCATTTCCGCCATTCCCGGGACTCACGTGGAGTGCGAGCGCACCGAAGATCTGGCGCAAGCGAGCGCCCAAGCGCGCCTATTCGGCCCGGACTTGGCGATCATCGACGCGGATCGCCCGGGCGCGCGCGAGCTCGTCGAGACGTTCGCGAAGGATCCTCAGGTGGAGCCGGTGCCACTCGTGGTGATTGGCGACTTTGCGAACCCCGAAGCGGCGTCTGCGTTCATCGCGTTGGGCGCGGCGCGCGTCTTGTCCAAGCCGGTCAGCCCAGAGGCCCTGCAGCGCACAGTCGTCGAGCTGCGCGCGCTGGCGGCTGAGCCCCGAGCGGGCCGAGAGTTGCTGGGTGACTTGTCGGTGGAGGCACTCACCGATCGAATTGCACTCGAGGTACGTCGCGGCTTGCTCGAAGCGGTCGAGCCGAGTAGCCGCGGCACGAACGTCGCGTTCGGTGAAGGCGCCGACGTGATGGCCGCGGTTTGGGGCGCCGTAGCGCGGGTTCGAGAACTCGTGACACTGCGCTCGAGCGGTGCCGTGCGCTTCGATTCTAGTGGGCCCGAAGGCGCGGTGCCGCTCGCGGCCTGGAGTAACGAAGAACGCCGAGCGGGCGAGCGTGGTGCGAATGCAACCGAAGCGCGCTCCGGCGACGGGGTGTCGCTGCAGGGCCGCCGGATCGTGATTGCAGACGACGATCCTGCGGTCGTTTGGTTCATGAGCGGGCTGCTCAAGGCGCTCGGGGTCGAGGTGCTCGAAGCCCACGACGGCGCGCGCGCGCTGACCCTGACCTACGACTCTTGGCCGGACCTAGTGGTGAGTGATGTGCTCATGCCGAAGCTCGACGGCTTCTCGCTGTGCCACGAGATCAAACGCGACGTCGCGGTCCGCGATGTGCCGGTCATCTTGCTGTCTTGGAAGGAAGATCTGCTGCAGCGCGTGCGTGAATTGGGCGGTAGTGCGGATGGCTACCTGCGCAAAGAAGCGGCCGCCTCGACGGTCGCGGAGCGCTTGCGTGAAGTGCTGCGGCCGCGCGCGCGCGTCGAGCAACGCATTGCGGCTGGCGGGGACGCGCGCGGTCGCCTCGATGGCCTCACGCCGCGCTTGATTTTGGAGCTCGCTGCCGGCGAGGAGCGCGACGTGCGCGTCGGAATTCGGGATGCCGTGTACTTGTACGAGGTGCAAGTGCGGCGCGGTCGGCTGTGTTCGGCGACACGCAGCTCGGCCGATGGCAGCTTCGAGCGGGGCGAATTCGTGCTTGCGGCGCTGCTCGGCGTGAGCGCTGGGCGTTTCACGGTCGAGCCGGATGCGACGCCGTGTCGCGTCGATTTCGAGGGCACCGCGGGACAAATCCTCAAGGCGCCCATCGAGCGCGCGCGGCTGGCACTGAACTCGATTTCCGCCGGGGCGTTGATCGGCGTCACTCGCGTGCACATCACGGCGCCGATCATCGAAGGTTATTTGGCCTGTACCCCCGAGCCGGCGAGAGCGCTGCTGGAGAAGATCATGGCCGGCGCCTCACCGCGCGATCTGATCACCTCCGGCGAGGTCGCGCCGCGTTTGCTCGAAGCGGTCTTGTCGGACGTCGCGCGGCGTGGCGCGATCAGCCAGATCGAACGAGACGGAAACGTGCCGCCGCGCTCGCTGATCTCGGCTCCCGCTCCTCCGCAGGCCCCCGCGTTCGTTTCTGCGATTCCGACGAGCGCGGCCAAGGTTTCGCTCAGCCCTTCGCTCGGCGCGCCCAAGACCGTAGCGCCAGACGTTTCGGAGGAAGACGCGGGTTGGTTCTCACTGCAGGTCGAATCGTCCGCACAACCCGCACCCGCTGAGCCTGCGCCGATTAGCGTGCCTGCGCCCGCATCGAAGTCCAAAGGCCTTCCGTTCAGCAGCGAAGTGACTCCATCCGCCGACCGCTTGTGGCAGAAGATCACCGAAGGTGTGTTTGGGGATGCGGAAACGATGCAAGGGGTAGGTCTCCCTGCCGTCGCGCCGTCTAAGTCCGAAGCCCCGCCCGTCGCTTCGGCCGAGCCGGCTGCTTCCAGCGTGGCCGCGCCGAAATCGGAGCCGGCAACGGCGGCGCCCGTGGAGTCCGAGCCGGCATTTGCCGCCCGCGACTCGGCACCAGAATCCGCGCCTGCTTCGTCCAAGCCACTCCGCCCGAGTAGTCCTGAAGAGTTAGATGCGTTGGCCAACGCACTCACTCAGGAATCGCCCAGCCCATCGCCCGTCGCTGCCGCGCCCGCTCAGACCCAAGTGATGGCGGCGGTCAGCTTGCCGGAGCCAGAGCCGACTGTCGCGCCCACGGAGCTGGCAGCGATGGAATCCGAGGCTGCGGTGCAATCGTGGCCGCCGGGGTCACAGAACGAACCTGCTCGCTCGACGAGCGCGGCGCCGTCACGAGTGAGCGCGCTCAAGTCTTCACTGGCCCCACAGGGGCCGGCCAGGGCGACCAACGCTGGATCCGGGGGACTCTTGCAGTGGGTCGTGATCGCTGCTTTGGCATTTGGTGTGGCCTACGTGCTGGTCACATTCTTCAAACTGCAGTCCGCCCCCGAGCCCGAAAAACGCGCGCCTGCCCCTGCTCCCGCGACCTCTTGATGACGCGGACCTGTTTTGCGGGAGGGCGCGCTCGACGCAGCCTCAGGTGCTCCTTTTGCCTGCTCGGGCTGCTGCTTTTGGGCTGCTCGAAGCACAGCTCGGGATCCGCCCCTGCGCCCTCCGCCAAACCAGAAGCCGCGCCTGCTCGCCCGGCCACACCCGAGGGGGACCCTCCGCCGGTTGCGGTCGAGGGACGCGATCGCTTCGAGATCATTCCGAACTTGTCTTGGTGCGAGGTCGAGCACCAAGGTCTGCTGTTGGATCTCGGTAGCCCTGCGGCGACTGCCTACAGCGGGTTCGGAGCGGAACGGAGCGCCGACAGTCAAGACGTCGAGCGTGACGGGCAGAGCTTCGTGCGCGCTCTGGGTCGGGTCTTACGTTACGACTTTTGGCTCGACGAGCCGCGCACCGGAACGAGCGTCAGCCTTCGGGTTCGCGGTGGCGATGCCAAGTGGTTGGGCGTCGCCATCGACGACAAACGAGTCGGCGCGATCAAGCTGAGCCACGACGAAACCAAGGTCTATTCGCTACCCACGTTGACTGCCGAGCTCGCCCGCGGGCATCATCGACTGAAGCTTTCGTTTTCCGGTGCGCCGCGGGCCGCCCGAGAAATGCAGGGTGAAATCGACTGGGTGCGCATCGGTGAGCGTGGCGATGACGTGACCAGTTACGCCGCTCCCACGCTCTCCAACATCGTCGGCGATGTGGTTTTGAACGGTGCGCCCAAGCGCGCCCTGGTTTTGAATCCGCCCGGTACGGTGCGTTGCTGGTTGCGCCCTGCGCCGGATGCGCGGTTGAAAGTCGCGCTCGGCTTTTGGGGAGCGGGCAAAGGGACGGCCGAGGTTCGCGTCATTGCCGACGGCGAAGAGCCGGTCGTGCTGCAAACGCGGCGTGTGGCCGGCGGCGATAGCGCGTCGTGGACGCCGCTGGCCGTGGACCTGGCGCCTTTCGCGGGCAAGGTGATCGGCGTCGAGTTCCGTGCCCTGGACGGATCGCGCGGCGGGCGCGTGGCCTTCGGCGATCCAAGCGTCGCCCGCAAGCTGCCCGAGCCAATCGCGACTCCACAGGCAAAAATCGCCATTTTGTTAGTGCAAGCAGGTATCGATCGGCGACGCGTGCCGCCCTTCGGCCCGACCGGCAAGTTGGCCGCTTTCGGCGAGTTCGGGCGCGCCGCGACCGGCTTCAGTGGTTACCGCGCGCCGAGCGTGGTCGTGCAGTCGGTGCTGGCGTCGTTGTTGACGGGGCTGTCACCGCGCACGCATCGCGTCGAAGATGGAAGCTCGCGAGTCGCCGACTCGGTGCGCTTGTTGAGCGCTATGGTCAAGGAGGCCAGCGGTCGCTCGGCCCTGTTCACCGGTGTGCCGAATACGTTTGCCGCATTCGGTTTCGATGCCGGGTGGGACACGTTCGACGCGGTGTCACCGGTCACGGATCTGCCTGCGATCGAACCCATGACTCGTGCGCTCAAATGGCTCGAGACGGAGCTCGACGACGAGCACGCGGGGCCACGCTTGCTGGTCGTGCATGCGCGCGGTTCGCACCCGCCTTGGGACCTGACACGCGAGGAAACGCAGCCGCTAAAACCCGATGAATACGCAGGAATTCTAGACCCTCGTCGGGGTGGGATCATGCTCGCTGCGCTGCGCGCGCGGCGTAGGGTCGCCCATCACCTTCAAGAAGAAGACTGGATTCGATTGCATGCGCTGGAAGACGCCGCGCTCGCCAAGCAGGACGTCGCTTTCGCCCAGCTCGTCGCGCTACTCAAGAAGAAGGGCGCTTGGGAGCGCAGTTTGATCATGGTCGCGGGTGACGTGTCTGCGGGCGAGCCACCGGAGTCTCCCTTCGATCCCCAGGGCGCGTTGGCGGAAGATCGCTTGGCTGTCCCGCTGGTGATCAAGTTTCCGGGCGGGGATCTGGCGGGTCGCGATGTTCCGCTGCCGGTGAGCGCCGCGGACATCAGCGCGACGTTGCTCAGTAGCCTCGGCATTCCGGTGCCCGACTCCGTCGATGGAGTCGACTTGTACGCGGCGGCGCACGGCAGCGTCGCGGTCGTTTCACCGCCACTGATCGCCAGCGCGCCCGGGCGTTATTCGACGCGTTTGGGCTCGTGGTTGCTGCGCGGCGAGCTCGGAAAAATGCCGACTCTGTGCGCGGTCGACCTGGATCCGGCGTGTGTGAACGACGTCTTCGACGAAAAACCGTACGCGGCGCGCGCGCTCTGGTTGTCGACCTTCCGCGCGGAGAAAGCCGCCCTGCGCGCTACCGGGCGTCCAAAAGAAAAGCAGCCCGCGGTGCTCGACGCCGACACCATTGCGGCGCTCACCGTTTGGGGCGACGTACGCTGATAGGTGGCGCGCAGGGCGAGTCAGGTGCCCCGGCGCCCGCCCCACAACTCCAAGTGGAGTCGAGACGAGAAGCGGTACGAGCGCTGACGCGCGGCTTCCGCGACGTCGACCGAGCGCGCGCGCAGTGATTCGCGGTCGCTGGCCTCCGGCATGAACAGCACGCGCTCGGTCGGCCACGCGAGCTGCGTCACCAAGGCATCCGCCTCGGCGTAGTCCGCGTCGCCGCGCACGACGAGCTTCAAGAAGGCGCGACCCGTATCGCGCAGCGACCGCAAGACCTCTGGTTTGATCCGGAAATGCTCCGGATCACCGGCATTGCCGAGCTTGGGCGATGCGTTCCACTGGTTGACGCGCGACAACGCGGGCGCCTCGGGCGCGATGGTGCCGTTAGTTTCGACCTCGACGACGACGTCGGGGGCCAGGCGTGCGAAAAATTCTTTCAGCGCGCGCTGTTGAAGCATCGGTTCGCCGCCCGTGAGCACGAGTCGACGACTCGTGGCGTCGTTCACTGCTTGCGCCACCTCGGCGACGGATCGTTCATGAACTTCGTCTTCGTAGCGATAGCGTTCGAAGTCCCAAGTGTATTTGGTGTCACACCAGGTGCAGTGCAGGTTGCACTGCGCGAGGCGCACGAACACGCACGGGACGCCCGTGCTCACTCCTTCGCCTTGCAAACTGTGGAAGATCTCGGAAACCTTCAGGGTCGCGCTCGCCGAATCCATCGCGGTGTCGGCTTCGTATCACAAGCTGGTGCGGATCTTGCGGCCCGTGGAGGCTGGTGCGGGCGCGGGCGCGGGCGCGGGCGCTGAGACGGCCTTCGCAACTGGTTTGGGCGCCGGGGTGTGTGCGGCCACGAACTTTGGTTTGGCAGCGGGTACGGCGGGCGTCTCGGCGCTCGCGGTGGCCGCGGTCGCGCTTGCCGCGGCTTGCGCGGCGGCGGCTTTGCGCAGCGCCTCTGCGTCGCGCTCAGCCTCCGCTTTGGCGTCGGCTTCGGCTTGCTGTGCCTTGGCGGATGCGAGCAGCGCTTCAGTCTTGGCCTTCTCTTCAGCGGCGCCCGGCACGGGCGACGCGGCGGCAGCGGGCGCAGCGCCTTTGCCGAGCATGCGGACGCCCACGACTCCCCCGCCAACCACCATCAGGCCTACGACACCAAGCACGGCAAACAAGCCAGCGTTGCTCTTCTTGATCGGAGGCTGGAGTTCGGTTGCGACGCCCGCCGTATTTGCCCAAACGCCCGGAGTGCCGGTGCCGAGCGCGGGGCCTGGAGTTTGACGGGCGAATTGACCAGTCCCATCGGCCGCGCTGGCTCGACCCACGGGTGCGCGCAAGGCGCTCGCCAACTCGGCCCCCGCGTTGTTTGCCCAGTGCTCGAGCGCGAGCTGGAACTCTTTGGCAGATTGGAAGCGAACCGCGGGGTCACGCGCCATCGCCTTATTGATGATCGCCGTGAAGCCCGCGTCGATCTCGGGGACGAGCTGCTGAACCGGGCGAGGTTCCTCGAGCACTATCTTGAACAGGAGTTCGTTGAAGGTGTCGGCGTTGAACGGCACCTCGCCGGTCACCGATTCGTACAGGATCACACCCGCTGCGTAGAGATCGACGCGATGATCCATGTCCTTGGCGCCCTTGGCTTGCTCGGGCGCCATGTAATAGGGAGTGCCCATGACCGCGCCCGTGCGGGTCATGCTGAAGCCGCTGTCACCGCTCAGCTGATTGAACTTGGAGATGCCGAAATCCAGCAGCTTCACGAAGTCCGCGACCCCGCTGCGCGAACGCAGGAGGTAAACGTTGTCGGGCTTGAGGTCGCGGTGGATGATGCTCGCGCCGTGCGCCGCGTCGAGCGCCGCCAGCAATTGATGCGCGATCGGATACAACTCGCTCGGCGTCAGACGCCCCTTGTTCTTGATGCGACCGCTCAAGCTGTCGCCATCCATGAACTCCATGACCATGTAGCGATCGCCGGAGGCCAAGTTGCCGAGGTCGAGCACTTCGACGATGTGCTCGGAGCCGATGCGACCGGCGGCTTGAGCTTCGCGTTCGAAGCGCTGCACGGCCTCCGCGGTCTCAGCGACACCCGCGTGGAGCACCTTGATCGCCACTTTGCGATGGATCCGGATGTTCTCGGCTTCGTACACGGCGCCCATCCCGCCTTCGCCGATCAGGCGAATCGTTCTGTACTTGCCGTCGATGATCTCCCCGGTGCTGAGCATGTGAAAACCCGTCTTTGATTCGGAAAAAGAACTCTAAGTTTAACATGAGCGCCTGGCGGTTCGCGCCTGGCGTCCATGAAAACTCGGCGCGCGGAACCAGCGAGCGGCGAGCACCTGACCTCGGCCCACCGACATGCGATACTGCTTGCCGACACTGCCGACTAACTAACGACTACACTCGTGCAGTCATACGGTGCTAGAGCGCGCAAACATGAGTCCCACCCATGCGCCCACTCGCACTTCCATCCTCGCCGCGCGCGCCGGGCGTGATCTTCGAACGATTCGGCCGGTTGAAGTCACGCCGGGCTTTCATCGGCTCGCCGAAGGCTCGGTACTTTACCGTGCCGGCGGAACAGTGGTCCTCGCGACCGCGTCGATTGAGGAGTCAGTGCCGGAATTCTTGGCCGGCAAGGGTAAGGGTTGGATCACCGCCGATTATCAGATGCACCCGCGCGCCAACCCCAAACGGCGTGAGAATCGTGACGGCCGCGAGCGGCCCTTGGGTGGCCGCGCACGTGAAATTCAGCGCCTGATTGGGCGCTCACTCCGCGCCGCCGTCGATCTAGATCGCCTGGGCGAGAAGAGCATTCACATCGATTGCGACGTCTTGGAGGCCGATGGCGGCACGCGGACTGCGTCGGTGACGAGTGGTTTCATCGCGCTCGCCTTGGCCTGCGATAAGCTCACGCGGGCTGGGCGCTTGAACAAGCCCGTGCTGCGCGATCAAGTCGCGGCCGTGAGCGCAGGTCACGTCGCTGGGGAATACGTGCTCGATCTTTGCTACATCGAAGACAGCGCGGCGCGGGTCGATCTGAACGTCGTTGCGACCGCGTTCGGGTCGATCGTCGAAGTGCAAGGCACCGCCGAAGGAGAAGCGGTGCCGCGCTCGGACGTCGATGCCATGATCGATCTGGCGTTGGAAGGCATCGCCTCGTTGTGCAGCGTGCAACGGCGCGCGTTGGAGGGCGCCTCGGTGGACCTCGATCGCCTGCTGATCCAGCGCGGCTAACGCCCGAGTTCACGGGCTTTCAGCAGTCGTTCGACGCGTTCCATCGAGCCGCGCACCCCGTACAACGTCGCCCCGTCGTCGGGCAAGACCGGACCGAGCGCGACCGAAGCCAAGATGCCGCACAAGTTCAAGCGCGCGAGCTCCGAGTCTTCGGCGAGCGGTTCGACCTCCCAGATCGTCGGACAGCGCTCGGCGAGCGCGGCCATCCCTGCGGCCCGGCCTCGCTGTTCGGCGTCTCGCGCGTCCGCGAGGTCGTGCTCGCTGGTGCGGCGAGCGTGAATCGAGAATCGCCCTTCGTAACCGTGCTCCGCCGAGCGCAGCTCGAGGGCGACGCGTGCGCCCGTGGCGAGCGCCGGTTCCAGCTGCGAAAGCACGTTCAGCGTGGCGCTGAAGTAACGCCGAGTTGCTCGTAGTAGCTCGGGCAAATCGATGCTGAGCTCGGGTCGTTGCGCAAACACTCGCACTGCTTCGGGAGCGCAACACGGCACGCGCCGAGTTTCAACGAACGCTCGGTGCGGCTTGCTTTTGCGCCCAATTGCGGCCACCTTCCGGCCCGTGCGACCGGATCACGGCGGACGATTGGAACTCAAACTGGCGCACGCGTCGGACGACGGCGCGCACTACGCAGTGACAATCTTCCTGCCCGAGCGCGAGGTCACGACCGAGGCGCGGGTCGAAATGGCGAACGGCGCACTCGAGCTTGGCGCATGGCGTGGTGAGCCTCCGCCGAGCTGGCTCGAAGCGGTGGCGCGCGCGTTGCTTCGCACGGTATGGCGCAGCGCGAGCAGTGACGGCGAGTGGCCGCGGCGGGTGACCCGCTGGCGGCCAGAACCCAAGTCATGATGGTGGTTCGGCCTGGCCTCGGGTCGGGGTCTCGGCCATGATGAATCGAGATGCGCGCGCGGGCTTTGATTTCGGTCGCGATCTTGGCCGCGGGGGGCTTGAGCTGCCGTCCCCAGGCGGCGTCGCCGGCGAGCGCGCTCTCGCGCCAGCCGGGCAACGCGCCCCGCGAACTCGGGCCCAAAGCGCGCCTCGCGCGTGCGCAAGAGCGGCTCGAACTCAGCGCATACCGCGAGGCCGAAGCGGAATTTCGTTCCCTGCTGGACACCACGGAGCAAACGCTCGCTCGCCTCGGGCTAGCCGAGGTGTTGGTCACGACCGGGCGCCCGGATGCCGCGCTCCAGGTATTGGCTCCGCTCTCCGAGCCGGGTTCGAACGCGCCGGCGGCGGTGCTGCGCGCCCGGGCGTTGCAGAGTCGGGGTGATGTTGCCGGTGCCGAGCGCGCCTTACGCGCGGTACCCGAGCCAATCGCGTCGCCTGCCGTGCGGCTCGAGCTCGGGAGCGTGCTCTTGCGTGAAGGGCGCAGGGTTGACGCCGAGCCCATCTTGATGAGCCTGGTCAACGACTACAACGAAGACCGCATCAAAGAGAGCGATGGAGCAGGTCTTGCCATCGCCGGTCGCGCCGCGCAACTCTTGCGCAGTCCCAAAGACGCCAACGAGCTGTACGACGCGGCCGAGCGCGCCTTGCCCGGAGACACGCAAACCTTGCTGTTTCGGGCCGATCTGTTCCTCGAAAAGTATGATCCGGGACACGCTGAAGAGGTCTTGAACGAGGTGCTCGCCAAAGCACCCGCGCAGCCCGAAGCGCTGGTGCGCTTGGCCAGCGTCAAGCTCGCGCAAGCGCTCGATTTCGACGAGGCAGAGCGGCTGGCGCGCCTGGCACTGAGCGTGAACCCGAAGCTTGGTTCGGCCTACGCGATCTTGGTTGGCATCAGTCTGCGCGACAACGACTTGGAGCACGCAGCGCAGTCCATCTCCGATGGCTTGGCGTCTGAGCCGGGCAATCTGGAGTTGCTCAGCTTGCGCGTCGCAGAGCGCTTCTTGGCGGACGACAAGCCCGGCACGGACGCCGCGAAGCAAGCCGTGTTGACGCAAAATCCCCAGTTTTCCCGGCTATATTCGATCGTTTCGGAGTTTGCGGATTGGGAGCACCGCTACGACGAGATCGTGCGCATGATGCGTGACGCCGTCGCGCTCGACAATGAAGATGGGGTTGCGTACGGCGAGCTCGGCTTGAATCTGATTCGGGCTGGCGACGACGCGGGCGGCGTTGCCGCGCTGCGTCGCGCCTTTGCGCTCGACCCGTACAACGTGCGCGTGTTCAACACGTTGAACCTGTACGAAAAGACGATCGCGAAAGAGTACGTCACGGTGGAACACCCGCCGTTTCGCATCCGCTATCGAAAGGACGAGCGCGCAATACTCGAGCGCTACGTGCCCGCCTTGCTGAACGAGGCCTGGCAAAAGATGGTGGTGAGCTACGGCTTCACGCCGGAGACTCCGATCGGCATCGAGCTGTACGCAGAACGGCAGAATTTCGGCATCAGAACCGGCGGTTTACCGGAGACGGCGATTCAGGGGGTGTGCTTCGGCCGCACGCTCGCCGCCATGAGCCCAAAGCACGAATCATTCAACCTGGGCATGACTCTGTGGCACGAGTTGTCGCATGTGTTTCACATTCAGCTCTCCAAAAGCCACGTGCCGCGTTGGTTCACCGAGGGGCTCGCCGAGTACGAAACCATCATTCGAAGGCCCGAATGGGCGCGCGAGCAGGACCCGGACTTGTATCAGGCCTTACGCGCCAATCGCCTGCCGGCGGTGGCCAACATGACGCGCGCCTTCACGCGCGCAGAAGAGCTGAACGACGTCGCGACGGCGTACTACGCCTCGAGTCAAATCATGAGCTTGTGGGCGACGACCTACGGCATGCCCAAGCTGAGCGAAATGCTGCGCCAGTGGGGCGCTGGCAAGCGCACCCCGCTCGTGCTGCACGACGTGCTCGGCAAGGCTCCAGAACAGCTGGATCGCGAGTTTCGCGCGTTCGCCGAGCAACGCCTGTCACGTTATCAGACGCAGTTCGTGCCCATCACACGCGGTGGCCCGATCCCCCTCGCGGAGGCAGCCGTGGAGCGCAATCCGGACAGCGCGCTGACCCACACCACGCTGGCGCTCGCCCTATTGCGACGTGGTCGGGGTGACGGCGCCAAGAACGAGCTGACGAGGGCGCTGGCCCTGGATCCAAAATTTGCCGACGCGCGCTTTCTCGACGCGCAACTCTCGGCCCACGAAGATCCGAGCCATGCAGTGGGCGAGCTGCAGCAGCTGATTGCGAATGGCAAGGACGGCTACGCGGTCGAGATGCTACTGGCGCAAACGCTTGGCTCGAACGACGAAGCCGGCGCCGCGCAGGCCCTCGAGGCGGCCGCGAAGCTCGATCCGACGCAGGCCTCGCCGTACTACGCCCTCGCGGACCTCGCGGAAAAGAACGGCAATTTGCCGAAAGAGTTGGACGCTCTGCGCGCGCTGGCTGCACTCGAGCAACATGAGCCAAAGGTCTATCAGCGCTTGCTCCGACGCTTGAACGAGAGCGGCGCCTTCGAGGAATCCGCGCGTGTTGGCGAAGCCGCGCTGTACGCAGATGTCTCTGGTCTGACGACTCACTTGCTGTTCGCGGAGGCGCTCGGTGCTACGGGCAAGCGCGACCGAGCCTTGTTCGAAACCGAAAGCGCGACGCTGTGTGAGGGAACGCCCGAGGAGGTCGCTGAAGCGCACGCGCGCTTGGCGGAGCTCTACCTAGCCGCGGGCAAACGGCCGCTTGCCAAGAAAGAAGCCGAGGCCGCGCGCCAGCTCGATCCCAAGAACCCCCGGCTAGGCAAGCTGCCGCACTGAGGCGGCTCCCGAACCATCAAGCTTCGGGCTCGTCGTCCTTATCGCCACGCAGGCCCAAAGCCCGGGCTTTTTTGTACAAGTGGCTGCGCTCGAGCCCCAAGGCACGCGCGGTGGCGGCCATTTGACCTCCGTGGTGGGCCAACGCCTCTTCGACGATGGCGCGCTCCGCTTGTTCGGCGAGCACTCGGAACGGGACTCCAACCTGGTACAGCCCGGCGCTTCGTGGCACGCCACCCATGCCGACCGAGCGCTCCACGTCTTCGCCGGTGACGGCGTCGTCGGGGTTGAGGATCACGAGTCGCTCCATCAGATTGCGTAGCTCGCGGACGTTGCCTGGGAACGGGTGCCGCGTCAGGGCGCTGACCGCCGACTGGGCGAGGGTCATGCCTGGGCGCGCGTTTGCCTTGGTCGCCGCCAGCAAGAAGTGTTGGGCGAGACGCGGGATGTCCTCGCGACGAGCGCGCAGGGGTGGCAACTCGAGCGGAACCACGTTCAGGCGATCGTACAAATCCGCGCGAAATGCGCCTTTTGCGCAGGCTTCCTGCAAGTCTTTATTGGTGGCGGCCACGACGCGCACGTCGATCTTGAAGGTAGTGCTACCGCCTACGCGCTCGATTTCCTGTTCCTGCAAGACGCGCAACAGCTTGGCTTGCATGGCGAGCGGCATGTCCCCAACCTCGTCGAGGAACAGCGTTCCGCCGCTGGCGCGTTCGAACTTGCCACGCCGCTGTTTGGTCGCGCCGGTGAACGCACCTGCTTCGTGCCCGAACAGCTCGCTCTCGATGAGCTCGGCCGGCACCGCGGCACAATTCATGCGTTCGAGCACGGCCTTGGCGCGCGGTGACGCACGGTGAATCGCGCGGGCGACGAGCTCTTTGCCCGTTCCGCGCTCGCCGCGGATCAGCACGCTGGCGCTAGAGCGCGCCGCACGCAGCACCCGCTCGCGTAGATCACGCATCACCCGACTGTCTCCCACTAGGTCGTCGAAGTGCCCAGCCTCCGCATGTAACTCGCGCGCTTCGGCCTCGGCCTGCAATAAACGCAGCGCGTTCTCCAGCATCACGAGCAGTCGATCCGTGGAGAGCGGCTTCTCCAAAAAATCGATCGCGCCGAGCTTGGTCGCCCGCACCGCGGCGTCGATCGTGGCGTGCCCACTCATCATCAGCACCGCGGTCTCGTTTCCAGTGCTGCGCAAGCGCGCTAGCAGATCGAGGCCATCGCCGTCGGGCAGGGCGACGTCCAGCAGGACTACATCGTAAGAATGCTTGGCGAGTCGCTCTTCCGCCAACGCAATTCCGCCTGCCAAATCGACCTGATAACCCTCCAACGATAGTGCTTTCTTGAGCGTGTTCAGGATCGAGGTTTCGTC
>FSWQ01003633.1_pt1 | contig 22940 bp, 17 predicted proteins | sample 1637691 | NCBI WGS metagenome assembly FSWQ01 (sample SAMEA3914814, study PRJEB12502) | metagenome | biome: forest; material: soil | place: USA | collected 2011-09-16 | depth 0.1 m | reverse complement strand
GGTTGGGGGCACGAGACAGGGCAGCACTTCGTGCGCGCCCCCGCCACCACCGAGCCGCTCACGCTTTACCCGTCGGTGTTTTGCGGCAAGCCGTTCTCGGGCCTGCTCCCGGGCAAAGACGTTGCCATTTGCGACGGCGTCGGAGCCGATGGTCTGACCTCGCGCCAGCTCAACGAGGTGTACGACGACCAAACGGACTTCGCGATCAACTCGAATCGCGTCCGCCAATTGTTCGACTTCACGGATCGCACCGGCACCATCGTGTTCGACGTGGATGCCAAGGTGAACCCCTGCAACCTCGGCCATGGCTGGTGGGTCGAGCTGTGGATCACTGCGGAGCCGGAGCCCATTCCGTATCACGAAGCTCCCGGCGTGCTCTCCTACCCGAAGAACGGCCTGGCGATCATGTTCCAAGGTTTGAACAGCTGTCCGCAGGGTCGCTGGGCGACGGAAGTGAACGGCGTGTTCGTGTCGAAGGACTACGCCATCATTCACGACGTGCCGGGTTGGGAGCTCACGCACGATTCGGATTCGGCCCGCTGCATCGTGGTCGCCGATCAGAAGCTGAATCACTTCAAGATTTTGCTGAACAAAGATCAGGCGGAGATTTGGGCGAGCGACGCGGGGGACATGAGCACCTTCCACCGCATGGCCATCGCGCCGGATCTGAACCTGCCGTTCACGCGCGGCTACATTCACCTGCAGCACTCGCAGTACAACGCGCGCAAGGACAAGTGCGACAACGGCGACATCACTGGCGTCCAGACCTATCGTTGGGACAACGTCGGCTTCGACGGGCCGAGCTACGTCAACCCGCGCGGTTACGAAGTGCCGGACAACAACCAGCCCGACATCGACAATACCGGCGGCCAAATGTACGGCTGGTACCTGAGCGACTCGCAATGGGTGTCGATGACCGTGAAGGGCGTCGATCTGAGCGACGCGACCAGCGCGACTTGGGACTACAGCTTCCTCGGCGGCGCAGGCACGCAGCTCATGTACCGCTTCAACGGTGGGGCGACGCACACCTTCGAGGTCCCCGCGCTGCTCGACAACTCGGGTGGCCCGCGTGACGGCACGCGCGCCTTCTCGCAAGACATCGACGTGTCCGAGCTCGTCAGCGGCGACAACACGATCGAGGTCATGGTCCAGGCGCTGAAGGACAAAGAGACGTACGTGGCGAACGTAGAGCTCACGGTCCAACCGAGCAAGTAAAGCCGTCCGCTTGCTCAGTTGGGCGCGCTCGGCTTAGAGTGCGCGGAACCTTAATGAGCTCCGCACTCGTCAGTTCGTGGCGCCGATTTGCCGGTGGTGCGATCGGCGTAGCCTTGATTGCCGCCGGCTTGGCCAAGATGTGGTCGGTCGCCCGGGGCGGTGTGGACTTCCCATCGATGTACGTGATGGGGGAGGGCGTCACCCTGGGCCGTAACATCTACGACCCGGCCGTCGCGCTGACTTTTCCGGGTCGTTTCGGGGTGGTCCAGCCTGCGGGCATGTTCTATCCGCCCGCGACGGGTGTGATCATGGCCCCGTTTGCGCTGCTGCCGTTCGGCGTCTCCAAGACGCTCTGGTTCGTGTTGCTGAGTGTCAGCATGATCTTCGGCGTTCGTGCCTTGGTTCAGCGCGTCGCGCCGGGCCGCCCGAGTTACGTTTGGACGATCAGCGCGGGCATCGTTTTGCTGAGTTCGGCGGTGCGCTGGGGCATGATGCTGCTGCAAGGCGCGCCGCTCGTGCTCGGCCTGCTTTGTCTGTTCGTGGCTTTGCTGCACGGTGAACGCCCGCGCCTCACGCTGATCGTGGCCGCGCTGGCGACCGCGCTGAAGATGACACTGGCTCTGCCGTTTCTCGGGCTGCTCGCGTTACATCGGCGCTTTGGCGCCTTGGCGGCGAGCCTGGGAGCTTGGCTCTTGTTGGATGTGGTCGGCTTCCTGCGCATGGGCCGCGACTCGTTCGCCATGTATCGGGAGAACATGGGGTCGCTCGAAGCACTGAACACCGTCAATGCGCCGGACCCGTGGAGCAACCCGGCACTGCCGCGCCTCGATTGGACGTTTTTGGTTTACGGCATCACCGGCCAGCTCACCGTGGCTCGCCTGGCGACCTTTGCGTTGAGCGGAGGCGTCGCGCTGTGGCTGTTGTTCGCAGGCTATCGCGCGCGGCAGCGGCCGAGCCTCGCCACCAGTACCGCGTTCCTCGCGGCGTTGGTGTGCCTGGGCTCACTCGCGGTGTATCACCACGAGTACGATGCTTGTCTATTCTTGACGCCGCTCCTGCTCGGCTTTTTCCTGTGGCAGAAGAAGCGCCCACCGACTTGGACGCTCTTGGTGCTGGCGCCGCTCACGCTGATGTTGCTGCTCTTGCCGCTCGGGGTCGTGCGCGGGATCATGACCGACCACTTTGGCACGCTCGGCGTGGGGCTCACCAAGTTGAGCTTTCCAGTCGCATTCAGCCTCGCCATTTGCGGATCGCTCGGCATCATCCACTGGAACGCGCGTGCCGAAGCCAGCGCGCCCAAGGCCGAACTCGGCGCGTGACCGGCGTAGCGCGACACTGAGCGTAGCGCGTCGCCCGGTTTCCGTGGCGTGACGAGCGGGCGCCTAGCGTGCCTGTCGCGTCTGGCCCTGACTGGCGCGCGGTCTTGCGCCCGTGACGAACGTGCCCGGCCTGATGGCCTGCGAAGCCTTGAATTTGCCGCGCGCCGCGCGATCTCAGGTGGACTTGAGATCGCGTTTCGTGATCGACTAAGGATCAACCTAACTTACCCGCGCCCCGGGCCGAGCGAGCAGGGAATCTTCGTGGAAATACAGCCAGCAACCAACGCAGAGCTCACGACGACTTCGAACGCAGCGGCGAGCTTTCCCCCCGTCAAGCTCAGCTTGGTGATTCCTTGTTACAACGAGGAGAAGACGCTCGAATCGTGCATCGACAAGGTGCTGGAAATTCAAGACGAGGGGCTGACTCTCGAGCTCATCGTCGTCGACGACTGCTCCAAGGACAAGAGCCGCGAGGTGGCGCGCAAGCTCGCCGAGCGCATTCCTGGACTCGTGCTCTTGCACCACGACGTCAATCAAGGCAAAGGCGCCGCGCTGCGCACGGGCATCGCCAAGGCCTCTGGGGATTTCGTCGCCATCCAGGACGCCGATCTCGAATACGACCCGATGGATCTGAAGCGGCTGCTCGTGCCCTTGCGCAAAGGGGAAGCAGACGTGGTGCTCGGGTCACGGTTCTTGTCTGCGGGCTACCATCGCGTGCTCTATTTTTGGCACTCGATGGGTAACAGCTTCCTCACGCTGCTCTCGAACATGCTCACCGACTTGAACCTCACCGACATGGAGACCTGTTACAAGGTGTTCCGTCGCGAGGTCATCCAGAGCATTCCGATCGAGGAGAATCGCTTCGGTTTCGAACCCGAGGTGGTGGCCAAGATCGCGCACATGCGCCTGCGCATTTACGAGATGGGCATCTCGTATCACGGTCGCACTTACGCCGAGGGTAAGAAGATTGGCGCGAAAGACGGCTTTCGCGCGCTGTACTGCATCCTCAAGTACAACCTGCACCGCGCGCCGTGGATCGTTCAGTTCTTCTTCTACATCTTCATCGGCGGCTTCTCGGCGATCATCAACCTGCTGCTGTTCCTGTTGCTGCTCAACGGCCTGGGCGTGACGGCCGCCGCGCTGACGGCGTTCTTCGTCGCCGCCGCGGTGAACTACTACCTCTCGGTGCTGATCCTGTTTCGGCGCCAGGCGCGCTGGCACTCCGCCACCGTGGTGTTGTTGTTCATACTCGTGGTCGGCGTCGTGAGCGTGGTCGACCTGTACTCCACCCGCTTCTTCGTCACGGTCGGGCTGTCGGCGGTGTTGGCAAAGGTGATCGCGACCGCCATTGGTCTGGTCCTCAACTTTGCCGGACGGCGTTTCGTGGTGTTCCCCGAGAAGCCGAGCCCGGACTGGAAATAGCTCGAGCCAGGGCGGCGCATCGCTGCGTCCCCTTCGTTCCGTGAAAGAAGAGGAGTTCCTATGACCGACGGTGCTGTTCGCTTGTCCCGGTCGTGGCTCGGCGCGCTCGTTTTCTGTTACGGGAGCCTGGTCGCTGCCGGTGTTGCTTTCCTCGTTTACGGGCGGCAAGGCTTGGTCGAGGGCACCATCGACTTGAATGGCTTCGGCGCGCTGGCGCGCGACATCGCGCATGGCGATGGCTTCTCGCTGGGGCACGGTCCGACCACGCGTCGGGCGCCGCTCTATCCTTACTTTGGCGCCGCGCTGCTACGCGTGTTCGGCAGCGACAACCAAGGTCTCCCGGACAGCGTGTTTTATCGCCCGCTGATCGCGGCCAATTGCCTGATCTTGGGCTTCAGCTGTTTGGTCGTATGGCGGCTGGCTTCGGAGCTGTTTGGCGCGCGCACGGGCTTGTTGGCCGCTGCGCTGTGTCCGCTCGTTCCGCAGACCCTGCGCTACGTCGGCATGACCGAAGTCGAAACACTGATGGGCCTGTTCACGGTCTTATTGGCGCTCACGGGGCTCAGTCTAGTGAAGCGCCCGAGCCCGCTCAGCGGCTTGGCATTTGGCGCGACCGCGGCTGCTGCGACGTTGACCAAGCCGATCGTGCTCTTGTACCCCGTCGTGTTCCTGGCGCTGGCCGCGCTTCATTGGTGGCGCGCGGGGACGCTAGACCGCAAGCGGTTCGTGGCCGGCGCCGTGGCTCTGGCGTGCTTCGGCGCGCTGATCTTACCCTGGTCGCTGCGCAACATGGCCATCACCAATGGCCGCTTCAAGGGCATCAGCAGCAACGGCCCCGGTGAGTTCGTGCGGGGCTACATCAACGCCCAACCGAAGTACTTCCTGTTGCGTCAGGATTTCGGCGGCGGCGGTCCGGGTCAGAAATGGGATCCGGAAGCCAACGACTACGAAGAGCAACTGCTCAAGCCGTATGGCATCCCGTTTTACCGTTCGGGTCGCGACGCCTCGGGCAAGACCGTGATGGTGCCGACCCCACCGCCCAACTTCGTCAGCGCGGATCTCGAACTAGAGAAGGACCGCGTCGAGGGCGAGGAGATGAAGCGCCGGATCCTGCACGAGCCGGGCGCCTTCTTGTACAAATTCACGGTGCAGCTCGCGAGCTTCTGGTACGTCGTCGAGACCCGGAAGAAGTCGCTCATGGTCGGCGCCGTCGCGCTCGTCGTGCTCACGCTGTCCGGTATCGGCGCTTGGAGGGCGCATCGCGCGGGTTCGCTGGTCTGGCCGGTGCTGCTGATCATCGCCTACTCCAACGCAATTTATGCGGTCTTCCTCGCGTTCGCGCGCTACTCGATGCCGCTCTTTCCGACGCTCACCGTGCTCCTTGCGGGCGCTCTCGGCGCTCTGCTCGAGCCGTTGCTCGCGCGCTTCAGCAAGCCGAAGCCGAGCGTGAGCCGCGCCGAGTAGCGGGGCCGCGCCTCTTTCACGCGCCTCGCTAGGGCTTCACTGGTTCGTTGCGGGGCTCGCCGTCGAGCCGCTGCAGCACCGCGAGCGTGGCGATCAGGGCCAAGCTGAAGGCGACCGGAAACGACAGATGGAGCAAGCCCACCCCGAACGGCCCGAGGGCGTCATCGGCGACGCGTTGCGCGAGCCCGATCGGCAGAAACAAGATCATGGAAAATAGTGGAGCCACCAACACGAGCGCCCAACGCGGCAACGAGCGGCGACCGATCACGAAGTAGGCGACCAGCGCGGGCGCGAAGAACAGGCACGCGTCGTATTGGTGATGGTACACGCACAGCGAGCCCAGGCAGACGAGTGGCGGCAGGAACAGAGCCGTGCTGCGCAGGCTCATCGGCTCGCGCGTGCGAACGCCCTTCCACAGCAGCCACGCGGTGACGGCGCCCGCGAGCGCCAAATTGGCCAGCCGCGCCAACGGCAGATACCCGGTCAAGCCGTAGATCAGGCTCGTCCAATCCAGCCGCGGGAGCGACAGCGGGTTCCACGGATCGGGCGCGTTGATGTTGCCGAAGGACTCGAGCGTGGTGACGTTTCTTTGGTAGTCCTTGAACACGCTCAGGCCGCCCATGCGCAGGAAGCCGAGCACATTCAATAGGACCCAAGTGGCGCCGGCCGCGAACGCCGTGAAGAAGCGGCGGCGCAGCAACAAGATGCCAACGAAGGGCAAGGCCAAGGTCATTTTGATGGCCACCGCGATGATCGCGAGCGCCGAGCCGAGCGTGGTCCGCCCGCCGTGTAGCGCGGCGACGAACAGGCACAAAAGACCGAGCACCACTGGCGCACCCTGCAGCAGCATCATGCCCCAGCGCAGCGTAGAGCTGAGCAGAATGCCGCCCGCGCACAGCATCCAGACATGCGAGCCCGAGCGCGGCGCAATCACTCGGATCAAGCTGCGCACGCCGAACACCAGAATCAGAACGATCGTCAGACGCCAGGCGAGCTTGCCCAGCTCGTAGGGCAAGAGCGCGAACGGCAGCATGCTGAACGCGGTTGCGGGCGGGTAAAACATGCCCATCGGTTGGGCGACGCCGTAGCGCTGAGGGAAGACCTCCGTGACGCCTGGGCCGTATAGATTCGTGCCCGTGATCAGGCTGTGACCCGTCACGTACATCGACGGGAAGTCCACGCCGCCCCGGCCAGTAGTCCAATTGACGATCAGCCCGGCCAACAACACGACTACGGCGCCCGCGAGCGTCATGCGGTGTCGACTGGTACTGCTCATGAAAAGACTGTCCGGGACTCTATGCCGATTTTTCAGCTGAGCAAAGTTCGTCCGTTCCGTTCCGAATCGCCCGCGCGTTTTTGGGCGGTAGGCCGGCGCGCCGAGCAAACGCGGTGACGCCTGCGTGATCTTGGAGTACGACCAATCTTGGACATGCTGGGTCGACGCCGAACAGAAGACAGAGCAAGGGCCTAGATGGAGCCAGCGAACGGCGCAGGTGGACCTCGCACGTGTCTGGTCGTGCCTTGCTACAATGAAGCGACGCGCTTCGACACCGCAGCATTCGACGAGTATTTGCAGGCGACGAGCAACGTCAGCTTGATCCTGGTCAACGACGGCAGCGCCGATGCCACGCTCGGCGTCTTGGAGAGCTTGGCGCAAAAGCACGAAGGGCGAGTTCGCGTGCTCGACCTTCAACCGAACGGCGGCAAAGCGGAGGCCGTGCGGCGCGGCATGGCGCTCGCGATGCAGGGTTCGGACTACGCGTACGCCGGCTTCTGGGACGCCGATTTGGCGACTCCACTCGATGCCGTCGCGGTTTTCGTGGACGTCTTTCAGCGTTTGGCGCGGGTCGACGCCGTGTTCGGGACGCGAGTTGCGCTGCTCGGACGGCAGATCGACCGCAAACCCATGCGCCACTATTTGGGCCGTCTGTTCGCGACCGCAGCCAGCGTCGTGCTCGCCTTGCCGGTGTACGACACCCAATGCGGCGCCAAGTTGTTTCGTGTGAACGAGCAGTGCCGCGCGCTGTTCGAAGCTCCTTTTGGTTCGCGTTGGATCTTCGACGTCGAGCTGGTCGCGCGGTACTGCCGCGAGCGCTCCGGTCAAGAGGGGATCTACGAACTGCCGTTGGATCGCTGGGAGGACGTCGGCGAATCGAAGGTGCGTTCGGTCGACTTCGTGCGCGCCATCGGTGAGATGTGGATCATCTACCGCACGTACACGAAGTCGGAAAACCGCCGTAAGCTCTTGGAGCTGATCACCGCGCCGTTCGTGCGTTACGCGGCAGCGGGTGCGATCGGCACGCTGTTCCACTTTGCGACGTTGAGCGCCTGTGTCGAGTTGGCCGGCGCGTCGCCCGTCATGGGCTCGATCGCCGGTGCCAGCGTCGGTGCGCTGGTCAACTACGTGTTGAACTATCACATGACGTTCGCGAGCCAGCAGTCGCACCGCGTCACGCTGCCGCGCTTTCTGGCCGTCGCAGCGTTCGGCGTGGCGTTGAACGGCGCCATCGTCAAGCTCGCCACCGAGCGCGCTGGGGTGCACTACTTGGTCGCGCAGGCCATCGCCACGGTGATCGTGCTGGGCTCCGGCTTCGTGCTGAACAAGATCTGGACCTTCGCCAAACGGTCTTGAACCGAGCCCATCAAGGCGGCGTGCCCGTGTCCGTACCCAGCTGGACGGCGTAGAGACTCTGATCGGAAGCCGTCGCGAGCAGTTGGCCGTGCTCGTTCAACAGGCGTCCCACGAATTCGTTTTGTTGCGCGCGGTACACTTCGGACACCGAGCCTTGGCCGAGCGCGAGCGGCTTCTGCGTCGCGAACTCACCGGCGGCCACGGCTTGTTGGAGCCGGGTGGGCGCGATCACGTAGCTCGTGCCTAGCCGGCGGACGTCCGTCATGAATGCCTCCCAGGCGGTGAGCCGCAGCGCGTCCTGCACGAACTCCGCGCAGTACGTGGTGCGGTCCAGATAGAAGCCGCCGCAATAGGTGGAGAGCAAAATCTTGGCGTCGGGCGAGAGTTGGTTGGCTCGCTCGTACAGCGGATAAAGTGGCAGATGGCGCAGCAAGAAAGTACGCTGACTCTCGGCTCCGAGCGCGGTCTTGACGAGGCCTGCGACGTCTTGGTCGACGCCCGCGAGTGCGACCCGCGCTTGATACAGCGAAGCGACGGCAGCTGCCCCCAGAAACAACCACCGCTTGGCACGCGACGAGAGCACGCGCAAGCTCGGAAGCGCGACGAGCGCGAGCAAGGCCAAGATGGCCAGTGTCGGTAGCCAGTAGCGAACGTACAGTCCGACGGCCGCCAACTGAACGAGCACTGTCCCCGCGATGACGAGCGTGAGCGCACGGGCCGTGTACGACCGCAGCGCCGCGCACACGATGCCTGCGCTCAGAAGCGTCATGACTCCCACGCCCAGCAGCACCAGCTTGCGCTGTTCCAGGCTCCAGTTAGCGCCAAAGCGCGTCGCCCAGAGCATGTATCGGTTGTAGTCCTCGAATTGTTTGGCGAGCGCGGGAGAGAGATCGCGCGACGGAATGCGGCTGGCCAGGATGGGGAAGATCGGGTTGCCGGTCACGAGCGCCGAACGGACCAACCAAGGTAACACCGGCAGGGCCGCCAAAATCCCGATTTGCCAGACGGGCGCGATCGCGCGGAGCAGCGGCGCGCCCGCTCGAGTCTTGGGTTCGACGAACACGGCGATGGTGAGCGCGCCGAGCGCAAGCGGGAACAGCACTGCGGTCAGCTTGAACGAGGCCGCGATGCCCGCGAGTGCGAACGCGGCGCGCAACCAACCGAGCTCGCTGCGTCGTTCGAACCAGATGATCCAGGAAAGCGTAGCGGCCGCCATCGCGAACGAAGTCGCGCCCTCCAAATAGGCACAGCCCAAGAGCCCAACCACGCCGATCGGGCCGACCAGGAACAGCGTGGCGGCGAGCGCGCCCGTGAAGCTGCTGCGCAGCCGCCGCCCGGCGAGGTACAGGCTGAGCGCCGCCAGCAGCCCGAGCAGCAGGTGGACGGTCTTGGCTCCCGCGTCTCCAATCAGCGAAAGCGCGATCGTAAACAGCATTTCTACACCCATTGGGGTGTTGGAGTACGGGTAGGTGGGCAAGTAGACGAGCGAGCCGCTTTCCAGCCACCGCTTGGGCACGGTGAGGTGGTAGCCCAGGCCATCGGGATCGACGGTGGGCGTGAACGCGAGAAAAGCCGCGGTCAGCAACGCTGGGCAGAGCACCGCCAGACACGCCAGTTGCACACGACTCAACTCGGAAACGGCCTTGCGCGCCCGCCAAGCGATGAGCAGCGTCGAGCGCAGGTCGGCCGCGAGCACGAGCGCAAGCACGCCGAGCGCGGCGCGCAGGTAGCCGACACGCAACGCTGCCATCGCGCCCAAGCCGAGCGGTAACAACTGCAGGGTGCCCGCACCGAGGCCCGCCGCAATCACGAACCATTCCAACGTTACCGAGCGGTCAGTGACCCCCAACCAGCGCACGAGCCGCCCACCAAGTGCGACGCTGAACCACAGAAACACCAACCCGAACAGCGACGAAGTAACTATGGAGGGGCCGATCGTGACCAGCGCAGGCATATCAAGCGTTTAACATGCGCCGCACGGGGGTCATAGCGGCTACCCGGCGCTCGATCTGCGCTCGATCTCGGGTGTGCGGTCGAGTGAGCACTCGCTCGATGTGTGTACGCACCTTGACCGCTGCAAAGAGCGGCCGTATTGCATGCAAGGCGCGATTGTTGCGCGCTTTGGCGGAAATCATCGCGGGAAAGCCCGCCGGAAATCCTATCGAGGCCAAGCCGTGAAGTCGCGCGTTTTCGTTTTTCCAAGTCTGATCGCCATCGCGGCTTGTGCTGCGTGCGCGAGCTCTTCCGGCAAGGGCAGCGTCAACCCGCAGATCAGCGACGATGTGCGGCGGCAACTGGACGCGCTCTCCCCAAGCGAGTTGCCCGCGCCGCCAGCCGATCCAACCAACGCTTACCTCGACGACGCTCGGGCGGCCGTGCTCGGCAAGCAGCTGTTCTTCGACACGCGCTTCTCGGGCCCGCTCCTGGACGAAGCGAACAACGGCGATCCGGGGACGCTCGGTCTGCAAGGGGACACCGGCAAGGTCGGCTGCGTGAGTTGTCACGTGCCGAGCACCGGCTTCTCGGATTCGCGCAGCACGCGCGGTCAGATCTCTCTGGCTTCCGGTTGGACTCACCGCCGCACCATGTCGCTGCTCGATGTCGCGCAGGTCCAAATCCTGAACTGGGACGGCCGACACGATTCGGCCTTCAGCCAACCGTTCACGCCCATCGAAGACCCGGTCGAGTTCAACAGCTCACGTCTGTACGCGGCGCAGCAGATGGCGCGCCTGTATCGCACCGACTACGAAGCCATTTTCGGATCGCTGCCCTCGCTAGACGCATACCCGACGGTAGCCCCCGCCGACGCCGGTTGCACCGAGCTGCCCGTCGACGAAGTGCACGGCGTTTGCGTGAAGCCTGGTTATACCGACCCGGACGTGACTCGCGTCGTCGTCAATATGGGCAAAGCAATCGAGGCCTACACGCGAACGCTTCGCTGCGGGCCGAGCCGCTTCGACGCCTGGGTCGCGGGCGATCCGTTGGCTCTTTCAGCGGACGAGCAAGCGGGCGCGCTGCTGTTCGTGGGCAAGGCCGCCTGCACCACGTGTCATTCGGGGCCGTACCTGACCGACCGTTCGTTCCACAACGTGGGTCTGCATCCGGATTTCCGCTTCTTCGTCGTGCCGATCGACGATCGCGGCGCGTCGGCAGGGCTTCCGGCGATGCTGGCCGATCCGCTCATCTCCAAGGGCTCCTTCAGCGATGGCTACGACGGACGCCTCGATCAGTTGCCGAGTGACCCAACGGACATGGGCGACAGCTTCGCCACGCCCAGCTTGCGTTGCGTCGGCCGTCGGCCGAGCTTCATGCATACCGGTCAATTTCGCAGCTTGGACGACGTAGTGAACTTCTTCAACCACGGTGGTGACACGAGCGGCTTTCAAGGCACGTCCGAGAATTACGCGCGCAACCTGAGCGACGTCGAGAGCGCGCAGTTGGTCGCGTTCCTCAAGTCTTTGGATGGCCCCGGGCCTGACGCGGACATCATCGCGCCGCCCACGCTACCGCCCGATCCCGCGCAATAGGGGGCTGCGCTTCGCTCACTTGAAGCGCAGCGTTGCCCGATCGACGCGCGTCGCGAAACCTTCGACCATGCCGCGCCCGAACGCGGTGACCCTGCCCAGACCGCGCGGCTTCTTCAGCTGCAGGGCGTCCAAGATCGGCGGCCAAAGCGCGCGCGTCCCGAACAACCAGAGCGGGACGACGAGCGCGGTCATGTAGCCGGCGCGCAGCGGCTTCGCGCACACTGCGCCGAGTGCGATCCAGTCTCGCCGCGCGTGGGTGCGTCCCTGCTCGAAGGTGCGGAACCCATCGTGGACGATGGCCAAGTCCGCTTCTTCGTAGACGTGCTTGCCCATGAGCAGCGCGCGCATGGCCATGTCCCACTCGTCGGCGGAAGGGAAGCGCGCGCCGGGACCGAAGGACTCGTCGAAGCCGCCGATGGACATTGCAAAATCACGGCGAATCGCCATCCCCGCGCCGAGCCCGAGGCCGCCGCACACGGCGATGATCGAGCGCAATAAGCGGCTTTTTGGGAACTGATACGACGGGACGTAGCCAGAGCCGCGGTCGTGCGACACGGCGATGACCTGGCAGAACGCGATCACCGCGCTGGGCTGTGAGCTCAGCACCTTGGCCATGTCCGTTACCCAGTGGCGCGGCGGCTGACAATCGTCGTCCGTGCAAACCAAGATTTCGCCGCGCGCTTGGCGAATGCCTTCGTTGAGCGCAGCGCCTTTGCCTCGGGTCGCCGAGCGCAAATATCGCAAGCGCGGATCGCCCCGAAAGCGTTCCAGCGCTTGCTCCGTTTCCGGCCCCTGCGTCTGATCGACGACTAGCAGCTCGAATTGTTCAGCGTCGTCGGCGAGCAGAGACCCCACGACCCGGGCGATCGCGCCAGAGCGGTCTTTTGTGCAGACGATGGCAGTCACCCAGGACACGCACGCCTCTTCCCTAATAAAGCGACACTCGCCGCACGAACGATGATCTCGAAGCTCTCCGCATCCCGCTCCACGCGAAAGCTAGCAGCGCGACCGCACGAACTCGAAGAGGCGGCGAGCGTTTTGCCGAGCATCGAAGTGTTGAAGCGCCCACTGTCTTCCGAGCTTCCCCATGCCTTGGCGATGGCTCCGATCCGCCACCAAGGCTTCCAACCTATCTGCGAGAGCAGCGGAGTCATCGACATCGATCAGGTGCCCAGTTCTACCCTCTTGGATCATGTCCGGGATACCACCGACACGAGTCGAAACTATCGGCAGCTCGGCTGCAAGAGCTTCCATACACACGAGCGAGTAGCAGTCGGCTCGGGTGGGCAAGGAGAAGATGTCGGAAGTCCTGTAGAGGGAGAGCAGGGCTGCCGAATTGGCCTGAAGGTTGCGATGCACCCGAACACCGGGTTCCTCGGCGAGCTCCGAGCGAGTGACGATGATCAGTTCGGCGCGGCCGAGCAGACGCCGACGGAACACATCTAGTAATAGTTGGCCTCCCTTGCGCTCGAAATCGCCGCCGACGAAAAGAATCCTAGGCAGTTCGTGGTCGCGATCACCGGCCGCGAATTGTTGGACGTCGATGCCGGGTGGAATGACGGTCACGGCCGGCTCGGGGCAGCCGTAGTCGTCGATGAACGACTGTTTTGCCCAGTTCGACCAAGCCACGAAGCCCGCGGCGCGCGCAAAGATGCCCTGGTACAGGCGCTGCTTGGCGCGCTCGGTGAGCGGACTCTCCGGCCGAAGACCGTAGGCCCCGCGCATTTGCCGCTTGTTCAGGGGGGTGCCGTCGGTCGACAACACGGCGGGGACGCGACCGAAATAGTCCGCGGCCAGCGGCGCGAGGGTGGTCGTGTGCACGAACACCCCGTCGATTTGATCGAGCATCCCGCGCAACGCTCGGCGGGCGCGCAAACTGCCCGTAATGGTCCACGGTACACGACCGGCCTGGTACTCGATCGGCACCCAGCGGGGCAGGTTGAGCGGGCTAGTGGCCTCTTCTTTTCGCAGATTCACGTAGTGGGTGACATTGCCCAATGTCTGCTCCATCACGTAGGCGATCGGCTTCGATGTCATCCGGGGGGCCAAAATTTCAGGCGGGCGATCTGACCATCTCTAGTCCAAAACTGGGCCGCGCCGGGGCCTGATTTCAAAGGGTTACCTTTCTCGCGTGAAATGCCTCGGCTCGGCCGTCGGGTGCGTTGCACTCGATACCTCGGATGGACATCAAGCCGTGAAACGTATCGGCTTTGAACCAGCTGCGCTTGAGCTGTGAGCCAAAATGCTCGAGAAGTAGCGACACCTTACGGTCTGCATCGGCCCGGCTCAGCGGCACGAACACGTTGGGAGTGCCGAGGTCACCTTCGAATTTGGCGATTTCGTACTCGAAAATGAGGTGGTTGCGGAACGTGTTCCAAGCAAGCTCGGCAACCACGCGGTGATCCTGATGGAGATCGTGGCGGTGATGGCAGAACAGCACGTCGGGGTTCGGTAGCGCCTTGAGTGTTTCGAAGAAGTCTTTGATCTCCGGAGCCACATACGGAAAATAGCTCTCGCGGAAGCGCTCGATGCGTACGTTTTTCGTGGCCGCGTCGCGCAGGAAGTCGGCGGCGCTGGCGCGCGCCTCTCGCTCACGGTCAGCCGTGGCCGAGAGCACGACCCAATCCACCGAGGAACCGGGACGCTCTCGGAGCAGCCGCTGCACGGTGCCTCCGCAGCCAATTTCGATGTCGTCACTATGGGCGCCCAGGCACAGGATCTTGAGCGGGCCGCTGCCCAACGCCAAGGGCAGCATCAGCCTGCGGCGCTCCGGCTCTGGTATTCGTCGATCTGGTCGGCGGTCTTTTGGCGCACGTCGCCGCCACCCAGATAGTGGCGTTGCCAGTCGACCACCCATTCGAGCGCTTCACTCAAGCGCAGCCGCGGGTGCCAGCCGAGCCGGGCGTGTGCCTTTGATGAATCGAGCTTCAAAAACTGCGCCTCGTGGGGCTGGGGCGCGACGTCGGTGCGCGAACGCGCGCCCCCGCCCCAGCTCGCCGCGAGCCGGTCCACGATCCACTGCACGCTCTTGGCGTCTTCGTCCGCGGGGCCGAAGTTCCAACCTTCGGCGAACGCGGGCCCCGACGTGAACAGCCGCTCGGCGAGCGTCAGGTAGCCGCTCAGCGGCTCGAGCACGAACTGCCAGGGCCGCGTCGCGCCCGGACTCCGCAGCAGTACCGGCTCCTGCTTGGCGAAAGCGCGCAGGACATCGGGCAACAGCTGATCTCGTGTCCAGTCCCCGCCGCCGATCACGTTGCCGGCGCGCGCGCTGCCCAGCGCGACTCCGTGCAACCCGTGCCGCTCACTGGGGAAGAACGAGCTCCGAAACGCAGCGGTCACGAGCTCCGAGCAGCCCTTGCTGTTCGAATACGGATCGTGCCCGCCCATGGCCTCGTCTTCACGATAGCCCCAGAGCCACTCTCGGTTCTCGTAACACTTGTCCGTGGTCACGTTGACGACCGCGCGGACGCCCGGCACCAGGCGCACCGCCTCGAGCACGTTCACCGTCCCCATGACGTTGGTTTCGTAGGTCTCGCGCGGGTCGTCGTACGACGCGCGCACCACGGATTGCGCTGCCAAGTGCAGCACTACCTCCGGACGGTGCTCGGCCACGACGCGCTTCAGCTCTGGAAAGTTGCGCACGTCACCGATCAGCGAGGTCATGCCGTCGGCGACGTGGGCCAGCTCGAAAAGGCTCGGATCGGTGGGCGGCGTCAGCGCATAGCCCACGAGCTGCGCGCCGAGCTTCTGCAGCCAGAGGCTCAGCCAGCTGCCCTTGAAGCCCGTGTGCCCCGTCATGAGCACGCGCTTTCCGTTCCAAAAATTCGGATCCATCGCTTCTCGCCGGATAGCAGATTAGCAGAGGAGCCCGAGGAAAAGAAAAACCAAACGCGCGGCTCTGCAACATCCGCGAAGAATGTGAGGGACGCGACGCCCGGAGCGTGAACACGACTCGAACGCGGCAAACCGCGTGCGCCGTGTGGGCCGGTTGCGAGGTGCCGGACAAATGCGGTCTACTCGAGGTTCTGATGACCGTCTCTGTCAGCGTTGTCATTCCAACGTACCGATCCGCGGCCTGGGTCGAAGCAACCCTGGAAAGCGTGGTGCAGCAGACGTACCCGCGGGATGCACTCGAGCTCATCGTGACCGACGATGTCTCGCCGGACGAGAGCGTGGCCGTCGCGCGTCGCTTCTTGAGCCAACACGAAGATCTCGTGAGTCGAGTGGTCGTTCGCGAGAAGAATGGCGGCGCTCCCGCCAATCGCAACAGTGGTTGGCGGCTCGCCACGGGCACTTGGATTCAGTTTCTGGACGCGGACGATCTGCTGATGCCGCACAAGATCGCGCTGCAAGCGGAGCTCGCCGCGCGAGTCCCCAACGACGTGGCTGTCGTCTACTCCAACTGGCAGCACTTACTGCTCGAAGAGGGCGATTGGCGCCCGTCGGGCAGCATCTACGCGCCGTTCGTGGACGATGATCCGATCTTGCGCATTCTGCAGCAGTTGGACTTCGGCTACGTGGGCCCCACGCTGATCCGGAAGTCGTTCTTGGAGCGCGTGTCCGGGTTCGACGAGAAGCCGAACCTCGGCGAGGACTGCGACCTGCTCTTGCGCATTGCCATGGCGGGCGGGCAATTTCGTGAAGCGCGTTCGGAGCAAGCCGCGTTCCTGTACCGGCAATCGCCAGGCTCGCTGTGGAAGGCTTACATCAAGAACAAGGAGGCGATGCGAAACCTTCTGTTCGGCTTTCGCGAGGTCGAGCGCTTCCTGCGCGCCAAGCGCGGCACTGGCGGTCTGAGTGAGCCGGAGCGCATCGCGCTCGCCAAGCGCTACTCGCGGTTTGCCGATCTGTACTGCGAGCACGACCCGGAGAGCTTCGTCACCTTGATGAGTTGGCTCGAAGAGCTCGGCTTCCATTTGCCGACCGAGCTCAACCCGCGCTTCCAGCGCTTCGCTCGCCTACTCGGATTTCGGCGAGCCGTGCGGATCCGTTCGGCGCTGCGCCGAGCGCGCGAGCGCCTGCGCTCAGCCTAACCAGCGTTGCCAGGGCGCTGGGCCCTTCTGAATCAATTCGTCGAGCTCGGTCTTGTCCCGGAAGGTGTCCATGCTGCGCCAAAACCCGTCGTACGGCACGGCCAGGAGTTCCTTCTTGGCCATCAAGCGATGGAACGGTTCGACGACCAGCTCTTCCCCGGCCTGCATGTAGTAGAAGATCTCTCGGCGCGGCGGGAAGTAACCGCCGTTGATGCGAATCGACGAGTCGCCCACGAACTCGAGGCTCTTGGCGTAGCCCTCTGGATCGCTGTGAACGATGTGAAATGTCTGGGGCACGCGCACGCTGAGGAAGCTCGCTATTTTGCCCTTCTGCTTGAACGACTCCACGTATCCGTTCAGGTCGAGGTCGGTCAAAGCGTCCGAGTAGTTGGCCAGGAACATATCGTCCGACCCGAGGTACGGCCGAACCCGACGCAGGCGCTCACCGATTGTCGAACGCTCACCCGTGTCCACGAACGTGATGCGCCAATCGGCGATGTCGTTCTTCAGCAGCTCGACCTGTTTGCCGCCGTCCGACATGACGAAGTCGCTGTACAGACACTCGTCGTACTTGCGAAAGTAATTCTTGATTGCCCCGCCCTTGTGCCCCAAACACAAGATGAATTCCTTATGCCCGAAGTGTGCGTAATAGCGCATCATGTGGAGCAGGATCGGACGCGAGCCGACTTCGACGAGCGGCTTCGGGATTTGCTCCGAGTAGTCGCGCAGGCGGGTGCCTTGCCCACCGCAGAAGAGAACCACTTTCATCCGAGGGCCCCTGGGCAAATTGCCAGATTTTCCAACATCGCCCCGATACTAACCGAATGCGCCCCGCGCCCGCGACTGGGAAGCGTCCTTACGCGATAGGGATTTCTTCAGAGGAGGATCAGAGGAATCAGAGGAGGTGGAGCGGAAGCGGCGGAGCTGCGGAGCTGAGCGGCGGAAGCGTGAAGTCGCAAGTAACGAGGCATTGCTTGACCCCGCTTGGCCGCGGCCGCATATTCATCGGCCGTTTATGGAAGGGTCGTTATCGGTTCGGCTCGTTGCTCGCCGCATAGTCCGGCCAGCCGCGGTCTGCCTCGGACACGACCGCGATCGGCAGCGGCCAGTCGATGGCGAACGCCGGATCATCGAAACGCACGCCGCCGGCCGACGCCGCCGCATAGGTGGCGGTCGTCATGTAATACATCTCGGTGTCGTCCACGAGCGTCTGGTAGCCGTGAGCGAAACCCTCGGGGACGTACAGCATGCGGCCGTTTTCCGGCGTCAGCTCCGCGCCGTACCAGTTTCGATGCGTGGGCGAGTCCGGGCGCAAGTCGACCATCACGTCGAACAGAGCGCCGCGTGTGCAGCGCACGAACTTGGCTTCCGCGTGGGGCGCGCGCTGAAAGTGCAGGCCGCGAAGCGTTCCCTGCTTGTGGCTGTGCGCGGTGTTCAACTGCACCATGTTCGGGTTCAAGCCGTGCTTGGCAAACTCGTCTTTGCACCAGCCGCGGGCGAAGTAGCCGCGCGCGTCACTGATGCGCGTGAGGCTGATCAAGTAGCTGCCCTCGAGCTTGGTTTCGCTGAACTCCATCGGCGTTCACTATATTCGTTCGCTAGCAGCGCGCCAACTATCGCTCGGTCGCAAGCGCCGCAAGCGCAAGCGCGCACCTCACGAGACACGACAACCGGTTGGCACATGCCAAACCAAGAAAAGGCAAACCCATGAGCGTCGATACCGCACTTCGAGAGCGTCAACAGAAGGGCAATCCAATCCGAGTCGGCGTGGTTGGGGCAGGCGCGACGGGTCGCGCCATCGCGCTCCAGCTCGCGACCCCCGCACCGGGCATTCGCTTGGCCGCGGTGGCGAACCGCACCATCGCTAACGCCGAGCGCTCGCTGCGTGAAGCCGGCGTGAGCGATTGGGCCCGCGTTTCCTCGGCCCACGACGCCGAAATCGCGATCACGGCGGGGCGCACCGTGCTCACCGACGATGCCTCCGTGCTCACCGATTGCGACGCAATCGACATCATCGTCGAAGTGACGGGCACCATCGACGCGGCCGCACACGTCGTGCTGCGCGCGTTCGACAAAGGCAAGCATGTCGTGCTCGTGAACGCCGAGCTCGACTCGCTGCTCGGTCCGATCCTGAAAGTGAAGGCCGAGGCCGCGGGCGTGGTGCTCACCCACACCGACGGCGACGAGCCCGGCGTCGCAATGACGCTCGTGCGCTACTTGCAGACGCTCGGCCTGCGCGTCGTGGCGGCGGGCAACATCAAGGGCATGGTCGATTACTACCGCACGCCCGCGACGCAGCAGAAGTTCGCCGAGACGCACGATCAAGACGTCCGCAAGGTGACCTCCTTCGCCGATGCCACGAAGTTGTCGATGGAGACCACCGTGCTGGCGAACGCGACCGGCTTTCATTGCGGCAAGCGCGGCATGCACGGCCCCGCGTGTGCCCACGTCCGCGACCTGGCCAAGCTCTTGCCGCCCGAGCAAATGCTGGCCACGGGCATCGTCGATTACTCGGTTGGCGCAGAGCCGCACACGGGCGGCTTCGCGGTCGTCTATGAGCCGAACAAGCTGAAGCAAGTGCAGCTTGCCTATTACAAGATGGGTGACGGCCCGTTTTATGTGCTGTACACGCCCTTCCATCTGCCGCATTTGCAGTTGCTGTCGACGATTGGGCGCGCGGTCGTGCTGCGCGACCCGACGGTGACGCCGCTCGGTGGGCCGGTCACCGAGGTCGTGGCCGTGGCCAAGCGCGATCTCAAGGTGGGCGAGCGGCTCGACGGTATCGGCGGCTTTACCAACTACGGCTTGATCGAGAACAGCCCGACGGCGCGAGCTACGAACGCATTGCCCATCGGTCTTTCGGAAGGCTGCGTGCTGCTGCGCGACGTGCCGAAGGACGCCACGGTGTCTTTCGACGACGTGCAGCAGCCGGTGCGCGATCCGCTGATCGAGCGGCTGTGGCGTGAACAATGCGCCAAGTGGCCTCGCGAGGGCGTCGCCACGAGCCCCACCAGCCAAGCCCCACGTTCTGGTGCCGGTCCTCAGCCTCGCGTCTAGCGCAGCGCGGCGGCCAAATACTTCACCTCAACTACCTGCGCTGCACTAGTCACGGAAATCGAGAGAGCAATGCCAAATATCGTCGTCTTGGGCAGCGGAATGGCGGGCTTCGGTGCCGCCCATCGGCTGCATGCCGAGGGCATCAAGCCCGTGCTGTATGACAAGAATACTTACCATGGGGGGCACACCGCGTCGTTCCGATCGGACAACGGCTTCCTGTTCGATCTGGGCCCCCACATTTCGTTTACCAAAGACGAGCGTGTTCAGCAGCTGCTCGCAGACAGCGTCGATCAGCAATACGAATCGGTGCAGGTGAATCTGACCAACTATTGGCGCGGTCATTGGCCGCAGCATCCGGTCCAGCTTCACCTGCACGGTTTGCCGGAAGACCTGATCGTGAAGGTAATCACCGACTTCGTGGCGGAGCAGTACGCGCCGGAGCGGGTCGTGAACAACTACGAGGATTGGTTGCTCGCGAGCTTCGGGCGCACGTTCGCCGAGCTATTCCCGATGACCTACACTCGCAAGTATCACACCACCAGTGCCGCCAACATGAGCACCGATTGGCTCGGGCCTCGTATGTATCGGCCGAACCTCGAAGAAGTGCTGCGCGGCGCGCTCAGCGCGTCCGCCCCGCAAAAGCACTACATCACCCATTTCAGGTATCCGAAAGACGGCGGGTTCGTCGCCTACCTCAACAAGTTCTTGCCCAAGGGCAATCTGAAGCTGGGGCACGAGCTCACCCAGGTCGATCCGCGCGCGCGGCAGCTGACCTTCAGCAACGGCCACGTCGCGAGTTACGATCGGCTCGTGTCGTCGGTGCCGTTGCCCGAGTTGATTGCCATGATCCCGGGCGCGCCGCCCGACGTCGTGGCGGCAAGCCAGCGCTTGGCTTGTACGACCTGTGTGCTCGTCAACGTCGGTGTAAATCGCGAAGACCTTTCGCAAGGTCAGATTACTTACTTTTACGACGAGGACTTGTGCTTCACGCGGCTCAGCTTCCCGCACATGCTGTCCACGAGCAACGTGCCACCCGGTACGGGCAGCATTCAGGCGGAGGTGTACTTCTCGAGCAAGTACAAGCCGCTCACCGGTTCCCCCGAGGATTGCATCGAGCCGGTGATCCGCGATCTGCGGCGCTGTGGCCTGATCCGCGAAGGAGACGAGGTTTTGTTCAAAGAAGCGAGGCTCCTGCGCTACGCGAACATCATCTTCGATCTCGAGCGCAGCGACGCATTGGCCAAGGTCCATGCCTATCTCGACGAGGTCGGGATCGCGTATTGCGGTCGCTATGGCGACTGGGGTTACATGTGGACGGACGAGAGCTTCATCAGTGGCGAGCGCGCCGCCGAGCAAGCGTTGTCTCGTGCGGCGTCTGGATGAGCCCCGCTAGAAATACGTAGGACACCCCGGTCGTCGTCTGCTTCGAGTCTCCGTGCGAAGGACGGAGACTCGCTTCCAAGACTGCGGAGCTTCGGCGTAAGCTATCGCACAAACAATCGAGGGAACCTTGACCAAAAAAATTCTCGTCACCGGCGGCGCCGGATTCATCGGATCTCACCTCTGCGAGCGCTTGATCAAGGCGGGCGAGGACGTGCTGTGTGTCGACAACTACTTCACCGGTAGCAAGAAGAACGTCGAGCACTTGCTGTCGCACCCGCTGTTCGAGATCATGCGTCACGACGTGACCTTCTCGCTGTACGTCGAGGTCGAGCGGATCTTCAACTTGGCCTGCCCGGCTTCACCCGTGCACTACCAGTTCGATCCGGTGCAGACGACCAAGACCAGCGTGCACGGCGCGATCAACATGCTGGGTCTGGCCAAGCGGGTGAAGGCGCGCATTCTGCAGGCCTCGACTTCGGAAGTGTACGGCGACCCCGAGGTCCATCCGCAGCCCGAGTCGTATTGGGGCAAGGTGAACCCGATTGGTATCCGGAGCTGCTACGACGAAGGCAAGCGCTGCGCCGAGACCTTGTTCTTCGATTACCACCCGCAGCACGGCGTCGACATCAAGGTGATCCGCATCTTCAACACCTACGGGCCGCGCATGAACCCGAACGACGGCCGCGTGGTTTCGAATTTCATCGTCCAGGCCCTGCGCGGTCAAGACATCACCATCTACGGCGACGGTCAGCAGACGCGCTCGTTCTGTTACGTCGACGACTTGGTCGAGGGCATGTTGCGCATGATGGACAGCGAGGGCGGCTTCCACGGCCCGGTGAACATCGGCAACCCCGGCGAGTTCACCATGCTGCAACTGGCGGAAAAAGTGCTCGCCCTCGTCGGCAGCAAGTCCAAGCTGGTGCACAAGCCGCTACCGCAAGACGATCCCAAGCAGCGCAAGCCCATCATCGAGCTCGCCAAGCAGAAGCTCGGCGGTTGGGAGCCTAAGATCAACCTCGACGACGGCCTGAAAGAGACCGTCGCTTACTTTCGCAAGGTCGTTCAGACCTGAAGCGCGCGTTCGAGAGCGGTTGGCGCGCCGCGACGCGCCGCCGCTTCAGAGCGTCGGGTTGAGCGGGTCGTACTCGCTCGCTTTGGATTTCGATTTCGACTTGGAGCTCGGCGGTGCGCTCATCATCGAACGACCGATGGCAGCGTTGAGCTTATCGCGCTCGCTCATCTGAGACTCTGGCTTTTCCGGCGCCAGGATTGGCTTCTCGGCTTTAGGAGTAGCGGCCGCGGCTGCGCTCTTGGCCGGACGCGGCGCTGGAGCGACATGGCTGACGCTCGCTGCGGCCAGCGCGGGGTGGGAGACCGCTGCGGAGGGGCGGGCGGCCACCGGCGCAGGGGCGGGCGCAGGCGCCGCCGCTGGCGTCGGCGTGCTCACTATGCCGGCTTTGTTCTCAGGCGTGAGCGATTCGAGCGATACGACTGGCGGCGTGCCCGCCGTGGCGGTGGCTGCGGCGGTGGTCGCGGTAATCGCCGGCTCTGGCGCCGCGAGGGCGCTCACCGGCGAGCTCGACGCGCTGCCCGTCCGAGTGCTCGTCAGATCGTCGCCGAGGAGAGAAGCGGCGGTTTGCGAGCCAGCGCTCTGTTGCAACGTGCGTAGCGTGTCGAAGGCCGGGCCGCCGAGCGCGCCCTCCAGTCGCGCGTACAGCGCGTCTTGGTGGGCCGAGTGCGCGGCGTCGCGCAGCACGTCATTGCGGTAGAGTGAGACGCTCGCGCCGGCCAGCACGGCCAACCCAACCAAGAAACGCCCAAAGCCGCCGCCGCGCGTGGCAGCGGCTGGCGCGTGGCTGACGACCAGCGGGCGCACACTGTTGAACTG
>FSWQ01000405.1_pt1 | contig 23369 bp, 19 predicted proteins | sample 1637691 | NCBI WGS metagenome assembly FSWQ01 (sample SAMEA3914814, study PRJEB12502) | metagenome | biome: forest; material: soil | place: USA | collected 2011-09-16 | depth 0.1 m | reverse complement strand
CACCTGGCCATCCCGCTCGATGATGTCCGCCTTGATCTCGCCCGGGTTACCTTCCACGAACTCGCGCAAATCCTCCGCGCCGGAGAGCACGGCGTCGCGGACTTCTTTCACGCAGCGCGGGCACAAGGAGTCCGTGCGCCGCGGCCAGCCGAGCTGTGGCTTGGTGCGCTCTTCCTTGCGCAGCAGCGGGGCGGGTGCCCATTTCGGCTGCAGCCGGCCACCGGGGAAGCGCTCGTTGTACTTCTGATACACGGGCCAGACCCGGTTCACTGCTTTGGAGGCGAGCTTCTCGGCCTCGAGGGTTAAGCGGTCCAAAGCGCTAGGCATGATGGGCCAGAGCATACACGCGCCCGCCCGCGGTCCAAGGGGTTTCGCGTGCGGCCATGACGTGAATATTTGCAATTTCTGCGGGCAATTTGTCACGATCGTGGCGTTCGCGCGAGTACTGGCGGCGCCCGCTGTTGCGGCTGACGCGCGACGGCTACGCACTTAACGGGCGTTCTCGGCGCGAGCCCGCGCGGGCGATGCTAGGCTCTCGTGATTCGATCGGCTTGCCGCGTTCGTCATGCGCCCCTTCATCGTCACCAGCGATCTGCACCTCTCGGCTGACGCTTCCGCGGGCACCGTGCAGGCCCTGACGCAGCTGCTACGCGCTAACCCTGGCCATGAGCTGATCCTCGCCGGAGACGTCTTCAACCTGTCCTGGGAGGCGCCAGGCAGCTCGCCGGTTGCGGCCGTTTTGGCTGTGCTATCGGCGTATCCGGAGCTGGGAAGCGCATTGCGTCAGCACCTCGCTGGCGGCGCACCGCTCACGTTCGTGGCCGGGAACCACGACGCCGGGTTGATGGCGCCTGAGTTGCGCGGCGCGCTGCTCGAAAAGCTGGAGCTCGCTTCCAACAGCGCGCTGGAAGTGGCGCCCTGGTTCGTGCGCCGCGACAGCGTGCACATCGAGCACGGCCATTTTTACGACCCCGACAACGCGCCCGCGCACCCGTTGGCAGAATGGACCCCGGAAACCGAGCCGCTAGGCATCGCGTTGACGCGGCGCTTCGTACGGCCGAGCGGCGCGTACCATTTTTCGCACGCCCATGACACCACGCCGCTGGCTGGTATTACCAAGGCCTTCCGCATGTACGGCGCGCGCACCCCGCTGATCATCGGGCAATGGTTTCAGGTGGCCGGCAAGCTGTGTTTGGAAACACGTCGCCCCGGGCGCTTCGCCGCTGAAGAGCAAGCAGGCGAAGCCGCATTGGCTGAGTTTTCCAAGCTCGTCGAACTCGAGCCGGAGGTGCTGCGCACGCTGCTGGATTCGGGCGCGGTGCAAACCCATCGTGATTTCAAAAAGACGTTCATGCGCCTGTACTTCGACCGCGTGTTCGCGAGCAGCGGCTTGCTGCTCAGCACGGCTGCCTACTTGGCTTGGAAGAGCCGTGCCGCCGGCATCGCGAGCTTGCTCGCGGGGCTGTATTTGATTCAGTCAGTGCAGCGCACCGGCAACCGCTATGAAGATCTGCCCGTCGAACGTCTGCGCGCCGCCGCTCTTCGCGTGCGCGAGCTCACCGGCGCCAGCGCCGTGATTTTCGGGCACACACACCACGTAGATGAAGTGCCAGGCTACGCGAATTCAGGCTCTTTCGGCTACGCGCGGCACAAGCGCCCGTACGTGCGCGTGACGGAACAAGGCCTTCTACTCGTAGAACACATTTAGCGCGCGCGTTCCGCACCCGAACAAGGGGGGGCGCTCGCGACCCAGCAGCGCACCTCGCTTTTGGGCAGCGGTCCCGCCCCTGTTCGCCGTAACGCACTGGCGCAAGCGCGGCCAACGCGAGGCGACCCAAAACTCAAAGGCGAATTACGGCTGGGGCGCGTTCAGCGCCGCACGATACTCGCGCATCGCCTGACTCGTCGTCGGCCGATCCAAGAAACCGAGCAGATGCGGCAAGTCGATCCCTGGCAGGACTTAACTGGCGGGAGCTTCGACGTATTCACCGTCTCAGGGCCGAATCACTGAGGTACCCGGGGGCGGGGTGAAGTTGAATTCACCGGGGGGCGCCTTGGTGTTGATCTCGGGATTCAGGAAGTCGAAGCGGTTGCGGTTGCCTTGCGCGTCGAGCAAGAGCACGCGCCGCACTTGGTACGTGTTCGCATCCACATACAGCACGATGGATGAGTACGAGGGCGAGGCTTCGGTCGGGTCACCGACGAGCACGTAGCCGCCTTCGAAGCCCATCTGCTTGGCGTCCTTCTTGGTGAACTTGAATGAGGTCTTCAAGTTGCCACCGCCGACCAAGAACGAGAGCGCCGCGGGGTACTGGCTCTTGTCCAGCGGCTGCTCGTACATCTGCTTGTTCTCTTTTTCGTAGACCTTGACCAGCTTGCCGTCGGACACGACGCGGTTGCCGTTGTTCGTGTAGCGCCAGCTCATTTTGCCTGGCTTCTCGAACACGACGGAGCCTTGGCTATCGATGGTTTTGTCGTACGCGCGCACGCGGTACTGCTGCTTGAAGCCGGCGCGAAAGGTGTGCGAGTGGTCGTAGAAGCCCTGCACGCGCTCGGCGATTTGTTCTGCGCTGAGCGCGGCGCCGGCGGGGGTGGGCATGCCGGGCTTGGGCTGTGCGGCAGCGCCGCCCTTGCCAGCCGGCTCCGCGGAGGCGGACGCTGCGGGCACGGCAAGAGCCAGTAGACCGACGAAACCAAGCAAGAGAGAGCGGCGAATCATGATCTTAACCCTAACTTCCAGGCGCCACGGCGGTAGCCGGACCCTGCGCAGCCCCAGGTAGATGGCAGCTTACCCGTGGCCTTGCAATCATTCAGACGTTCCATACGCTCCCGGGATTCCCAAGCTTTCCTGTACCGCCAGCTTTCCACGAACACTGTAAGCAAGGCCGCCTCAGGCCGGTCGCCGCGCAGTACTAGCGAATTTTGCTCAGCTTCGGGAGCTTGGGGCCGGTGGCGCGGGTGCGGCGCTTTTTGCCGAGTAGGGCACGCAGGCCGTTGGCTGAAACGCGATTGGGGCCGCTGCCGTCTTTCGGGCGCAGCGCCTGCATCAGCGCGCCAATGCGCAGGTGGGTGATCGCGAGGGCCAGTGCGTCAGCGGCGTCAGCCGGGGGCAGCGCATCGAGTGCGAGCATGGCGCGCACCATCATGGCGACCTGCGACTTATCCGCCTGGCCGTTGCCCGCGATGGTGCGTTTGACGCGCGCTGGCGGGTATTCCGCGATCTCGATGCCGGCGCGAGCCAGGAGCAGCAGCACGACGCCGCGCGCGTGGCCCAGCTTGGACGCGGCCTGCGCGTCCTTGTGGAAGAACAGATTCTCGACCGAACCGACTTCCGGCTGATGGTGCTCGATGACCGCGCCCAGCTCCACCTCGATGCGCGCGAGGCGATCCGCGATCGTGAGCTTGCCGTTGAGGTGGATCACGCCGTGCGCGATGTGGCACAGGCGGTTGCCCTCGCGCGACACCACACCCCAACCGAGGTGAAGCGTACCGGGGTCGATGCCGAGGGCGAGCACCCCTGTCACATAGCGCGTCTAGGTGCTGATGGAAAGGCCGGGAATGCCGCCGGTGCTGTTCCCGTGTGAGGTCTTCTGTACGCCCGCCGCCTTCATGACATCCAGGATGGCGTTGGCTGATGGCGTGTCCGTGGTGACGGCGATTTGACGACCCGTGTTCAGGCGGCCGCCGCCGGTGCCGGCGATGAGCACGGGCAGCTGCTTGATGGAGTGCGCGTTGCCGTCACCGAACTCGCTGCTGATGTACACGATGCTGTTGTCCAGCATGGTGCCGCTGCCCTCGTTCACTTCCTCCATTTTGCCGAGCAGGTACGCGAAGTGCGAGAAGAAATAAGTGGTGATCTTGGTCCAGCGCGGGTGATCCGCGCTGATGCCGCCGATTTCACCGTGGGATAGGCCGTGGCAGTAGTCGACGCCGTCGATGTCCGGGAGGCCGTAGTCGCGGTGCGAGAATGCGCCGTCCAGCATCATGGACATGACCGGGGTGAGACCGCATTTGAGCGCCACGAGCGAGACGTCCATCATCAGTTCACTGTTCTTGATGAATGAGCCGCCGTTCGCGGGCGGCGCGGTCGGTGAGGTGCAGCCCTGCGCAGTAGTGGTCTGCATGGAAGGATCTTGGAAGCGCTTCTCTAGCTCAGCGATGGAGTCGTAATATTGCTCGAGCCGCAGCTGATCGGCTTTGCCGACGCAGCTCATCAGGTGAGAAGCTTCCTCTTTCACCGAGCCCATCACGCTCTTCTCGAACGCGGTGCGCTCAGCGGCGAGCGGATCCACCGTGCCACCTCCCATGCTGACGCCGCCGCACTTGGTCAGGCGATTGAACAAATCCAACGGCTTGTTTTCGCGTTGCACGTTGGCGGTGGGGCCCGTGAACGAGATGTTGTTGTAGTACACGGACCCGTAGCCATCTTCCGCGAACGTCGGCGGGCGCTCGTCCGGCACGCCGATGGACAACGAAGGAATGCAGAACTTGGCGCCGAGCTCTTTGGCGATCAGCTGGTCCGCCGAAATACCCTTGGAAAACCCGCCCATTTGCAGCACTTCATTGGTCAGGAAGCAGCCCGTGCCGCGCGCGTGCACGCCGTCACCACCGTTACCCACGGCGGCGGGATCGTTGGCGAGGCCGGTGATGAGCGTGAGCTTGCTCTTGTACGGGTCGAGCGCCTGAGCAATGGCCGGCAATTGGTAGTCCGGGTAGGAGCCGGGCGTTTTGTTGGCGAGCCACGTGCCCTGCCGATAGCCGGTCGGGAAATAGATGAACAGCACACGCGGCAGCGCAGCGTTGGGGGCGGCCGCAGCGCGCTTGTTGTCCATGATCTCCAACCAGGGCAGCGCCAAGCTGGCACCGAGCCCGCGCAGCACCGTGCGGCGGGATAAACTGAACGGCCTCACTCGTCTCATGGTGCTTGCTCCTGACCGGCGACGCGCGCCGTTCTGAACACGTCACTCTGCGCGATGCGCACGAGTTGCTTTTTCAAGTCGTAGTTGTCGGCTTGCCATTGGCCGGCGAGCGTTTTGACGGCCGCGTCGTCACAGGGGGCGTCCATGCCGTGGCCGAGCGCGTAGGTGAGCACTTTGCGCGTCAAGCACACGGGAAAGCGCGGGTCCGCCTTGAGCAGAGTGAGCAGGCCTTCCGTATCGGCGAACATTTGGCCGTCTGGTAGTTGGCCACTGCTATCGATCGGTTTGCCGTGATCCATGGCACGCGGCTGGCCGATGGCACCGAACACCTCCAAGCCGAAGCCGATCGGATTCATGGTTCGATGACAGGAAATGCAGGGCTGATTTGCCGTGCGAAACTGCAGGCTTTCTCGATTGGTCAGGCCAAGACCCGGGTCAGGCGCGGGCACCTGATCCTGAATGCCGGGCGGCGGGGCGGGCAGGTGCTCGCACAGCAAGTTGGTGAGCACCCACTTGGCGCGCTGCACGATGGACGTGTTCTCCGAAGACGACGTGGCAGTCAGGAAGCTGGCTTGGGTCAAAATGCCGCCGCGCAAGGTGCCGGTGGTGTCCACGCGGCGCATCTGCGTGCCCGTGACGCCAGGGATGCCGTAATGCTTCGCCAGGCGTTCGTTCAAGAACGTGTAGTTCGAGCGAATCAGCCCGAGCGCGGAGGAGCCGTCCGACAGCACGCTCTGGAAGAACAGGCGCGACTCATCGCCCAGGGCTTGGCGCAGCGGATCATCAAACTCCGGAAACAGTGTTTTCGAAGGGGTGGCCGCTTGAGCCGAAGCGAGTTGCAGCCACTGACCGGGAAAATTGTCGACGAAGGGCAGGAGCTGCTTGGCGGTCGCGTTAGCCGACAGAAGGCGTTCGGCCTGCGCCGCGAGCACGGTCGGGCTGTCCAACATGCCCGCCGCAGCAGCAGCGCTGAGCTCTGCATCTGGGGCGGAGCTAGTCAGCCAATAGGACAACCGCGAGGCCAACGCCTGGCCGGATAGCTTGCCGCTCGCAGAGGCCACGAATGGCGCGGATTCCGTGCAGGCAAGGCTAGCCGGCGTGTTCAGCAGCTCGGTCCGAAACAAGAACTTGGACGACAGCAAAGCCGCTTGCAGCGCGCAGCTGATGCCCGCATCTGGGCTGCTCTTGCACACGGAGAAGTAAGCCGCGTACTTGTCGACTTCAGCCGCTTCCACCGGGCGACGAAAGGCACGCGTGAGAAAATTCTGGACCACGCTGCGCTGACACGCGGCTGCGGTCAGGGTGCATGGGATCAACGTCTTGCGCGCGTTCACGTCCGCGAGCGCAGCGGTGACTGCAGCCTGAGCGGAGTTCAGGTATTTCTCCATCAACGTCGCGCTCATCGAGACGTCAGCGTTGTTGTCGAAGCCATTCACCAGCGAATCAACGGGCAATGAATCGCTCAGCGGCAGCTGAGTGCCGAGTAAATCATTGACGGAGTTTTGATACTCGATGCGATTGAGACGGTGGAAGGCAGGTACGGTTTGCACCGTGGCGCAGCTGGAGGTCAGCGGACCGCTGCCCGCGCTACCGCCGCCGCTGCCGTTACCAGCGTTGCCTGCGCCGCCCGCTGACTGGCCTGCGCCCGCAGCTGGACCGCCTTGCGCTTGGCCGAAGCCACCGCCGCTGATTTCACCCGTGCACGCCGCCAGTAAGCCTGCACTGGCAAGCACTGCGGACGTCATGAAGCGCCCGGCAAGCAATGACATGAGCCGTTCCCTCTCCAAACGAGGACAGGCACGCTAGCGCCGACAGCGCCACCGTCACCAAGCCGCCACCACAGCAGCCGACTTCATGGTATTGCCGAAGCACTCCCAGGTTGTGCGAAATTCGTACTTCGTGTGCACCTTTCGGTACGCCGCGAAGATTTCGCTTTCCCCGCATTGCGCAACACTTGTTGCACTACGCAAGAGTTGAACGGCCGCTATCCGATTTCGAACTTACCAGGCGCGTCAGCGTCTAAGCGAACGGGGCGCTCTTCACCGCGCGCCACGCGCTCGATCAGCTCATCCACACACGCGAACAGGATCGAGTTGTCGCGCGAGGGATAGCTTTGCAGCGTGTCTTGGTAAACGTCCACGCGCTCGAGAAACTGCTGCAATGGCTCGAGCTCCAGGCGACGCGCCCACGCGCCGTAACCGAGCTGCTCTAGGTAGCGCGCATTGAGCTCTTGCTCGTATTGATGTGCAACCGGCACGGACAAGAGCGGCACTTTGAGACTCACCGCCTCACTCAGCAAGCTGAAGCCACCCCCCGCCACTGCCGCGCGCGCCGTGCGCAAATCTTCGAGAAAACCGGGCTCGGAAAAGCCGCACAGGGTGACGTTGCCCTCTTGGCCTTCGCGCCCCATCCCGTACACGCGAAAGCGATAGGGCAGCTTCTTCAGCGTTGGCACGAGGCTCTGATTGCTGGGCGACGTTTGGTACACGAGCACGTGCGCGCCAGGCTCGCGCTTGGCTGCGATCACTTCGGGCCGCAAGATCGGCGGGACGAGCGTGGTGTACTTCTTACGTACCTCTGGGAAGAAGAAGCTCGTCGCCAGGTAGTGATAGGCGCCGGGCATCTTGATCTTCACCGCCAACCGAGCCACGTCGAAGTCGAAGCCTTTGCCTGAGGTCAGGGCGGGCTCGTGCCGACAGCGGTTGATGACCTGCATGTTGTCGATGCTGACCACCGGCACGCGGTGGTTGAGCGCATACAACGCGGCCCAAGACTCGAAGTCACTGATCACGAGCTCGGGAGCGAACCCGCTTTCGGCCACATTCCGATACACGTCCACGTTCTTGCGCAGACCTTTGGGCGCCTTGCGCAAGTTCTCGAACAAGCTCTTCGAACGGTCCAAGGAGTTGCCGAAGTAACTCAGCGTGAGCCCGTGGATCTCCGAGATGCTAACGTTGGGAAAGCCCGTCAGGCGCTCGGTCAGGAAGCGATGTGCTCGCCCGGAGACCACCACACGAACTTCGTGGCCGGCACGCAGCAAGTGCTCCAGAACGACACGACTGCGGGTCGCATGACCCATGCCCTCGCCGACTACCCCGTATAGAATTCGCACTTGGTTTGCTCCGCGGCGGAGCATGCCATAGTCTCCGGCCGCTTTGGTGACACCACAAAACCCCACGCTTCTCACGGGCAAACAGCGCAGCTTCTTGCGAGCGCTCGCTCATCCCCTCAAGCCCGTCGTGCAGATTGGCCACGGTGGGCTGACGGACGCGGTGCTCAAGGCAATCGAAGGCGCCCTCGCGACGCATGAGCTGATCAAGGTGCGTGTGACGGGCAACGAGGAGCTGTCCGCTTCCGGGATCTCTCCGGAGATCGAAAAGCGCACGCGCTCGAGCGTGGCTCAGGTCATCGGGAAAACGCTGGTGATCTACCGAGCGCGCAAGAAGGACCCGGTGATCGTGCTGCCGAAGGTCGGGACCAAGACCGCCAAAGCCGCCAAGCGCGCAACCGCGAAGGCAAGCAAGTAGGAAGCATGGGCGAACGCAGCGCACGCTCGCAAAAAGACGGCAACCTTGCCTGGCTCGATCTCGAGATGACCGGGCTGGACGCGCAGCACGACGTAATTCTACAAGCCGCGCTGATCATCACGAACGCCGAGCTGCAGCCGCTGGAAGAGTTCGTGTGCGACATTTGGCAGCCGGACGAAGCGCTCGCGCGCATGACGCCGTTCGTGCGCGACATGCACGAAACCACCGGGCTGACCGCTCGGGTGCGCGCTTCCAAGCTCGACTTGGGCGCCGCCGAGCGCAAGCTGATGGAGCGCGTCACCGGTTGGTGCGGTTTCGGTGCCATCTTGTGCGGCAATAGCATCGGCCAAGACAAGCGCTTCGTGGACCAATGGCTGCCCGGTTTGAGCGGTTATTTGAGCTATCGCACCGTGGACGTCACGTCGATCAAGATCCTGGCCAAGCTCTGGTACGGGGACGCAGCCACGTTTCAAAAGCCGAGCATTGGTGAGCACGACGCGCTGGTGGACATCAAGAACTCGATCGCCGAGCTCTCGCACTACCGAAGCTTGTTGTTCAAAGCCAAGCTCTGAGCACGCGCGCCGTCCACAGCCCCATCACTTCGCGAGCACGGCTACCGGGGCTGTCGTTGGCGCGAGCGAACGGGCTTTGGCCAAAAGCGAGATGAACTCATGACGGTCGCCGGTTGGGTCTTGGCCGACGGCACCTTGTGCCAGCGTGCGCGCGTTGTCCAAAGACGCCGTGCCTAGATCGGGCGCGCCGCGCAGTACGAGCGCAGTCTCGGCAACGGCGGCGCCGAAGCGAAAATCCGCCGAGGTTTGTGCCAAGGGCAACGCGCCATCGAGCACGACGCGAGAGAACTTGGTGCTCGTGTCCGAGCTCGGCTGCTTGTAGCGGATGTTCACCGTCAAGAGCTCGTCGCTGGACGCCGCAGCAGCAGTAGCGGGAGCGGTTTGGTACTTGAGTGGGTCCGTCTTCGGCTTCACTTCGGTTTCTGGGGCGCCCTTGGGCACGACCTCATACAACGCGGTAACGGCGTGACCCGCGCCGATTTCGCCGGCATCCTTGTGGTCGTCGTTGAAGTCCTCCTTGGCCAACAAGCGGTTTTCGTAGCCGATTAGCTTATAGCTGGCGACGCGCGTGGGGTTGAATTCAACTTGCAACTTCACGTCTTTGGCGACGGTAATCAACGTGGAGCCGGCCTCACGCACCAGCACTTTGCGCGCCTCGGCAATCGAGTCGATATAGGCGTAGTTGCCGTTGCCCTTGTCGGCCAGCATCTCCATCGTGCTGTCCTTGAGGTTGCCTTCGCCGAAGCCGAGCACGGTCAGGAACACGCCGGACTTGCGCTCTTCTTCGATCAAGCGCTGCAACTCACCCTCGCTGGAGGTGCCCACGTTGAAGTCGCCGTCCGTCGCCAAGATGACGCGATTGATGCCGCCCTTGGTGAAGTGCTGACGCGCGACGGAATACGCCAAGCGAATGCCGTCACCGCCGTTCGTCGAACCGCCCGCTTCCAGGTTGCCGAGCGCTTCGAGCACGCGAGCGCGATCGATGCCCGTGGTGGCCGGCAGTGCCAGACCAGAGGCGCCCGCGTACACGACAATCGAGATCGTGTCTTTGGCGCGCAAGTTGTCCGCAAGCAGCGCGAGGCCGCGCTTCAGCAGGGGTAGCCGGTTCGCGGGCATCATCGAACCGGACACGTCTACCAGGAACACCAGGTTGCGCGCGGGGGTCTCGGCTTGCGAAATTTGCTGGCTTTTTAGGCCCAAACGCACGAGCCGGTGCGCGGAATTCCAGGGGCACGCGGACACCTCACTCGTGACCGAGAACGGCTCCTTGGCGACGGGCTCGGGGTAGTCGTAGCCGAAGTAATTGAGCCATTCCTCCACGCGGATGGAGTCTTTGGGGGGCAGCGTGCCGTCGTTCAGGAAGCGGCGCGCGTTGCTGTACGACGCGGTATCCACGTCCACGGAGAACGTCGACAGCGGCTGATCGGCGACCGACAGGAACGTGTTCTCGGTCACGTGCGCGTAGTTCTCGGTGTTCATCTCCGCCTCGCGCTGCAACATGGGGCGCGCGGCCATGTGGGCACCGCCCAAGCGCCCTGCCCCGCTGCCGTAGCCCATGGTGCCCTGAATGCCGAGACCACCGCCGCCCTGCCCGATCCCGCTCAGCGAAAGCCCTTTCAGTTTGCCGGGCGCCACCGCGTTCGGGGCGGCGACAGTCGCCGCAGCAGCGCTCGATTTGCTTTGCAGAGCCGCGCGAGCCGCGGGCTCCTGGGCGGGTGGAGGCGCCGCTATGCCGTAGCCTTTGTCGTCTTGCGCTGCCTCTGGCGCGAGCTCCACCGGCGCGGCCGCCACACTCCGCGGCGTGGCGATTGTCGCTGTGGCCAAGGGCGCGACCGCTGCCGGCTTGGGCGTTTCGTGACTGCCGAGCGTTTGCGAACAGCCGCTGGCCAGCACCATGACGAGTGCGGCACTGCGGCCGAGCAGCGAATGAACCAACGAACGACGGGGCGACGACGAGCGGGGAGCGACGGTCATGCCTGATGTGACGCCGCAGGAACGAAAAAGTTCTGACGCCGATGCGAAAACTTCGACCGGCCTCAGAAAGCCGACATAAAGCCATCACTTAGGCCGCGCTGGTTGTGCCGGGGAAGGTCGCCACCGCCCCGGCGTATGAGCGCGGTTAGTTCGTTTGAGCGCCGAGGCAGCAGCCATACGAGCAGCAGCTGTAGCCCACCGGGCAAGTGACCGTCTTCGTGATGCACTTGCCCGTTTCACAGGTGGGAGTCGGACACAGCTTACCAAATGCTTGGGTCCCGACGACGCCGCCTGCACAATCAGAGTTGTTGCAACAGGCCGCGCACGTGCTGCCGCAGCACAGCAGGCCCTGCTTGGCGCACACGCCCAGCTTGTTGACGCACGTGTGTTTGGTCAGGTCACAGGTGTCTTCCGTGCAATCACTCTTGTCGTCGCACTGGGAATTCATCGTGCACTGGATGCAGCCGCCGTTGGCCGGGTCACAGGTGGGCGTGGCGGCCGGGCACAGGCTGCTGTCTGCCTTGTGCGAGCAGGTGCCGTTATTGCAGGTGTCCGTCGTGCACGAGATGCCGTCGTTGTTGCAGTCAGTGTCGGAACAGCAGCCCTTGCAGCCGTCAGCGCAGCACTTCATGTTGGCGTCGCAGCCGGTCAACGCGCACTTGCCGCCGGTGCACGCCGCGGTCTGACAAACGCTCGGCTTGCAGTCAGCCGGCTTGGCGCACTGCGCGGTAACTTGGCAGTCCTTCACCGGATCGCAGGTGGAGTTCGCGCCGCATGAAGCCGAGTCAGCAGTGTGGCCGCAGGTACCTTGCGTGCACGAATCCTTGGTGCAACCGACAGAATCGTCGCAGTTGTCCGCGGTGCAGCAGGAACCGCACGTCGCCGAGGTTTTGTCGGCGGACGCGCAGCACTTCTGGTCTTTACCGCATAGTGCAACGTTCGAGCATTTGCCGGCCGAGCACGAATCCTTCGTGCACGGATCCTTGTCGTTGCACTGGGAGTCCTCGCAACACTCGGCGCAGCCGGTGCCGGGACAGCACACGCCCTTACTGCCGCAGTCCGTCGCCACGTGGTCGCACAGCGAGGTAGTGGCCGTACACGTGTCGTCCGTGCACGGGTCGCTGTCATCGCAACCGGTGGCGTCGGCGCAGGCTTCCTTCTTGCGGCAGCCGTTGGCGGCCGAGCAATACTCGTCTGCTTTGCACTTGGTGTTATCCGAGGCATGCGAGCAAGCGCCGGCAAAACACACGTCGTCCGTGCAGGCCAAGCCGTCTTCGCAATCGGCCTGATCGCAGCACTGGCCGCAGGCGCCGTCACAACACTTTTCCGTGGGGCCGCACTTGGGGGCGGTGGAACACACGCCGTCAGCGCCGCACTGGTCCACGGTGCACGGGTCAGCGTCATCGCAGTCTTCCGGGCCTTGGCAGGTGACCTTGGACGTCGTGCCGGCATCACCCGAGCTCAGCCCGCTGCTTCCCCCGCCCGGCTCGTTGGAGCCGCCACCGTTGGAGCCGCCGCTAGAGCCGGCGACTGCGGTGAACTTGGACCCGCCGCAGGCATACGCGGTGAAGGAGCACAGCGCGAGCAAGACGCTCGCGCGTAACCATTGGCTGAGGCGGCTGGGTTTCACGGCTAAGGCTCCTGGAAAGAAGCCGTGAGTATAGCAATCCAAGGCGCGGAAATCGACGTGCGCCGCGCGCTCCGCGATTTGCGGTGCGTTTGCAGGTGTTGCACATACACGCACACCCGGGGCGCGCATCCGCTATTAACTTCGCGCACTTCGGATCCGTACTCGCTGATGCGGCAACCGGCTTTCGTGGCGGGATGGCCGAGGCAAGATGGCTGACCCAAAACCGAGTGCAGACCCTCTGTACAAGTTACTGCGCGACGACGAGGTCGCGGCGTTCAACAAGAAGCGCGAGAGCGGCCGCAGCTATGACTTCCGCGGTTGCACCTTCCGCGGCTCCGACCTGCGCGGCCTCGATGCGCGCGGGCTCGACCTGCGCGACTGCTACTTCCGCGACGCCGATCTGCGGGGCGTGGATTTCCGCGAGGCGCAACTGGAAGGCGCGAGCCTGGGCTCGGCGAAAATCTCGGGCGCGTTTTTCCCGAGCGACTTCGGGGCGGACGAGATCCGGCTCTCGGTCGACTTCGGCACGCGTTTGCGCATAACTCCGCGCGCGTCCGGCTGAAACGGCGAGTACCTTGGCGCAAGCCGGCGTTCGAGCGCAGAATGCGCCCGCCCGATGCGCCTGACGCCACTGCCTGCACCGCCCCCCTCTGCGCCGCGCCTCGAATACGCGCGTGAGCCCGACGTCTCCGAGCAACTCGATCGCGAACTACGCGCGCTCATTTCCAGCTGCTTCAACGGTCCAGAGGACGCCTTCTTGCGCGACCAGCGCTGGGTCCGCGAGATGCCGCTGCACCGTTACATGCTGCGTGACGAGAGCGGCCAGCTCGTTGGGCACGCCGCAGTGCATGAAAAATTGATTGGCGTGGGTGCGAGCGAGCTTCTGGTCGGCGGCATGGCCGAGGTCTGTGTGCTCGAGTCGCAGCGCGGGCGAGGCTATGTACGGCGTCTGCTCGAAGCAGCGCACGGAGGCATGCTGGAACGCGGCATCCACTTCGCATTGCTCTGGGGCGACCGACAGGTGTACCGGTCCAGCGGGTACCGCGCTGTCGAGGCGCCAATTCGCCGTCTCAATCACAAGACTCAAACCATCGAGGTCGGCACGATGGACACGGTTCTGTACAAGCCGCTCACTGAGCAGCCTTGGCCCGAAGGCCTAGTGGACTTGCGCGGACCGCTATTTTGAGCGAGGCGAGCGCCGCCACTCTGCAGCAGGGCGTGCAGGAATTGGCCGAGAAAGTGGCCGGTTCCCTGTCGGTCGGCGAGCAGCGCGCCTGCGAAGCGGAGCTTTCTGAGCTGCGGCTCGCTTGGAAACGCAACCCGAGTGCGTTCTCGCCCGACCTACTGGAGATGCTGAAGAGAATCGCGAGCCTGTTGGCCGAGGGCGCTGTCGCGCACAAACAAAGCGACCCCGCCGCGGTGCTCAAGGAGAGCTTCGGGTACGACGCCTTTCGACCCGGCCAGCGTGAAATCATCGACACCGTGCTGAGCGGTCGAGATTGCATCGGCGTCATGCCCACCGGCGCCGGGAAATCGATCACGTACCAGATCCCGGCGCGCATCTTGGGCGGCGTCACCCTGGTCATCTCCCCGTTGATCGCGCTGATGAAGGATCAAGTGGACGCCATGACCGAGGTCGGCGTGCGCGCGACGTACTTGAACTCCAGCTTGTCGGCGGATGAGCGGCGCGCTCGGGTCTCGGAGCTGCGCGCCGGGCGCTACGAGCTCTTGTACTGCGCTCCGGAAGGGTTGGAAGCGTCCGTCGGGCGCGCCCTCGGTGAAATCAAGCTGAGCCTGATTGCGGTGGACGAAGCGCACTGCATCAGCCAGTGGGGGCATGATTTCCGGCCCGCGTACCGCAACCTTTCCGGCCTGAAAACGCGCTTTCCGCAGATCCCGGTGTTGGCCCTGACCGCGACTGCCACGCCGCAGGTCACGGCGGACATCGTGCAGCAATTGGGCATGCGCTCGCCCGCGCGCTACCGCGGCTCGTTCTTCCGGCGCAACCTGCACTTGCACGCGTTCGCCAAGGGCGATTCCTTGGGACGAACGGCGAAGGAAGCAGCCCTGGCTGTGGCGCGCTCACGCCCTGGGCAAAGCGGTATCATCTATTGCTTGTCGCGAAAGACGGTCGAAAGCACCTCGGAATTCTTGAAGAAGCACGGCATCCGCGCGGGCCACTATCACGCGGGCTTGGATGCGCAGCAGCGCTCGAACGTCCAAGACGCCTTTCAAAACGACGAGATTGACGTCGTCGTGGCCACGATTGCCTTCGGCATGGGCATCGACAAATCCAACGTTCGCTTCGTCGTGCACCACGATATGCCGCGCTCGGTGGAGGGCTATTACCAAGAGCTGGGGCGCGCGGGCCGCGATGGCCTCGAAGCCGACTGCGTGATCTTGTATTCGTGGTCCGAGGTGAAGGCCTATGACCGCTTCGCCGACCAGAGCGACGACGACGCAGCAGCGGACCGCACCCGGGCTCAAGCGCGCGAGGTATTTCGCATGGCCGAAACGCGCACCTGCCGGCATGCGCAATTCGCCGCCTATTTCGGGGAAGAGCTACCGGCTTGCGGCACTTCTTGTGACGTGTGTCAGCCGTTCGAGCTGCTCAGCAAAAAGCCGGCCCGACCGACGCCCGAGGAGCGCGCTCAAGCGCGCGCCACGCGCAAACGCGAGCGCTCCGAGCAGCCGGAATCGGTGGCGCCGTTCGATCCGGACTTGTCGCTCTTCGATCGCTTGCGCGCGCTGCGCAAAGAGATCGCGCGCGAGCGTGGCGTGCCCCCGTACGTAGTGTTCTCGGACGCCACGCTGCTGGAGATGGCTAGCGTACGGCCGCGCACCAACGCGCAAATGTTAGGCGTGTCCGGCGTCGGGCCGACCAAGCTCGAGCACTACGGTGAACGCTTCCTCAAAGCGCTCGCCGAGTAGCGCCCTCTTTGCGCTTCAGGCGCCGCGCAAACGCACGCGGAACACAGCACCGGTTTGCGTCGGTCCGAGCGTCACGGTGCCGCCCATGCGCCCGACCGCGTGGTGCACGAGCACCAAGCCGAGGCCGGTACCGCCCTCGCCTTTGGTCGTAAAAAACGGTTCGAAGATGCGCTGGCGCAAAGCACTCGGCACACCGGGGCCGTTGTCGCGCACGGAAATGCGCGCTTCGTGCCCGGCGCGATACACGCGCACCAAGATGTGCGCGTTCGGCGTGTCCGCCGTGGCATCCAGCGCGTTTTGCAGCAAGTTGAGCAACACTTGTTCGAGCAAGGGCCCGTTGGCCAAGCCGCGCACGTGATGATCACCCGCGAGCTCGAGCCGCACCGAGGGCGAGCACAGCGCGCTCAGCGCCCGCTCTGCGCAGTCCCAGAGCGTCACGTCTTCCAACACCGGTTGCGTGCCGCGCACCAAGGACGTCACTGCGCTCATCACGTCGCGAATGCGGCGCAGCGCAATGGCCACGTCATCCACCGCGGCAACTCGCTCGTCTTCGTCCAAGCGCCGGGCCAACTCGGGCTCGCGCAGGCACTCCACGCTAGCCAACGCCGCGGCCAATGGATTTTTGATTTCGTGCCCGATCGTGGCCAGCACCGACTCCAGGATCGTCACCGGCATGCCGCGGGCTTGGTCGAAGACGTGCCGAGATTGGCGCAGCAATTCGTCTTGTGCGCGGAAGCGCCGCAAGCAGAGCAGCATGTCGTCTCTAGTGAGAGGACGGCGCAGCGTCAGCGTCGCACCTGCGGCCAGCGCTGGCCCCTCTGCCTCAGCGGGCCCCAGCAATGCCAGCACCTGCATGACCGAATCGGGACCGCTCATCCCGCGTAGTAAATCGAGCGCGCCGGGTAGCGCCGTCTCGATCACCGCGAAGCGAGGCAGGAATGCCAAGTCGTCGATACTGGCAACTGCCGGTACGAAAACGACGGTAAAACCCGAGGCTTCCAGGGCGGCCCCGGCCGAGGTCAGGTCCTCCCCAGGCGTTGCGAACACCAGCACCGCCGACTCGAAGAGCTGAAAGACTCCGCTGTCGGACTCGGACTCGGACACCTCTTCTTGCCGTACCTCGCGTAAGGCACGTGGCGGTCGTGAGCGCGAACCGCCTACATGGGGCAAACTGTTCATGAGAAACGCCGTGGGGGCTTAACGCTCATGAACGGCTCCGCGACCTGCAGCGTTAAGCCCGCTGCTGTTTCAAAAATGCCTGGCGGCAGCGTTTCTCCGGCATCTCGAAGCGAGACGAACGCCTGCAAAGGCGAACGCCTGGCGCGTTAGCGAAAGGACTTCGCTATATCTTCAGGGTTAGAGCGCTGCACCTCCGGCTTGACGTAGCGCGAAGTTTGCACGAGCCGCTCGAGCGCGGCCGCGTACAACGCCGAATCGAGCGGCAGCTCCACCGTCTGCTTGCTGAGCCCGGAGTAGATCATGGCGTTCGAGAGCTCTACGCTGGCGATGCCTTCTACGGCGGGCGCAATCAAAGCCTCGCCGTCCAGAATGGCGTTCACGAAGTTGGTCATGATGGCGTTGTGTTGGCGGTCACCTGGCCCAAGCTCGATGTTGACCGTGCTGGAAGCCGGGCGCGTGTAGCGGTCCGGGCTGTTCTTCACGAAATCCATCATGGAGGCCTGATTGCGCGTGAGCTCCAGGCCCGCGCTCGTGAGCACGACCTTGCCCAGATCCCCGACGACCTCCAGGCGGTTCGTACCGGGCGCCTCAGCCGTGGTGGTCACGAACACGCCGCTCGCGCCGTTTTCGTACTCCAGATACGCCGTCACCTGATCCTCGACCTCGATGTCGTGAAAGCGACCGAAACCGCAGAAGGCGTGCACGCGCGCAGGCATGCCGAACAGCCATTGCCACAAGTCCAATTGGTGCGGGCATTGGTTGAGCAGCGCGCCCCCGCCCTCGCCACGCCACGTCGCGCGCCAGCCACCGCTGCGATAGTAAGCCTCGGTTCGAAACCAATCCGTGATGATCCAATTCATGCGCCGCAGCGTGCCCAGCTCGCCGTCTTGAATCAGCGCACGCAGCTTGAGGAAGCGCGGATCCGTGCGTTGGTTGAACATTTCCGCGAATATTTGGCTGGCCTGGGGGCGCGCCTCGTAGGCGGCCAACATGCGCAGGCAATCGGCTTTGTGCACCGCGAGGGGCTTCTCCGTCAGCACGTGCACGCCCGCGGCGAGCGCTTCGATCGCCAGCGGCGTGTGGTCATAGTGCGGAGTCGCGATCAACACCGCATCAGCGAGGCCGGAGGCGTACAACGCTCGGGTATCAGCGAAACGCGGCGCATTCGGGAAACGCGCCAGCGCTTCTGGATCGGTGTCACACACAGCGGCCAACGTGGCGCGCGGGATATTCGCGAGTGCCAGCTCCTTGGCGTGCACCGCACCCATGCTACCCACGCCGACGACCGCAATTCGTACCTGACGACCTTCAACCATTGCCAAACCTGTGTTCCTTCACCTGAGCTCAGAGTTGTTCCGTCAACACCACGACGTAGTCGGTCTTGGGGAATTCGGCTTTGGTCAGGGCTTCCACCTGCGCCTGCACCTGCTTCGGGTCGCCGGGCGGCTGGTGCTCCAGGCGAATCGTGACCGTGGTTTGTCCGTAGGCGGAGTGTACGTTCACGCTCGCGTCCGTGCCGACTTGATCGTGAATTCGCGCGCGCAGCCGACCAAGCGCGCCGAGATCACTGTGGAAACCGCAGGCGCTCAGCAACGCGCAGGCCATCAAGCACGCCCACCCGAGCAGCCACGGAGTGTTGCTAAAGCTTGCGGAATTACCGAGGGGGCCCGTGCGCACGCGGCATTTACTCCCATCGGGACGAAGGCGACAAAGGTTTGCGCGTCGGGGCTTGCAAAACTTGCCGCGAAGCCCGATGACCATGGGCTATGGAGCGCGTCGACTATCTGGTGATTGGGGGCGGTAGCGGCGGCCTAGCCTCGGCGCGCCGCGCGGCATCCTACGGCGCTCGGGTAGCCGTGGTGGAAGCCGGTGCGTTGGGCGGCACCTGCGTGAACGTCGGCTGCGTCCCCAAGAAGGTGATGTGGAACGCGGCGCAAATCGCGGACGCGCTCCAGCTGGCGCGCGGCTACGGTTTCGACGTCGAGGTACGCGGTCATGATTTCGCCGCCCTGCGCCAACGCCGTGAAGCATATATCGAGCGCATGCGCGGCGTGTACGCCCAGCACTTGGCCAAGGACAATGTGGAGCTGATCAACGGCCGCGCCACGCTGACCGGCCCGCGTGAAGTGAGCGTTGGCGAACGCCAGCTGACGGCCGCGCACGTGCTCATTGCCACGGGCAGCGCAGCCAGCGTTCCGGACTTACCGGGCGCTGAGCTCGGCGCAACGTCAGACGGCTTCTTCGCACTGGAGGCGTTGCCCAAGAGCGTGTTGATCGTCGGCGCCGGTTATATCGCGGTGGAGCTCGCGGGTGTGCTCCGCGGCCTGGGTGCAGCCGTTACGTTGGCCATGCGCCACGAGCGCCCCTTGCGTGGCTTCGACGCCATGTTGGGCGATGCGCTGCGTGAAGCACTGGAAAAGAGCGGCGTTCACGTGGTGCCAGAGGTCAACGTCGTGCGCCTCACGCGCAATGATCGCGGCGAAAAGATCGCCTTGCTCAGCAACGGCCACGTGCTGCCTGCAGTCGACACCGTGCTTTGGACGATTGGGCGGCACGCGAACGTTGCGGGCCTGGGGCTGGAAGCGGCATCGGTGCGTCGTGACGCGTCCGGGCACATCGTGGTGGATGAATGGCAGAACACCACCGCGCCTGGTGTGTACGCCATTGGTGATGTTACCGGCCACGCCACGCTGACCCCGGTCGCCATCGCCGCGGGCCGCAAGCTCGCTGATCGCCTGTTCGGAGCCAAGCCCGAGTCCAAGCTGGACTACAACGACATTCCCAGCGTCGTGTTCAGCCACCCGCCCATCGGTACCGTTGGGCTCAGTGAGCTAGACGCACGCCAGAAGCACGGTGACGAAGTGAAGGTGTACAGCACCCGCTTCACGAACATGTACTACGCCGTCACTGAGCAAAAAGAGCTCACGCACATGAAGCTCGTGACCGTCGGCAAAGAAGAACGCGTGGTCGGCGTGCACGTGATCGGCCGCGGCGCCGACGAAATGATTCAGGGCTTCGCCGTAGCCGTCAAATTGGGCGCCACGAAGGCTGACTTCGACCGCACCGTGGCCATTCATCCCACGGCTTCGGAAGAGCTGGTCACGCTGCGCTGAGCCGGGGCTCAGCGTGCTGTCGCGATCACGATCTGCTGCGGCGCGCGCGCCGTGAAGCGTGCGCCGGAAAAATCACCGTAACGCGCGAGCACGCGGAAGCCTGCGCGGTCGAGCAGCGCGTCTACTTCCGGCGCGAGGAAGTAGCGTTGTGGAATCGAGATGCGCGGCCCGATTTTGCCGTCGCGCGCGCGGTACTCGTAGCTCACGTCCAAGCGCTGGCGTGCGCGCTGCACGCGCGAGTGCTCGAAAACGTCCCAGGTGCGCCCGGCATGCCGAAACGTCGCAACCGGCTCGCCGTCGTCCACGGGCTCGCCCACTTCGGAACGAGCGAACGGCGCGGCATTCCAGACATCGAACGCGAACAGCCCGCCGGGCGCCAGCGCGCGCCGCACGGCACGAAAGCAGCTCAGCGCCGCGGATTTCGTGAGCAGGCAATACAGCGCGTTGTACGGAAGCAGCACGCGCTCGAAGCGTTCACGCAGCTCGAAATCACGAAAATCCCCGTGCTTCAGGCGCACGGAGCTTCGCTTTGCCGGGCTGAGCGCGCGCAGATTTCGGCGCGCCAAGCTCAGGAACTGCGGGTCCAACTCCAGCCCCACGATGTTCCGGCGCGCGCCGGCCAGCGCGCTGAGCACACGACCAGAACCGGAGCCCAGCTCGAGCACGCCGCGTGCGCCGCGGCATAGCTGCGCGTAAAATTCGAGATCTCCGGGGTTACCGCGGTGGGTTAGCGCGTACAGCTCCGCGCTCGCGCCCGCACGCGCGCCCAGCCTCCGGCGAGCTAAAGCGCTCACCCGCGCGCTCACTCCGCCTGCTTGAGCTCGAGCTCTTCCCAGCGCTTGGTGAGCTTATCGACCGCGGCTTTGGCGACTTCCAAATCCGCCGTCACTTTCGCGATCTCTTTGCCGCCCCCGGCGTACGTCTTCGGGTCGGCGAGCTGCAAGCTCAGCTCGGCCACGCGCGCTTCGGCTTTTTCGATCGCGTCCGGCAGCGTGCCAAGCTCGCGTTGCTCTGCGTTGCTCAGGCCCTTCTTTTGTTTGGGGCGCTCGGAGCGCGACGCAGGTGCCGCGGAGGCCGGAGCTGCAGCGCTCGGCTTCGTGCTCGCTTTCGGGCTCGGTTTCGGCTCGCTTTCACGCTGCGCCTTCAAGCGGCGGTAGGTTTCGTAGTTGCCCGGGTAGCGCGTGGCGGTGCCGCCCTCTTCGAACGCGAGCACGCTAGTGGCCACGCGATCCAAGAACCAGCGATCGTGCGTCACGACCAGCGCGGTGATGCCAAAGTCCACGAGCATGCTTTCGAGCGCGCCCAGCGTGGCGGTGTCGAGGTCATTGGTGGGCTCGTCCAAAATCACGAGATTCGCGCTTTGGCGCAGCAAGCGAGCCAGCGCGACGCGCGCGCGCTCGCCACCGGACAGCGACCCGACTGACTGACGCTGCTTGTGCGGGTCGAACGCGAAGCGCTCCAGGTACGAGCGCGCTTCGATCACTTCCCCACCGAGCTCGATCTTCGATTGGTCACCCGCCACGTTGTCGAAGATGGACTTGCTGTCGTCCAGGCCGGAGCGCCGCTGATCGAAGTACGCCACTTTGGTGTTCTGGCCCAGGACCACGCTGCCGGATGTTGGTGGCAGCTCGCCCAGCAGCGTTTTCAGGAGCGTGGTCTTGCCGCTGCCGTTCGGGCCGACGATGCCGATGCGCTCACCCTCGGTGAGGAACAGGCTCAGGTTCTGAATCAGCGTGCGGCCGCCGATGTCGACCCGCAAATCACGCAATTCCAAGATCGTTTTGCCGCTGCGCACCACGTCCAGCTCGAGCGAGGCTGTCTTGTCCAACTTGGGCGCAACGACGGCCTTGGCGGTCTCCGCGCGGTCGATGCGCGCCTTCTGCTTGGTGCTGCGCGCTTTCGGCTGACGGCTCAGCCACTCCAGCTCTTTACGCAGGAAATTTTGGCGGTTGGATTCAGTGCGACCCGCGTGCGCGAGACGCTCGGCTTTTTGCTCGAGGTACAGCTGGTAGCCGCCGTCGTAGCTGTACACCTCGCCATTGGCGACCTCGACCGTGCGCTGCGCCACGCGATCCAACAAGTAGCGATCATGCGTGATGAGCAAGATCGCGTTCTTGTACTCGTCGATCAAATACTCTTCGAGCCACTCGATCGTCTCTGCATCCAGGTGATTGGTTGGCTCATCCAAGATGGCCAAATCTGGGCTGGAGATGAGCACGCGGGCCAGGGCCACGCGGCGCTGCTCGCCGCCGGACAAGGTAGACACCTTGGCCTCACTGCGGCGAATGCTCAAATGCTCGAGGAACGCCAATACGGCGTGCTGGCGATCCCAGCCGCCGAGGCGCTCCACATCGTGCTGCGCGGTCTCTTGCAGGGCGAGCAATGTTTCCATGTTGCCGTCGCCGCGGGAGAGCGCCGCACTGGCGGCTTCGTGACGAGCTACGGCGTCCGACCAGCCGAGCAAGCCGCTCGTCACCGCTTCGAAGGCCGTGGGATCGCCGTCGAAGCTGGGCACCTGCTCCAGGTAGGAAATAGACGCACCCCGGCGCCGAGCGACGGTGCCGGAATCAGCAGGCTCGGTTCCCGCCAGGATACGCGAGAGCGTGCTTTTGCCGGCTCCGTTCAGCCCGACAACGCCGATGCGTTCGCCGGGATCAATCGAGATGTCCGCGGCACGCAGGACAGTTTGGTTTCCGAAAGACCGATGGACGCCTTGTGCGGTGACAATGGACACGTTGAGGGGCGCGGGCCTAACACCGACGCCGGCCGAGGCCAATGAACGCGAGGGGCGAAGCACGCGAAAGGCAGGAAAAGACAGAAAAGCGCTGATCTTCCCGGCTTCGAAGGCGTAGCGCGCTGTGATAGCTTGAGCTGAACATGGCGCAGCGCACGTTCGCGATCGGCGATATCCACGGTGAAACGAAGCACCTGTACAAGCTGATGTCGTGCCTGCCCAAGCTGGACGCAGAAGACACGATCGTTTTCTTGGGTGACTACGTCGATCGCGGCCCGCAATCAGCCCAGGTGGTGGATTTCGTGCGCGCGTTACCGGGCAAGACGCCGGCCAAGGTGATCGCGCTGCGCGGTAACCATGAAGACGCCTGGCTGCGCGTGATCGACCGCGGCTGGGATGAGTTCGTGAGTCCGCCGGGCAACGGCTGTTTGGCCGCATATCGCTCCTTCGTGAACGGCGCCGTGCCCCGTGAAGACGAGCGGCCCGCGCAGAGCGAGGCCATGATTTTCAGCTCCGGTGAGTTCTTCCCGCAGCCAGTCGTGGATTGGTTCCGCGGTCTGCCGTACTGGTATGAGGACGAGCACGCCATCTACGTGCACGCCGGTTTGCCGCGTGGCCCCGAAGGCTTCATGCACCCGAGCGTCGTGCCGGATCCGATCGTGCTGCTGTGGCTACGCGACGATCACTTCTTCCGCAACTACCGCGGCAAGCTCGTGGTCTTCGGGCACACGCGCACCGAATACCTGCCGCCCGAATTGTCCGGCTACACGCCGGAAGACCCCACGGATCT
>FSWQ01000682.1_pt1 | contig 23569 bp, 21 predicted proteins | sample 1637691 | NCBI WGS metagenome assembly FSWQ01 (sample SAMEA3914814, study PRJEB12502) | metagenome | biome: forest; material: soil | place: USA | collected 2011-09-16 | depth 0.1 m | reverse complement strand
TCGCGCCGAAATCAATACCGCACCATGTATGCAAGTGAACTTGATCGTTCGGCCCCCGCCGACGACGCCTCTCGTGGCGAGGCCCCGTGGCGGTGCGGAGCCGAAACGCCCTGCGCGCTTTGCCTAGACCAAGTGCGCATCCCGAGATGCTCGCCTTCGCAGCGAAGGCTGCGCGTTATGGACTCGGCCCAAAAATCAGCGCCGCATTCGTGCCGCCAAAGCCGAAGGAGTTGGACAGCGCGTAGCGGATGGGCTTGCGGCGGGCTTCGTGCGGAACCAAGTCCAAGTCGCAGGTGGGGTCGGGGTCGTGGAGGTTGAGGGTGGGGGGGAGCACGCCGTCGCGCAGGGCGAGCAGAGTGAAGATGGCTTCGACCGCGCCGGCGGCGCCGAGCAAGTGGCCCGTGGAGGATTTGGTGGAGGACATGGCGAGCGAGTGGGCATGGGCCCCGAACAGCGTTTTTACCGCGGTAATTTCGACTGGGTCGCCTACTGGCGTGGAGGTGGCGTGGGCGTTGATGTAGTCAATTTGGTCTGGGTTCAATTGAGCGCGCTTGAGTGCGGCGCTCATGGCGCGACGCGCGCCGTCGCCTTGTGGGTCCGGGGCACTGAGGTGATGGGCATCGCCCGAGAGGCCATAGCCGAGGAGCTCGCCATAGATGCGCGCGCCACGGCGCTTCGCGTGCTCCAGCTCTTCGAGCACACAGGCCCCCGCTCCTTCGCCGATCACGAAGCCGTCTCGCGCACGGTCCCAAGGGCGCGATGCCTCGAGTGGGCGATCGTTGAAGCCCGTGGAAATGGCGCGCATGATCGCGAAGCCGGCCAACGTGAGACGGCAGGTGGCCGCTTCCGAGCCGCCCGCCAGCATGACGTCCGCATCACCCAGCGCGATCAGCCGTGCCGCGTCGCCGAGGGCGTGTGCGCCGGTTGCGCAGGCTGTGACCACGGCGTGGTTCGGGCCCTTGAAGCCGTGGCGAATCGAGACCACGCCGGAAGCCTCGTTGATCAAGCTGCCGGGAATGAAATAGGGCGAGATGCGGCGCGGCCCCTCTTTCTCGAGCTTCACCGCGTTCTCCGCGATGCTGGGCAGGCCGCCGATGCCGGAACCGATGAGCACACCGGCGCGCTCGCGCTGCTCCTCCGTTTCCGCGCGATAGCCGGAATCAGCCACGGCTTCGTCCGCCGCAGCCAGCGCGAACAAAATGAACTCGTCGTAGCGCCGCAGCTCCTTCGCGTTCGCATAGCGCAGCGGGTCATACTGTCCTGGCTCGCTGCCGCGCGGCACTTGGCCTGCGATCTTGGTGGGCAAATCACTCACGTCGATGCGCTCGAGCGCGCTGATGCCCGAGCGGCCGGCAAGCAGTGCCGCGAAGCTGCGCTCGGCACCGACGCCCAGCGGCGACACCATTCCGATACCCGTGACGACAACGCGTCTCACAGCGCACCTCCTTGCGCCGCCGCACCAAACACCGGCTGCACGTGCACCATCGCGCGCCTAAGCGCGGGCGACGCTCCAGGTCCTGCCCGCAAGCCCACTTTGCCGGCGACCAAGCGCCGACCCGTGCGCGCGTCCACGAGCGAAGGCTCGATCGCCGCGCCCGTGACCGGATCCACGAACTCCAGCGGGGCCCCTTCAGGTGACAGCCAGCGCCCGCCCCACGCCGCCAGAGCCAGCAGCACAGGCAAGAAATCCAAACCCTTCTGGGTGAGCTCGTACTCCTCCCGTTTGGGATGAGCTTCATACTCGCGGCGGACGAAAAAGCCTTGCTCCGTGAGCGTGTGCAGACGCCGCGTCAGCGTGGTTGGCGGCGCGCCGAGTCCGGTTTCGAAATCCTGAAAGCGCTTCGCGCCCAGCAACGCGTCGCGCAAGATCATCAAACTCCACCCGTCACCGACCTGCTCCACTGAGCGGGCGATGTTGCATTCCAGGTCCGCAAAGCTCTTTCGTTGCATGCGACGCTGTCTAAGACAGAAACTATCATCATGCAAGTGACCGGCCGCGTTGGCGGAAGGTACGGCCCCGGGGGTTTATGGGAGCGCGTGCTTGATCAGGTACGCCTGCACCAGCTTTCCCCAATCATTCGAGTTCAGTTTGGTGGCGTCTTGCGTGATGTCCAAGAGGTCCGGCGAGCAATTGCTGTACGGATCGAAGTCCCAAGCCAAGTTCGAGATCTGCTTGGTCTCCAGGTCTTGGAAGAAGGTGGCGGCGCTGTTGCCGTCCAAATTGCCATACTCGCCCAGGATCACCGGGATGTTGTCGAACGTGTAGGAGGCCGTGCCGGGCGGGTAGCCGTGGAGCTCATAGACCACGTTGTCTTGAGTCAGCGGTTGCTTGCCGTACATGCTGATGTTGCCGGTGTAGCCAAGGCCTTGCACCGAGACCAAGTGATGCGGCACGCCCAGCTTGTCCTCTTCCGTGCGGATGGTGCTCACGGCGTGACTCATCGCCGCGCGGGTCTTGTCCTCCGTACCGGCGTTGCCCCCCGCCTCGTTGGTCAGCCCGAACAAAACGAACGGGTCCGACGCGAACGAGTCGACCATGGCGATGTACACGGCGTCCGTACCCGTTGGGTACAGGGTTTTGTCCGGTGTATTCGTGGCATCCGACGGGATGCCCGTAGCTTCTGGGTTGCCCGGATCATTGCCGATCATCGTGACGTCGCTGCGCAAGGAGACCAAAACGTACGTGTTCGGGTGCGCGCCGATGCCCTTGATCAGGTTGGTCATCGGAGTTTTGTACTTGGCCTCATCCGTCAGCCAGCTCGTTTTCACCGGGAAGCTGTTCATACTCAGTGACATGCGTACGAAGTTCGGTTTCCAGGCGCTGAATAGCCCGTCGACCTCCGCCTTGAGCAACCCCTCAGCTCCTTGCGTCATGAGCATGTAGTTGTAGCCACAGAAAAACAGGTCATCCATGTTCACGCCGCGGCCCATCCAGCGCGTGCCCGCGGCAGCGCCGCCGTTCGAGACCAGGATCTGATTGCCCATGGTGTACAGCCAGCCCTTGTTCATCATGGCCGTGGTGCCCGGCGTGAACGTGCTGCCGCCAGAGCCGGCGCCCGCACCGCCCGCGCCGCCCCCGGATGCAGTGCCACCTCCAGCGATGCCTGCCGCGCCCGACGTTCCGCTGCCCCCCGCGCCGTTTCCAGCTTCGCCCAAACCCGCGGCTCCGGCGCTGGAACTGGTGTCAGAGCTGCCACCGGAGCAACCCAGGAGCCCATTCAGGCCGGAAAGAAAGCCTAGAGTCACGATCGTCCCACGGCGCATCGGGTTGCCTCCCACTAGCGGTTTGTAGGCACACGAGAGCACATCACGAAACGCGACGCAAAACCGAGCCGCCTGCCTGCGGGCTGGCCGCCGGGGAAGATGTCCGGTACTTTGCCGTAGTACTACTAGGAGGTGGCCTCGTGATTCGACGAACTACGGTTTGTGTGGCTTTGAGTTTGGTGTTCGCGGCGCTCGGTTGTAGCGGGAGCAACACCACTAGTAGCGATGCCGGCGGCACTGGCGGCATGGGTACCGGGGGCGCAAGCGGTGGCAACGGCGGCGCGGACAGCAGCGGCGCAGGTAACTCCAGCGCGGGCGCATTCAGCCCGAGTGTTTCCGGTTCGGAACAGCTCGGCAATCTCTCCCCCGCCGACACCCAGAAGCTGTGCGACGACTTGAAGCAGTATGTGAGCGGCGCGCCGTTCCAAGCGGCAGAAGAGAAATTCAGCTGTGGAGTGAGCGGCCTTTTGGGCGCGTTGTCAGCGACTGAGAAGACGGACGTCGCGATTCAGACCGCTTGCCAGAGCGCATACGATGATTGCCTTTCGACCTTGAAAGACATGCCCCCAACGACGACGGACACGTGCCAGACGCCGGACGCCAGCTGTACGGCGACGGTAGCCGAGTACACCGCGTGCCTGAACGACTCGGTGAAGGTGTTCGACACCACCAAGATCCCGAGCTGTGCCTCGCTCACGGCCGACAACGTAACGACCGCGCTGCTCTCGCTTGGGTCGGTGTCGCAGAAACCGCCCGCGTCTTGCGCCGTCTATGAGATGAAGTGCCCGATGGCCGCTGGCGCGCCTGGCATGCCAGACCCCGGCACCATGTAGAACGGCCTACCCTAAGTGCGCGTCACCCTGAGCGCGGAATTGCTCGAGCAAGCTGAGCATGCCCGCGCTCTTGTACTTTTGTTTGCGCAACACCAAGTAGAACGAGCGATGAAAATCCCGCTGTGGGACGCGGCAGGGCACTAGCGTTTGGTATTGAAAGGCTTCCTCGAGCGCGATGCGCGACACGCAGCCCACACCAAGGCCCGCCTCCACCGCGCTCTTGATGGCCTCGGTGTGCTGTAGCTCGAGCACGATTTGCAGCTCTGCCAAGATGCCGTGCATGGCGCGGTCGAACGCTTGGCGTGTGCCTGAACCAGACTCGCGCACGATCCACGACGCTGAAATCAGGTCTGCATCGCTGAGCGCGCGCTTTTTCGCGAACGGGTGATTGGGCGCGCAGAACACGACCAGCTCATCCGGTCGCCAGCGCGTCACCTCCAGCTCCGGCTCGTGCAGCTCGCCCTCGATGAGGCCGATGTCGATTTCGAACTCGAGCACCTTGCGCGCAATTTCTGCCGTGTTCGCCACGTCCAGCGTTACGCGCGCGCCCGGGTTCTCGCGCATGAAGCGCGCGATCTCAGGCACCATCAAGTAGTTGCCAATGCTCAGCGTGGCGCCTACCCGCACCAGGCCGACCGCGCTCTGATTGCGAAACCCGGTCTCCAGCTCCGTGGCTTGCTCGAGTAGCGCCTGGGCGCGGGGGCGGAGGGAACGGCCGAGCCCGCTGAGCTGCACCCGCTTGCCGAGGCGCTCGAAGAGCTGTATCTCGAACTGGCGCTCCAAATCGGCGAGCGCGCCGCTGACCGCCGATTGTGACATCGCTAGATCTTCGGCGGCGCGGCTGACGCTCTCGTGGTGGGCGACGGCGAGGAAAACTTCGAGTTGGCGCAGGGTGTATCGCATATCGGGGATTCCGAATATGGTATACGGAATATCCCGTTTTACCGATTGGTCAAGTGGCCTTAAACCGAGACCCATGAGCGTCGCGCCGAGCACCCTTCACCAGGAGACCGTCCTCGAAGTCCGTCACTGGAACGAGAGCCTTTTTAGCTTCAAAACCACGCGGGACGCGGGTTTTCGCTTCAAAAATGGGCACTTCGTGATGATTGGCCTCGAAGTAGAGGGCAAACCGCTCCTGCGCGCGTACAGCGTGGCCAGCCCGAACTATGAAGAGCACCTGGAATTCTACAGCATCAAGGTGCCGAACGGTCCGCTCACTTCGCGCCTCCAGCACCTGAAGCCCGGCGACCAGGTGCTCGTCGGCAAGAAGCCAACCGGCACGCTCGTGATGAGCCACCTGCTACCTGGCAAGCGCCTGTACTTGCTCAGCACGGGCACTGGGCTCGCGCCGTTCATGAGCATGATTCGTGATCCGGAAGTGTACGAGCAGTACGAGCACGTGATCCTCGCGCACGGCGTGCGCGTCACGAGCGAGCTCGGCTACTCCGACTACATTCGCAATGAGCTGCCCGAGCACGAGTACCTGGGTGAGCTGGTGAAGAACCAACTGCGCTACTACCCCACGGTCACGCGTGAGCCGTTCGAGAACCGCGGCCGCCTCACCGATCTACTGGAATCCGGCAAGCTGAGCTCGGACGTAGGGATGCCCCCGCTCGACCCGGAGCATGATCGCGTGATGATTTGCGGCAACCAGGGCATGCTGGATGAGCTCGTTGCCATTCTCGAGAAGCGCGGCTTCCGTGAGGGCAAGAGCCACGAAGCTGGGCAGTACACGATCGAGCGCGCCTTCGTGGAGAAGTGACCTCGGAGCGAGGCCGCGCGGGAAACGGAGCCGCTGCCAAAGCCGGCGCCGTTTACGTTGAAACCTAAGCGTCGCGCAGCGCGACCCACTCTTTGATCAGCTTCTCTAGAGCCTTTTTCTTGTTCTGGATGTCGTCGAGCCCGTGGAACTTGGCTTCGCGGCGATCCTTCGCTTTGCCTTCCAGCAGCGAGCTCTTGGCGGGGACACCGGCGCCGTCCGGGAACAGCAGGATCAAGTGCGCGAACTCAGTGGCGCGCGGATTGAACGCGGCGAGGTCTGCCTTGTAGAAGAAGCTGGGCGCGTTCCACTTGATGCGTTCCGAGATCTTGTCGCTGGCGCCGAGAATGACGGCGCGCACGGCTTCGATCTCGGCTTTGAACGGATGATCGAGATCGCGCATGTACGCGTCGACGACGGCCTTCTCGCTTTCGATGGGCGCGATCACTTGCTCGATGGCCTTTTTCATCGCGCGCGCTTTGAGGGCTTCACGAGCGGGCGAAGCCTTGGCGGCTTTGGCGGGCTTTGGCGCGGCCTTGGCGGCGGCTTTGGGTTTCGCGGCGGGCTTTGGCGCGGCGGGCTTTGCAGCGCCTTTGGCGGGCGGCTTGCCCTTGGCGGCGGGCTTTGCTTTCACAGCGGGCTTGGATTTCACACCCGCCTTCAGCTTCGCTTTGGCCTTGGGCTTTGAGGCGGCTTTGCGTGGCGCTGATTTCTTCAGTGGGGCTTTCTTGCCTGCGGGCGCTTGCTTACGGACGGCCATATTGCGCTCACTCTCCTTCGATCCGAGGCCGGAGTCCACAGCCCTACACGTGGCGGACAGCTGTCCAGCCGCGGACACTCGTCCGTCGGCCAGCCTGGCTGAATGCCCGGCTTTCTGTGTTTCGGGACGGACACAGTGCTCGGCATGAATGCTGCTTTTAGCGTGGTTCATGTACGAGACGTACCGCCCCACTGCTCACTACTTAGCGACCGTCCAAGGCTATCCGGTCCTCTCGCGCGAGCAGGAGCTCGCGTTGCTGCGGTCCTGGCGCGACCAGAACGACGAGCGGGCGCGCGAGACCCTCGTGCGGTCCATGCTTCGGCACGTGGTCTCGATCGCTCGGCGCTACCAGCGCTACGGGGTGCCGCTCGGCGAGCTGATCTCGGAGGGCAACTTCGGGGTGGTGCGCGCGTTGAACAAGTTCGATCCCGAGCGCGGCACGCTGTTCATGACGTACGCGAGCTACTGGGTACGTGCGTGCATCCTGCAGCATGTGCTTCGCTCTTGGAGCATCGTGGGCTCGGGATTGCCGCGTTCCAAATTGTTTTTCAAGCTGCGCCGTGAGCGCGCCAAGCTGACCAGCTTGACCGGCGAGGGTGAACAGGCGGAAGCGCTCTTGGCGGAACGCTTGAACGTGTCGCCAGCGCGTTTGCAATCGCTGCTGGAGCGCGTGGATCAACGCGACTTTTCTTTGGACACCGAGGTCTACCAAGAGGGCGCAATGACCTTGGTCAACACGCTGCCCGCTCCTGGGCTCAATCAGGAGCAACTGGTGCTTGCCTGCGAGTTCGGTGAGAACGCGCAAGATGCCGTACGCGAGGCGCTCACACTGCTGGACGACCGCGAACGCTACATCGTCGAGAACCGCTTGCTCGCTGATTCGGAAGCCGAGCTCTCGCTCGCCGAAATCGGCCGAGTTCTGGGCGTTTCACGCGAACGCGCGCGCCAGCTGGAAGAACGCGCCAAGCGCAAGCTCAAGGCTCGCATCTCCTCCCGGCCGGGCTCGGGTGACTGGCTCGACGCCCACCGCGCCGCCTGAGGAACCCAACCAACAAAAGGAACACGGAGCTACTGCGCTGCCCGCGGCACCAGCACCGATCGCAAATCATCTGCTAGTGTCTGGTCATGGCGGCGCGGGTGGCGGTGGGTCTTCTGGGGCTGGTCGTGTTTGTTGGCTGTGGCCGAGTGAGCTCGGTTTCGCGTGGGGTTGCTGGCGCGCCCAATGGCGCCGCGAGCGACGGTGGTGGTGCCGGCGCTTCATCGGCAGCTGGTGGCGAAGCCGGAATGGGCGACGCCACGATTCCGTTGCGGCCGCCGCTCAGCGTCGGGGTTTACTCGATTCCTCGGTTGCCGGAGTCCCCCGCGACCGCGGGGCTGAGCGGCTTCGAGCGCACGACTTCGATCTTTTACGTCGCCGATGATGCTTCGTGGGTGCTCGGCACTTCAGTGGTTCGCCCGCTGGCTACCCAACAGGGACAGCCCGTCTCGCATCAGGTGTTTGGGTGGACGCCGCGCGCGCAAGTGAGCCTTGGTCCAGATTTGGAGCCAATCGCGCTCGATCGCGATGCCGCCAATGTGGTGCTCCGTCGAGGTAGCGTTGGTTCCACCGGGGTGTGCTCGGCGCCCTGCGTGACGGGCGCTTGGGCCGCGAGCAGCGGGTTCGTGCCGTTTCCAGAGCTGCCAATTGCGGCGGGCTTTGCGCTCGCCGGGGTGAGTGCAGATACACGTACTTTTGCTGGCGCTGTGGTGCATGATCTGGGCGGCGAGCTGTATCAATACCAACCGGCACTCTGGCAGCCACCGAAAGCAGCCGTGGTGCTCGAAAACCTGCCGGGGTTCAGCAATTGTCAGCTGGAGACCCTGAGCGGTGACGGCCGGCACGCGTTCGGGGTTTGCTACAACGGGGTGCGCAACCAGCCCGGGTCCGACGTGCTGGGTATTCACTGGTCCGAGGCAGCGGGTCTCGAGCCGCTCAGCAAGTTGCTCGGGCGAGTCGGCTGCACCGCGTATGTCGGGCCGCACGTCGTCAATCAGAACGGCAGTGTGCTTATAGGCGCATGCGGCCATGACGGGTTTATTTGGACTTTGCAAGACGGCCTTACCACCGTCCCCAGCGCCTCGTTCTCCGACTTTACGGAAGACGGCGCCGTCGGGGCTCTGTACCGGGAGCCCACGCTAAGCGCAGTGGTGGCCTCGCGTTGGTCACGAGCCACGGGTGAGCAGCCGTTGCCGCCGCTGGCGCCCGACGACACCACCACGCTACCGCAGCCCGTTGATGAGTCTCGCGTGGGGGGTGGCGTTGTAGGCACGCGGGCGATGAGTTTGGATGGCGCGGTCCTGGCCGGAACTGCGAGTGACTCTGCGGTAAGCAGCGGCGCCTCCGACCGGGCCTTCCGTTGGACTGCGGGTGGCTTGCGCGCGCTGCCCGCGTTGGAAGGCGACGGCTGGAGCCACGTGACCAGCGTGAGCCGCGACGGCGCGATCATCGTGGGTTACACGGGCAGTGCCAGTGGCCCGCACGCGGTGTTCTGGGACGCAACGGGTGCTGTGCACTCCGTAGCAGATGCTGTTTCGGCAGCGGGTTTGGACCTAGGCAAGCTCCAACTGCTGACCACCGAAGGCGCCGTGAATGCTCACATTCTGTGGGGCACCGCCGGACCGGGTAGCGACACTCACTCGTGGCTCGTGCGCTTGCCGTGAGTGCCCGGAAAAATGAAAAGCGCCCGGGCGAGTAACTACTCGACCCGCGGCGCTTTTCTTTGAGCATGCTCGGCTGTTGCTCTCAGCCCTTGCAGCCGCCCTGACCCTTACACGCATTCTGTCCCTTGCAGGCGTGCTTCTCGGACTTGCAGCCGCCTTGACCCTTGCAGGCGTTCTTGCCTTTGCAGGTGTGCTTGTCGCCGGCGCTATCGCCTTGTTGCTGCGCGCCGTTGTCGAAGGAGACAGTCGTGTTGTGTGTTTGCGTGGCGGCCTGCGCGAGGGTGCTTGCGCCGATGACCATGCCCGAGATTGCCGCTGCCATCAGAGTCGATTTCATGTTCGTGTGTCCTTGTTGTTTTGGTTGATTTCGAAGACTTGGAAAGAGGGGTTCAGAGGGTTTTTGCGCTGAGCTTCGCGCTGGTCAGCGGCGTGCCGTTCGAGCGACGGTGCGTCGCGAGCAGGTGATCCAGTGAAGCGCGACCTGGCCCAGCCAGGGCGATCCACGCGAACAGCACCAGGTAAGTCCATTCGACGAGGCCGAACAGATCCGGCAAACCGTGCACTTCATCGGCCTTCGCGGTGAGAATGGCCACGGCCATCGAACCGATCAGCGGCAGTGAAGCCCAACGCGCGAACAAGCCGACCAGCACCAACGCGCCGCCAATCAACTCAACGTAAGAGACGAAGGTGGCTTGAATCGCCGGTGCGGGGATGTGCAGCTCAGCGAAGAACGCGGCCACCTTGGCGAGGTTGTGAACTTTACCCCAGCCGGTGCTGATGAACAGCACGCCAACCGTGACGCGAGCGAGCAGGGGAGCAAGCCAATCGAGCTGCTGGATGGCGCGCTCGACGCGTGGCCGTGCGCTCTCGATGAGTGAGGACAAGAGAGATACCTTTCTGCCACGCAGACTGCCAATCACCCTGGCCAGCCGCGGACTGTGTGTGCTCTCGGTACGTCAGTCCCCATGGACGGTTTCCGGGGGCGTTACTTTTTGGCGGCTGACCCCGGGCGATATGTTCTTGGTAACCAGCACGCGCCTGCGTCGTACACGGTGCGATGCAACCTCGACCAGACGCCTATCGGCTGAAAAACTTGCCTTGGTACGTCAAAATCGCGAGCTCCTGCGCGCTCTTGCTGGGCCTGGGCCTGTTCTGGTCCGGCTGGGTGGTCAGCATCGTGGCCGTGGATTGGGCGATCTCGCTCACGACGATTTTGGGTTGGGGCAGTCGCCTGATGGCCCTGGACTCGCGGCTGCATTGGGCTCTGTTTGCGGCGCACGTGCTGTCACTCGCAGTGCTACTGCCGATCACACACACGCTGTTCAGTCGCACGCCACTGCCGCGTCTGACGCGCCGTGCGCTGTTCGGGATCATTTTGCTACTGAGCGCGCTCGACGTTGCGTGCTGGGCGTTGGTCTCCGTGGCGGATACTGCACAGGCATTGCTCGGCACGATCGTGATGCTGCTCACGCTGTGCCTGGTTGGTCTGGTGACGTATCTGGTTGGCTCGATGTGGCTGCGTCGCGGTTGGGCGAACCCACCCGAGGCGCCGGTGCGCGTGGTGATTGTGGGCGGTGGCTTCGCTGGCCTGTATGCCGCGATGGGGCTCGATAAGCACTTCGGCTATCACCAGAAGCTCGAGCTGACGGTGATCGATCGCAAGAACTACTTCTTGTTCCCTCCGTTGTTGCCCAGCGTGTCAGTCGGCGCGATCGAGACACGCCAGGTGACCTACCCGTTTCGGCGCTTGTTCGAAGCCACGAACGTGCGTTTCAAGAAGGAAACCGTGGTCTCGATCGACACCGAGAGCCGCAGCGTGCGCTCGCGCGTGGACGTGGACGAAGACGACCAGAGCGGGCAATTGCGCGTCCGCTACGACGAGACGCCGTACGACTACCTAGTGCTCTCGCCTGGCTCGACCACCAACACGTTCCGCACGGAGGGCGTGGAAAATGCGTTCTTCATGCGTGAATTGTCGGATGCCGTCGCGCTGCGCAACCACATCATCGACTGCTTCGAGACTGCGGCGCGCGAATCAGACCCGCGCCTAATCGAAGAAATGCTCCGCTTCGTGATCGTGGGCGCGGGGCCTACCGGAGTCGAGGTTGCATCGGAGATTCGGGATTTGGTCGATCACGTGCTGATTCGTCAGTACCCGGAAATTGACGTGAAACGCGTGGAAGTGATCGTCATCGATACCGGTAAGCGGATCCTGAACGGCTGGCACGACGCCGTGGCCGAGAACGCGCAAGCGCAACTGCTGCGTTTGGGCGTGCGCATCGTGCACGGCGGTCGTGTGTCCAAGATTGGCGCGGATTGGGTGCTGCTCGCTGACGGCACGCGCTTCGACGCGCGCACTTGCGTGTGGTGTGCGGGCGTCGCCCCCGCCGAAATTCTGGCTCAGTGCGGGCTCACGCTGGACAAATCAGGCCGCGTGCAGGTGGAGCCGGATTGTCGCGCCAAGAACCAACAGCGCGTGTTCGTGCTGGGCGACGCCGCACATTACATTGGCGATGACGGGCGCCCACTCCCGCCGTTGGGCCAGGTGGCGTTTCAACAGGGCGCGCAAACCGGCGCGAATCTGGTTCGCCTGCTCAAGGGCGGAAGCACCAAGGCGTTTCGCTACTTCAACTTCGGCCAACTCGTGAGCGTGGGCCACCAGTTCGCGGCCGTGCAGTTGCTCGGTGTGCGCTTGACCGGGTTCATCGCTTGGGTGGTGTGGCGCACCCTGTACCTGAGCAAATTGGTCGGCTTCGGCAGCAAAGTGCGCGTCACCCTGGATTGGTCGCTCGACTTGTTCATCGAACGCTCGACGTCTCAAATCCACGCCTCGCGCGCGGCCCTGGATTCGCGCGCCATCGACCCGCTGCGCAATGACTCGGAAACCGAGCACTCCGCGCAGCGTAGAATCGGGTGAGATGCCGGACTTTGACGACATTCCCGAGCTTCCGGCGCGTGCCGAAGCCAGCCGTACACTGCCGAATGCCACGCCTTGGGTGCGGCTGCACGGCTCGCCGCCCACCCGCGCTGAGGTGGGCAAGCGCCGTCGGATGGCGGTTGCGGTCAGCGTGGCTTGGATCGCGGTGCAGTTCTTTGCGTTCGGGGTGCGTGGGGATCTGAATCGCTTGCCGCTGAGCTACGTGCTGTTTCTGATCCTCATCCCGCTCGTCGCGGGCTTCGCGGCGTTGGTCGTGTCGCTGCGCAGCGGCAGCTTGGGCCTGGGCTCGAAGACCGCCCTGGTCAGCGTGTTGGCGCTGCTTGGGCCGCTCGGGTTCATGCTGGCCGGGCTACTGGTGCCCGCACCCTACGAGCACGGTGAGACTGGCGGGCTGATGTTCGGCGCGTATTGCATGAATTGCACCGTCGCGTGGGCGCTGTTGCCCATCGCTGCCGCCGCGCTCTCGCTGCGCGGCGCGTTCGCGGCGGGCGCGGTGTGGCGTAGCACCTTGCTCGGTGCCGGTTGCGGCTTGGTGGCAGCGGCGTTGTTCACGCTGCATTGCCCCGTCGTGGGCAAGCTGCACATCGCCCTGGCGCACGGCGGCGCCGTGCTGATTTCCGCTGTAATTGGCGGCTTCTGCTTGTCTTGGTCGACGCGTAGCTGAGCCTCGCGCCGCGCGTTTCTTGCGCCGCGCGAGCTGCTGCTCAGCGCTTCGTTTCGGCCGCGCTCAGCGCGGCGCGCAGGATCTCGTAGGCGCGGAAGGCGCGTAACTTCAGCGCGCCGTCGCTGATCCCGACCAACTGCGCCGCCGTAGCGACGCTCATGCCCTCATAACGCACGAGCACGAAGGCTTCGCGATTGGCGACTGGCATTGCGGCGAGCGCCTGAGCAACGATGTGCGCGCTCTGCTGAGCCGCGACGCTGGCTTCGGCATTGAGGTCTGGCCCTGTCGCAACTTCGATTTCGGTTACGTCCACGCTGTTGCGCAGAAAGCGCGTCTTCTTGGTGCGCGTATGACTGATGAAGCAATTGCGCGCGATGGCGTACGCCCACGGCACGACGGCGGCGCCGCGCACGAACGACCCGCGCGCGCGATGCATGCGCAAGAACGTCTCCTGCGTCAGATCATCCGCTAGGTCGGGTGAGCCCGCCAAACGCTGTAAAAAGGCGCGCAAGCGCGGGGTTAGGCCACGTGCCAGCTCGTTGAACGCTGAGTCATCACCCTCTGCGTAGCGGTCCATTGCGGCATCCAGCGGATCACCGGAGCCGGGCGACGCGCTCATGCCGTCCAGCAGGCTGGAGGCGCTCAACGCGCCGATCACGGCTCGCTCCTGCCGAGTAGATTGAGCAGGAGCGGCGAGCACGCCAGGAGCTCGGCGCCGCGCTCCGTGAGTTGGCGCAGCACGAGCAGCGCTCGCGCGTCCGCGAAGTCCACGCCCGCTAGGTCGAGGGCGACCTTGCCCTCGTGGGCCGCCTCGCCGACCTCCGTCTCGAAGACCTCAACCCAGTCGCCGACCAGGCGGCCTTCCACCCGTAAACAAGGGGTAGCGGCGTCGCCCTCCAGACGCGTGATGCGCAACATGTGTGGCGCCTAGAGCAACCGCTGTGCCGTGCGCCCTCAGCGCGGAAACGCCGTAAAATACCGGGCATATCGACTCGGTCGAGCACGTGTACCGGGCGTGGCCACGAGATATCGTGGCTGTGGCCACGGCATATCGTGGGTGGGCAGCGATACTAACGCTGACGATCCGCGCGGGTGATGCCGAGGCGCTTCATGCGACTGCGCGCCGTGCTTGGCGTCAGGTTGAGCAACTGAGCGGCGCCTTTGGCGCCCTCCAGCACCCAACCCGTGCGTTCCAGCACGGCCAAGATGTGCCGCCGCTCCACGTCTTCCAGCGAGACGGCGTCATTGCCGGCGGGCTCGGCGCGGCCGCTACTGGGTGCGGCTAGCGAAGCCGGCGGGCTCGAGGGTGGGGTCGAGGGCGAGGCGCTCGCGCTCCTGGCGCCGAGCAGGTGCGGATCCAGCTCCAGCGTTGGACCAAAGGACAGCACCACGCCGCGCTCAATCAGGTTCTCTAGCTCGCGCACGTTGCCCGGCCAAGCGTAGCTCATCATGCGCTCCAGGGTGGCGTTGGCGATGCCGCGCACGGGCTTGCCCGCTTTGCGCGCAGTGCGTTGCAGGAAGTACATGGCCAGCTGCGCAATGTCTTCGCGCCGCTCGCGCAGCGGAGGAATGTTGAGCGGGATCACGTTCAGGCGATAGAACAAATCGGCGCGGAAGCGCCCTTCACTGATGGCTTGCTCCAGGTTGCGGTTGGTGGCGGCGATCACGCGCACGTTCACGCGCACGGTTTGATTGCTGCCCACGGGCTCGAACTCTTGCTCCTGCAGCGCGCGCAGCAGCTTGACTTGCGTGTCGAGCGGCAGCTCGCCCACTTCATCCAGGAACAACGTGCCGCCGTCAGCGAGCTCGAAGCGCCCGATGCGCTTTTGTAACGCGCCGGTGAACGCGCCCTTGGCGTGCCCGAAGAGCTCACTCTCCACCAAGCCAGCGGAAATCGCGCCGCAGTTGACCTTCACCAGCGGGCGCTCACGACGCGGGCTGCGCGCATGCAGGGCGCGCGCGACGAGCTCCTTGCCCGTGCCGGTTTCGCCCATGATTAGCACGGTGGCCTCGCTGGCCGCGACCGCTTCGATTTCTTTGACCAAGCGTTGCCAGGCGGGGCTACTCCCGATCAGATCTTCGAAGTTGTGCTCGTTGCGAATTTCCTCTTGCAGGTACACGTTCTCAGCGAGCAGGCGATCACGCAGCCGTTGCACTTCCAGCATGGCATCCGCGAGCGCGCGGTCCGTTTGCACGCGCTCCAACTCAGCGCAGCCGCGCGCGGCGAAGATTTGCAGGACTGCGAGCGCCTCCGGCGTGGGGTCCAAACGCTCCGTGTGCAGCACGGCGAGGTGCCCCAACACCTTGCCCTGAGCGGTGCGCATGGGCACGCCAATATAAGACTCCACGCCGATTTGCTGTAGCCACAGGTCTTCCGGGTAGCTCTGCTGAATGCCCATGGGGGTGGCGCAGATGTGGCCCTGGGCCACCCTCAGACAGGGCGTGCCTGGGAACCGATAGCTGAAGTTTTCCCCGAAATTGGCGCCCTCCCAATAGGCCAGCGCGCGTGATTCCAGCTCACTCAAGGTTTCGGCCACGAACGCGTAGCGCGCGCCCAGCGCGAGGGCGGTGTGCTTGGCGAGTGATCGAAAGAACTCATCACCCGTGGCCGCAGAGGTGCCCTCTGCGAGCGCGCGCAGTAAATCCGCAGAAGCAGTCAGAGTCGATATCGAGGACATGCGTGGTTCGGGTAGCGGATTCCCAATCCGCCGCCGCTCTGGGCAATCTGAGCCTGAGCTGGCGCGAGCCGTCAAGAGTGCTTCGCGTCGCTGACAAGCGCCGCTTTGCGTGCTGCCCGACGCGCTAAGGCGAAGCGAGCGGCGTGCGCCCGATTTCGATGCCGGCGAGCAAGCCTTCCAACGAACCGCTGTCCGCGGAGAAGCCGACGTTGAGGCGATCCAGCGCGAATGGCGGGTCATTCGCGAGCAGCGCGGGGTGGCGCAACGAAACGCCGTCGACGGAAAGCTGCGCTGAAGCCGCGTCCCAATCGGCTTCAATCGCATGACGCAGGCCGTCCAGCACCGACACTGGGTGTTGGAAGGCCCAGTGCGCATCGCCGCCCTGCAGTGCCCAAAATTTGAGCTGGCTGGTGTCGCCGGCCGGGTCGGTGTTGCCGGTGATGTAAAGCTGCACTTGGTTCTCGAACGAGCCGCCTTGGTTCAGGTTGAGCACGGCTTGATCGGTGAGGCGAGGGCCCGCAGGCAAGAGCAGGCGCAAGCGCTCGGACACTGCGCTCGTCGAGGGTAGGTTGCCGTCGTCGCCCACGAACGCCAGCTGATCGGCGGCTTGGCTGTCCGCCGCCAATACCGAGCCGACGTACGCTTGGCCGACATCAAGCTGTAACTCGGCCACGCTGAGCCAGGCAGAGCCGTCACCTGCGAAGGCTTTGCCGGTAGCGTCATGCCACGGCGCTACGCCGTAGCTCAGCGCTCCGGCTTCGGGCGTGAAGCCATAGCTGCAGCGAAAGAGGCCGTCACCCCAAGCTTCGATGCGTGCGTCGCCCGTCGCGGGCGTGGAGACGACGCTGCCCGCTTGCACGTCGAACACTACCGGGTCGAGCGTTCCGACGCTCAGCGCGATGAAATGCCCGGATCCCGCGCGCGCAAACACGGATAGCACCTGACGCGCGCCGCCGTACGTACCCGTCCAAGTCAGGGCGTGCGTGCCGTTGGTCTTGGAGGGCACCAGCGCTTCCATCCGTTGCTCGCCGTCAGCGAAAACTGCGCTGTTCGCGCTGACCGTGAGTGCGTCTGCCGTCCACGCGCTGGCCAAGCTCGGGATCCAACGCGTGCGCTTCGCTTCGCTCAGGTAGCCGCAATCATGGGCGCCAGCGTCGTCTGAGCGGCAGGTGATGCGCGGCCAATCTGGACCAACGATGAACAGTTGGCGCGCGGAGGCGCTGGTACGCTGCAGATCCAAATACGCGGCGGCATCCCGCAAGCCGGGTGAGGGCAACAGCGTGCCGCGCGCCACGCGCGGGCTGATGCCGGTGAGCGTCGCAAAGCGTTGTCGGCTGACCGCGAGCCACGAGGTGCTTTCTTGGAGCGCGCCCTTGGTATCTACAAACAGCGCAAAATAGCCGAGTTGAGCCGCGGCCACGCCACCCGCGGAATAGCCCACGGTGAATGAGGAGCCTGAGCGCAGATCCCCGACCGCGCTCAGATCGGTCACGGTTCCGGGGCGACCGTTGCAATCCGCTCGCCCGCCTGCGCTGCGACTCACCCAGATCAGACAGTGGTACCAAGCGTTGGCCACGAGCGGCTCACTCGTCACCGTTGTTTTTAGTACGGGATCTTGCAGCGCGAGCTGGAGCGCGCCGTCACTGGTGGTGCTCAGCGACCAACCACTGGCGTCGGCGGGGGCGCTGCTGCTCGCGATGCCGATACCAGGCGCACTGCGCAGCACGACTTCAAGGACGAAATCGCTGCTGCCTACCAAGCCCAACGCGCCGCTGCCGGAGTAGCTGGCGTTGTCGGTGTCCAATTGCACTGCGCGCGTGCCGTCCGTGAATGGGGCTGGCAACGCGACAACGTGCGGACGTGCCAGAGCGGCGGAAAGCTCTTGGCGGTCGCTGGGCCAAGCCTGCGGCGTCGCTTGCTCGCCGCGGAGCACCAGCGACGCGGGCAACGTGCCTTTGGGCAGCGCCAGCGACGCGCTGAGGAATGACGTGCCGGACTGATCCAGATCGATCGCGAAGGTGAGGTTGGGATCCGTAGTCGTAGCGCCCTGGTCTACGGCGCCAATGAAGTACGGATTCGACGTGCAGCCGAGCAGCCACACCGCTGCCACGGCAGCGAGCCTCACGTGCGCCATCAATAGCGCAGCCTATGGCCTGCTTTTCGCCGTGTCGAGCGCTGCCGACACGCGTTCCGTGCTGCGTAATTCGTGATCGTCACCAGGGTAGTGAACGGTACGGGCGAAATCAGTTGCGGAAAATCGCCAGAGCGAGTCTTTTTTACGAGAACGAATGGCGAGCGCGCCCACACAACAAGAGGGCACCAGCTTTCGAGAGATCCATGACGCTTACTTCGGTTTTGTTTGGCGTTACGCGGCGAATCGGGGCATCCCCGGGGCCGCGCTGGATGACGTCGTGCAAGAGGTATTCGTCGTCATTCACCACCGTTTGGCCTCTTTCGAAGGCCGCTCATCACTCAAAACCTGGATCGCCGGGATTGCCTACAATGTGGTGCGCGGCTACCGGCGCAAGCCCGGCAACCGCCCCGCAGGGGATTATTTGGCGGACGAAGAGCAACTCGTCGCCGACGGCATCAGCCCGGCAGAGGCCTTGGAGCGCAAAGCCGCGCTGCAGCTGCTCGACCAGTTGTTGGACAAGATGAGCGACATCCAACGTGAGGTGTTCATTCTCAATGAAATCGAGCAGCTCTCGAGCGTAGAAATCGCCCAGGCGCTGGGCGTGAACGAGAACACCGTGCGCACACGGCTACTGGCCGCGCGTAAGGTGTTCAACGCGGGCGTGCTGCGCGCCAAGGCCAGGCAACCATGAGCTCCGAAGAAGAGCTGCCGCCCGAGGCGCGTGAAGTGATTGACGTGGCACGCCGCGCGCGCACCCCGAATGACGCGCAGCGGGATCGCTCGTATGCAGCGTTGCTCGCCGGGCTCGCTGGTGGCGGCGCGCTGGGCACCGCGAAGGTCGCCGGCAAAGCGACGCTAATTTGGCTGAAATGGCTGGTGCCCACCGCGCTCGTGGCGGCGGCAGGCGCGGGCACGTACGCATGGCACACGCTGCACCAACCCAGCGTCGTGGCCAGCGCGCACACCGTGCAGCAACCGGCTCGGCCACCGCTAGCGGTGCCAACGACCGTGGCGCCTCCGGAATCGAGCGCGCCGCTGGTTGCGAGTGACGCGCCCGCGCCGAGCGCTGCGCCATCAGTCAAGCAAGCGCTGCCCAAGCCAAGCAGTGATGACTTGGTGCAAGAGCTGTCGTTGTTGCACCAAGCGCTGGCTGCTTCGCGCTCGGGCAACGCGGCCAGCGCGCTGGATTTGGCGCGCCAGCACGCGCAGCGCTACCCCAACTCACGCCTACGCAACGAACGCGACGCGATTGAGGTGCGTTCGCTGTGCAGCCTCGGTCGCGCGCCCGAAGCGAAGAAGATCGCGGATCGCATGCGGGCTCGCGCGCCCAATTCGCCGGTCAGTGCAGCCCTTCAGGATACCTGCGTGGGGAAGTAAGCAGGGTGCGCACGGTACCGCGGCGCGCGGCTTTTCTTGGCTTCTTTTTGGGGGTGCTCCTGCTCGGCGCAACCGCGCGCGCACAAGCGCTGCCCGTTGATCTGTCATGGGACGCGCCCGCCGAATGCCCGACCCACGACGACGTGACCGCCGAGCTCTCGCGCATCATCCGCGTGACCCCCGGGCGCACCGTGACCGCCGTCCGTGCCCAAGCCAAAATCGAGCACAGCGCAGACGGCCGCTATCGGCTCCACTTACGCACGCAACGCGAAGACTCGCCGACATCGGGCGGCGACACGGATTTGGACGCGCCGAGCTGCGCCGCGCTCGAACGCGGCGTCACGCTGGTTCTAGCCCTCGCGCTCGGCGACGGCGTCGACGTCATCGACGACAAACCGGAACCGCCCCCGCCGGTACCCCCACCGCCGCCTCCGCTGCCTCCGCCGGCAGCACCGAAGCCGAAACCCCCGCCGCCGCACGTCGAAGCACGGCCGTCACTGCGCGCGTACCCCTGGCTCGCCGTCGCTGCAGCGTCAGGCGTGATCGCCAAGCCCGCCCTGGGCGCGCAGATCGGCTTCGCGCTCGGACAAAATTACTGGGAAACCGCGCTTCGCCTGCAAGGCTTCCCGCGCGGCAGCGCACACACCGGCAACATCGATTCTGCTTACAGCGCCTGGTACGCCGCCCTCGGCGCGTGCCTGCGCGAGCCGCTCGGCGCCGGCGCGCTCGCCGCCTGCGCCAACTTCGACCTGGGCGTGGTCCACGGGAGCGCCACCGGCTCCGATCACGACAGCTCCGCGACTGCGCCGTACTACGCCGTTGGCCCCTCTGCCGTAGCCACTGTGCCTCTCCACCATCGCCTCCAGCTCCGCTTAGAAGTCGGCCTCAGCATCGCCATCGATCCTCCGCGCTTCGCCATCCGCGGCCTCCAAGACGTCCACGTAGTCTCCCGCTACGTACCAAGCGCCTCACTGGGCCTCACGTTCTAACGCCGGATCATTCCACGCGGCGCGGGGCATCCCCTGCGCGGCGGGCCAATCCCTGCGCGGCGGGCCATCCCCTGCGCGGCGGGCCAATCCCTGCGCGGCGCCCCCGTTCCGCAGCGACCCCCCGTGTGGCGACTGACTAAAAGTCGCGAATGTTACTTAGAAGGTCCGGTCGGCTGGACTCCTGGACAAGGAACGACCCTTTTATTGTCGCAACGCCCTTCCTGGGGTCCGATAAAAGTATCATTTGATACTTAGAGTTTGGGTTTGTGGGGCACTCGCGGTCAGCCGCGCCGTGCGCACCGCCGCTACGTTCGCCGCGCGCCGGGTTCAAGGGCGCATCGCGTTGGCGTCGTGTCGCGTTGGCGTCGTGTCGCGTTGGCGTCGCATCGCGTTGGCGTCGCATCGCGCGTGCGCCGCTTCGCGATCGCTTCGCGTTCAGGTCGCATGGCGTGAGCGTCGCATGGCGTGAGCGTCGCATGGCGTGAGCGTTGTTTCGCGATGGCTTCGCGTTCACATCGCGCTGATGGCGTCGTGCGCCCGCGCGCGGCGGGGCCGCGCGCTTGGGGGCACCTGGCGCGCGGAGTGCGGGAGCGCGAGCACGCCAGGCCGTGGTGTGGCGTGCTCGGGTGGGGGCAGCCCCAAATCCGCGCGCGCGGGTTCGCCGACTAGTTTAGGCCGTAGGGGTAGGTGCCGGGGGGATTCGAGGGGCTGCCGGCGCGGATTTGTAGGTGATCGATGTAGGCGACGCCGTGCCACTCTTGGCCGGCGGTGGCTTTGGCGACGATGCGGAAGCCCATGCCGGTGACGTTTTGCGGCGAGGTGGGGAAGCCGCTGGTGGTGTTGAAGTATTTGAACTCGCTGCCGTTGTTGTAGCTGTAGTCGTTGGTGGTGTTGAACGGGCCGAAGGGGTTTTTGTTACCACCCAATTTGAAGAACGGCTTGGTTTCGACCGCGGGCACGATCACGCCGCCTTGGGTTTCGATGATCAACTGCGTGTCGATTTCGAAGGCGGGTTTTGCCGCGCCGTCGAAGGTGAGCCAGGCCAGGGAATTGCGGTTCATGTCGGCGGCGGTGATCGGGAGGCCGCCGCCCGTGGCGGGGAACTCGACGATAATTTCACCTTGTGTGGTGGCGGTTGCGCCGCCGACGATGTCGATGCCGACGGTGAGGTTCTTTTGGTAGCAATAGGGGCTGCAGTTGTTGATTGCGGAGAGGCCGAAGGCCTGACCAAACGTGGTGAGTTTGATCATGTCTGGCGTGGTGGTGTAGCCCATGGAATCGAAATCTAGGCTTTGCAGCAGGTAGTCACATTCGCCTGCGCGAATGGGGCTGGGCGTGTAGTTGGGCGAGGGAGTGGGCGTTACGCACGTGGGCATGGTGTGCATGCCGCCGCCGACTCCGATGACGGGACTGCCTGCTGCGCCAGCTGAGCCTGCCGCGTTGCCGCCGGTTCCGCCTGCACCTGCGGCTGCTCCGCCGCTGCCACCCGCGGTGACTGGCGCGCCTGCGCTGCCTGCGCCCGCCGTGCCTGCGCTTGTGCCCGCTGCGCTGGCGCCGGCTGTTGCGCTGCCTGCCGCGCCTGCGGTAACGGCTGCGCTGCCTGCGCTGCTGCCCGCCGTGCCGCTGCTACCCGCGCTGCTGCCGCCTCCGCTGTTGTCCGAGGAACAGCTGGCGGCCGCCCACAGGCAAGAGGTTCCCAGCGCCGCAACAACGAGCATTTCACGACCACGAGTCATTGAGTTCCTCCAAGGGAGACGAGAGAGCGGGAATCACTGTGGCCGTTAGTGTACGCAACGGCAAGATACGTTGCGCGCCTGCATAATCGGCATGCGGGTCACTTTGTTTGACCCACGCAGCGAACGCGTAATCAGGGGAGAGCTTGTCGCGTTACGCGCAATAGCTCAGAGACCGACCACGCTTGAAAGGGGCAGCCGCGCGGCGTGTATGGCGCCTCCGCATCGGCGATTTCCGAGACATGGCCGATGCCGGCGCGGTTCAGGTGTGCGAGCAGCGGTGCGAGGAAGCGCTGCTGCGCTTCGCGCTTTGCGTCTGCGCTTTGGCCGCGACTCTTTAGCCAGGCTTCGACGAACGGTCCCATCAGCCACGGCCAGACCGTGCCTTGGTGGTACGCTGTATCCCTTTCCCACACGCCGCCTTGGTAGTGCGGCACGTAGGCTGGATCTTTCGGGCTGAGCGAACGCAAGCCGAGGGGCGTGAGCAGTTGCTGTTCGACGACGTCGAGCACGCGGCGCGCGCGATCCGGCGAGAGTAGGCTCAGGGGCAGGCCGCCAGCGGCGAAGATCTGATTCGGGCGCACGGTAGAATCAGTGCGGCCGGGTTGATGGTCTACGTCTACGACGTCATGCAGGCAGCCCGCGGCTTCGTGCCAAAAGCGAGGCTCGAAGGCCGCGCGAGCGTCCGCCAACCAGCCCGAAAATTCAGGCGCTAGCTGCGCGGCGGCGGCCAGGGCGTTGATCCACAGCGCTTGAATTTCGACAGGCTTGCCGATGCGCGGCGTGACCACGAAGTTCCCCACTTTGGCGTCCATCCACGTGAGTTGCACGCCGGGCACGCCGCACGCGAGCAAGCCATCTGCCGTGCGCCGAATACCGAAGCGCGTGCCGCGCGCGTAGCCACTGACGATGGCCAGGATCGCGTCACGCAGGGCTCGCCGATCCGCCGCTGCGAGCACGGCGGAGCCTCGTGGGTGCGCCAGGAGCTCATTGGCGGCAATCACGTACCAGAGCGAGGCATCCACCGAGTTGTACTCCGGTTGACCGCTGCCGTCTGGGAACAGATTGGGCAGCATGCCCTCCGATACGACGTGCGACCATTCCACCAGAATGTCGCGCGCCTCCGCGAAGCGCCCGGTAGCGAGGCACAAGCCGCGTAGCGCGATGAAGGTATCTCGACCCCAATCACCGAACCACGGGTAGCCGGCAATGACGGTACGGCCTCGGCCGCGTGCTACCAGGTAGCTGTCTGCGGCGCGCTCCAGCGCCGTAGCAAAGCCGCTGCGGCGGGCCAGCTCGCGGCGCTGGCTCGTTGCCAAGAGCTCTTCTGCGCTGACGCCGCCAGGCAGGGCCTCACCGGGTGTGCTCGCACTCGAGATCCAGATCGCGGCGCGCGTTGAAAGATCGAACTCGAGAATGCCTGGTGCTGCGAGGTCCTCATCGCTCGCCAAGCCGCGCTGTTGTTCCTCCGAGTAACGAAACTTTCGCCACCACTCTGGCGCGTGCCGGTATGAGCCATTGCTCAGCATGTCGATGCTGGGCAGCCCCGGGTAAGGTGAGAAGCGCAAGCGCGCGCCACGCTGCTCGGGCTCGAAGTGGAAGCCGTCATTTTCCGCGTGCAGCGCGTGAAAGTCACGGCCGGAGAGAAACGGGCGCACGCACAACTTCACGCCGGGCGCATTGCCCTCCAAACGAAAGCTGACCAGCACCGTGGGGCTGCCCTGGAGCACGAACACTTCC